>Ga0209050_1000165_pt1 | contig 152109 bp, 124 predicted proteins | sample Araplavi_mTSA_r2_FD_184276 | JGI IMG/M metagenome (GOLD analysis project Ga0209050, IMG submission 184276) | Arabidopsis root microbial communities from North Carolina, USA - plate scrape MF_Cvi_mTSA_r2 (SPAdes) (version 2) | ecosystem: Host-associated > Plants > Roots > Endosphere | place... | reverse complement strand
GATGCTTGCCCAACGCACCCTCAAGTCACTGACCCGCGCCGTCGGCGTCGGCGTGCACGGCGGCCAGCGCGTCGAACTGACGCTGCGGCCGGCGTCGCCCGACACCGGCATCGTGTTCCGTCGGATCGACCTGCCGACGCCGGTCGACATCCCGGTGGCGGTGCTGTCGATCTCGGAGGCGCGGATGGCGACCACGCTGTCGCTGAACGGCGACCCGGGCGCGCCGAAGGTCAACACCATCGAGCACCTGCTGTCGGCCTGCGCCGGTCTCGGCATCGACAACCTGCGTGTCGACATCACCGCCGAAGAGGTGCCGATCCTCGACGGCTCGGCCGCGTCGTTCGTGTTCCTGCTGCAGTCGGCCGGCATCGAGCTGCAGGATGCGCCGAAGCGCTTCATGCGCATCCTGAAGCCGGTCGAGGTGCGCGAGGGCGAGGGGCCGAAGCTGAAGTGGGTGCGGCTCGAGCCGTACAGCGGCTACCGGCTCACGTTCGAGATCGACTTCGACCACCCGGCGGTCAACCAGACCGGCCAGCGCGTGGTGTTCGACATGGGCTCGGGCCACTACAAGCGAGACATCGCGCGCGCCCGCACCTTCGGCTTCACGAAGGATGTCGAGATGATGCGCTCGCGCGGGCTGGGCCTGGGCGGCAGCATGGACAACGTGATCGTCGTCGACGACTACCGGGTGCTCAATTCCGACGGGCTGCGCTACGACGACGAGTTCGTCAAGCACAAGATCCTCGACGCGATCGGCGACATGCAGGTGGCCGGCCATCCGCTGATCGGTGCATACACCGCGTACAAGTCGGGCCATGCGCTGAACAACAAGCTGCTGCGCGCGGTGCTGGCCGATGCGTCGAGCTACGAGATCGTCAGCTTCGAGGACGAACGCGAAGCGCCGGCCGGGCTGGCCGCGCTGGCCCCGGCGTGGTGACGCCGCTCAACCCCAACCCGACCCCCTGATGGCGATCTTCAGCTGGATCATGCTCGGCCTCACCGCGCTGCTGTTGTTGGGCAGCGGCATCGCGTGGGGGCTGTTCCTCGCGATGGACGATTCGGACTGGCGCAAGCTGGGCGTCAAGGTGTTCCGCATCGCGATGGTGGTGATGCTGTTCTACGTCAACGCGATGATCTACCTGCACATCATGCGGGTGTTCCGCGGCGAGCCGCCGGTGGTGGCGGTGGAGCTGCCGAGTTCGGATTAGGTGGCTCGGGTCGGCGCGGCTTGGCGCGGCGCGGCGGGTGGCGGGTGGGGCTGGGGGCTCATGCCGGGGCGGTCGGCCTGGCGGCCGACTGCACGAAGAAGATCGGCTTCAGGGGTGCATCGGCAAACTCCCTCCGCTCACTTCGTTCGCTGTGGTCAAACAGTGCCGATGAGTCGGTCTACGAAGCGCGCAAGCGCGCCACCCCCGAAGCCAATCCTCTCCGTCACCCCAGAAATCGCCCCCAGCCCCACCCGCCACCCGCCGCGCCGCGCCGCGCAGCACCACCTGCTCTTGGCGGGGGAAAAGATTGAACAGACCGACGAGCATGCGAGGGCCTGCGCGCTTGTCGGTCTGTTCAATCTTTTCCCCCAAACACAGCCTCCCCACCCGCGCCTTTGCATGCGCGAACCTTGCACGCGAATCCTCAGACGGTTGCCAGCCTTCCCGGCTTGTCCATCTGCGCCGACACCAGCACCACCCCGAGCGCCAGCACCGCGACCCCGGCACCCAGCCAGCACAGGTCGGTGAGCGGCCGGTCGGCGGCGATCAGCAGGCCACCCAGCCACGCGCCACCCGCATTGCCCAGATTGAACGCCCCCTGGTTCAGCGTCGACGCCAGGTTGGGTGCGCCGACGGCGGTGTCGAGCACGCGCACCTGCGCGGCCGGGCCGATCGCGAACGCGACGATGCCCCACACGAACAGCGTCAGCATCGCCGGCAGCGCGAACTGGCTGGTCCACGAGAAGCTCAGCTGCACCAGCGCGATGCAGCCGAACAGGCCGGCCATCGCCGGCATCAGCCGCCAGTCGGCCAGCCGCCCGCCGAGCAGCCCACCCACCGTGATGCCGCCGCCGAACAGCATCAGCGCCCAGCTGATCTGGTCGGGCGAAAAGCCGGTGACGTCGCGCAGCAGGTAGGCGATGTAGGTCAGCACGCTGAACATGCTGACCGAGGCCAGCGTGCTGATCAGCAGCGCGCACTGCACCTGGAAGCGGGCAATGGCGCGGAACTCGCGCAGGATGCTGCCCTGTTGCGCCGGCAGCGCCGCCGGCAGCCAGCGCCACAGCGCAGTGATGGCGACCAGCCCGATGCCGGTGACGGCCCAGAACGTGGAGCGCCAGCCGGCGGCATGGCCGAGCGCGGTGCCCAGCGGCACGCCGAGAATGTTGGCCACGGTCAGCCCGGTGAACACCAGCGAGACCGCCTGCGCCCGCTTCTCGTGCGGCACGAGCCCGGCGGCCACCACCGCGCCGATGCCGAAGAAGGCTGCATGGCAGAACGCGGTGACGACGCGCGCGACCATCAGGAACTCGTAGTTGGGGGACACCGCGCACAGCGCGTTGCCGACGATGAACAGCCCCATCAGCGCGACCAGCGCGCGCTTGCGATGCCACTTGGCGGTGAGGATCGCGAGGATCGGCGCGCCGATCGTGACGCCGAACGCATAGCCGGAGACCAGCATGCCGGCCACCGGCGCGGAGACCCCGAAGTCGCGGCCGACGTCCGGCAGCAATCCCATGATCACGAATTCGGTGGTGCCGATGCCGAAGGCGGCGGCGGCGAGAGCGAGCAGGGGCAGGTTCACGGTGACGAAGCGGCAGCGGAGGGAGGTTCGGACTCTACGGGATAACCCGCGTCCCGGTGACCGTTCAGAGCGCAGGACAGCACTGAACGAGGGAATTGCTGCACTGCGACGGGTTACTGAATGCTCGCCGAGTCGGATCAAGCTCGTCTGCCGCGGCGCAGTACCAGGGAGGGATACCCCCACGAAGGATGTCCCGAATGAGCCAAGAAAGATTTGATGCAGCGCTGTCCCGCCTGGCGAGTCAGCTGGATCTGGATGACCTGCCGGACCTGATCCATCGCGGGCGGGTCAACGTGGCCGGCACCGACGTCCTGCTCGGCTGCGCTCCGGACGGCAGCTGTCGGCTGGTGATCGACCTGGGGCCGATGCCCGACGGCGACGAGCCGGCCATCCTGCGCCGGCTGCTCGAACTGAACCTGCGGCGCGCCGGCGGCACGCAACTTGCGCTCGGTCTGCACCCGAAGAGCGGCCACATCGTCGGGGTCGTCCAGGTCGCGATCGAGGCGGTCGAGCCGGAAGGCGCGCTGTGGCGAATGCTGTCCTGGGATATACCGTCCTGGGTTGCGCGGCTGGAGACGGACCTGCAGGCGATCGACCCGACGACGGGCCCTCGCAGCACGGCGGAGTTCCAGCGCGAGGTGTCGGTATGAAGGCCGGCCTTCAACCTGGAACACCGCGCCCGGTCAGGCCTCGCACGCTCCCGCAGCCGCTTCCGGGAAGTGAATCGACGCTGGTGTCGGTGCCTCCCGGCCCGGCCACCGGGCTGCAGGCCCCGAGCTATGCCGAATTCATCCAGTCCTACGCGGCGGGCGGCGAGCTGGCCCCCGTGAAGCGTTTCGGCACGCTGGATCAGGGCGCTTTCCAGAACTACGCGGAAAGCATCGTCGGCAAAGGTGTTCCGTCTGCGTACGTCGACAGCCTGGAACAGCAGGTGATGCTGTCGGCGCGGATCCTCGACCGCATCGCGCCGCTGGTCGCCCGCCAGGCGAGGAAGATGACCGAAGCCGGGCTTGTCGATTTCGGCCCGGCGGGTGGCACGCTGACACGGACCTCGAAAAAGTCGCACATCGACAAGCGCCAGGACCGGTCGAAGAAGATCGGCGCCTTCGTGCGCCAGCAGCTGGCCCGGATCGACGTCGGCGAAAGCACCGCGTTCAACCCGCAGGCGCCAGGAGACGTGCTGACGACCCGCAAGCATCGCAACAACTATGGCGTGAGCGTCACCCTCGGGGCCACCAAACTGCTGGGCAACCTGGCTGCCGGGGGGGCCGCGGCGGGCTACATGGTCCAGGGCGCTGCCGAGGTTGCAGCCATCGTTCCGCTGGCCTGGCATGCGGCCACCATCGATGGCGTGACGCTGGCCAAGATGTCGGCGGCCGAGCAGGCGAAATGCAAGGTGCTTCTCAATTTCGCAGCGGCCGAAGCGGTGGTGCGCAGCCGGATGAAGGGCGAGCGCCCGGACGCCCAGCTCGGCGCACAGTCGCTCGAGTTCTGGTCGGCCCTCGCCGCCTGGCCCGAAGGGGGCATGGTGATGGCCGCGGCCATTCGCGAACACCGGGACGGCGAGGGGGAGGATCCGCAAGGGGCGCAGCGGATGGCTCAGCTCAATGCTGTGCGCAGCAGTTACGACGTGAAGCAGGCGAAGACAGGCCGGACGCGCGACGTCCTGGGAGCGGTCCCGCTCGGCCTCACCGCGATCGGCCGCGCGGCGTTCTACTTCATGGGCGACATGATGATGGCCGGCTCCGGCGGCCCGATGTCCGTGCTGGCAGGCATGTTCCACGACATGCCGCAAGGCTTCGACGAGCACCTGTGGGCCAGCGCGACGAAGGAGCAGTTCCGCTGGCGCTTCGACCAGCTGCAGAAACTCGAGGACGAGGCGGCGAAGAGTCCCAGGCACGGCGCGATCCTGCTGACGACGATGCTGTACTGCGCGCGCAAGAAAGACATTGCCGACACCGAGATGACCCTCGCCCTCACGCGCGTGCTGAGCGGGTTCCTGCGGGCCAGCGGCGGGGCGGTCTCGTTCGCGGCGTTGGGGCCCGCACTCGGCATGGGCATCGCGGCCGGCACGGCGGCGGTGGCGGGCAAGGCCGGGGCGGCGCTGATCGGGGTCGGGTTCGTCGCGTTCCAGGGTTTGATGTACTACCGCCAGCACCTGCGGCAGAAGGAAGCGCGTGCGCAGAAGGAGGGCGAGCGCAGCGGCGAGGCCGTGAAGGCCACCCGCGACTTCGACGCGCTGTGCGACACCTTCATGAACGGCTTCAAGGTCACGCGCGGCAAGGGTAGGCTCGTGAACGGCGATGTGGGCTACAGCAGGGTCAAGGGGACCACCTACGGCTCAGGTGGAAACGAAATGCTGGCATGGGAGATGATGGCCCGCGAGATCGTCGATGGCTTCCGGGACGGCGAGCCGCTCAGCTTCCCGATGAAGATGCTGCTGAGCCTGGGGCTCGGCATCCTGGACGCCGATGCGCTCGAGCAGGGCGTGCTGGCGAAGCTGCATGCAGGCGACGATGCCGGCGCGGTGGACGCGGTCGAGAAGGTGATCCGCGGTCTGCTGGCAGCACCGCCGGCGCGTGCGTCGGAAGCCATCCAACCGCGCGTCTTCAAGCCGTTCTTCGAGGCTGCCGAACAAGAGGCGCGGCGCATCGACGGCAACGATGCGCCGGCCGACGATGAAACGATCGCCGCATGCCTGTTCAATGCGCGCCAGGACGGCGGCCTCGCCGTCGACCGCATCGCGTTCCAGCGCTCCATGGAGGTGCTGGACGAGGCGTTCGCCAAGCGGGGGCCCAAGGCCGACGGCGACGGCATCTACCGGCGTATGCTCCAGTTCAGCCGGACGCTTGCACCCCCGAAGGCCGACTCGGCAGCACTGAGGCACCTGCGCGCCTGGGCGCAGGTCGCGGAACGGGGGGCCGAGGCCGGCTGGACGCCGGCGTTGCAGCGCTCCCACCTGCGCATCGGCCAGCTGCTGGCGCGGGCCGAGCAGCAACTGGCGAGGCCCTGGCGGAAGCAGGTGGAGGCCGCGCTCGATGCGAGCGCCGGTCACCTGCGGCCCGAGCAGCGGGCGAAGCTGAACCAGGTGCTGCTGGCGGACCTGCAGGCGTTGCAGGCGGACGGAATGCTCGCGGGACAGGTGGGCCTGGTCACGCAGGAGTTGTCCGGCCTGCTGGCCCCTGCCGATGACGCGGTGGCCAAGACTTGATCTACGCAGTCACCTGCCGGCATGCGGCATTGGGTTCCAATGCCGCATGCACTCCCCCGACGACCCCGACCTCCGCCTCGCCGCCCTCGAAATCAAGGCCAGCTTCACCGAGGACCTGCTCGACACGCTGAATGCGCTGGTGGCCCGCCAGCAGCAGCAGATCGAGCAACTCGCCGCGCAGGTCGCACTGCTGCGCAGCCAGGCCGCGGGCCAGGACGCCGCGCCGTTCCGCAGCCTGCGCGACGAGTTGCCGCCGCATTACTGAGCGGGTCGAACAAGCCGGCCTTCGCCCTGCGATTCCGCCGTTTGCAGGACGCTTGCGCGCGCTCCAATGGCGTCCATGCAGGACGCTGCAACCCACCTTTTTCACGAAGGCAACCGCCACCTCGCCGCGCGTGACTTCGCGCTGGCCGAGGCCTGCTTCCGCGATGCGGTCGATCAGTCCCCCGCGCTCGGCGAGGCCCACGCCAACCTCGGCTGGCTGGCCGAGGCCGCCGGCCGGCTCGACGAAGCCGACGGCCACTACCGCCGCGCGCGCATGCTGCGGCCGTCGCTGCCGACCATCCACCTGAACCACGGCGCGCTGCTGGCGCGCCTGAAGCGTTTCGACGAGGCGCTGGCCGCGTCCTGGCGGGCGATCGAACTCGATGCCGACTCGGCGCCGGCCTGGTCCAACCTCGGCGTGCTGCTCGTCCAGCTGGGCCGCCACGCCGATGCCGAAGCCTGCTGCCGGCGCGCGCTCGCGCTGGCCCCCGACCACGCCGGCGCGCACGTCAACCTCGCCTACCTGTGCCTGCGCGACGGCCGCTGGGACGAAGGCTGGGCGCACTATGCGCGGCGTGGCTGGCAATGCGACCTGTCGGCGCGCGCCGGCTGCCCGCGCTGGCAGGGCGAGCCGCTGGACGGCCGCGCCGTGCTGGTCGGGCTCGAAGGCGGCTACGGCGACATGATCCAGTTCAGCCGCTTCGCCAGCACGCTGAAGCAGGCCGGCGCGCGCCAGGTCACACTGCTGTGCCCGCCGCCGCTGCAGGCGCTGCTGTCGACGCTGGACGGTGTTAACGAGGTGCTGTCGTCGGACGACCCACCGGGCACGGCGCGCTGGGACTGCTGGACCTCCGCGACCAGCGTGCCCCGACACCTCGGCATCCGGCCCGACACGCTGCCCGCCGTTCCGTCCTACCTGCGGGCCGAACCGGCCGCGGTCGCCCGCTGGCAAGCACGGATGCAAGCGCGACTGCCGGCGACCGGCCTGCCGACCCCGCTGCGCATCGGCCTGGTCTGGAAAGGCAATCCCGGCTTCGAGAACGACGACGAACGCTCGCTGCCGTCGATCGACCTGCTGGCGCCGCTGGCCGCGCTGCCCGGCGTGCAGTTCATCAGCCTGCAGAAGGGCGCCGGCGAAGACGAGGCCCGGCGTGCGCCGGTCGCGCTGCATCTGGGCGGCGAGATCGAGAGCTTCGCCGACACCGCCGCCATCGTGCAGGCGCTCGACCTGGTGATCTGCGTCGACACCGCGGTCGCCCACCTCGCCGGCGCGCTCGGCAAGCCCTGCTGGGTGCTGCTGCCGCACCAGATGGCCGACTGGCGCTGGCTCGCCGACCGCGACGATTCGCCGTGGTACCCCGGCGCGCTGCGGCTGTTCCGGCAGGCCCGGCGCGGTGACTGGACACCGGTCGTCGCGACGCTGGGCGAAGCATTGCGTCGGCTATCCTCGCCGGACCATGCCGTCCCAGCCGATCACCACCACACCGATCCCTGAGGTTTCCGGCCTCGACGACGAGACCTTGCGTCGCGAGGTGCTTGCCAGCGCCCGCCCGACCATCCTGCGCGGGCTCGTCAGGCACTGGCCGGCGGTGCGCCACGGCCTGGCCTCGCCGCTGGCGCTCGCGCAGTACCTGGCCGACCACGACAACGGCAGCCAGGTGCAGGCGGTGATGACCCCGCCCGACCAGCACGGGCGCCTGTTCTACAACGCCGACATGAGCGGCTTCAACTTCATGCGCAACCAGCTGCCGCTGTCGACGGTGCTGGAGCAGGTGCTGCGCTACTCCGCTTTCCCGAACCCGCCGGCGGTGGCGGTGCAGAGCTCGCCGATCCCCGACTGCCTGCCCGGCTTCGTCGACGAGAACCCGCTGCCGCTGCTCGGCGGGCGCATCGTGCCGCGCATCTGGCTCGGCAATGCGATCACGACGCCGGCGCACTTCGACGAGTCGAGCAACATCGCCTGCGTGGTGGCCGGCCGCCGCCGCTTCACGCTGTTTCCGCCGGAGCAGATCGGCAACCTGTACATCGGCCCGCTCGACCACGCCCCGACCGGCACGCCGATCAGCCTGGTGAACTTCGCGGCGCCCGACTTCGAACGCTTCCCGAAGTTCCGCGACGCGATGGCCGCCGCGCAGGTGGCCGAACTGGCGCCGGGCGATGCGATCCTGATCCCGGCGCTGTGGTGGCACCAGGTCGAATCGCTCGCCGGCTTCAACATGCTGGTGAACTACTGGTGGCGCGGCGCGCTGGCCGCGAACGACCCGGTGCCGTCGGCGCTCGACAGCCTGCTGCATGCGCTGCTGTGCCTGAAATCACTGCCGGCCGAAGAGCGCCGCGGCTGGGGCGCGATCTTCGAGCACTACGTGTTCGATGCCCAGCGCGACGCAGCGGCGCACATCCCGCCGAACCGCCGCGGCTCGCTCGGCGAGATGACGCCCGGGCTGCGCGAGCGGCTGCACGCGCTGCTGAAGCAGCGCCTGCGCTGACGGCCGGCCGTCAGCGCGCCGCGCGGCGCGCCGGCAGCGTGAAGAAGAAGCTCGCGCCCTTGTCCTTCTCGGCGGCCACCCAGATCTCGCCGCCGTGCTTCTGGATCACGCGCCGCACGATCGCCAGGCCGACGCCGGTGCCGGGGAAGTCCGATTCGCGGTGCAGCCGGCGGAACGGCTCGAACAGCTGCTGCACGTAGGCCATGTCGAAGCCGGCGCCGTTGTCGCGCACGCAGTAGACGAGGCGGCCGTCTTTCTGCGCCTCGACGCCGAACGAGATCGTCGCGTCGTCGCGCTTGCTGGTGAATTTCCAGGCGTTCGACAGCAGGTTCTCGAGCGCCAGCCGCAGCAGCCCGGCGTCGCCGTCGGCCACCAGGCTCGGGTCGAGCTCGACGCGCACGCTGCGCTGCGGCCACGCGGTCTGCAGCGTGGCCAGGATGTCGCGGGCCATCGCGCCGATGTGCACCGACTGCACCCGCACCTGGGCGCGCGTGACCTTCGACAGGCCGAGCAGGTCTTCGATCAGCGTGTTCATGCGCTGCGACGCGGCCAGGATGTTCTGTGCGAACAGCAGCGGCTGGCCCTGCAGCGGCGGCACCGTGTCGGCCAGCAGCATCTCGCCGTAGCCCTGCACCGCCCGCAGCGGCGCGCGCAGGTCGTGCGACACCGAATAGGTGAAGGCCTCGAGCTCGCTGTTGGCCTCCTGCAGTTCGGCGGTGCGCTGCTGCACGCGGCGCTCCAGGTTCTCGTAGACCGCGACGTTCTCGAACGCCAGCGAGCAGCAGTCGGCCAGCGCCTGGATCAGCTGCACCTCGTCGGGCGTCGCGTCGTGCGGGTCCGCCCAGTAGTTGCCGATCGCGCCGATCGGCGCCTCGGCCCGGATCGGCACCATCACCAGGCTCTTCACGAAGGTGGGCCGGTAGGCGTCGTGCGGGATGCGCGGGTCCTGGTAGATGTCGGCGATGGCCACCGCCTGCCGGTTCAGCATCGCCCAGCCGCTGATGCAGGCGTCGAGCGGGAAGCGGCCGCCCTTCCACAGCGGGCCGATCGCGTCTTCGTCGACGTAGTGGCAGAAGTCGCCTTCGCGCATCACGAGGGTCGCGCCGTCGGCCTGGTTCAGCTCGCGCGCGCCGCGCCGCACGATGCGCACGATCGCGTCGACGCTGCGCGCGAGCGACAGCTCCTTCACCAGGTCGACCAGCAGCGCGCGCCCGCGTGTCAGCGCGGCCAGCCGTTCGGCCTCGCGCGCGTCGTGCAGCCGGCGCAGCGCGCTCGGCAGGCGGAACAGCTGGTCCTTCGGGACGTAGTCGGTCGCGCCGGCCTCCAGGCAGTGCTCGGCCCAGCGCGGGTCGGTGTTGCCGCTGACGAAGATGAACGGCATGCCGGGCCGGCGCTGCCGGGCCACTTCGAGCGCCTGCAGGCCCTCGATGCCGGGGACGCGGTTGTCGGAGAGGATCGCGTCGAAGCGGGTGTTCTCGATCGCGTCGTAGAACTGCTCGCTGGAGCTGACGGTGACCCAGTGGGGCGGGGTGTCGAGCCGCGCCACCTCGCGGTGGACGAGCTCCGCATCGAGCGTGTCGTCCTCCAGGTGAAGGATCTGCAAGCCTTCCATGTCGTGCACCTCCGTGATGTGCTGCCCGATGTGCGCGGCGTGTGCTGCCGTCGTCTGCGGATGGTAGCGAACCGCGGCACACTGTGCGGCTTGCGTTGAGAACAATGCCGCACGAAATACGGAGGAAAACGATGATGCGCTGGCCCGAGGGATCCGGCCGCTGGGCCGCCTGGCGCCGGCGCTGGCGGGCGCGGCTCTCGCTGCGACCCGGCGACCTGCTGCACGACGCCACCTACCGCCGGCTCTGGACCTCGATCCTGATCAGCTCGTTCGGCGGCCAGGTCACGATGCTCGCGCTGCCGCTGACCGCCGCGGTGCTGCTGCATGCGTCGCCGACGCAGATGGGGCTGCTGACGATGATGGAGACGCTGCCGTTCGTGCTGTTCTCGCTGCCGGCCGGCGTCTGGCTCGACCGGGTGCGCAAGCTGCCGGTCTACATCCTCGGCGAATCGAGCCTCGCGGTGATCGTCGCGAGCGTGCCCTTCGCGTGGTGGATGGGCTGGCTGACGATGCCGTGGATGTACATCGTCGCGTTCGTGATCGGCACCGTCTACACCACCGCCGGCACTGCCGCGCAGATCGTGCTGACGCAGGTGGTGGCGCGCGAGCGGCTGGTCGAGGCGCATGCGAAGAACGCGTTGGCCACCTCCGGCGCCGAAGTGGCCGGGCCGGGGCTGGCCGGCGCGCTGATCAAGCTGGTGGGCGCGCCGCTCGCGCTGCTGGTCGACGCGGTGCTGCTGCTGCTGTCGGCCGGCATCCTGCGCGGCATCCGCATCGTCGAGCACCGCCGGCCGCGCGCCGACGCGCACTTCTGGCGCGACCTGCAGGCCGGCGTGCGCTTCGTGCGCAGCCAGCGCCTGCTGATCGCGCTGGCGGTCGCGGTCGGGTTGTGGCAGATGTGCCACCACGCGGCGCTGGTGGTGCAGATCCTGTTTGCCACGCGCACGCTGGGCCTCAGCGAGCAGGCGGTCGGGCTCAGCTACATGGGCATGGGCGGCGGCACCATCCTCGCGAGCGTGTACGGCAACCGCATCAGCCGGCGCTACGGGCCGGGGCCGTGCCTGGTGCTGGGCTTCGTGATCTGCGGCGTCGGCTGGCTGGTGCTGGCGGTGGCGCCGGCCAATTCGTGGGGCATCGCGGCGTTCGCGGCGATGCTGCTGTGCTTCTCGGCCGGCGCGGTGCTGATCTTCATCAACTTCCTCGGGCTGCGGCAGGCGGTGACGCCCGAGCCGCTGCTCGGGCGCATGACGGCGACGATGCGCTGGCTGATCCTGATCCCGGCCGGCCCGGGCGCGCTGATCGGCGGCTGGCTGGGCGAGCACGTCGGCTTGCGCGCGTCGCTGGCGTTCGCCGGCGGGGCGGTGCTGCTGGTGGCCGCGGTGGCGGGGCGGCACCCGGTGATCCGCAACGTGCGCGAGCTGCCGAAGCTGGAGAACGTCGAGGACTGGATGGGGGCCGAGGCCGATGTACGGCCTGGACCGGCTTCAGTCGTGGAGGGCGACGCCAGGTGAGAAGCGCTGGACCGCGTCGGTGATGATGCCGTCGATGCCCAGGCCCATCAGCCGGCGCGCCTCGGCCGGGTCGTTCACCGTGTAGACTAGCGCGCGCAGCCCGGCGCCGTGCACCCGGGTCAGCACCGCGGCGTCGATCAGCCCGTAGTGCGTGACCACGGCGATACAGCCGAGCGACTGCGCTTCGTCGAGCCAGCCGTCGCGCAGGCTGTCCAGCAGCAGCGCCCGCGGCAGCTCCGGCGCACCATCGCGCGCAGCCGCCAGCGCATCCGGCTTGAACGAACTGAGCAGCGGCTTCACTGCCTCGCCGGCCCACAGCCGGGCCGCTTCGCGCGCGACGACGCGGCCGGTCTCGGCCTCGTCGCCCGGCGTCGGCTTGATCTCGATGTTCAACGCGAAGCCGTTGCGCAGGCAGTAGCGGGCGATCGCCTCGAAGCTCGGGATCGGCTCGCCGGCGAAGCCGCGGCTGTGCCAGCCGCCGGCGTCCAGGCGCGACAGCTGGTCCCAGGAGCGGTCGGATGCACGGCCGCGCTCCGGCGTCGTGCGCTGCAGCGTCGCGTCATGCAGCAGGAAAGGCACGCCGTCGGCGCTCAGCTTCACGTCGCATTCGAAGGCGCGGTAGCCGTGGCTGGCGCCGACGCGGAACGCCGCCAGCGTGTTCTCGGGGGCCAGCAGCCCGGCTCCCCGGTGCGCGACCCACAGCGGGTACGGCCACTCCTTCATGCCACGACCCGCTTGCCGCTCGCCGCGTCGAACCAGTGCAGGTGCTCGGCCGACGGCTTCAGGTGCAGCGTGCTGCCCGGGGCCGGCGGCGCCAGCGTGCCGTCGATGCGCAGCGTGAAGCCGTGGTCGGCGATGCGGCCGTGCACCAGGCGTTCGGCGCCGAGCATCTCGACCATCTCGATCGCCAGCGGCCAGCCGCCGTCGTGCGCGACGCTCGCATGGCCCAGGTGCTCCGGGCGCACGCCGAGGATCAGCTCGCCGTCGCGCGGCGCCGCGGCCGGCAGCGGCAGCTCGACGCCGCCGAACGCGAAGCGCGAACCCTGCGCGCGGCCGGTCAGCAGGTTCATCGGCGGCGACCCGATGAAGCTCGCGACGAAGGTGGTGGCCGGGCGGGCATACACCTCTTCCGGCGAGCCGATCTGCTCCATGTGGCCGGCGTTCATCACGATCATGCGTTGCGCGAGCGTCATCGCCTCGACCTGGTCGTGCGTGACGAACAGCGAGGTGACGCCGAGCTCGGCATGCAGCTTGCGGATCTCCAGCCGCGTCTGGCCGCGCAGCTTTGCATCGAGGTTGGACAGCGGCTCATCGAACAGGAAGACCTGCGGCTGGCGCACGATCGCGCGGCCCATCGCGACGCGCTGGCGCTGGCCGCCGGACAGCTCGCGCGGCTTGCGCTGCAGCAGCGCGCCGAGCTCGAGGATCTTCGCGGCCTTGTCGACGCGGGTCTTGATGTCGGCGACCGGCACTTTCGCGATCTTCAGCCCGTAGGCCATGTTGTCGAACACGCTCATGTGCGGGTAGAGCGCGTAGTTCTGGAACACCATCGCGATGTCGCGCTCGGACGGCTCGACGTCGTTGACGACGCGTGCGCCGATCGAGATCTCGCCGCCGGAGACCTCTTCGAGCCCGGCGACCATGCGCAGCAGCGTGCTCTTGCCGCAGCCCGACGGGCCGACGATCACGATGAACTCGCCGTCGCCGATCTCGGCGTTGACGCCGTGGATCACCTGGTTGGCCTTCGGGCCGATGCCGTAGCGCTTGACGACGTTCTTCAGGGAAATGGCTGCCATGATTTTTTACTTCTCGGTATCGACGAGGCCCTTGACGAACCAGCGCTGCATCAGGATCACGACGATGGCCGGCGGCAGCATCGCCATGATCGCGGTGGCCATCACGATGTTCCATTCGTTGCCGGAGTCGCCGCCGGCGATCATCATGCGGATGCCGACCACCACCGGGTACATCTGCTCGCCGGTGGTGGCGATCAGCGGCCACAGGTACTGGTTCCAGCCGTAGATGAACTGGATCACGAACAGCGCCGCGATCGAGGTCTTCGACAGCGGCAGCAGGATGTCCTTGAAGAAGCGCATCGGGCCGGCGCCGTCGATGCGGGCGGCCTCGACCAGCTCGTCCGGCACGGTCAGGAAGAACTGGCGGAACAGGAAGGTGGCGGTGGCCGACGCGATCAGCGGCACCGTCAGGCCGGCATAGGTGTTCAGCATGCCGAGGTCGGACACCACCTTGTAGGTCGGGCTGATGCGAACCTCGACCGGCAGCATCAGCGTGACGAAGATGGCCCAGAACACCAGCCCGCGCAGCGGGAAGCGGAAGTACACCAGCGCGAAGGCCGACAGCAGCGAGATCGCGATCTTGCCGAAGGTGATGACCAGCGCGGTGACCAGGCTGACCCACATCATGCGGGCGACCGGCGCGTTCGAGCCGGCACCGCCGCCGTGGCCGTTCAGCGCCGCGGCGTAGTTCTCCCAGAAATGCCCGCCGGGCGACAGCGGCATCGGCACCTGCAGGATGGCCTGCGAGGTGTGCGTCGACGCGATGAACGCGATGTACAGCGGGAACGCGACGATCAGCACACCGAGGATCATCACGGCGTGGGCGAGGATGCCCAGAGTCGGCCTGCGCTCAACCATGATGGGGCGCGGCGCTGCGCGCGTGCGGACTTGCGGGCGGCGGAGCCCATTGACGCATCGGCAGGGGATGCGCAAGCAACGCGAGGCGCCCCATCAAGCAACGCGCCGGGGAACCGGCTTTGCCGGGCCCCTGGCGTGGCGCCCCTTGGGGGCAGGAGCGAAGCGACTGGGGGGCCATCAGTAATTCACCTTCTTCTCGACGTAGCGGAACTGCAGCACCGTCAGCGTGACGACGATCAGCATCAGCACCGTCGACTGCGCGGCCGAGCCGCCGAGGTCGCCGCCCTTGAAGCCGTCCTGGTAGACCTTGTAGACCAGGATCGCGGTGTCGCGGCCGGGGCCGCCGTGGGTGGTGGCGTCGATGATCGCGAAGGTGTCGAAGAACGCGTACACCATGTTGATCACCAGCAGGAAGAAGGTGGTCGGCGACAGCAGCGGGAACTGGATGGTCCAGAAGCGCCGCCACGGCCGCGCCCCGTCGATCGCGGCGGCCTCGATCAGCGATTTCGGGATCGACTGCAGGCCGGCCAGGAAGAACAGGAAGTTGTACGAGATCTGCTTCCACACCGCGGCGGTGACGATCAGCGTCATCGCGTGGGTGCTGTTCAGCAGGTGGTTCCACTCGAAGCCGAACAGGCGGTCCAGCCCGTACGCGACGACGCCGATCGACGGCGAGAACATGAAGACCCACAGCACGCCGGTGACCGCCGGCGCCACCGCGTAGGGCACGATCAGCATCGTCTTGTAGAACAGTGCGCCGCGCACCACGCGGTCGGCGAAGATCGCCAGCATCAGCGACAGCGCGATGCCCAGCACCGCCACCAGCAGCGAGAACACCGCGGTGACCTTGAAGGATTCGAGGTAGGCCGAATCGCCGAACAGCGTCTTGAAGTTCTCCAGGCCGACCCATTCGGTCGACAGGCCGAAGCTGTCCTGCACCTGCATCGACTGCAGCAATGCCTGGGCGGCCGGCCAGAAGAAGAAGACGGCGCAGATCGCCAGCTGGGGTGCGACCAGCATCCAGGGCAGGACTTGCGAATCGAACCTAACTCGCTTTTCCATGGGGTTCAGAAAGAGTAAGGCGGCCGGGATGGCCGCCTTCTTGGGGCAGCCGCGTCGCGCGCATTGTGCCGCGACGCGATGCCGTTTCAACTCAAGGTGCCGGCGCCTTGTTCTGTTTTTCGAAGCGCTCCAGCTGTTCGTTGCCGCGTTTCACCGCGTCGTCCAGCGCCGTCTTCGCGTCCTTCTTGCCGGACCAGATCTGCTCGGTTTCCTCGTCGATGATCGTGCGGATCTGCACGAAGTTGCCGAGGCGGATGCCGCGCGACTTGTCGGTGGTCTTGCGGATCATCTGCGTCACCGCGACGTCGGTGCCCGGCTTTTCCTTGTAGAAGCCCGACTTGTCGGTCAGCTCGTAGGCGGCGGTCGTGATCGGCAGGTAGCCGGTGCGCTTGTGGCTGGCCGACTGCACTTCGGGGCTCGACAGGTACTTGAAGAACTCGGCGACGCCCTTGTACTCGGCCGGCTTCTTGCCCGCCATCACCCACAGGCTGGCACCGCCGATCGCGGTGTTCTGCGGCGCGCCGGGCACATCCTGGTAGTACGGCAGCGGGGCCAGACCGTAGGCGAACTTCGCGCCCTTGCTGACGTCGGCGTACGAACCCGACGAGCCGGTGAACATCGCGCATTCACCCGACACGAACGACGGCACCGCGACGCTCGCGCGGCCCTTGTAGACGAACAGGCCTTGCTTGGACATGTTGGCCAGGTTCTCGAAGTGGCGCAGGTGCAGCGGCGAGTTGAAGGCGAGGCGGGCGCTCGGACCTCCGAAGCCGTTGTTCTGCGTCGCGAACAGCGTGTTGTGCCAGGTCGAGAAGCTTTCCAGGTGGACCCAGCTCATCCAGCTGGTGGTGTAGGGGCACTTGGAGCCGGCGGCCTTCAGCTTGGCGGCGGCCAGCGTCACCTCGGGCCACGTCGTTGGCGCCTTGTTCGGGTCGAGGCCGGCGGCCTTGAAGGCGTCCTTGTTGTAGTAGAAGATCGTCGTCGAGCTGTTGAACGGGAACGACAGCATCTCGCCGTTCGGTGCGGTGTAGTAGCCCGAGACCGCCGGCACGTAGGCCTTCGGGTCGAAGGCGACGCCGCTCTGCTTCATCACTTCGCCGACCGGCTTGATCGCGCCCTTGGCCGACATCATCGTCGCGGTGCCGACTTCGAACACCTGCAGGATGTGCGGCGCGTTGCCGGCGCGGAAGGCGGCGACCGCGGCGGTCATCGACTCGTCGTAGTTGCCCTTGAAGGTCGGGACGACCTTGTAGTCCTTCTGGCTCGCATTGAACTGCGTGGCCAGGTCGTTGACCCATTCGTTCAGGCCGCCGGTCATCGAGTGCCACCACTGCACTTCGACCTGGGCGTGGGCGGGGCCGGCGAGCGCCAGTGCGGCAAAGCCGGCAGCGGCGACGGCGGCGAATCTTTTCGTTGTCATGTACTTCTCCGGAAAATGACGGGTTGGTTTTTGACCAGCCGCGCAGTGTGCTACGAGTTTGTGACACTCCGTTTATGTCGTTGTTGGGTGGCTGCGGCAACTGTGGATAACCCCTCTTGGTCTTTTGGCGCGCGCTCGAGGTGCTGGCGTACTCGGGGGCTGGACTGTCCCCCGCCCTCGGCCTGCCTCCCGGCAGACCGAGGGCTCCTCCTTTACGTCCTGCCCCCGAGCACCCCAGCACCTCGAGCCGAGACGTTTCCTCATGCGCGCGTTTCCGCAGCGTGTGGGTGGGGGAAGGGCGTGTGTACCGAGTTCTTCTCGCTCTTCGCACGAGGCAACCCGGGCGCGGGATGGCGGGTGCTTCGGGGAGGGACGTAAAGGAGGAGCCGGTGGACTGCCGTGAGGCAGTCTGCCGGCGGGGGACAGTCCCGCCCCGGAGTGCCCGCCGTCCTGCGCCAGCGGAGCGAGCGAAAAGGGGCACTGAGGTACCATTTGCGACCAAGTGCCCCACAGGCGAGCAGGCTGCCTGGCCCCCATGAACGCACCTATCCCGTTGAACCAGATCGCCGCGGCGACCGCCGCGCACCAGGCACCCCGCCTGCGCGAGATTCCGTACAACTACACCTCGTTCTCCGACCGAGAGATCGTGATCCGGATCCTGGGGTCGCGGGCCTGGGAACTGCTGGACCGCCTGCGCGACGAACGCCAGACCGGCCGCTCGGCCCGCATGCTCTACGAAGTGCTCGGCGACATCTGGGTCGTGCAGCGTAACCCCTACCTGCAGGACGACCTGCTCGACAACCCGCGCCGCCGCCGCCTGCTGATCGAGGCGCTGAACCACCGCTTGCGCGAGGTGCAGGCCCGCCGCACGCCGGACGGGGATGCGCAGCGCGACGCCTCGGTCGGCGAGCTGCTCGACGCCGCACGCACCGCGGTGCAGGCCTTCTCCGACCAGTTCGACGCGATGGACGCGCTGCGCCGCAAGGCCACCCGCGCGCTCGGCCGCCACACCGCGAAAGACAACATCAAGTACGACGGGCTGTCGCGCGTCTCGCACGTGACCGACGCGACCGACTGGCGCGTCGAATACCCGTTCGTCGTGCTGACACCCGACACCGAGGCCGAGATGGCCGCGCTGGTGAAGGCCTGCATCGAACTCGGGCTGACGATCATCCCGCGCGGCGGCGGCACCGGCTACACCGGCGGCGCCGTGCCGCTGACCTGGAACAGCGCGGTCATCAACACCGAGAAGCTCGAGGCGATGACCGAGGTGGAGCACCTGCGCCTGCCCGGCATGGACCGCGACGTGGCCACCATCTGGACCGAGGCCGGCGTCGTCACGCAGCGCGTGGCCGATGCGGCCGAACGCGCCGGCTTCGTGTTCGCGGTCGACCCGACTTCAGCCGAGGCCTCGTGCGTCGGCGGCAACATCGCGATGAACGCCGGCGGCAAGAAGGCCGTGCTGTGGGGCACCGCGCTCGACAACCTCGCCTCGTGGCGCATGGTCACGCCCGACGCGAAGTGGCTGGAGGTGGTGCGGCTCGACCACAACATGGGCAAGATCCACGACGTCGACGTCGCCCGCTTCGAACTGAAGTACTTCGACGCCAGCGGCAAGGTCCTGGAACGCACCGAACGGCTCGAGGTGCCGGGCCGCACCTTCCGCAAGGAAGGCCTCGGCAAGGACGTCACCGACAAGTTCCTGGCCGGCCTGCCCGGCATCCAGAAGGAAGGCTGCGACGGCCTGATCACCAGTGCGCGCTGGGTGGTGCACAAGATGCCGGCACACACCCGCACGGTGTGCCTGGAGTTCTTCGGCAACGCGAAGGACGCGGTGCCGTCGATCGTCGAGATCAAGGACTTCATGTTCGCTGAAGCGAAGAAGCCCGGCGGTGCGATCCTGGCCGGGCTGGAGCACCTGGACGACCGCTACCTGAAGGCGGTGGGCTACGCGACCAAGAGCAAGCGCGGCGGCCTGCCGAAGATGGTGCTGGTCGGCGACATCGCCGGCGAAGACCCCGATGCGGTGGCCCGTGCCACCAGCGAGGTGGTGCGGCTGGCCAACGGCCGTGCCGGCGAAGGCTTCGTCGCGGTCAGCGCCGAGGCGCGCAAGAAGTTCTGGCTCGACCGCAAGCGCACCGCGGCGATCAGCCGGCACACCAATGCGTTCAAGGTCAACGAAGACGTCGTGATCCCGCTGCCGCGCATGGGCGAGTACACCAACGGCATCGAGCGCATCAACATCGAGCTGAGCCTGCGCAACAAGCTGGCGCTGGTCGACGCCCTCGAAGACTTCTTCGTCGCCGGGCAGCTGCCGCTCGGCAAGAGCGACGACGCGAACCAGATCGCGTCGGCCGAACTGCTCGAAGACCGAGTGCAGCAGGCGCTGGCGCTGCTGCGCGAGGTGCGCGGGCTGTGGTCGCACTGGCTGGCGAACCTCGACCAGGTGCAGGCCGATCGCGGCGTGAGCTTCTTCGACGACCTGCAGGACCACACGCTGCGCGCGTCGTGGAAGGCGCAGATCCGCACGCCGCTGCAGGGCATCTTTGCCGGGGCCACGCTGTCGACCATCGTCGACGCCTGCCAGAAGATCCACGCGGACGTGCTGCGCGGCCGCGTGTGGGTGGCGCTGCACATGCATGCCGGCGACGGCAACGTGCACACCAACATCCCCGTCAACAGCGACAACTACGAGATGCTGCAGACGGCGCACGAGGCGGTGGCGCGCATCATGAAGCTGGCGCGCTCGCTCGACGGCGTGATCTCCGGCGAGCACGGCATCGGCATCACCAAGCTCGAGTTCCTGACCGACGACGAGCTGGCCGGCTTCACCGCGTACAAGCAGCGCGTCGACCCCGAGGGCCGCTTCAACAAGGGCAAGCTGCTGCGCGACGCGAGCTTCGGAGGCGTGCGCCTGAAGGCCGACCTGACCAACGCCTACACGCCGAGCTTCGGGCTGATGGGGCACGAGTCGCTGATCATGCAGCAGAGCGACATCGGCGAGATCGCCGCGTCGGTGAAGGACTGCCTGCGCTGCGGCAAGTGCAAGCCGGTGTGCGCGACGCACGTGCCGCGCGCCAACCTGCTGTACAGCCCGCGCAACAAGATCCTCGCGACCTCGCTGCTGGTCGAGGCCTTCCTGTACGAGGAGCAGACGCGCCGCGGCGTCAGCATCAAGCACTGGGAGGAGTTCGAGGACGTCGCCGACCACTGCACGGTGTGCCACAAGTGCCTGAGCCCGTGCCCGGTGAAGATCGACTTCGGCGACGTGTCGATGAACATGCGCAACCTGCTGCGCAAGATGGGCAAGAAGAGCTTCCGCCCCGGCAACAAGATGGCGATGATGATGCTCAACGCCACCAACCCGGAGACCATCAAGCTGCTGCGCGGCGCGATGGTCGACGTCGGCTTCAGGGCGCAGCGCGCGGCCAACAGCCTGCTGCGCGGCCTCGCGAAGAAGCAGACCGCCGCGCCGCGCTCGACGGTGGGCACCGCGCCGGTCAAGGAGCAGGTGATCCACTTCATCAACAAGAAGCTGCCGGGCGGGCTGCCGAAGAAGACCGCGCGGGCGCTGCTGGACATCGAGGACAAGAACTACGTCCCGATCATCCGCAACCCGAAGGCGACCACCGCCGAGACCGAGGCGGTGTTCTATTTCCCGGGCTGCGGCTCGGAGCGGCTGTTCTCGCAGGTGGGCCTCGCGACGCAGGCGATGCTGTGGCATGCCGGCGTGCAGACGGTGCTGCCGCCGGGCTACCTGTGCTGCGGCTACCCGCAGCGCGGTTCGGGGCAGTTCGACAAGGCCGACAAGATCATCACCGACAACCGGGTGCTGTTCCACCGCGTGGCCAACACGCTGAACTACCTCGACATCAAGACGGTGGTGGTGAGCTGCGGCACCTGCTACGACCAGCTGCAGGGCTACCAGTTCGACAAGATCTTCCCGGGCTGCCGGATCATCGACATCCACGAGTACCTGCTGGAGAAGGGCATCGCGCTCGATGCGACGCAGGCGGCCGGCTACCTGTACCACGACCCGTGCCACACGCCGATGAAACTGCAGGAGCCGATGAAGACGGTGCAGGCGCTGGTCGGCGGGAGCGTCTTGAAGAGCGAGCGCTGCTGCGGCGAGAGCGGCACGCTGGGCGTCACGCGGCCCGACATCTCGACACAGGTGCGTTTCCGAAAGGAAGAAGAACTGCGCCGCGACGAGGCCAAGCTGCGCGCGACCGGCGCGGTGGCGGCCGAGGGGCCGGTGAAGATCCTGACCTCGTGCCCGAGCTGCCTGCAGGGGCTGTCGCGCTACGGCAATGACCTGCAGAACGGGTTGCTGGAGGCGGACTACATCGTCGTCGAGATGGCCAACAAGATCCTCGGGGCGGACTGGATGCCGGAGTACGTGGAGAGGGCGAATGACGGCGGGATCGAGCGCGTGCTCGTCTGAGCAAGCGCAGCGAGCGATTCATCAAGCAACTCCCGCGGAACCGGCTTCGCCGGGCCGCTGGGAGGCGCCCCTTGGGGGCAGGAGGAGCAAAGCGTCGACTGGGGGGCCGTCAATCAGTCTGCGCTGAGCTTTCTTTCCTTGATCAGCGCATGCCAGAACGTCGTCTCCTGCTGGACGAAGCGTGCCAGCGCCGGTCCGTCGCTCGGCGTGACCTCCAGCCCGAAGTCCTCCAGCCGCGCCTTCACGTCCGGCGTGGCGATCGCCTTCTGCATCTCCTGCGTCAGCCGCGTGACGATCTCGGCCGGCGTGCCGTGCGGCACGAACAGCCCCTGCCACGCCGTCACCTCGAAATCCTTGATGCCCAGCTCGTCCAGCGTCGGCACATCGGGCAGCGACGCGATGCGCTTCTTCGACATCACCGCCAGCGCCTTCAGCTTGCCGGTGCGGATCTGCTGCAGGCCGCCGGCGGTGTCCACCACCAGCATCGGCACCTGGCCGGAGATCACGTCCTGCATCGCCAGCGCGGTACCGCGGTACGGCACGTGCACGACGAAGCTGCCGGTGCGCTGCTTCAGCAGCTCCATCGCGAGGTGGTGCGGGCTGCCGACGCCGGGCGACGCGTAGCTGTACTTGCCGGGGTTCTTCTTGATGGCGTCGAGCAGCTGCTGCGCGCTGTCGAAGCCGGCGTTCGGCCCCACCGCGACGATCAGCGGGAAGCGCACCATGAAGCCGACCGGCACCAGGTCCTTCGGGTCGTACGGCAGCTTCTTGTACATCGCGCTGTTGAAAACCAGCGCGCCGTTGTCGCCGCTGACGATGGTGTAGCCGTCCGGCGCCGACTTGGCGGCGTTGTCGGTGCCGATGATCCCGGCCGCGCCGGGGCGGTTGTCGATGATGATCGTCTGGCCGAGCTGCTTGCCCAGCTGCGGCGCCATCTGGCGCGCCAGGAAATCGGAGCCGCCGCCGGCCGGGTAGGCCACCACCCAGCGGATCGGCTTGGACGGCCAGGTGTCGGCGCGGGCGCTGCCGCCTGCGGCGAGGGCGCCGGCGAGCGCGAGGTTGAAGCTGCGGCGGGTGAGGGGACGGGTCATGGTGCTGCCATCGATCGGGAACGGAACAAGGCGCCGATGTTATCGACGCCGCCGATAATGCACCGATGCCCCTCGAATTCCTCCGCCCCGACCCCCCCGCCGCCGGCTGCGAACTGTGCCGCGAGCCGGGTGGTCGCCTCGTCTGGCAGGACGACGCCTGGCGCGTGATCCGCGTCGCCGATGCCGCCTTCCCAGGCTTCTACCGCGTCGTCTCGCGCCAGCACGTGGCCGAGTTCTCCGACCTCGACGCCGCCGCCCGCGCCCACGCGATGACGCTGGTCGCCAGCGTCGAACGCGTGCTGCGCGAGGCGCTCGCGCCGACCAAGGTCAACCTCGCGGCGCTCGGCAACCTGGTGCCGCACCTGCACTGGCACGTCATCGCGCGCTTCGACTGGGACAGCCACTTCCCGCAACCCATCTGGGGCACCCGCCAGCGCGACGTGCAGCCGCCCGCCGCCGAACGCTTGGCCGCCGGTCTGGCCGGCCTCGACGAACGCGTGGCCGCCGCGCTGTCGGCCGGCGCCTGAACCCTCCTACACTCGGATTCCCCATGGCCGGCCTCACTGCCCAGACCCCGCAACCCACCGCGATCACGGTGCACGAGCAATCGCGCGTGCTCGAGGTCGCCTTCGCCGACGGCCGCAGCTTCCGCATCCCGTTCGAGCTGATGCGGGTCTACTCGCCGTCGGCCGAGGTCAAGGGCCACGGCCCGGGCCAGGAGACGCTGCAGACCGGCAAGCGCGATGTGACGCTGGTGGCGCTCGAGCCCGTCGGCAACTACGCGGTGCAGCCGACCTTCTCCGACGGCCACCAGACCGGCATCTTCTCGTGGGACTACCTCTACTTCCTCGGCTCGCAGGAGGCCGAGCTGTGGCAGCAGTACGAGGCGCGGCTGCAGGCCGCCGGCGCCACGCGCGACACGCCGATGCCCGACAAGACCGCGTCAGCCTGCGGCCACCATCATTGACTGCGACGGACGGACTGACCCCATGAGCAACACCCATTTCGGCTTCGAGACCGTCGACGAGACCCGCAAGGCCGAGCGCGTGCGCGGCGTGTTCGATTCGGTCGCGTCCAAGTACGACCTGATGAACGACGTGCTGTCGATGGGCATGCACCGGGCCTGGAAGGCCTACACGGTGGCCGTCGCGAACCTGCGCGAAGGCGATTCGGTGCTCGACATCGCCGGCGGCACCGGCGACCTGGCCGGCGCCTTCGCGAAGAAGGTCGGCGAACGCGGCACGGTGGTGCACACCGACATCAACGAGGCGATGCTGCGCCACGGCCGCGACCGCATGCTCGACCAGGGCCTGGTGCTGCCGACGGCGATCTGCGATGCCGAGCAGCTGCCGTTTGTGAGCGATCGCTTCGATCTCGTCAGCGTCGCGTTCGGGCTGCGCAACATGACCCACAAGGATCGCGCGCTGGCCGAGATGTGCCGCGTGCTGCGCCCGGGCGGCCGGCTGCTGGTGCTGGAGTTCTCGAAGGTGGCCAAGCCGCTGGAGAAGTTCTACGACTGGTATTCGTTCAAGGCGCTGCCGCAGATCGGCAAGCTGGTGGCCGGCGATGCCGACAGCTACCGCTACCTCGCCGAATCGATCCGCATGCATCCTGACCAGCAGACGCTGAAGGCGATGATGAAGACCGCCGGTTTCGGCCACGTCGACGTGCACAACCTGAGCGCCGGCATCGTCGCGTTGCACGTCGGCATCAAATGTTGAGCTGACGCCTGCCACCGCCCCCCTGTTCACGGGGGTGGGCCCCCGTTTAGAGGATTGGGGGCCAGTCCACCTGTACTGACAATCCGCGCCATCTGCTTGCATCCCGCGCAGCACGCCGAAGAGATCGGCGGCACCCCCCGGGAGGCAGTTCTGAAGGATGAGCGTCATGTTGAAGGTGTTTCAGTTGCATGTCTCGGTGGCCACCCTGTTCGGGATGATCGCCGACGGACTGCTGTGCTTCTTCGCCATCGTGCTGGCCGCCTCGTCGGTCCACATCCTGCCCGGCGTGCAGGACGCGCCGGCCGGCCTGACGGTCCCCCACCTGTTCCTGTTCGCCAGCGGCTTCGCGATGGTGATGTCGCTGCTGTACGCCTTCGCCGGCCTGTACCGCCCGACCCCGATCGGCTTCGCCGCGATGCTGCGCCGCACGCTGGCCGCGCTGGTCGTCGGCGCCTACGTGACCTACCTGGTGCTCGACAGCATGGCCAACGGCGGCTATGCGGTGCAGATCATGACCTCGGCGGTGCTGTACCTGCTGGTCGGCCTGGTGCTGGTGCGCGGTGCGATGTACCTGATGAGCCGCATGGCCACCATCCCGAAGGTGCTGATCGTCGGCAACGGCGCCGAAGCGCAGAGCGTCGCGAGCGACCTGATGACGATGAAGCGCCTGCGCCGCAACGTCGCCGGCTTCTTCCCGACTGAAGCCGACGCCGCCCCGGGCCTGCAGGTCGCGAGCCTGCGCGGCCACCGCGTGTTCTCGCGCGAGCTGTCGATCGAGGACATCGTGCGCGACCACCAGATCGACGAAGTGATCGTCGCGGTGCGCGAACAACGCGGCGGCGGCGTCCCGATGGACCAGCTGCTCGCCTGCCGCATCCGCGGCGTGCCCATCGTCGACCTGGCCGGCTTCTACGAGCGCGCCAAGTCCGAGGTGCCGATCGACAGCCTGAAGGCCAGCTGGCTGGTCTACGGCCAGGGCTTCGTGCAGGGCCGCCTGCGCATGGCGCTGAAGCGCATGTTCGACATCGCGAGCTCGTCGTTCCTGCTGCTGATCGCGTCGCCGGTGATGCTTCTGGCGGTGCTGGCGATCCGACTCGAAGGGCGCGGCCCGATCATCTACAAGCAGGAGCGCGTCGGCCTCGGCGGCAAGTCGTTCATGTGCATGAAGTTCCGCAGCATGCGCACCGATGCCGAGAAGGATGGCGTCGCGGTCTGGGCCACCAAGAACGATTCGCGCGTGACCCGCGTCGGCGCCTTCATGCGCAAGACCCGCATCGACGAACTGCCGCAGCTGCTGTCGGTGCTGCGCGGCGAGATGAGCATGGTCGGCCCGCGCCCGGAGCGCCCGAGCTTCGTCAAGCAGCTGAAGGAACAGATCCCGTTCTACGACGTGCGCCACAGCATCAAGCCGGGCGTGACCGGCTGGGCCCAGGTGCGCTACAGCTACGGCGCGTCGGTCGACGACGCGCGCCGCAAGCACCAGTTCGACCTCTACTACGTGAAGAACAACTCGCTGGTGCTGGACCTGCTGGTGCTGATCGAGACCGTCAGCGTGGTCCTCTTCCGCGAAGGTGCTCACTGAGCCCCGCAGCGCCGAAACAACAAGGGAATCCGAGAATGAACCTCAAGAAACTGTCGGGATGGGCCGCTGCCGCCGCAATCGGCCTGGTGCTCGCGGGCTGCGGCAGCCTGAGCGGCCTGCCGCCGGCGCCGAAGGTGGCCGAGACGCCGGACCACCGCTACCTGATCGGTGCGCTGGACAGCATCAACATCGTCGTGTGGCGCAATGCCGACCTGTCGTCCACCGTCACCGTGCGGCCCGACGGCCGCATCTCGACCCCGCTGGTCGAGGACGTGCTCGCCGCCGGCCGCAGCCCGGCCGACCTGGCGCGCGACATCGAGGCCAAGCTCGGCAAGTACATCCGCGACCCGGTCGTGACCGTCGTCGTCAACAACTTCCAGGGCTCGTTCTCCGAGCAGATCCGCATCATCGGCGAGGCGACCCGCCCGCAGTCGGTGCCGTACCGCCAGAACATGACGCTGCTCGACGTGATGATCCAGGCCGGCGGCCTGACCGAGTTCGCCGACGGCAATGCTGCCGTGCTGGTGCGCGGCACCGAGCAGGGCAAGCAGTACAGCGTGCGGCTGAAGGACCTGATCAAGCGCGGCGACATCTCGGCCAACGTCGACGTGAAGCCCGGCGACGTGATCATCGTGCCGCAGAGCTGGTTCTGATCGATCCGGTTCCGACCGGGGCCATCCCGCCGACCCGGCCTCACGGGTCGCCGACCCTCCCGAAGCTTCAAGATGAATGAGTTGACCCGTCAGATCTCGATCGTGCTGCGCACGATCTGGCAGCGCCGCTGGCTGGCGGTGGCCGTCGCCTGGGCCACCGCCGTCGTGCTGGCGCTGATGGTGTGGGTGATCCCCAACCGCTACGAAGCCACCGCGAAGCTGTTCGTCGACACCCAGTCGGTGCTGAAGCCGCTGATGGCGGGCCTGGCGTTCCAGCCCGACCTCGACCAGCAGGTGCGCATGCTCGCGAAGACGCTGCTGTCGCGCCCGAACATCGAGCGCCTGATGGGCGACCCGGGCGTCGGCCTGGGCACGCTGACCGACCTGAAGCGAGAACAGGCGATCGACCGGCTGACCGCGCGCATCAAGATCGAGCACAGCGGCGGCAACCTGTACCTGATCAGCTACCGCGACGGCGACCCGAACCGCGCGAAGGCGGTGGTCGACGGGCTGGTCAACCTGTTCATCGATTCCGGCAACGATTCGAAGCAGCGCGACTCGCAGGACGCGAGCCGCTTCATCGACGAGCAGATCAAGGCCTACGAGGTCAAGCTGGTCGAGGCCGAGAACCGCGTGAAGGACTTCAAGCTGCGCAACTTCGGCGTCTCCGGCGTCTCGGGCCAGGACTACTTCGCCCGCATGTCGGTGCTGACCGACGAGGTCGGCAAGCTGCGCATGACGCTGGCCGCGGCCGAGCAATCGCGCGATGCCTTGAAGCGAGAGCTGTCGAACGAAGAGCCGAACGTGGCGGTCGATGCCCCGACGCCGGCGGTGCCGATGGCGATGCAGACCGAGATCGATTCGCGCCTGGATGCGCAACGCCGCTCGCTCGACGACCTGCTGCGCCGCTACACCGATGCGCACCCCGACGTGGTCGCGGCGCGCCGGATGATCGGCCAGCTGGAGGCGCAGAAGCGCCAGCAGGAGGCCGAGCGCGCGAAGGCGGCGGCCAAGAGCGGCGGCCGTGTCGCGTCGTCGAACCCGGTGTACCAGCGCCTGCGCATCGCACTGGCCGAGGCCGAAGCCAACGTCGCGTCGCTGCGCAGCCAGCTCGGCGGCCAGCAGGAGCGTCTCGACCAGGTCAAGGCCACCGCGAGCCGCGTGCCGCAGGCCGAGGCCGAACTGGCGCAGCTGAACCGCGACTACGACATCATGCGCAAGCAGTACGACATGCTGGTGTCGCGCCGCGAGGCGGCGTCGCTCGGCCTGAAGATCGACCAGTCGAAGAGCATGGCCGAGTACCGCCTCGTCGAGCCGCCGCGCGTGCCGGCCAAGGCCGCTTTCCCGGACCGCACCGCGCTCGCGGTGGTCGCGATGCTGCTCGCGCTGGCCGCCGGCGGCGCGGCCGCGTTCGGCATGGGCAAGCTCTACCCGACCTTCGACACGCAGGAGGCGCTGCAGGCCTTCGCGAAGCGCCCGGTGCTGGGCACCGTGTCGCGCCACCTGTCGCTGGCCGCCGAGCGCGCGCAGCGCTTCGACCTCCTCCGCCTGTCGGGCGCGATGGTGGTGTTCATGGGCTTGAACGTGACCTGGATCGTCCTGCTCGCCGGCGGCATCCAGCCCCACTGAACCTGACGACCGCCTCACCATGAGCATCATCGAACAAGCCACCCGCCGCCTCGAGGAACTGCGCCGCGCCGGCATCGACGTGCCGAGCTGGGCGCCGAACGCCGCCGAGCCCGGCTTCGGCCCGGTCACCGGCGCCGGCACCGCGACGCTGCCAGCCGGCCTCGCGCCGCAGGCCCCGGCCGCCCGCACCCCGGTGGCCGACAACATCGAGCTCGCGCCGCGCACCGTCGCCCGGCCGACCCGCGCCGACCGCGCGCCGACCAACGCCCGCTCGCGCGAGGTGCAGATCGACCTGCGCCGCCTGGCGGCCGAGGGCTACCTGACGCCGGACGATCCGCGCATGGGCCTCGCCGAGGAATTGCGCGCCGTCAAGCGGCCGATCATCGAGCATGCGCAGGCGGCCCGCGAGGCCGGCAAGGCCGGCGGCAACCTGATCTTCGTGACCAGCGCGCTGCCGGGCGAGGGCAAGACCTACAACGCGATCAACCTCGCGATGAGCATCGCGATGGAGGTCGACCATTCGGTGCTGCTGGTCGACGCCGACGTGGTGCGGCCGTCGGTGATGTCGCGCCTGGGCGTCGAGGCCGAGCTCGGCATGCTGGACGTGCTGACCAAGCCGTCGCTCGACCTGTCCGAGGTGCTGATGCGCACCAACATCCCGAAGCTGTCGCTGCTGCCGGCCGGCCGGCCGACCGACCAGTCGACCGAGCTGCTGGCCAGCGTCGCGATGGAGCGGCTGCTGGCCGACCTGGCCGATCGCTACGCCGACCGCATCGTGATCTTCGACGGCCCGCCGCTGCTGGCCACCAGCGAATCGCGCGTGCTGGCAGCCCGCATGGGCCAGGTGCTGATGGTGGTGCAGGCGCAGAAGACCGCGCAAAGCTCGGTCGCGCGTGCGTTCGCCGACGTCGAGGCCTGCGAGACCGTGTGGTGCGTGCTGAACAAGGCCGCCAGCCAGCGCGCGTCGGCCGGCTACGAACGCTACCCGCAATACCGCCGGACTTGAACGACGTGCGCCCGAGCCGACGGACCCTTCGCGTCACAGGCACTACCGGCCCCGCCCGTGTCCTGCTGGCAGCGCCGCTGCTGGGCTGCGCGTTCGGCGCGTGGGGACAGTACGCCGGCGCGCCGGCGGTGGCGCCCGGCACGGCCGCCACCGCACCGGCCGGCACCGCACCGGCCGGCACCGGTGCGTTCGGCGGCATCTCGGCGCCGCCGGCCGCCGCCGCCGCGTCGGCCCCGGCCGGCCCGCTGCCGGCCACCCGCGTGCAGTTCGCGATCGATTCGCGGCTGGTCCACACCGACAACGCGACGCCCGACCTCGGCATCAAGCAGAGCGACACCGTGCTCGAAGTGCAGCCGTCGGTGGTGTTCGAGCGCCGCGGTCCGCGCATCACGCTGAGCGGCAATGCCGCCGTCAGCGGGCTCAGCTACCTGAACGACAGCCAGCCGGCGCGGCTGCTGCCGCGCGCCCGCGTCGACCTCGCGTCGAAGCTGGTCGAGGACTGGGCCTACTTCGACGCCTGGTACCGGATCGATCCGACCTTCGACGACCCGTACGCGACGCGCCCGGAAGCCGCCACCTCGTACAAGCTGGAGCCGCGCCGCCGCTACGGGCTGAGCCCGTACCTGATGCACCGCTTCAACGAACTCGACTCGATGCTGGCGCGCGTCGACTACACGCATGCGCGCATCACCGACTTCCTGACCAAGCAGACCCGCACCACCAAGGGCCTGGACAAGATCGTCTCGTACGAGCGCGCGCCGCGCAGCTTCGGGCTGCAGATCGAGGTCAAGGCGCACGACGAGAGCGACGACTTCACGCAAGGCCAGACGCTCAGCACGCGCGAGGCGCGGCTGTGGCTGAACTGGCAGCCGCAGCCGCAGCTGGTGCTGGGCATCGTCGGCGGGCGCGAGAAGACCTCGCTGCTGGCCGACACGCCGACCGACACGCTGTACGGCGGCCGCGTCACCTGGCGGCCCGACGAGCGCAGCAACCTGCGCGTGACGGTCGAGCACCGCTACTTCGGCAACGGCTGGGACGCCGTCTATGCCCACAACTCGGCGACGACGACGATCGGCCTGCAGGCGAGCCGCACGGTGTCGAGCCAGGGCATTCCCGACAACAGCGTGCTGCCGCCCGGCAGCGCATCGCCGGTACCGGTGGGCGGCGGCATCAACCCGGCCGCGCTGTACTCGGTGGTGGCGCAGTTGCGCGAGAGCGCCGGCTTCCAGGCCGCGCTGCAGGGTCGGCGCAACCGCATCTACCTGCAGGTCGGCTACCTGAAGCAGCAGGCGCTGCAGATGGCCGGCCAGACCAACATCCCCGACCCGTCGTACGACACCGAGCAGAAATCGGCGTCGCTCGGCTGGGACTACAAGCTCGGGCCGTTGACCACGCTGACGGTGATCGGCGACGGCTCGCGCATCGAAGGGCTGGGCGGCACCAACCTCGGCCGCTACACGACGCAGTATTCGCTGCGCGTCGAGGGCTCGCGCACGCTGTCGCCGCACACCACGGCCACCGTCGGCGCGCGCCGCCTGACCGTCAAATCCAACAGCACGACGCTGACCTCCGCAGATCTCGCAGGCGAGAAGGCCGTCTACGCCGGGCTGCGCTACAAGTTTTAAAACTCCCATGTACGAGTCCCACTTCGGCCTCAGCGGCCCGCCTTTCCAGCTGAACCCGGACCCGGCGTTCTATTTCGACAGCCGCGGCCACAGCAATGCGCTGGCTTACCTGAAGTTCGGCGTGCACCAGGGCGAGGGCTTCATCATCGTCACCGGCGAGATCGGCGCCGGCAAGACCACGCTGGTGCGCACGCTGCTCGAAGGGCTGGACGCCGACAAGGTGGTGGCCGCGCAGGTGGTCAGCACCCAGCTCGAATCCGGCGACCTGCTGCGCGCCATCCTGACAGCCTACGGCGTGCCGACCGCTGGCGCGTCGAAGGCGCACCTGATCGCGAGCCTCGAAGGCTTCCTGACCGCGCTGGCCGCGAAGGGCCGGCGCGCGCTGCTGATCGTCGACGAGGCGCAGAACCTGAAGCACGAGGCGGTCGAAGAGCTGCGCATGCTGTCGAACTTCCAGCTCGGCAACCATGCGCTGCTGCAGAGCTTCCTGATCGGCCAGCCCGAGCTGCGCACGCTGCTGCAGTCGAAGTCGATGGAGCAGCTGCGCCAGCGCGTGATCGCGTCGTGCCACCTCGGCCCGCTCGACCAGACCGAGACGCGCGCCTACATCGAGCACCGGCTGCACCGCGTCGGCTGGAAGGACTCGCCGTCGTTCAGCGACGACGCGTTCGATGCGATCCACCGCTGGACCGGCGGCGTGCCGCGCCGCATCAACCGGCTGTGCAACCGGCTGTTCCTCGCGGCCTTCCTGTCGGGCAAGGACGCGATCGCGGCCGAGACGGTCGACCAGACCGCCGGCGAGCTGCGCAGCGAGATCGGCGAGCTGGCCGACGTGCCGATGCTGGTGTCGAGCGTGGCCCACACCGGCCGGCCCGACGTGACGATCCCGGCCAACCCGTCGGTGCCGGTGCTGGACGCCGCGGTCGATTTCGGCGCGGCCGGCGGCAGCAACGCCAGCCTCGGCGTGGTGCAGCGCTCGCGCAGCGGCGGCAAGCTGCAGCGCCCGCTGCTGTGCGTGGTCGACACCCGCACCGATTTCCTGAAGATCGGCGCGCTGTCGCGGGTGCTCGAAGAGTACGGCGACCTGCCGCCGGTGATGGCGGTGCAGCCGGGTACCGAAGAAGGCCTGGCGATCGGCGCGGCCGGCGCCGCGGTGCTGCCGCTGCCGAAGATGGAGATCCACCTCGGCATCGGCTCGATCGGCGTCGCGCACGGTTCGGCGGCGGCGTTGACGCGCTTCGACGAGGTGCTGGCCGAGTTCATGCCGAGCGCGGTGCTGGCGGTCGGCAAATCGGATTCGGTGCTGATGTGCACGCTGCTGGCCAACAAGCGCGGCGTGCCGGTGCTGCGACTCGACGCCGGCCAGCGCAGCACCGGCGGCAGCAGCAGCGCCGAGATGAACGGCGTGCTGATCGACCGCGTGGCCGATGCGCTCTACACCAACAAGCTGCTGACCTACTACACGCTGTACCGCGAAGGCATCCCGTCGGACCGGGTGCATTGCGTCGGCAGCCTCGCGGCCAACCTGCTGCACTTCGGGCTGCCGCATGCGGTGCCGCCGCTCGAATCGTTCGCGCGCGCCAAGCTGTCGCCGGTGGTGCTGAACGATCCGCGCGGCTTCGGGCTGGTGAGCCTCGCGCTGCAGCCCAAGGCGATGGACGAGTTGCTGCCGATGCTCGCGACGCTGGGCCGCGAGCTGCCGCTGGTGTGGCCGCTGCGCGAGGATGCGCTGGTCGCGCTGAAATCCACCGGGCAGGAGGCGCGGCTGGCCGATTCCGGCGTCATCGTGATGCCGGCGCAGGGCTACCTCGAAGAGATCGGGCTGCTGCAGCAGGCGCGCTGCCTGATCGCCGGCAGCGAAGGCGAGCTGGTCGAAGAGGCGGTGACGCTCGGCGTGCGCAGCATCACGCTCGGCAACGACCGCAGCGGCACGCCGGTGGCCGATCCGTCGAGCATCGTCGTCGGCCGCAACGTCGAGCAGGCGCTGAAGGCGGTGCGCGAGATCCTGCTGACCGAATCCGCGCGCGTCGACGTGCCCGAGTACTGGGATGGCGGCACCGCCAGCCGCATCGCCAAGCACCTGCGCAGCTGGTTGCCGGCGTCGATGCGCGTGTCGACTGCGCGCGCTGCCGAATCCGTCCGCTGAATGTCCGTGCCGAGCCGATGAACACCCCGAATCCGAACCCCACCCCGATCACCAACGCGCTGACCGTCGACGTCGAGGACTACTTCCAGGTCTCGGCGCTGGCGCCGTTCATCGCGCGCGACCGCTGGGATTCGATCCCGTGCCGCGTCGAGGCGAATGTCGACCGGCTGCTGAACCGCTTCGCCGACAACCACGCGAAGGCCACGTTCTTCACGCTCGGCTGGATCGCCGAGCGCTACCCGCAGGTGGTGCGCCGCATCGTCGCCGACGGCCATGAGCTGGCGAGCCACGGCTACGGGCACCAGCGGGCCAGCGAGCTGTCGCGCGAGGCGTTCGCGCAGGACGTGACGCGCGCCAAGGGCATCCTCGAAGACATCGCCGGCGTGCCGGTGATCGGCTACCGCGCGCCGAGCTTCTCGATCGGCACCGACAACCTGTGGGCCTTCGACGTGCTGAAGGAAGCCGGCTACGTCTACAGCTCCAGCGTCTACCCGGTGCAGCACGACCACTACGGCATGCCGGACGCGCCGCGCTTTCCGTACCAGGTGCGCGACGGGCTGACCGAGCTGCCGATCACGACGGTGCGTGCGCTAGGGCGCAACCTGCCAGCGGGCGGTGGCGGCTACTTCCGCTTCGCGCCGTATGGTGTGTCGCGCTGGGCGATCGACCGCTTCAACCGCGACGAGCGCGCGCCGGCGATCTTCTATATGCACCCGTGGGAGATCGACCCGCTGCAGCCGCGCGTGCCGGGCCCGGGGCTGAAGACGCGCTTTCGCCACTACGTGAACCTGCACCGCACCGAAAGCCGGCTGGAGCGCCTGTTGGGCGATTTCCGCTGGGGGCGGATGGATCGCGTGTTCGGCATCGCACGCTGAACGACTGCGGGAGCGCGGCGCGATGCGCTCCGTCCTGACCGATCTCGTTCACCTGCTGCTCGCGATGCCGCTGTACGTGCTGCTCGGCCTCGCGTGGCTGGGCGTGCGGGCCTGGCGCGCGAAGGCCGGGCGACTGCACCGCTGGCGGCACGGCATCGTGCTGCTCGGCGTGCTTGTCTACGCGATCTCGATCCCCGCGACCGCGAACACGCTGCTCGCGCACCTGGAAGCCTGGTGGCCGGTCCCCACCGACGCGCAGCTGAAGGCGCTGCCCGGCGCCGACGGCCCGCGCATGCTGGTGCTGACCGCCGGCTGGTTCCGCAAGACCGACACCGGCTACCACGTCGTGATGGGCGCGCCCAGCTGGGAGCGCACCGAGAAGGCCGTCGAGCTGCACCAGCGCTTCGGCGGCCGGCTGATGTTCACCGGCGCGCCCTTGCCCGACGGGTCGGACTCGGTCGCGCAGCACATGGCGGCGGCCGCGCAGCGGCTGGGCGTGCCGGCATCGGCCATCGGCGTCGAGACGAGATCGATCAACACCCACGAGAACCTGCTGTTCAGCGAGAGCCAGTTCGGCCTGCGCGCGCAGGGCAGGGTGTTGCTGCTGACCAGCGCGATCCACCTGCCGCGTTCGGTGGCCGCGGCGCGCGGCGTCGGGCTGGACGTGCTGCCGTATCCCTGCGATTTCCGCGCCGACACCGCGCTGAAGTGGCAGCATTTCGTGCCCAGCAACGAAGCGCCCGGTGCGCTCGAGGAGGTGCTGCATGAGTGGCTTGGCCTGGCGATGTATTCGCTTCGCGGGTGGCTGTAGCGCGGCGCTGGTCGGCGCGCTGGTCGTTGCGGCCACCGCGTTCGCGCAGCCGCGCAGCTTCGTCGTCGCGCCCGACGGCACCGACCGCGCGGTCGGCACGCTCGAGGCGCCGCTGCGCACGCTCGATGCCGCGGTGCAGCGCGTGAAACCCGGCGACACCATCGAGTTGCGCGCCGGCACCTACGACGGCGCGATCATCCGCACCCCCGGCACCGAAGACGCGTGGATCACGCTGCGCGCGCATGCCAATGAGCGCGCGGTGATCCAGGGCACCGGCCGCGGGCCGGCGATCTACTTCTACCACCGCACCTGCGACGAAGAGGCGCCGAAGGGCACGGTGTGCCAGCCGATGTACTGGGAGGTGCGCGGCCTCGAAGTGCGCGGCAGCGCCGACGGGCAGGAGGAGGGCTACGCGGTGAAGATCGACACGCCGCGGGTGCGCCTGGTCGACAACGACCTGTGCTGCTCGCGGGCCGACGTGGTGAAGCTGGTGCGCACCGCCGACGACGTGGAGATCCTGCACAACCGCATCCACCACCCGGCCGCGAAAATCGGCGACAACGCGCAGGGCGTCGACATCGTCGGTGCCGACCGCACGCGCGTGGCCTTCAACCATGTGCACGACATCCCGTCGATCGGCCTGTATGCGAAGGGCAATTCGAGGAACACGGTGTTCGAGTTCAACCGGGTCGAGCGGGTGTGGTCGAACGCGATCATGCTGGGTCAGGAGACCGACGACGACCGGCTGGTCGACGGCCCGTACGAGACCTACGACGGCGAGATCCGCGACAACGTGGTCAGCGAGGTCGGCTGGGCCTGCCTCGCGACCTCGTCGTCGCTGCGCGCGCGCATCCACCACAACACCTGCTGGAACACCGGGCAGCTGACGCACGGGTCGGTGCTGGTGTCGAACGAATCGGAGATCCACCAGGGCGGCACCGATGTGTCGATCACCAACAACCTGATCGTCGGCGGCTCGAAGCTGCCGTTCATCCGCATCACGTCCGACGCGATGAGCGATGCGCGCACGCTGGTGATCGACCGCAACGTCTACGCCATGCGCAGCGGTGCGCCGGGGCTGTTCAGCTGGGAGGACAAGCGGGTCGAGAAGGTCGGGCTGGAACGCTGGCGCGAGGCGACCGGGCTGGACCGGCACAGCGTGGTGATGCCGTCGGTGGAGGGGTGGTTCGTCGATACGGCATCGCTGCAGCCGAAGGCAGGCGGGCCGGGGTGGGACGCGAAGCTGGGGGACGATGGGCAGCCGCTGAAGGCGGGGTGCCCGCCAAGGGCGAAGGTGGGGGCGAGGGCGGCGTGTCCGGTGGAGGGGGTCGGGCCGCGGCCGTGAGATCGCCGGCGTACTTCAGGCGAGTCGTGGCGCTGTCCTGATGACATGCCCGAGGATCACCTGGCCCTTCAGGAGCGTCGTGAAGCTCCAGGCCGACTGAAGCCCGTTGAGCAGGGAGAGTCGTGCCGCGTTCGCTTCCTGTTCGATGCCTGCGGCCAAGGCGTGCGAGTCGGGTCCGAAATCCATGTCGGTGCGGATCGTCTTGCACCAGGACGAGAGTGCCGATTCCTTGTTGTCGGCGCGGGTCTGCGAGACATAGGTTCCACCGCCGTACTCGAGCACGATGGTGTAGAGGCTCATCGTTCGTGCTTCGTGGACTGCCGCTGCAGGAGGCGTTGTCGTGTTCATGGGAGGGGTCGGGTGAGGGGTGGATCGATTCGCGCCATCACACCCTCTCTACGACCAAGGACGACTGCTCAGACGACGTGGCCGGACGATTACAAGCGAAGCAAAGGGCCATGCCTAGAGGGTTCGCCGCCGGTTTTTAACTGGAGGTACATCTGTACGGGCAGCACCTCGGTGCTGGACGACATTGCCGCAGTCGAAGGCAGGTGATCCGGGGTGGGACGCGAAGCTGACGAATCTAGAAATACGCTTCGCCGCTGGGCCAGTGAACGGTCCGTGTTTGCGGCAATCCCTCGAGCAGCGATTCCAGGAACTTGATTGCCAGCGTGAGCGCACTCAGGGGATCGATCCCGCGGATATCGGCCAGCCTGCCGAAGTAGCCGTGAATTGCCACGGGACAGGCGGCTTCGACGCCTGGCTCGGTCCAGTAGGGGAGACCGATTGCGAGGCGAATCTCGCCCTTCTGCCCGGTGACGTGGTCGTGCAAAACGAGTGTTCTCTCGACGATGGCGGTGAACGCTTCTTCCATCATGGGCAGCCTTTCTTCAAGCAATCTCCGTATTCATCTGCAGCGCGTGCGTAGCACGCCTCGCGGGCTCTTGGCGTCGAACTCGTCTGCGGGTCTTCAGGTTGCCGATCTCGTTGTAGGTCCGGCTCGCCATGCCGGTGTCGGGTCTGATCAGCTGGACTGCATTACCGAAGCCGTCGCGCGGGTACTGCGTAATGAGGTTCCTCGGGTCGGTGACCTTCGTCGTGCGGTCGCCGCCGTCGTGCTCGAATCGCGTGACACCCTGCTTCGGATCGATGTGGTCCTTCACCCGGGACAGCGGGTCGTAGCTGAGTCTGGTCTCCAGGTTCAGGCCGCCCGGATCGCGGGTGATCTTGGTGACGTTCCCGTCGGCATCGTATTCATAGGCCCGAACCGGTGCAGGCGACACAGGCGGCGGCGGAACGTCGGCGCGGCACGGGGTGGCGAGGGGAAGCAGGCAGGTCGCGACTGTGATGGCGGCTGCGCGGCGGGTCGTCTTCTTCATCAGATGGATCGCTTGAAAATGGGTGGCTGAGCCCGCGCCATCCACCCTCTCTACGCCCAAGGACGACATCTTCGACGACGCGGCCGGCGGATTACACGCGATGCGGATGACCGTGCCAAGAGGTTTGGCGCAGACCACGGCGCGAAGTACATCTGTGTCAGCGCCGAAGTACGATCCCGCTCCTCACTCCCTGGAAGCGACGATGAATGCGCAGTGGATCGCAGTGGCCTACGGCGGCTTGAGCGCGATCGCGTTCGTGGTCTACGCGATCGACAAGTCGGCAGCCCGCCGTCGCGGGCCGCGCACACGGGAACGCACGTTGCACCTGCTGTCGCTCGCCGGCGGCTGGCCAGGTGCCTTGCTCGCGCAGCGGTGGCTGCGCCACAAGTCCGCCAAGGCGTCGTTCCGTCGCGTGTTCTGGGTGACGGTCATCGTCAACCTGATCGGCGTCGCGGCGCTGTGCTGGGCGTTGCGCCCGCACCTCTCTGGATGATCAGGAGCAACAGGAAAGCATCCGGCGCGCTTCGGCGGCGACCCTTCGACACGGGCCTTCGACAGGCTCAGTCCCTGCTCAGGGCGAACGGATCCTGTGGTGCGCGGGTCAGTCGCTCGACGACGCCGGCTTCGCCGACGACTGCAGCTTCTCGCCACCCCGCTTCATCACCTCGCCGGTCTTGTCGACGCCCTTGCGGACGAACTCGCCGGTCTTCTCCGCGCCCTTCTGCACTGCGGCCCCGGTGACCTCGGCCGCATGCTTCACCGCATGCCCGGTCTTGGTGGCCGCGGTCGATGCCGCATGACCGACGGCCGAGGCCGCGCGGTCGATCTTCGACGGCTCTTCGTCGGCACCGGCCGCGGTCGCGGCGCCGGCCAGCAGGGCGGCCGACAACAAGAGAGTGCGCAGGGCGTGGGTCATGCAGTGGCTCCTCGGTGGATCGTTCGGCGACCGGTCGATCAACCGATCACTTCCGGCCATTCGGTGTGGAACATCGTGCCTTCCGGCTTGTCGATGCGCTCGTAGGTGTGCGCACCGAAGAAGTCGCGCTGCGCCTGCAGCAGGTTGGCCGACAGCCGCTCCGAGCGGTAGCTGTCGTAGTAGCCGAGCGACGCGCTGAAGGCCGGCACCGGGATGCCGTTCGTCACCGCCAGCGCCACCGTCTCGCGCCAGTTCTGCTGCGTGCGGTTCAGCAGCTCCTTGAAGAACGGGTCGAGCATCAGGTTGGTCAGCTGCGGGTTGCCGCGGTACGCGTCGGTGATGCGGTTCAGGAAGCGCGCGCGGATGATGCAGCCGCCGCGCCAGATCGCGGCGATGCGGCCGAGGTCCAGCCCCCAGCCCTTCTTCTCGCCCATCGTCTTCATCAGGTCCAGCCCCTGCGCGTAGCTGATGACCTTGGACGCATACAGCGCGTCGTGCACCTTGGCGACCAGCTGCGCCTTCACCGGCGACAGGTCGACCTTCGGGCCCTTCAGCTCCTTGCTCGCGGCCACCCGCTGCTTCTTCTGCGACGACAGCACGCGCGCCTCGACGGCCGCATTGATCGTGCTGATGACCACCGCGTTCTCGGCCGCGTTCAGCAGCGTCCACTGGCCGGTGCCCTTCTGGCCGGCCTTGTCGAGAATCAGCTCGACGATCGGCTTGCCGGTCTCGGCATCGACCTGCTCCAGCGCCTTGCCGGTGATCTGGATCAGGTAGCTCTGCAGTTCGCCTTCGTTCCACTGGTTGAAGATCGCCGCCATCTCCTGCGTCGTGAAGCCGGCGGCCTTGAACAGGCTGTAGGCCTCGCAGATCAGCTGCATGTCGCCGTATTCGATCCCGTTGTGGATCATCTTCACGTAGTGGCCGGCGCCGCCCGGGCCGATGTGGATCACGCACGGCTCGCCGTCGACCTTGGCCGAGATCGCCTCGAAGATCGGCTTCATCACCTCCCAGGTCGACAGCGGCCCGCCCGGCATGATCGACGGGCCCTTGCGCGCGCCCTCTTCACCGCCGGAGACGCCGGCGCCGATGAAGCGCAGGCCCTTGCTGGCCAGGTAGGCGTCGCGCCGCTCGGTGTCGGTGTAGAGGCTGTTGCCGCCGTCGATCACGATGTCGCCGGGCGACAGCAGCGGGATCAGCTGCTCGATCACTGCATCGACCGGCGCGCCGGCCTTGACCATGATCTGGATCTTGCGCGGCGTGGCCAGGCTCTCGACGAAGGCCTCGAGCGTCGCGGCGCCGACCAGCTTCTTGCCCGGGTGGCGGGCGACGAATTCGTCGGTGACCGCCGTCGTGCGGTTGAACACGCTGACCTGGAAGCCGTGGCTTTCCACGTTCAGCACCAGGTTCTGGCCCATCACGGCCAGGCCGATCAATCCGAAATCGCTTTTCATGGTGACGTTGGCGCGCAGCCCGAAGACGTTGTGAATGGCGGCCATTTTGACGCCATTCGCGCTGCCCTGGCCGGGTCAAGGTTTCGGCCACATCCGGTCGATCCAGTCCGACCACACCGCAAGCCGCGCCGGGTCGGCCCCCATCTGGGTCGCCTTCCACAGCCCGTACTGCTCGGTCTGCTCGGTGGTGGCGCGGTAGTTCACCTGGTTCATGAAGTAGCTGCCGTCGGCCGCCTGGCCGAGCGGCGTGCGTTGCGCGTCCAGGCAGTAGCGGAAGCCGGCCCACGGTTCGGGCTCGCCGAGCTGGCTGTTGCCCGGGTCGCAGCGGCGCCAGGCCGACGCCGCGGTCTGCGAGTACAACGCGTTGAACTGGCTGATCGCGCCGTTGACGACACGCGGGTACAGCCCCGGCGACAGCTCGTCGAGGAAGCGGTACTTGCTCTGCGCCTTGCCGTTGTTCGACGCGGTGTCGATGAAGTTGGCCACCGCCAGGTGCTTGGCGACCTGGCCGCGCCCGTAGCGGCCGCGGTTGGCGAACAGGTCGGGCTGGGCCGGGTCGTACAGCACGATGCCGTTGTTGACGTACTGCGCCGACTTGATGCGCGCCTGCAGCAGCCGCACGTAGTGCGTGTCGTTGGCGGCCTTCGCGGCCGGCGTCGCGGTGCCGACCTTCATGCCGAGGTAGTCGTCGAAGGCCGTCAGGTACGGCCAGTCCATCGAGAAGTTGACCCAGTCGCTCTGCCCGCCCGGGTTCACCGACATCTGCAGTTGGTACCACTGGTTGGTGCGGTAGTACGAGCCGACGATGTTGCCGGCCTCCCATGCGTCATACCACTCGCGGGTGATCTTGCCGGTGCTGTCGGTGTCCTGCTGGTACACCATGTGCGGCGCGAGGAAGAACAGGCTGACGCTGTTGAACGGCCAGCCGTGCGCCTCGCCGCGGCCTTTCCAGGCGCCGGTGACGGCGTCCTTGTCGCCGATGAACCACTGCTGGTTGCCTTCGAGGCCGTAGACCTGGGCCATCTCCCACTGCTTCACCGCGTTCCAGTGCAGCATGCTGGCCACCGAGCGCTCGATGAAGGCATTGGTCGTGAAGGCCGCCGGGTTCGTGGCCGTGGTCGCCGCCGACGCCAGCTTCTGCAGGTTGGCCGCGCCGACCTGCGCGCCGTACTGGCCGCTGGCCGCGATGTGGTTGCCGCGACCGCCGCCGAGGTAGTTGTAGCCCTCCCAGCCGGCCTGCGTGAACATCGCCTTGGCCTGCACGCGTTCGTCGACCTTCAGGTGGCTCCAGTCGCCGAACACGCCGTTCGGATTCTTGTGCGCGGTCAGCCACGCGAGCAGCGCCTTGTACTTGCCGTTCGGGTCCTTCTTGCCGTCGGCCGCGCTGAACTTCGCGCCGGCCTCGAACGAGCCTTCGACGGTGGTCGGCCACACGTCGTACGGGTGGGTCGTCGGCAGCCAGGCGTTCCAGTCGGGGAACTGCATCGGGATCTGCATCTCGCGCGCGTTCATCGTCGCGGCCGGGTCCATCACCTTGTCGACCTCGGCCTGCGTGACGCTCAGCGCGCCGGCGAGCGGCTTGCCGAACAGCGCCTTGGTGGCGTCGGTCGCGTTGTCGAGCACCGCCTCCAGCCCGGCGCCGGCCGCCCATTGCGTCTCGCAGCCGATGCCGCTGCAGTCCAGGTCCGGGCCCGGCTGGTACGGCGGGTTCCACGGCCGCGCCTTCGCGGCATGCGGCACGCCTTGCAGCGTGTAGCGCAGGAAGGCGGCGATCTGCCTGCCCTGCGCTTCGCTCAGGCCGTGGTAGCGGCTGCGCTGCACGATCGCGTTGTTCGAGTAGTTGAAGTACTGCAGGTCGCGGCCGTCTTCGGCATGGCACGACGAGCAGGCGGCCTGCAGCTTGCGGCTGACCAGCGGCGACTTGGCGAGCGTGCCGCGCGCGCTCCACAGCGCGCGGCCGGGCTCGACGTCGCCCGTCAGCGCCTTGCCGGCGTTCTTCTCGGCCAGCGGGTCGACGCGCACCACCGGGTTGCTCGCGAGGCTGGCATCGGCATCGTTGCGCAGCTGCAGGTCGAGCACGCGGAAGCCGTTGGACTCGCCGTCTGTGCCGTTGAAACGGAACTGGATGCGGTTGCCCTTCGGCCACGCGACCAGCCGTGCGCGCGTCGCGGTGTCGAGCGCGAGCGTGATGCGGGTCGTGAAGAAGCCGCCGTTGACGCCGCCGTGGACGCGTTCGTTGTCGGCCAGCATGACGGTCTGGTCGGTGATGTCGACCCACGGCACCTGCGCCTCGCCGGCGCTGTCGGTGCCGCCGAGCACGCGCAGGCTGGCCTTGACCTTCGGCGGCGTCGCGTTCAGCGCCTCGAACTCGGGTGCGCCGTAGAAGCCGCAGCGGTGGCACAGCAGGTAGAGCTTGCTGGCGGAGGCGAGCTTGCTGCCGTCGAGGTCGAGCCGGGTCTCGACGACCAGCGGCGCCTTCGGTGAGCCGTCGCCGAGCACCTCGATCGGCAGCGTCAGCGCCGCGGGTTGGGCGGGCGACGGAGCCGGCGCGGGGGCAGGAGCCGGAGCCGGCGCAGGAGAAGGTGCGGGCGCTGGAGCCGGGGAGGGCGCGGGTGCCGGGCTGGGGGCCGGGGCTGGGGCTGGGGCTGGGGCTGGGGCCGGCGAAGGCGCCGAGCCCACCGGCGCCGGGGCCACCTTGTCGCCGTCATCCGCCCCGGCGCCGCAGCCACCGAGCAGCATCATCGACAGGAAAAGAGTGGAAACGGTTCCGCCCACGCGGGCGGCTCGGCTGCTTCGGATCATCATGCGGGGGTGTCGGACGTATCGCGATCGCCGATGGATGACGCGGCACGGATGACGCGATGCGTCAGTCCGGCTTCAGTTCGCGTCGCATCCTGCCGGGAAAGGCGGCGTGTGCCTGCGGTTGTTCTGGATGCAGGCCGTGAAGCAGTTCGCATGCCGCGGCCGGGCCGCGCTTGCGATTGGATGCAATTTCAGCCGGCGCGCGGCCATGGCGCGGCCCGCCATCGCGCGACGCATTCGGCCAGCAGCGTCGGCGTGTCGGTGGCCTGCGTTTGCAGGCCCAGTACCGCGGCGGCATCGCGCAACGCGAGCGACGGCTGCGCCAGGTCGAGCGGCGCCGCGCCGTTCTGCTTCGACAGCTTCTCGCCGTTCGCGCCCAGCACCAACGGCGTGTGCAGGTAGCGCGGCGTCGGCAGGCCGAGCAGCCGCTGCAGGTGGACCTGGCGCGGCGTGTTGTCGGCCAGGTCTTCGCCGCGCACGACATGCGTGATGCCTTGCAGCGCGTCGTCGACGACCACCGCGAGCTGGTAGGCCCACAGGCCGTCGGCGCGGTGCAGCACGAAGTCGCCGACCGCCTGCGTCAGGTTCTGCCGCTGCGGGCCGAGACGGCGGTCGTGCCAGTCGATCGCGATGTCGTCGCCGTTCGGATCGCAGCTGAGCACCCGCGTCGCGCGCGCCGGCTTGCCGTTCAGCCCGTGGCGGCAGGTGCCGGGGTAGACGAGCTCGCCGTGCCGTGGCTTGCCGTGGCCGGCGGCATCGAGCGCGAGCGCGATGTCGCGACGCGTGCAGCCGCAGGGGTAGACCTGCCCGGCGGCGCGCAGCGCGTCGAGTGCGGCCTCGTAGTGCGTGCCGCGTTGCGACTGCCATGCCGGCGGCTCGTCGGGCAGCAGCCCGCACTGCGCGAGCTGCGACAGGATCTGCGCATCGGCGCCCGGCACGCAGCGCGGCGTGTCGACGTCCTCGATGCGCACTAGCCACGTGCCGTCATGCGCCCGCGCATCGAGCCAGCTCGCGAGCGCCGCGACCAGCGAGCCGGCGTGCAGCGCACCGGTCGGCGACGGCGCGAACCGTCCGCGGTACGGCCGGTCGATCAAGCGCCCCCCAACGGCAGCAAGCCGCTGTGCCGTTCGACCAGCGCGCTGCGCGTGGCCGGGCTCTCCAGCTGCGACAGCCACCAGCGCAGCGCCAGCCCCAGCTGCGGCTTGCGGGCCGCGCTGCCGGCCGGCACGCTGCGCCACGCGTAGCCGAGGCGCACGACCTGCGTCGGCCGCTGCACCGGCTTGACGACCAGCCGGCCCGCGGCGATGTGCTCGCGCACCAGCGGCTCCGGCAGGAAGCCGCAGCCCAGGCAGCGCAGCTGGGCTTCGATCTTGTTCTGCATCGTCGCGACGGTCAGCACGTCCTGCCCGGGCAGCAGGTTCACCGTCAGCGGCGCCATGCGCTGTGCCGAATCGGCGACCGCGACCGCGCGGTGGTGAATGAGGTCGGCGTCGCTGAGGACACTGTCGATGCCGGCCAGCGGGTGGTGCGGCGCGACCGCGAACACGAAGTCGATGCTGCCCAGCGGCTGCATCTGGATGCCCGGCGGCATCGTGCGGTCCACGCCGACGCCGATCGCCAGGTCGGCCTGCCCGCTGACCAGCGCCTCCCAGGTGCCGGCCAGCACCTCGGTGCGCAGCCGCAGCCGCGTGCCCGGCCCGCCGCCGGTGGCGCCCGGCGCCTCCGGGCTCAGCGCATAGAAGGCCTCGCACAGCTCGAACAGCGTGGCGCGCGACATGATGCCGTCGACCGCGATCGTCAGCTGCGTTTCCCAGCCGGTCGCGACGCGCTTGACGCGGTTCGCCACCGCATCCATCTCCTCCAGCAGGCGCCGGCCCTCGTGCAGCAGCTCCTCGCCGGCGGCCGTCAGCCTGGCCTGGCGCGAGCGGCGGTCGAACAGCAGCACGTCGAGCGCGTCCTCGAGCTGGCGCACGTTGTAGGTCAGCGCCGACGGCACCTTGCCGAGCTCGCGCGCCGCCGCGGCGAAGCTGCCGGTGCGGGCGATGACGTCCATCATCGCGAGCGCTTCGGGGGTCAGGACGTTGCGGGAACTGGTCATGGCGAGGCGTTGGAGTTTCGTTCATCTTATTTGAATGAACGCTTCAATGCGCGGCCCGTGATGGGTCGGGGAGCGGCGCCTACAGTCTCTTCACACCCAAGAGATCACCACTGAAAGGACACGACATGCTCACCCTGCGCAAATCGACTGAACGTGGCTACGCCGACCACGGCTGGCTGAAGTCGTTCCACAGCTTCTCGTTCGCCGACTACTACGACCCGAAGCACATGGGCTTCGGCAACCTTACGACACGATCTCCATGTCGCGGTGCCCCCGGCACCGGCTTCGGCACGCACGGCCACCGCGACATGGAGATCGTGTCGTACGTGCTGTCGGGCGCGCTCGGCCACAAGGACAGCATCGGCAACGGCGCGCAGATCGTGCCGGGCGACGTGCAGCGCATGAGCGCCGGCCGCGGCATCCAGCACAGCGAATACAACCACGCCGCGCAGGACACGACTCACTTCCTGCAGATCTGGATCGAGCCCAATGTGCGAGGCATCGAACCGGGCTACGAGCAGAAGCACTTCGACGCGGCGCAGAAGCGCGGCACACTGCGGCTGGTGGCGAGCCCCGACGGCCGCGACGATTCGGTGAGGCTGAACGCGAACGCGGCGCTGTATGCCGGGCTGTTCGACGGCGACGAGCGCGCCGAGCTGGCGCTGCCGGCGAATCGCAAGACCTATGTGCACGTGGTGCGCGGCAGCGTCGAGGTGAACGGCCAGGCCTTGTCGGCCGGCGACGCGGCGATGCTGGCCAACGAACCGGCGCTGCAGATCGGCGCCGGGCGCGATGCCGAAGTGCTGGTGTTCGATCTGCAGTGACCCTGTTGTTCCACTCACTCCAACCGAGGACGACCCATCATGTTTGAACGCCTTCAAAACCCGCTCGCGCTGGCCGCGCGCATCCTGCTGGCCCTGATGTTCGTGCTGGCCGGCTTCAGCAAGCTGACCGGCTTCGAGGGCACGGTCGGCTACATCGCATCGAAGGGCCTGCCGCTGCCGCAGGTCGGCGCGGTGATCGCGCTGCTGGTCGAGATCGTCGGCGGCATCGCGCTGATCGTCGGCTGGAACGCCCGCTGGGCGGCGGCCGTGCTGGCGGTGTTCACCGCGGCCGCGACCGTGATCTTCCACAACTTCTGGGCGGTGCCGGCCGACCAGGCGATGGTGCAGAACCTGATGTTCATGAAGAACGTCTCGGTGATCGGCGGCCTGCTCGCGATCGTGGCCTTCGGGGCCGGTGCGTTGAGCCTGGATGCGAAGCGGCGCTGATGACCATCGACGCCCACCTTCATCGGCGGCCTGCCTCGGCTGACCAGCCCGCCAGCGCACTGACGCTGCTGAGCAATGGCCGCCACGCATGGGCCGCCGACGTGGACCGCACGCTCGGCAGCACCGATGCCGCGCCGAGCCCGCACGACCTGCTGGACTCGGCGCTGGCCGCCTGCACCACGTTGACGCTGGAGCTGTACATCCGCCGGAAGGCGCTGGCGGTGCGCGCGTTGCATGTGCAGGTGGACCACGTCGAGACGCGTGGCGACGACGGCGGCGTGCGCTACCGGATGCAACGGCGCATCCACATCGACGGCGACCTGAGCGAGGCCGATCGCGCCCGGCTGCTCGAGATCGCCGGCAAGTGCCCGATCCACCGGGTGCTCGAAGGGCAGACCCGGATCGAGACGGTGCTGACGTAGCACGGGCCTTGCTACAGTCCCCGCCATGGACATCATCCTGAAGCTCGTGGCGGTGCTGCCCTGGTCGGACTGGGCCGCCCTGGTGGCCTTCTTCAGCGCCTGGGCCGGCTACATCTGGTTCGCGCACCGGCGCGCGCTGACGCAGCCGTCGATCCTCGCGTCGACCAACCGCGTGCGCCGCGAATGGATGCTGCAGACCACCTACCGCGAGGTGCGCGTGATCGACGGCGTGGTGCTGCAGAACCTGTCGACCAGCCCGTCGTTCTTCGCGTCGACCACGATCCTGATCATCGGCGGCCTGCTCGCGGTGCTGGGCACCAGCGACAAGGCCACCGAGATCGTGCGCGACCTGCCGTTCGCGGCCCGCACCTCGGTGCTGGTGTTCGACCTGAAGATCGTGCTGCTGCTCGGCATCTTCGTCTACGCGTTCTTCCGCTTTACCTGGTCGATGCGGCAGTACACCTTCGGCGCGCTGCTGATCGCGGCCGCACCCGAAGCCACGCAGTTCATCGAGCAGGGCTCCGACGGCGAGGTGAGACGCCAGGCCTTCGCGAAGAAGGCCGGCGGCGTGGTCAGCATGGCGGCCGAGACCTTCAACGACGGGCTGCGGGCCTACTACCTGTCGTTCGCCGCGGTGGCCTGGTTCTTCTCGCCGCTGATCTTCATGCTCGCGACGGCCGGCGTGGTGTACGTGCTGTACCAGCGCGAGTTCAGGTCGGACGTGCTGGCGGTGTTGAACACCTGATCAGTCGATGATCGGTCGGTAGTGGGCACCGTCGAGGGCGAACCGCACGGGACGACCTTCACCGAAGACGATCGGGGTTTTGGCGCTCGAATAGTCGGTGACGATTTCCAGTTGCAGCGTGCGCAGCCAGTGCGCGGCCAACGCGACGCACAGGTCGCCGGCATCGTGGTTCCAGCTGCGGCTCGTGCGCACCCGCTCGACCATGTGCTGTTGCACCGGTGTCAGGCGGCGCGTGCCGGACGACCACTCGGTGGTGGCGAGATAGGGCTTGTCATCCAGCAGTTGCTGCACCTGTCCCTCATCGGTCGCGGCATTCAGCTGCTTGAACCCGTCGGCCAGTTGGTCCGCCAGCGCCGAACGGATCGCCTGGGGCGTTGGCGCCTTCCCAAGGGCTTCACGCAACTCGGTCGGTGCGAGCTCGATCAATGAATGGAAGAAGCAATCGCCGTCGCTTGGCACTTCCTTGGTCTGGAAGCTCGCACGGTAGGTGGGCGCGCAAAACTCACGGTGCTCATGGGCCGGATCTTCGAAAGCCAGCGAGTCCAGCAGGTCGGCATAGGCTTCTTGCTGTTGCTGTGCGGACAGGTCGCACAGCTCGCCGATGCGCTCCGATCCGAAGGCGCTGAACAGTACCTCGTCACGTTCTGCGGTGCCGAATGCCGGCAGCGAAGGGGTTGCGGACTTTCTCGCGGCACCGACGGATGCCGCAATGCGGGTGGCGCCGGCAGCGCTGTCGCCAAGAGTGCCCTTGGCCTGCACCTCGACCCTGAATGAATTTTTCCCGACCATGCCCATCGCGTCGCTCCGGCCCCGGCCCCAGCCTTCCAGGGTCCAGCGCTTGGTAACACCGGCAATGGATCTGGTTCCTTCCGCGGTGCATTCGCACCGGTTGCGAGCCTCAGCCGCTGTCCCGCGCCAGCCGCAACCCGCTGAACTGCCACTGCACCTCCGGCGGAAAGAAGTTCCGGTAGCTCGCCCGCGCATGCCCGGCCGGCGTTGCGCACGACCCACCGCGCAGCACCATCTGCTGGCTCATGAACTTGCCGTTGTACTCGCCGACCGCACCCGGCAGCACCTTGTAGCCGGGATAAGGCAGGTAGCTCGACTGCGTCCATTCCCAGACATCGCCGAACAGCTGCGACGGCGCATCGGCCGGTGCGTCGGCGGCCGGCATCGGGTGGAACGCGCCGCTGTCGGCAAAGTTGGCCCGAGCCTGCGGCCTGGCGTGGCGGGCTGCGAATTCCCATTCGGCCTCGGTCGGCAACCGCGCGCCGGCCCAGCGCGCATACGCGTCGGCCTCGAAGTAGCTCAGGTGGCAGGCCGGCGTGTGCGGGTCGACCGCCATCTCGCCGTGCAGCGTGTGCGTGAACCACGCATCGCCGTCGCGCCGCCAGTACAGCGGCGCCTGGTGGCCGCCACTGCGCACCCAGTCCCAGCCGAGCGAGAGCCACAGCTCCGGGCGCCGGTAGCCGCCGTCGTCGATGAAAGCCATCCACTCGCCATGGCTGACCGGCCGCGACGCGAGCTCGAACGGCGCGACGAAGCTGCGGTGCCGCGGCGTCTCGTTGTCGAAGCAGAACGCGCCGTCGCGCTCGGGGTCGTGGCCCAGCTCGAACAGCCCGCCGTCGTGGCCGAACCAGCGCAGCGGCTGCGGCTGCACCGCGCTGATCGGCCAGCGCTTGCCGTAGCCCGGGTGGCCGGGGCTGAACGACAGCGCATGCTTGATGTCGGTCAGCAGCAACTCCTGGTGCTGCTGCTCATGGTGCAGCCCGAGCGTGACCAGCGCGGCCAGTTCGGCGTCGCCGGCCCGCTGCGCGATCAGCGCCTGCATGCGCGCATCGACATCGGCGCGGTAGCGCAGCACGTCGGCCAGCGCCGGCCGCGTCACCAGCCCGCGCTTTGCGCGCGGGTACTGGTCGCCGATGCCGTTGTAGTAGCTGTTGTAGAGCACGCGGAAGCGCGCGTCGTGCGGCTGGAAATCGCGCTCGAAGCGCTCCAGCAGGAAGGTCTCGAAGAACCAGGTGACGTGCGCCAGGTGCCACTTGGTCGGGCTCGCGTCGGGCATCGACTGCACTTGGCAGTCTTCGGGCGACAACGGCGCGGCGAGCGCGAGGCTGGTCTCGCGGACCTGGGCATACCGATTGCCGAGAGCGCTGTTCGGCTGGAGGGGAAGGCTGCTGCTGCGGGACAGGCTGTGGGACTGCATCGGTGTCTCCTGCGTGGCGCGTCGGTCGCGCCGATCGCAGGCACCTTACACCGATCTCGTCGGCAGCAGCGCGGCGTCGACGGATTCCCTTTCGTCGAACACGAAACAGTGGCCGTCGAAGTGCTTGCCGCCGGCCTCCTCGAAGTACTTCAGGATGCCGCCTTCGAGCTGCAGCACGTTCTGCACGCCGGCCTCGGCCATGAACAGCGCCGCCTTCTCGCAGCGGATGCCGCCGGTGCAGTAGCTGACCACCGTCTTGCCCTGCAGCTCGGCCGCATGCGCGCGCAGCGCCTGCGGGAACTCGGTGAACTTCGCGATGCGCCAGTCGAGCGCGTGCGCGAAGCGGCCATGGTCGACCTCGAAGGCATTGCGGGTGTCGAGCATCACGACCTCGCGGCCGGCATCGTCATGGCCGGCATCGAGCCAGCGCGACAGCGTCTGCGCATCGACCGCCGGTGCGCGCCCCGCCTCGGGCCGGAACTGCGGGTGGTTCATGCGGATGATCTCCGGCTTGACCTTCACCAGCAGCTTGCCGAAGGGCACTGCATCCGACAGGCTCTCTTTCGGCGCAAGCGGCGCGAAGCGCGCATCGCTGCGCAGCCAGGCCACGAAGCCGCGCACCGCGTCGGGCGCACCGGCCAGGAACAGGTTGATGCCTTCTTCGGCGAGCAGCACCGTGCCCTTCAGGGCGCGCTCGGCCGCTTGTGAGCGAATGCTCTCGCGCAGCGCCTGCGTGTCCGTCAGGGTCACGAACAGGTAGGCGGAGATGTTGAGGACGGGTTTCAGTTTCATACGCAGCGTGGCATTTTACGGAGCCCCCGCTCCCTAAAATGCCTGGATGGCCTTCATCCACCTGCGCACCCACACCGAGTTTTCCGTCGTCGATGGCACCCTCCGGATCGACGAACTGGTGGATGCCGCGGCGCAGGACCACCAGCCCGCGCTCGCGATCACCGACCTGTCGAACCTGTTCGGCGCGGTCAAGTTCTACAGCGCCGCGCGCAAGAAGGGCGTGCAGCCGATCGTCGGTGCCGACATCTGGCTCGAACCCGATGCCGGCGTCGGCGAGAAGAACCCGAGCCGCCTGCTGCTGCTGGTGCAGAGCGCGGCGGGCTACCACAACCTGTGCGAGCTGCTGTCGCGCGGCTGGGTGCTGAACGCGCAGCGCGCGCAGGCCTGGCACAAGCTCGAATGGCTGCAGGAACTGAACGGCGGGCTGATCGCGCTGTCGGGCGCCGAGATGGGCTCGATCGGCCAGGCGCTGATGGCGCAGGACACCGCGCGCGCCACCGCCGCGGCGCAGAAGCTCGCGGCCATTTTCGACCGGCGCTTCTACCTCGAACTGCAGCGCGCCGGCCAGCCGACCAACGAGGCCCATGTGCGCGCCGCGGTGCCGCTGGCCGCCGCGCTGCGCCTGCCGGTGGTGGCAACGCACCCGGTGCAGTTCCAGACGCCGGACGATTTCGAGGCGCACGAAGCCCGCACCTGCATCGCCGAAGGCGAGACGCTGACCAACCCGCGGCGCGTCAAGCGTTTCACGCGCGAGCAGTACTTCAAGTCGCAGGCGCAGATGGAGGCGCTGTTCGCCGACCTGCCGAGCGCGCTCGCCAACAGCGTCGAGATCGCGAAGCGCTGCAGCCTGACGCTGGTGCTCGGCAAGCCGCAGCTGCCCGATTTCCCGACCCCCGAGGTCAACGGCGAGCGCATGCTGCCCGAGGCCTACTTCCGCTACGCATCGCACGAAGGCCTGAAGGAGCGGATGCTCCACCTGTACCCGAACGAGGCCGACCGCGCGCGCGAGATGCCGCGCTACGTGGAGAGGCTCGACTTCGAGATCAACACGATCCTGAAGATGGGCTTCCCCGGCTACTTCCTGATCGTCGCCGACTTCATCATCTGGGCCAAGAACAACGGCTGCCCGGTCGGCCCGGGCCGCGGCTCGGGGGCCGGCTCGCTGGTGGCCTACGCGCTGAAGATCACCGACCTCGACCCGCTGCGCTACAACCTGCTGTTCGAACGCTTCCTGAACCCGGAGCGGGTGTCGATGCCTGACTTCGACATCGACTTCTGCCAGGGCAACCGCGACCGCGTCATCGACTACGTGAAGGACAAGTACGGCCGCGAGGCGGTCAGCCAGATCGCGACCTTCGGCACGATGGCCGCCAAGGCCGCGCTGCGCGACGTGGGGCGCGTGCTCGGCATGGGCTACGGCCATGTCGACGGCATCGCCAAGCTGGTGCCGGCACCGCCCGGCAAGACCGTCACGCTGAAGCGCCCCGGCGACAAGCCCGACAGCGGCATCATCTACGCGCGCACCGAGGCGCCCGAGATCGAGGAGCGCGAGAAGAACGAAGAAGAAGTGGCCGAGCTGCTGGCGCTGGCCGAGCGCGTCGAAGGCATGGTGCGCAACATCGGCATGCACGCCGGCGGCGTGCTGATCGCGCCCGGCAAGATCACCGACTTCTGCCCGCTGTACATGCAGCCCGGCAGCAACAACGCGGTCAGCCAGTTCGACAAGGACGACGTCGAGGCGATCGGCCTGGTGAAGTTCGACTTCCTGGGCCTGGCGACGCTGACCATCCTCGAGATGGCGAAGGACTTCATCGTCGCGCGCCACCCGTCGCGCAAGGATTTCGCGTTCGAGAAGATCCCGCTGACCGACCGTGGCGCCTACCAGCTGATGAGCGAGGGCAAGACCGTCGCGGTGTTCCAGCTGGAATCCACCGGCATGCAGCGCATGCTGAAGGACGCGAAGCCGAGCGTCTTCGAGGACATCATCGCGCTGGTGGCGCTGTACCGCCCGGGCCCGATGGACCTGATCCCGAGCTTCTGCGCGCGCAAGCACGGCCGCGAGGAGGTCGAGTACCCGCACCCGCTGATGAAGGAGGTGCTGGAGGAGACCTACGGCATCATGGTCTACCAGGAGCAGGTGATGCAGGTCGCCCAGCGCCTGGGCGGCTACTCGCTCGGCGGCGCCGACCTGCTGCGCCGCGCGATGGGCAAGAAGAAGCTCGAGGAGATGGTCAAGCACCGCGCGACCTTCGCCGAGGGGGCAGCTGCGAACGGCATCGCCGAGCCGCTGGCCAACGAGATCTTCGACCTGATGGAGAAGTTCGCGGGCTACGGCTTCAACAAGTCGCACGCCGCCGCCTATGCCCTGCTCGCGTACCACACGGCCTGGCTGAAGGTGCACTACCTGGCCGAGTTCACCGCGGCCAACATGAGCGTCGCGCTGGACGACACCGACAAGCTCAAGATCTTCCACGACGACGCGGTGATGCTGGGCATCACCTTCGAGCCGCCGAACATCAACACCGGCACCCACCGCTTCGAGCCGGTGGCCGACAAGGTGGTGCGCTACGGCCTCGGCGCGATCAAGGGCACCGGCCAGAGCGCGATCGAGGCGATCGTGCAGGCGCGCACCGACGGCGGGCCGTTCAAGAGCCTGTTCGACTTCTGCGCGCGGGTCGACCGCAGCCGCATCAACAAGCGCACCGTCGAGGCGCTGATCAAGGCCGGCGCGTTCGACCTGCTGCACCCGGAGCGTTCGCTGCTGGTCGCGAGCATCGGGCTGGCCTTCGAATACGCCGACACGCAGGCGGCGCACGCCGACCAGGGCGGGCTGTTCGACTTCGGGGATTCCCATGCGGCGTCGACGCAGGAGCCCGAGCTGGTGCAGGTGCCACCGTGGAGCATCAAGGAGCGGCTCGGCTTCGAGAAGGTCGCGCTTGGCTTCTACCTGTCGGGCCACCTGTTCGACCAGAGCGGCGACGAAGTGCGGCGCTTCGCGAAGCGCAAGATCGCCGACGTGATCGACAGCCGCGAGCCGCAGATGCTGGCCGGCATCGTCGGCGATCTGCGCGTGATCAACGGCCAGCGCGGCCGCGTCGCGATCTTCAAGCTCGACGACAAGAGCGAGGCGATCGAGGCGGTGGCGAATGAAGAGCTGCTGAACGCCAACAAGGACCTGCTGAAGGACGACGAACTGATCATCGTCTCCGGCAAGGTGCAGCCCGACCGCTTCTCCGGCGGCATGCGGCTGAACGTGCAGCAAGTATGGGACCTCGCGACCGCGCGCTGCCGCTTCGGCAAGTACCTGCGGGTCGAGGTCAACGGCAGCGTGCCGCCGGTGGCCGAGGTGCTGCGCGATTTCCCGAGCCGGCGCGTGCAGACCGACCAGGGCACGACGACGCAGGGCCTGGCGGTGCGGCTGGTGGTGCAGCGCGAGGCGGCCATCGGCGAGCTCGACCTGGGCGAGGAGGGGCGCTTCTTTCCGAGCGATGCGGCGCTGGCCCGCTGGCTCGAAAGCGCGCACGGCCGGGCGAATGTTGTTTACGAATAGTCACCAGTTGGCCGATTGTGAGTCGGCACTCCACGCCGCAGAAACGTTTCAAAGCCATCATCAGAGCGAAGTCACTCGCAGGAGATGTTCATGAAGCAAGCCATCACCCTCATCGCCCTGGTTGTCGCCGGCGTGTCCGCGTATGCGGGCACCAACGTCGGTGTGTCGGTCAGCGTCAACCAGCCCGGCGTCTATGGCCGCATCGACATCGGCAATGCGCCGCCGCCGGTCGTCATCAACCCGCAGCCGATCATCATCCAGCAGCCGCCGACGGTGGTCGTCGAGCGCCGCCCGATCTACCTGCGCGTGCCCCCGGGCCACCAGAAGAACTGGGGCCGCTACTGCGGCCAGTACGCGGCCTGCGGCCAGCCGGTCTACTTCGTGCGCGAGGACTGGTACCAGGAGCACTGGCGCCGTGAGCACGAGCATGACCACGACCGCCACGAGGACCACGGCCGGGGCCATGGCCGCGGGCACGACAAGCATGACCGGCACGACGACCACGACCGCGACGACCATCGCGGCCGCTGAAATCGGTGCGGGGCCGGCGGCTCCGGGCTGAACCCGATCCGCCGGTGCGTGCGGCCTGACTACACTCGGGCCCCATGCCGCCATCACCCACCACGGGCCTGATCCTCACCGGAGGCGGGGCCCGTGCCGCCTACCAGGTCGGCGTCCTGAAAGCCCTTGCGCAGATCCGCCGCGAGGTCTCGCCCGACGACCGCAGCAATCCCTTTCCCGTGATCACCGGCACCTCGGCCGGCGCGATCAATGCGGCCGCGCTGGCCAGCCACTGCGACGATTTCGACGCCGCGGTCGCGGCGCTGTGCTCGGTGTGGGAGAACTTCCGTGCCGAGCAGGTGTACCGCTCCGATTCGTTCGGCGTGATCCGCACCGGCGCGCGCTGGCTGACGATGATGTCGATCGGCTGGGTGATCGCGCGCTGGCGCCGAGCCCGCCCGCGCTCGCTGCTCGACAACTCGCCGCTCGAGGCGCTGCTGACGCAGATGGTGTCGGTGGGCCGGCTGCGCGAGCTGATGACGGCCGGGCACCTGCAGGCGCTGGCGGTCACCGCGTCGAGCTACAGCTCGGGCACGCACGTGACCTTCTACGATTCGGTACAGGACATCGTGCCGTGGACGCGCTCGCAGCGTGTCGCGGTGCGCGATGCGATCACGGTGCCGCACCTGCTGGCGTCGGCCGCGATCCCGTTCGTGTTCTCCGCGGTGCCGTTGAACTTCGACGGCATGGTCGAGTACTTCGGCGATGGCTCGATGCGGCAGTCGGCACCGATCTCGCCGGCGGTGCACCTGGGGGCGAGCCGCATCCTGGTGGTCGGTGCCGGCCGCATGCACGAGCCGCCGGGGCGGCGTCGGGTGAACGGCGAGTACCCGAACATCGCGCAGATCGCCGGCCATGCGCTGTCGAACATTTTTCTGGATGCGCTGGCGGTGGACGTGGAGCGGCTGCAGCGGGTCAACAACACGCTGTCGCTGCTGCCGCCCGAGGCCCTGGCGCGCACCAGCCTGCGGCCGATCGACGTGCTGGTGATCGCACCGAGCGAGCGGCTGGACGACCTCGCGGCCAAGCACCTCGTGAGCCTGCCGGCGCCGGTGCGGGCGCTGCTGCGCGGCGTGGGGGTGTCGGGCCGCGGTGTCGATACACGGGGGGCGGCGCTGGCGAGCTACCTGTTGTTCGAGGCGCCGTACACCCGTGAGCTCGTGGCTCTTGGCGTTGCCGATACGCTGAAGCGGCGTGAGGAAGTGGCGCGCTTCTTCGGCTGGGGTGTTCGCTGAGTTCTGTGCGGCAAAGGCGCGGGTGGGGAGGCTGTGGCGCGCCGTCGGGGGCGGTCCGAACCCCTGGCGGGGTTCGGACTTCCCTCCGCTGACTGGCTTCAAGGCCCGTCGCCGAAACTCCCGCCACTCACTTCGTTCGTTGTGGTCAAACAGTCGGCGACAGTCAGTTCACGAAGCGTGCTGCGCACGCGGGCCATGAATCCAGCCAGCTGCGGCGCCCCCTCTTTATTGGCGCTCCACAGCCTCCCCACCTGCGCCTTTGTGGCACCGCTCTGCTCCTTCTGGTGTGACAAGCGAACAAGTGAGGATTCCCGGGTTGGCACCCGGGCTACGAGCTTGTGTTCGACGAACACACTCGGTTCGCAGGTTGCGGCTGGGGGCCTGGGCGGGTGGCGATTCCTGGGGCGACGGAGAAGATCGGCTTTGGGGATGGCGCGCTTGCGCGCTTCGTGAAACTGACTTGCCGGCACTGTTTGACCACAGCGAACGAAGTGAGCGGAGGGAGTTTGCCGGTGCATCCCCAAAGCCGATCTTCTTCGTGCAGTCGGCCCGCCAGGGCCGACCGACCCGGCATGAGCCACCCGCCCAGGCCCGCAGCCGCAACCTGCGCGCACAGACAGAAAACGAAAACGCCCCGCAATGAGCGAGGCGTTGCGGCAACCGGGCTCGTGACCCGGGTGCGGTGAAACTACTTCTTCGCGTCCTTGGCGCCAGCCGCAGCCTTGTAGGCCCCGCCGTTGACCGTCAGTCCCGCATCGGACAGCTTCGCGGCCTGGTGGTCCTTGACGCCCTTCACGCGGCCCATCACGTCGGTCCAGTCCTTGAACTCGCCCTTCTTGCGCTCGGTCAGCATGCGCGTGGCCATCGCCGGACCGATCCCCTTGACCGCTTCGAGCTCGGCCTGCGTCGCCTTGTTGATGTCGACGCCAGCCGCAAATGCCACTGCCGAGAACAGCGCCAGCAACGTGGCGATGATGGTCTTCTTGAACATGGTGATCCTCTCCTGGAAGGTTGACGAATTGCCGGTTGACAACTCCGCGGCCTAACGAGGCCTTTCCCAGGGACGTTGACCGCCCTCGACCGGTACAGATGCACCTTTCTAAGCGGTCGCTGCGAGCCACTCCACGTAGCGCTTCACACCACCGGCCACGTCGGTGAATGCATGGTCGCAACCTGTTGCGCGCAGTCTCGACAGGTCAGCTTGCGTATGGCTTTGGTACTTGCCGACCAGCGCCTGCGGGAACTCGATGTACTCGATGAAGCCCTTCGCGACCAACTCGGCCAGCGGCAGCGCCGGCTCGCCCTTCAGCGCGCGCGATGCGTTGACGGTGGCCTCGGCGACGTCGTTGAACGGCTGCGCACGGCCGGTGCCCAGGTTGAAGATGCCGCTCTGGCCGGGGTGCTGCAGGAACCACAGGTTCACCGCGACCACGTCGTCGACGAACACGAAATCGCGGTTCTGCTCGCCCGGCGCATAGCCGCCGTACTCGCCGAACAGCTTGACCTTGCCGGTCTCGCGGAACTGGTTGAAATGGTGGAACGCCACCGAGGCCATGCGGCCCTTGTGCTGCTCGCGCGGGCCGTAGACGTTGAAGTAGCGGAAGCCGGCCACCTGGCTGCGGTTGTGCGGCAGCATGCGGCGAACGACGTTGTCGAACAGCAGCTTCGAGTAGCCATACACGTTCAGCGGCCGCTCGAACGCCGGCTCCTCGCGGAAGCTGTCGCTGCCGCCGTAGGTGGCGGCCGACGATGCATACAGCAGCCGCGTGCCCTGCGCCTGGCAGGCATCGAGCAGGTCCTTCGAGCAGCGGTAGTTGGTGTCGAGCATGAAGCGCCCGTCGTGCTCCATCGTGTCGGAGCACGCACCCTGGTGCAGCACCGCGTCGACCTTGCCGAAGTCGCCGTTCGCGAAGCGCTTGTAGAACTCGCTCTTGTCGAAATAGTCGCTGAGCTTCGCGCCCAGCAGGTTGCGGTACTTCGGGCCGTCGGTCAGGTCGTCGACGGCGATCACGTCGTCGATGCCGATCGCGTTGAGCCCGTGGACGATGTTGCTGCCGATCATGCCGGCCGCGCCAGTGACAACCACCTTCATTCGAACAACTCCTCGTAGCTGACGCTGGCCGTGCCGAACTTGCCGACGACGATGCCGCCGGCGCGGTTGGCGATCGGCATGGCCTCGCGCAGCGGGACGCCGCAGGCGAGCATCGCGGCCAGCGTCGCGATCACGGTGTCGCCGGCACCGGTGACGTCGAACACCTCGCGCGCCTGCGCCGGCACGCGGGTGTGGCCGTCGCTGCCGTCGACCTCGTCGAACAGCGACATGCCCTCTTCCGAACGGGTCAGCATCAGCGCCGACAGCCCGTGCGCGCGGCGCAGGGCCTGCGCGCGCTCGTGCAGCTGCGCTTCGCTGCCCCAGGCGCCGATCACCTGCGCCAGCTCGGCGCGGTTCGGCGTGATCACCGTGGCCCCGGCGTAGCGGCTGTAGTCGCTGCCCTTCGGGTCGACGAGCACCGGCTTGCCGGCCGCTCGCGCCAGTTCGATCATGCGCGGGATGTGCGTCAGCCCGCCCTTGCCGTAGTCGGAGAACAGCACCGCGTCGTGGCGGGCCAGCTCGCGCTCGTAGTCGCCGAGCATCGCGGTCAGCACCTCGTGGTCGGGCTGGTTCTCGAAGTCGACGCGGATCAGCTGCTGCGAGCGGCCGATCACGCGCAGCTTGACGATGGTGTAGAGCTGCGGGTCGTGTCCGAGCACCGTGTTGACGCCGTGCTGCTCGAGCAGCCGCTGCAGCTTCTGCGCCGGCTCGTCGTTGCCGACCACCGTCAGCAGCGTGGCCTGTGCCCCCAGCGTCTTGACGTTCAGCGCGACGTTGGCCGCGCCGCCCAGGCGTTCCTCCTCGCGGTTGACGCGCACCACCGGCACCGGCGCTTCCGGCGAGATGCGGTCGACCGCGCCGAACCAGTAGCGGTCGAGCATCGCATCGCCGACGATCAGCACGCGGGCGCACGCCAGGCGATCGGGATCGATCGAAGCCGTCATCACAGGTCCTCCAGGCGTTGCGGCGGGTAGGTGTCCCAGCTCAGGCAGCCCGGGCATTGCCAGAAATAGTGCTGCGCCTCGAAACCGCAGGCGGCGCAGCGGTAGCGCTGCAGCGGCTTGGCGGCGCGGCCGATGGCTTCGCGCAGGCCTTGCGTCTCGTCGCTGCTGAGCGTGTCGCCGGCGCTCAGGCGCAGCAGCTCCTGCGCGGCCGACAGGCTGGGCTGCGTCTGCAGGTGCGCCAGCAGGCGGCTGCGCTGCACTGCGGCACCGGGGTCGAGCAGCGTGATCGCGGCCAGCAGGTCCATCGTCGGCGCGCGGCCGTACAACGCGCGCAGCCGCTCCAGCGCGCCGGGGCCTTCGCCGGCGGCGAGCGCGCTGTTCGCGTAGTCGCGGGCGACCAGGTTGAAGGCGACGGGGTGCGTCGTCATCAGCTCGCCCCAGGCTTGCATGACCTCGGCATGGGCGCCGCGCGCCAACGCGCGCTGGCCGGCCAGCACCATCGGGCGCGCCGCCTGCGGGGCGGCGCTGCGGGCCCGTCGCAACGCGTCGTCGCCGTCGGCCTGCTGCTGGCGTGCATCGGCATCGATGGCCAGCTCGCACCAGTAGTGCGCGATGCGCGACGCGAACGAGCCGGTGCCGCTGCGTTCGAGCTTCTGCGCCACCTCGACCGCCGAGCGCCAGTTGCGCGAACGCTCGTGCAGCGTCAGCAGCGCGAGGCGGGCCTCGGTGTCGAAGGCGGTGCCTTCGAGCGCCTTGTAGGCCTCTTCGGCGCGGTCGAACAGCCCGGCCTTCATGAAGTCCTGTGCCAGCGCATGCTGCGCGCGCTCGCGGTCGGCGCGCGGCAGGTCGGCGCGGTTCAGCAGGTGCTGGTGCACGCGCACCGCGCGTTCGTACTCGCCGCGGCGGCGGAACAGGTTGCCCAGCGCGAAGTGCAGGTCGGAGGTGTCCGGGTCTTGTTGCACGGCCTCGATGAAGGCGTCGATCGCCTTGTCCTGCTGCTCGTTCAGCAGCAGGCTCAGGCCCTTGAAGTAGGCCTTCGGCGAATCGCGCTGCTCGCGCTTCCATTGGCGCAGGTCCAGGCGCGAGCCCAGCCAGCCGAGGGCGAACGCGACCGGCAGGCCGAGCAGGAACCACTGGTAGTCAAAGTCCATCGCGCGGGGGGTGGGAATCGGTTCGGGTCGGGAGTTCGGACGACGGCGACAACGCGCTGTCGAGCAGCTCGGGGTGGTCGCCGCGGCGGCGCAGGCGGCGCTGCGCGAGGCGGCGGTTGCGCCACCAGCTCGGCACCATCGCGAGCACGCCGAAGGCGCAGCCGAACGCGAAAGCGCCCAGCACGACGAACACCATCGGGGCATGCCATTCCTGGCCGAAGAACCAGCGCACGGCAGCGTCGTGCTGGTTGTTCAGCGCGAAGGCGAACAAACTGAAGAAGATGAAGGCTCGAAAGAGCCAGACGGCGATGCGCATCATGGCCGGCGATTCTAGGCCGGCAGCGCACAGCGAGAGAGCAGGAGGCTCAGGTGCCCGTCAGCGGCGTGATCGGCATCGGCTGGTCGTCTTCGAGCGGTACCTGCTCGTCGACGGCTTCGCGCAAGGCCTTGCCGGGTTTGAAATGCGGAACAAGCTTCTCGGGGATCACCACCTGCTCGCCGGAGCGGGGATTGCGCCCCACCCGCGGCGGGCGGCGGTTGATCGAGAAGCTGCCGAACCCGCGGATCTCGATGCGGTGCCCGCGCGCGAGCGCATCGGACATCGCATCCAGGATGGTCTTGACGGCGAACTCGGTGTCGCGATGCGTCAGCTGGCTGAACTGCTCTGCCAGCCTGGTCACGAGATCGGAACGCGTCATGGGTCCTGTTGATCCTCAGGGTGCGGTTGACGAACGAAGGCTCAACCGTTGTTCTGGTTGTCCAGCTTGGCGCGCAGCAGGGCGCCCAGGCTGGTGGTACCGGCGGTCTCGCGCTCGTTCGTGGACGACAGGCGCTGCATCGCTTCCTGCTGGTCGGCGTTGTCCTTGGCCTTGATCGACAACTGGATCGAACGCGTCTTGCGGTCGATGTTGATGATCACGGCCGAGACTTCGTCGCCTTCCTTCAGCACGTTGCGCGCGTCTTCGACGCGGTCGCGGCTGATTTCGGAAGCACGCAGGTAACCGGTGACGTCGTCGTTGAGCTGGATCTCGGCGCCGCGGGCGTCAACCGTCTTGACCTTGCCGTTGACGGTCATGCCGCGGTCGTTGACCGAGGTGTAGCTCGTGAACGGGTCGGAATCGAGTTGCTTGATGCCCAGCGAAATGCGCTCGCGCTCCACATCGACGGCCAGCACGACGGCTTCGACTTCCTGGCCCTTCTTGTAGTTGCGGACCGCGGCTTCGCCCGGTTCGTTCCACGACAGGTCGGACAGGTGCACCAGGCCGTCGATGCCGGCAGCCAGGCCGACGAACACGCCGAAGTCGGTGATCGACTTGACCGGGCCCTTGACCTTGTCGCCGCGCTGCACCGTGGTCGAGAACTCTTCCCACGGGTTGGCCTTGCACTGCTTCATGCCCAGGCTGATGCGGCGCTTGTCTTCGTCGATCTCGAGGACCATGACTTCGACCTCGTCGCCCAGCGAAACGATCTTGCTGGGGGCGACGTTCTTGTTGGTCCAGTCCATTTCGGAGACGTGCACCAGGCCTTCGATGCCCGGCTCGATCTCGACGAACGCGCCGTAGTCGGCGATGTTCGTGATCTTGCCGAACAGGCGCGTGCCGTTCGGGTAGCGGCGCGAGACGCCGTGCCACGGGTCGTCGCCCAGTTGCTTGATGCCCAGCGAGACGCGGTTCTTCTCGGCGTCGAACTTGAGGACCTTGGCTTGCAGCTCCTGGCCGACCTGAACGACTTCGCTCGGGTGGCGGACACGGCGCCAGGCCATGTCGGTGATGTGCAGCAGGCCGTCGATGCCGCCCAGGTCGACGAACGCACCGTATTCGGTGATGTTCTTGACCACGCCGTTGACGATCGCGCCTTCGGACAGGGTTTCGAGCAGCTTCGCGCGTTCTTCGCCCATCGAGGCTTCGACCACGGCACGGCGCGACAACACGACGTTGTTGCGCTTGCGGTCGAGCTTGATGACCTTGAACTCCATGGTCTTGCCCTCGAACGGGCTCATGTCCTTGACCGGGCGCGTGTCGAGCAGCGAACCGGGCAGGAAGGCACGGATGCCGTTCACGAGGACGGTCAGGCCGCCCTTGACCTTGCCGTTGACGGTGCCGGTCACGAATTCGCCGGATTCCAGCGAGTTCTCCAGCGACAGCCACGAGGCCAGGCGCTTGGCCTTGTCGCGCGACAGGATGGTGTCGCCGTAGCCGTTTTCGATCGCGTCGATGGCCACCGACACGAAATCGCCGACCTGGACTTCGAGCTCGCCCTGGTCGTTCTTGAATTCTTCAATGGGCACGTAGGCTTCGGACTTGAGGCCTGCGTTCACCACCACGAAGTTGTAGTCGACACGCACCACTTCGGCGGTGATGACCTCGCCACTGCGCATTTCCGAGCGCTTCAGCGATTCTTCGAACAGGGCGGCAAAGGATTCGCCGCCTTGGTTGGTGGCGGTTTGGGTTTGAGGCATGTGGATTTCCGGGTGCAACTTGCGTTGCGGTTGGGTTGAAGATCCGCTGCCTCGGCGCAGGTCTCTCGTTGAGGCGAGAGCGATGCAGGAGGGAAGGCAGCGGGCCGATCGATCCAGTTGGGGTCGGCTTGCGCCGGCTTCAACTGATCTTTCTTTCACCAAAGTCACGCGAACTTGCCCACCAATCCAGCACTGCCTTGACGCACTCGTCGATGGTCAGCGCCGAGTTGTCGAGCACCTTCGCGCCCTCGGCCGGCTTCAAAGGCGAGACAGCCCGGTTCTGATCCCGGGCGTCGCGCGCTTCAAGGTCGGCTCGAAGGTCATCGATACTAGTCGAAATTCCCTTAGAAATCAATTGCTTATGGCGTCGTTCGGCCCGCACCGCGGCGCTCGCGACGACAAAGACCTTCAGGTCGGCACCGGGGAAGATCACGGTGCCCATGTCGCGCCCGTCGGCCACCAGGCCGGGCAGCCGGCGGTGCGACAGCTGCAGCTCGTACAGCGCCTGGCGGACCGCCGGCCAAGCCGACACCTTCGAGGCCATCGCGCCGATGTGCTCCTGGCGGAGGTCATCGCTCACATCGCGGCCAGCCAGCCAGATGCGCTGGTCGTGGAAGGCCAGCTGCAGGCCGGCGGCGATCTTCGCGAGGCCGGGTTCGTCGGATTCGGCGATGCCGGCGTCGCGGGCCGACAGCGCGGTCGCCCGGTACAGCGCGCCGGAATCGAGGAAGTGGTAGCCGAGCGCCTGCGCGACCGCGCTCGCCAGCGTGCCCTTGCCGGACGCGGTGGGCCCGTCGATCGTGATCACCGGCACGCCGGCCGGGCCGGGCCGGGCGACGCCGAACAGCGTCTCGAAGTAGTCGGGGAAGGTCTTCGCGACGCAGCGCGGGTCCAGGATGCGCACCGGCACGCCCTTGGCGTCGCTTGCCGACGCCGCCAGCGGGTTGAACGCCGCCAGTGAGAAGCACATCGCCACCCGGTGGTCGTCGTAGGTGTGGATGGCCGCGGCACGCCAGGTGGCCGGCGGCGCCACCTCGATGAAGTCGGGTCCTTCGGTGACCGTGGCGCCCAGCTTGCGCAGCTCGGTCGCCATCGCGGCGATGCGGTCGGTCTCTTTCACGCGCCAGCTGGCGATGTTGTCGAGGCGGGTGGTGCCGGTCGCGTACAGCGCCATCACCGCCAGCGTCATCGCGGCATCGGGGATGTGGTTGCAGTCCAGCGTGATCGCCTTCAACGGCCAGGTGCCGCGGCGCACCTCGAGCCAGCCGGCGCCGCTGCGCACGTCGGCGCCCATCGCGCGGGCGGCGTCGATGAAGCGCAGGTCGCCCTGGATCGAGTCGTCGCCGACGCCTTCGATGCGCAGCGCCCGGCCGTCATGGGCCGCGATCGCGCCCAGCGCGACGAAGTACGACGCCGACGACGCATCGCCTTCGACGTGGATGCTGCCCGGCGAGCGGTAGGCGCTGCCCTGCGGGATGACGAAGCGCTGCCAGCCGTCGCGCTGCACCGCGATGCCGAAGCGGGCCAGCAGGTTCAGCGTGATGTCGACGTACGGCTTCGAGATCAACTCGCCGTCGACGTCGATCGTCACCGCATGCTCGGCCGACACCAGCGGCAGCGCCAGCAGCAGCGCGGTCAGGAACTGGCTCGACACATCGCCGCGCACGCGGATCGGCCGCGCGGTGTCGAGCCGGGTGTCGGCGGCCGCCAGCCGCAGCGGCGGGAAGCCCTCTTCCCCGAGCGAGGTGATGTTGCAGCCCAGCTGGCGCAGCGCGTCGACCAGGTCGCCGATCGGGCGCTCGTGCATGCGCGGCACGCCACGCAGCTCGAAGCGGCCGTTCTGCGTAGCGGCCAGCACCGCCAGCGCGGCGGTGAGCGGGCGCATCGCGGTGCCGGCGTTGCCGAGGAACAGGCTCGCCTCGCGCGTCGCGAGCCGGCCGCCGAGCCCGGTGATGCGCCAGGCGCTGCCGTCGGCCTCGACGCCGCAGCCGAGCTCGCGCAGCGCGGCGAGCATCACCTGGGTGTCGTCGGAATCCAGCAGGTCGTGCACGACCGTGGTGCCGGCGCTGAGCCCGGCCAGCAGCAGCACGCGGTTGGAGATGCTCTTCGAGCCGGGCAGGCGAACGCTGCCGTCGGCACTGGCCAGCGGCGGAAGGTCGATGAAGGGTGTCGAGAACATGGTCGATGGGCGGCCGGAGGCAGCGCACCATCGCGCTGCGGTGTCAGTCAGGAATGCGGTGCGACGAGTCTCTGTGCGACGATTTCAGCGCGACGAGCTGGGCTTGCCCGCGCCCATCTGCCAGCCGGAGCGCGCTTCGGACGCATTGCGGATCAGCCCTTCGAGCGCTTCCGCGTTGCCGGTCTTGATGACGTGCTCGAGTGCATCCAGCGTGTGCCGGAAGCGCATCGACTGCTTCAGGATCTCTTCGCGGTTGGACATCAGGATGTCGCGCCAGACCTCGGGGTCGCTCGCGGCGATGCGCGTGAAATCGCGGAAACCCGGGCCGGCCAGCGACAGGAAATCCTTGCCCGCCGGCTGCTTCGCGACCGAGCTGAAGAATGCGAAGGCCAGCATGTGCGGCAGGTGGCTGACGGCGGCGAACGCGGCGTCGTGGTTCTCGGCCGTCATGCGCAGCACCTGCGCGCCGATCGCCGACCAGACGTCGGTCGCCTTCTGCACCAGCTCCGGCGAGGTCTGCGGCAGCGGCGTGATGATGACCTGCCGTCCGGTGTACAGCGAGGCGTCGGCATGCGCGACGCCGGCCACTTCCTTGCCGGCGATCGGGTGCGCCGGCACGAAGGCGCTGGCGCGCTCCTTCAGCACGCGGCGCGCGGCGTCGACCACGTCGCGCTTGGTCGAGCCGACGTCCATGAACAGCACGTGCGGCTCCACCAGGTGGCGGATCGCCTTGAAGGTGGCCTCGGTGGCCGACACCGGCACCGCCATCAGCACGATGTCGGAGCCCGACACCGCGAGCAGCGCCGATTCGGCGGCGACATCGATCACACCCATCTTGCGGGCGCGTTCGGTGGTCGACGGCGACTTGCTGTAGCCGACCACGCGCTTGACCAGCCCGGCCCGCTTCAGGGCGAGTGCGAACGAGCCGCCCATCAGGCCGACACCGATCACGCCGAGTTGGTTGAACATGGTCAATGGACGTCGATGGGGTAGGTGCCGAGCACCTTGAAGAAGGCGCACACCTCGCGCAGCTCGCTCAAGGCGGCCGCGACGTGGGGCTCGTCGGGGTGGCCCTGCAGGTCGACGTAGAAGTAGTACTCCCACTGGCCGGACCGCGCGGGGCGGGATTCGAAGCGCGTCATCGAGACGCCGTGGCGCTTCAGCGGCACCAGCATGTCGTGTACCGCGCCCGGCTTGTTGGCCACCGAGACGATCAGGCTGGTGCAGTCGTGGCCCGATGCCTTGGGCTGCGGATGCTGGTGCGGGTGCGCGAGCACCGTGAAGCGGGTGCGGTTGTGCGCGTCGTCCTGGATGGCCGGCGCGACGATGTGCAGGCCGAACTCGCTGGCGGCACGTTCGCTGGCGATCGCGGCGACCGTCGGGTCCTGCTGGGCCATGCGCGCGCCTTCGGCATTGCTCGCGATCGGGCGGCGCTCGACGTTCGGCAGGTGGTTGCTGAGCCAGCCGTGGCATTGCGCCAGCGCCTGCGGGTGCGCGCAGACGGCGGTCAGGTGCTCGAGCGAGTTCTCGCGGCGCAGCAGGTTGTGCCGCACGAACAGGCTGGTCTCGCCGATGATGAACAGCGGCGTCGTCAGGAACAGGTCGAGCGAGCGCGTGACCACGCCTTCGGTCGAGTTCTCGACCGGCACCACGCCGAAATCGGCCGAGCCGGCGCTGACCGCGTGGAACACCTCGTCGAAGTTGGCGCACGGCACCTTGACGATGGACGAGCCGAAGAAGCCCAGCACCGCGAGTTCGCTGAAGGTGCCCGCCGGGCCGAGGTAGGCGACGCGGGTCGGGGTCTCGAGCGCGCGGCAGGCCGACATGATCTCGCGCCAGATCGGCGCGACGCTGTCGCTGGCCAGCGGCCCGGCGTTGACCTGCTTCAGGCCGTCGATCACCTGGGCCTCGCGCTCGGGGCGGAACGCGACCGAGCCTTCCTTCTTCTTGACCTCGCCGACGTGCAGCGCGAGCTGCGCGCGCTGGTTCAGCAGGCCCAGCAGCTCTCGGTCGACGCGGTCGATCTGGGTGCGAAGGGCCAGCAGGTCAGGGTGGGGGGCGGGTGTCGGGTCAGCCATGGCGCGCGGCGAATTCTCGCATGTACGCCACCAGCGCCTGCACGCCGGCCAGCGGCATCGCGTTGTACAGGCTGGCGCGCATGCCGCCGACGCTCTTGTGGCCCTTCAGCTGCAGCAGCCCGCGCTCTTTCGCGCCGGCCAGGAAGGCGTCGTTCAGCGATTCGTCGCGCAGGAAGAAGGGCACGTTCATCCGCGAGCGGCTGCCGGGGTCGACCCGCGACAGGTAGAACTCGGAATCGTCGAGGTAGCCGTACAGCAGCCCGGCCTTTGCGATCGAGCGCTGCTCCATCGCGGCGACGCCGGTGGCCGCGCCTTCGCGCTGCGCCTTCAACCACTGGAACACCAGCCCGGCGATGTAGATCGAGTAGGTGGGCGGCGTGTTGTACATCGAGCCGTTGTCGGCCACGGTCTTGTAGTCGAACGCGCTCGGGCAGATCGGCAGCGCGTGGCCGAGCAGGTCGTCGCGCACGAAGACCAGCGTCAAGCCGGCCGGGCCGACGTTCTTCTGCGCGCCGGCGAAGGCCAGGCCGACGCGCGACCAGTCGATCGCCCGCGACAGGATGTGCGACGAGCAGTCGATCACCAGCGGCGCCTTCGAACCCAGCGCCGCCAGGTCGGGCAGCGTGTGCAGCTCGACGCCGTGGATGGTCTCGTTGGTGCACGCGTGCACGTAGCTTGCATCCGGGCTCAGCGACCAGGTCTCGGGCGCCGGGATGCGGGTGTGGTTGCCGTCGGCGTTGCTGGCGGCGATGCGCGGCTGCGCATAGCGCTGCGCTTCCTTGTACGACTTCTGCGACCACGCGCCGGTGATCACGACGTCGACCACGCCGCCGCGCGACAGGTTCATCGGCACGATCGCGTTCTCGGCCAGCCCGCCGCCCTGCATGAACAGGATGCGGAAGTTGGAAGGTACCGCCAGCAACTCGCGCAGGTCGGCTTCGGCCTGCTCGTAGATGCTCGCGAACTCGCGTCCGCGGTGGCTCATCTCCATCACGCTCATGCCCGAGCCGTGCCAGTCGAGCATCTCGGCGGCGGCCTGCCGCAGCACCGCTTCGGGCAAGGCGGCCGGGCCGGCGGAGAAGTTGTACGGGCGTTGCATCGCGCTCATCGAGAGTCTCGGGAAAACGAACTTACTTGCCGCCCGCCTTCGATGCGGCCGGTGCGGCCGGCTTCGCGGCGCGCGGTGCGGCTGCCGGCGCCGAGGCCGGCGCGCCGGCCGCCGTCACGCCGAGCGCCGACGAGATGCCCGCGTCGAGCGCCTTCAGCTTCGGGTCGACCGACGCGCCGGCATCGGCGACCAGCTTCTGCACGAACCTGTCGCTGATCTCGGGCATCGCCTGCTGGAACTTCTTGAAGGCCGGGTTCTCGAGCGTCGCGACCAGTTGCTTCAACTCGTCTTCGGTGAAGCGTTCGTCGAGCATGCCGGCGAGCGTCGTCTGGCTCAGCGCCAGCGCGCGTTCCTTGACCAGCGGCACCGCTTCGCCCAGGTACTTGCGCACGGCGGCCTGGACCTGGGTCCACATCGCTTCGCGCTTGTCGGCCGGCACGCGCTGCTGCAGGTACTGCTGCGCGGCGTTCGTCAGCTGCATCGCCGGGCGCTCGGCCACCTCGCGGGCGGTGTTCTCGAGTGCCGGCTGCTGCAGCGTCAGCACGCGTTGCACCAGGGCCTTCTTCGCGGGGCTGGATGGAGCGGCCGGCGCGGAGGCTGCCGCCGGCGATGCCGGCGCGGCCGGGGTCGACTGGGCCCAGGCGCCCAGCGTGGTGCTGCCCAGCAGCGCGATCGTGATCAGGTGGTGGCGCATCAGGCTTCCCCTTCCGTCGGGGCATCGCCCGTTGCATCGCCGGAGGCATCCCCGGCATCGTTTCCATCGGTGCTGTCTGTGTTGGCATCGTTCTCGACGATGCGCTGCAGGCCGCTCAGTTTCGATCCGCCGTCGAGCGCGATCAGCGTGACGCCCTGCGTCGCACGGCCCAGCTCGCGGATCTCGGAGACCCGGGTGCGCACCAGCACGCCCTTGTCGGTGATCAGCATGATCTCGTCGTCCGGGCGCACCAGCGTCGCGGCGACGATCTTGCCGTTGCGCTCGGTCTGCTGGATCGCGATCATCCCCTTCGTGCCGCGTCCGTGGCGGGTGTATTCGACGATGCTGGTGCGCTTGCCGTAGCCGTTCTCGCTGGCGGTCAGCACGCTCTGCGTCTCGTCTTCGGCCACCAGCATCGCGATCACGCTCTGGCCGTCGTCGAGCATCATGCCGCGCACGCCGCGGGCGCCGCGGCCCATCGCGCGCACGTCGTCTTCATCGAAGCGCACCGCCTTGCCGCCGTCGCTGAACAGCATCACGTCGTGCTTGCCGTCGGTCAGCGCGGCGCCGATCAGGAAGTCGCCCTCGTCCAGGTCGACCGCGATGATGCCGGCCTTGCGCGGGTTGCTGAATTCGTCGAGCGCGGTCTTCTTCACCACGCCCTGCGCGGTCGACATGAACACGAAGTGGTCGGCCGGGAAGCTGCGGAAGCCGTCGGTCAGCGGCAGCACCACGTTGACCTTCTCGCCCTGCTGCAGCGGGAACATGTTGACGATCGGCTTGCCGCGCGAATTGCGCGAGCCCTGCGGCACCTCCCAGACCTTCAGCCAGTAGACGCGGCCGCGGTTGGTGAAGCACAGGATGTAGTCGTGCGTGTTCGCGATGAAGAGCTGGTCGATCCAGTCGTCTTCCTTGGTCTGCGTCGCCTGCTTGCCGCGGCCGCCGCGCTTCTGCGCGCGGTACTCGGACAGCGCCTGGCTCTTGATGTAGCCGGTGTGCGAGAGCGTCACGACCATGTCGGTCGGCGTGATCAGGTCTTCGGTGCCGAGGTCTTGCGCGTTGTGCTCGATCTGGCTGCGGCGCGCGCCGAGCTTGGTCTGGCCGAACTCGAGCTTGATCGCGGTCAGCTCTTCCGAAATGATGGTCGTCACGCGCGACGGCGTCGCGAGGATGTTCAGCAGGTCGGCGATCTCCGCCATCACCTCCTTGTATTCACCGACGATCTTGTCCTGCTCGAGGCCGGTCAGGCGCTGCAGGCGCATCTGAAGGATCTCGCCGGCCTGGTCGTCGGAGAGGCGGTACAGGCCGTCGGCCTGCATGCCGTACTGGCGCGGCAGGCCTTCGGGGCGGTAGGCGTCGCGGCCGCCGGGGGTCTCGCCTTCGGCGCGCGAGAGCATGTCGCGCACCAGCGAGGAGTCCCACGACTTGCTCATCAGCGCGGCCTTCGCGACCGGCGGGGTCGGCGAGGTCTTGATGGTCTCGATGAATTCGTCGATGTTGGCCAGCGCGACCGCCAGGCCTTCGAGCACATGGCCGCGCTCGCGCGCCTTGCGCAGTTCGAACACCGTGCGGCGGGTCACGACCTCGCGGCGATGCTCGAGGAAGATGCTGACCAGGTCCTTGATGTTGCAGAGCTTCGGCTGGCCGTCGATCAGCGCCACCATGTTGATGCCGAAGGTGTCCTGCAGCTGGGTCTGCTTGTAGAGGTTGTTCAGCACGACCTCGGGCACCTCGCCGCGCTTCAGCTCGATCACGACGCGCATGCCCGACTTGTCGGACTCGTCCTGGATGTGGCTGATGCCTTCGATCTTCTTCTCGTGGACCAGCTCGGCCATGCGCTCGAGCAGGGTCTTCTTGTTCACCTGGTACGGGATCTCGTCGACGATGATCGACTGGCGCGAGCCCTTGTCGATGTCTTCGAAATGGCACTTCGCGCGCATCACCACCTTGCCGCGGCCGGTGCGGTAGCCGTCGCGCACGCCGCTGGTGCCGTAGATGATGCCGGCGGTGGGGAAGTCGGGCGCCGGGATGATCTCGATCAGCTCGTCGATCGTCGCTTCGGGGTTCTTCAGCAGGTGCAGGCAGCCGTCGATCACCTCGTTCAGGTTGTGCGGCGGGATGTTGGTGGCCATGCCCACCGCGATGCCGCCGGAGCCGTTGACCAGCAGGTTCGGCAGCCGCGTCGGCAGCACCAGCGGCTCTTTCTCGGAGCCGTCGTAGTTCGGGCCGAAGTCGACGGTTTCCTTGTCGAGGTCGGCCAGCAGCTCGTGGGCGATCTTCGACAGGCGGATTTCGGTGTAGCGCATCGCCGCGGCGTTGTCGCCGTCGACCGAGCCGAAGTTGCCCTGGCCGTCGACCAGCATGTGGCGCATCGAGAAGTCTTGCGCCATCCGCACGATGGTGTCGTAGACCGACTGGTCGCCGTGCGGGTGGTACTTGCCGATCACGTCGCCGACGATGCGGGCCGACTTCTTGTAAGGCCGGTTCCAGTCGTTGTTCAGCTCGTGCATCGCGAACAGCGCGCGGCGGTGGACCGGCTTCAGGCCGTCGCGCGCATCGGGCAGTGCACGCCCGACGATCACGCTCATCGCGTAATCGAGGTACGAGCGGCGCATTTCCTCTTCGAGGCTGATCGGCAGGGTTTCCTTGGCGAACTGGGTCATTCGAGGTCGTCGGCGGAGCCGGAGAAGACGGGCGCTGGCGGGCCCGTGAGCGCAATCCGCGATTCTAGTTCGCGGCCGTTGTAGTGCTCGCGCAACATCTGCTTCGACTCTCGTAGGACGAAGCCGCGACACCGGGCCAAAATCCAGGCCGTCAGAGGCCCTATGGCACAATCAGTCGACGGTGGTGAGCGCTCGGGACCGAGGGTTTCGCCGTACCTTTCCGATTCCGGTTTGGACGTTTTGCAGGCCATCTGCGACATTCCTCAAGAGGAGAATCATGAAGAAACTGAATAAAGTGGCATCGCTCTTCGCAACCGCCGCACTCGCCGCTTCCGCGTCTGTTGCGTTCGCCCAATCCAACGGGGCTGACAACTGGGTCAACAGCACCGGCATCCCCTGGAAGAACGGTTCCAACGAACTGTGCTGGCGCGATGCCAACTGGACGCCGGCCACGGCCAACCAGGCTTGCGACGGCGCTCTGAAGCCGGCACCGGCACCGGCTCCGGTCGCACAGGCCCCGGCTCCCGCCCCGGCCCCGGTGGCTCCGGCCCCGGTCGCACCGCCCGCACCGGCCGTCGTTCCGGTCGCTCCGGTCTCCGAAAAGGTCACCTTCGCCGCTGACGCCTTCTATGACTTCGGCAAGTCGACGCTGAAGCCGGAAGCCAAGTCCAAGCTGGACGACCTGGTCAGCAAGACCTCGGGCGTGAACCTCGAAGTCATCATCGCCGTCGGCCACACCGACGCGATCGGTGGCGACGCCGCCAACCAGAAGCTGTCGGTCGCTCGTGCCGAGTCGGTCAAGACCTACCTGGTCAGCAAGGGCATCGAGAAGAACCGCGTGTACACCGAAGGCAAGGGCAAGAAGCAGCCTGTCGCCGACAACAAGACCGCCGAAGGCCGCGCGAAGAATCGCCGCGTCGAAATCGAAGTGGTCGGTACGCGCAACAAGTGATCGGCCTCGGCTGATGCACGACAAACCCCGCCTCGGCGGGGTTTTTTGTTTTTGCGCGCCCCGCTTGCCGCGGAGTATCCTGCGCCCCCGAACATGCCGGCCACGGCATGCCAAACTGACGGCCACATGATCAACGCCGACCCTCAAGAGCTCGCCAAATTCAGCGACCTGGCTCATCGCTGGTGGGACCCAGACAGCGAGTTCCGCCCGCTGCACCAGATCAACCCGCTGCGGCTGGACTGGATCGACCGGCTCGCGGCGCTGAAGGGCAAGCGCGTGCTCGACGTCGGTTGCGGCGGCGGCATCCTGGCCGATTCGATGGCCCGCAAGGGTGCCGGCGTGCTCGGCATCGACCTCGCCGGCAAGGCGCTGAAGGTGGCGCAGCTGCACGCGATGGAGGCCGGCACCACCGGCGTCGAGTACCGCGAGGTCGCGGCCGAGGCACTGGCCGCTGAAGCGCCGGGGCAGTTCGACGTCGTCACCTGCATGGAGATGATGGAGCACGTGCCCGATCCGTCGTCGATCGTGCAGGCCTGCGCGACGCTCGCGAAGCCCGGCGGCTGGGTGTTCTTCTCGACGATCAACCGCAACGCGAAGGCCTTCATGTTCGCGATCGTCGGCGCAGAGTATTTGCTGAAGCTGCTGCCGCAGGGCACGCACGAGTACGCGCGCTTCATCAAGCCGAGCGAGCTCGCGCAATGGGCGCGCAGCGCCGGGCTGGCGCTGGAAGGCACGCGCGGCATGGAATACAACCCGCTGACCGGCCGCTACTGGCTGTCGGCCGACACCAGCGTGAACTACCTGTTCGCCTGCAGGAAACCGCTGTGAGCTTGCGCGTGAAGGCGGTGCTGTTCGACCTGGACGGCACCTTGATCGACAGCGCGCCCGACCTGGCCGGCACGGCCAACGACATGCGCGCCGCGCGCGGGCTGCCGGCGCTGCCGTTCGAGCAGTTCCGGCCGATGGTCGGCGCGGGCGCGCGCGGCATGATCGGCGTGGCGCTCGGCATCTCGCCGGCGGAGGGCAGCTTCATCGCATTGCGCGACGAGTTCTTCGACCGCTACGAGGTGCGGATGACGCAGCACACGCGGCCGTTCGACGCGGTGCCGGCGATGCTGGACGCGATCGAGGCGCGCGGGCTGTGTTGGGGCATCGTCACCAACAAGGCCAAGCGTTTCACGGACCCGCTGGTGAAGGCGCTCGGGCTCGATGTACGGTCCGGCGCGGTGGTGAGCGGCGACACGACGCCGCATTCGAAGCCGCACCCGGCGCCGCTGCTGGAGGCGGCGCGGCAGATGGGTGTGGCGGCGCAGGAGTGCGTGTACGTCGGCGATGACCTGCGTGATGTGCAGGCTGGGCACGCGGCGGGCATGGCGACTGTAGCGGCGGCCTGGGGTTACCTGGGGGTGGGTGAGCCGGTGGAGGCGTGGGGCGCGCAGCATGTCGTTCATTCGCCCGATGAGCTCTTGAAGCTGCTGGCGATGGCCTAAACTACGACCCTCTGGGGTCGACCTGGTTTCGACGTAGGTTCGGATTCGGAGCGGGGCATGTCGAGCACCAGTTCGCTCGTAAATCCACTGGATCGCACTTAACTGCGAACGACGAACAGTTCCTGCTGACGGCTAACGCCTGAAGTAAAGGGCTACCCCCCGCCGCGTAATACCGGTGGGCTTCGCAACAGCACGTCCATGGGCTGGGCTTGAGGGGCAACCCAAGAGCTGCGAAGTCATTCACATGGAATCGCTCTGAGCCGGGTCACTCGGTTCAAGGGCTAAATCAAGTGACTCGGGATGAGGGTAGCGTGCTGCTGCGCGACCACTGTCCTCAAAAACAAATCAGTCAGCTACACATGTAGATCTGCCCGGAAAAGGCTTGCGGACGGGGGTTCGATTCCCCCCGGCTCCACCAGTACAAGGTCCACGACGGACCGCGATGTTGCAAAAAGCCCTGGCGCCTCGCGCTCCAGGGCTTTTTTGTTGCGCATGCCTCGCCGCCTTCGACATCGCGCTCGCCGCGGCCTGAGGCGCGCCGTCCGCCAGAGACAATCGCCGTCATGAAGATGCTCACTCGCGGACTGGCAACGACGATCCTGCTGGCCCTGCCCCTTTTCGCCGTGGCCCAGCGCTTCACCGAAGCGCGGATGTTGAAGGAACCGTGGATCGGCGGTGTGTCGGTCGGATCGCTCAGCCTGTCTCCTGATGGCCGCTACGCCGCGGGCATCGCCTACAGCGGCAACACCACGGCGGCCGTCCTGATCGACACCGCAGAAACCAACGCCGCCAAGCCCCGGCTGCTGGCCAAGCCCGAGCGCGACTCGCGCTACGTTTTCGGCCAGATCCCGATCGCAATCCACTGGGTGGCCAACGACCTGCTCGCGATCGACTACAACAACAAGCAGTCGGTCTCGGTCGACCTGTCCGGCAAGCCAGCCGTCTCGCTCGGCGAGCGCTTCATCCGGCGCATGGGCACGGAAGGACCGCTGGCCGAATCGGTGCTGGTCTACCGCGACGAGGAAGACGGCGACATCGACCTGGTGAACGCGCGCACCGGCAGCCGACACAAGTTCCGCCTCTCGTTGCCCGGCAAGCCGATGGCCTGGGCGTTCGACGAATCCGGCGAGCTGCGTGCGGTGACGATGATCGATTCGAGCCGCTGGTCCAACACATCGAAGATCAGCAGCTGGTACCGCCGTGCCTCGACGCAGGAGTGGCAACTCCTGCAGGAATGGCCGGCGAGCGCGTTCAACGAGGTCTGGTATCCGCTTCGCGTGCTGCCGCAGGCCGACACGCTGGCGGTGCTGTCGCGTCAAGGGCGCGACACCTGGGCGGTGTTCAAGTACGACGCCGTGTCGCGCCAGCATGTCGAGGTGATGGCCGCTCATGCGCAGCAAGACATCCTGCGTGTCGAAGCGCTCGACGACCAGAACGTCGAACGCCTGGTCACCGGCGGCATGCGTCCGCACACCTTCTGGTTCGACCCGCGCTGGGCCGGCCTGCAGGCCGGCATCGACGCCGCGCTGCCGGATCGCACCAACGTGCTGGAAGGCGACAAGAACGGGCTCGTGCTGGTCACGTCTTCCGGCGACGTCGATCCCGGTCGCTGGTTCATCCTGGACACCCGAACGGCCCGGCTCCGCGAGATCGCATCGGCCATGCCGCTGATCAACCCGGCTCGAATGCGCCCGAAGCAGGTGCTGCAGTACGCGGCACGCGACGGCCTGAGCATTCCGGCCTATCTCACTCGGCCGGTCGGCTTCGACGACCAACCCGCACCCACCGTCGTCCTGATCCACGGCGGACCGAACGTGCGCGACCGATGGGACTGGGACGAAGAGGTCCAGATGCTCGCGAAGGCCGGCTACGTGGTCTTCCAGCCGCAGTTTCGCGGATCGTCCGGGTTCGGCCGCCGCTTCGAGGAAGCCGGCCATCGCCAGTGGGGCCTGCGCATGCAGGACGACATCACCGATGGGGTCCTGCATCTCATCAAGGAGCACATCGCCGACCCGGCACGGGTGTGCATCGTCGGCGGCAGCTACGGGGGCTATGCGGCGATGTGGGGCGCCATCAAGACGCCCGAGCTGTACCGATGCGGCGTGAGCTTCGCGGGCGTCAGCGACCTTGCCGACATGCTGTCCAACGGACTGCGGGACGACTCGACCCCGTTCTCGCGCGCACTGATGCGCGCGCGCGTCGGCGACCCCGACAAGGACCGGAGCGCGTTGGACGAGGTCTCGCCGCTCAAGCACGCGGATCGCGTGCGCATCCCGTTGCTCATCGCCCACGGGGAAGAAGATCGGCGCGTGCTGCCATCGCAAAGCAAGACGATGGTGGCGGCGCTGCAGCGGGGTGGCCATCCGGTGGAATGGATGTCTTTCGAAGACGAAGGTCATGGCCTCGCCTGGACCAAGTCCCGCGTGCGTTACTTCACCGCCCTTCTCAACTTCCTCGATCGCCACCTCGCCCCCCCGGAGCCTGGATCGGCACCCTGATTCCTGCGGCCGTGGTCACTTGCCATGCGCGAGTGCCGCGGCGTACAACGCCTCCGCTCAGCTGACTCGAGCTACCCCATTGGCTCTGCGCCTTCCCGATGTCCAAGATCGTCCGGTGCGGTGCAGAACGGCTCGTCACCACTGTAGCCAGCCGTTCGCTAGACGCTCACCGGCCGACCCAGCCACCATGCGGCCATGAAAAAACTCTCGCTGAAGATGAAGCTCACGCACATCGGCGTCGCAGGGCTGGTGGCCCTCTGCACGGTGACTTCCACCGCATGGGCCAGCGGCGGCGGCCCCGGCCGCGCCGGCGCGCTGACCCTCGGCATCGAGAACGTCAACGACTCGCCGCTGAAGGCCGCCAACTATCGCCAGCTGCTGCGTTTCGTGCCGCGTTCGGACATGCAGGTCGACCGCATCTACTTCGGCTTCAAGCTGAAAGGCGCCAACTGCTGGAGCGCGGACGCCGCCTATGGCGCCGGGGACGGCGGGACGATGCTGGCCCGGCTGGTCGAGATCGATGAGGCCACCGGCCTGCCAGCCAGCGAGATCGCTTCGGAGAAGGTCAACGGCTGCACCCGCCACAACCAGGCCAAGGCGGAGGTGAAGAACGAGGTCCCGGTGTTCGCCTGGGCCTCGGTGAACGCGTCGTTGAAGGCTGGGAAGATGTACGGCCTGGTGATCGGCAACGAGCACCCCGATCCGGCCCGCAACTTCTTCTCGTTCAACGCGCCCATCGGCGACGCGGCCTTGGCCGGACCGCATGGCCGCAACGAGCTCGACAGGAACGCCATCGATGCCCTGATGTCGATGGACCCGCGGGAGCATGTGGCCTGGTCGGAAGACAGCGGCAAGACCTGGCGCTACGGCCAGGCGAACGGTCAGTACCTCTCGCACATCAATGACGACGATCCCGACCACCCGGCCGTCCGCCTGCCGCAGTACGGCTTTCGCCTGACCAACGGAAGCACCGTGCCCGGGCAGCCGTACTACGCCTACAGCGACGACTGCGTCAGCTGCACGGTGGCCTACGGCAACCTGCAGGTCGCGCGCAACCTGACGGAAGCGGGCGGCTTCTCGGCCGGCACCACCGGCATCGGCACGTTGACGGTGCAGAACCTCAACACCGGCCAGCAGTCGAGCTGCACGCCGATGCAGGGCTATGGCTTCAACCAATGCAGCCTGGCGCGCGCAGTGCCGGTGAAGCCCGGCGACAGCTACAGCATCAGCGCCACCGGCTCGGTCGAGCTGATGAAGATGGACTACTCGATGCAGCTGGTGTTCCCGCAGGTCGGGCATGCGAGCCCGGACTTCCCGGCATACCAACCGAAGCCCACCCCCAACACCAAGCGGGAAGACGTGCCGAGCCTGTGGGCCGGGCCGTTGTCGCCGCTGGTGCCGTCCGGTCCGTCGACGGCCGCCTGGACGCTGAAGCTCGAGGCGGAGAACTTCAGCAGCCAGAAGGGCGTGCAGACCGAAGCCTGTGTGGAAGGCGGTCGCAACGCCGGCTGGATCGATGCCGGCGACTGGATGGTCTACGGCAAGATCGGCTTTCCCAGCAGCGGCAGCTACCGCGTCGAGTACCGCGTGGCCAGTCCCGGCGGCTCGGCGCTGTCGTTGGACCTGAACGGCGGAACCCTGCGGCTCGGCCAGGTCGGCATCCCGGCCACCGGCGGCTGGCAGGCCTGGACCACGGTGTCCCACACGGTGAGCATCAACGCCGGCACCTACGACGTCGGCGTCTATGCGCCGACCGGTGGGTGGAACCTCAACTGGATCCGTTTCACGAAGCTCTGAAAAGCGCCAGGAGGGGACCAAAACGGTTCGATCCTGACCGATCCTGCGCCCGATTGGGCTCGATCGGGCGCCAGGAGCATGGCCCGGGCCTTGCTGCAAAAACTGCCATCGAAGCTGACGCCCTGCCGTACCCGCGATGACTCACGACAACAACCAGGGCGCGCTGCCGTTCTCGAGACGCGCCTTCCTGCTGGGCGTCGGTGCCGGCGGGCTCGGGCTGCAAGCCTGCAGCAACGGTGAAGAGACCGGCACGAATGCGGCCAACACCGGCCGGAATTCCGGTCAACCGGGCGAAGGGGCGTCGCGTGTCTTCGTCCACCCCGGTCTGCTTCACACCGAAGCGGATTTCGCGCGCATGCGCGAGAAGGTGGCCGCCGGCGCCCAGCCGTGGACCGATGGCTGGAACGCGCTGATCTCGAACGGCCGCTCCCAGCTCGGCGCCGCGCCTCGGCCGCTGGCGCAGGTGGTGCGCGGTGGCGATGGCTCGAACTTCGCTCAGATGTACATCGACATCGCACGCGCCTACCAGCTCGCGCTGCGCTGGAAGGTCTCGCAGGACACCCGTTATGCCGACCAGGCCGTCGTGTTCCTCAACGCCTGGTCCGGCACGCTGACTTCGATCACCGGCAACGCGGATCGATTCCTCGCGGCCGGCATCTACGGCTACCAGTTCGCGAACGCGGCCGAGATCATGCGCAGCTACAGCGGCTGGGCGGCGGAAGACTTCAAGCGCTTCCAGACCATGATGCTGACGGTCTTCTACCCGCTGAATGCCGACTTCCTGAAGAACCACAACGGCGCGGTGATCACCAACTACTGGGCCAACTGGGACCAGTGCACGCTGGCCAGCATGCTCAGCATCGGCGTGCTGTGCGATCGTGAAGACCTCTACGACGAAGCGCTCGCCTACTACCGGCGCGGGCAGGGCCATGGCGCCGGGCTGCAAGCGGTCTACCACGTGCATCCGGGCAACCTCGGGCAGTGGCAGGAAAGCGGTCGCGACCAGGGCCACTCGACGCTCGGCATCGGCCTGGCCGGGGCCTTCATCGAAGCGGCCTGGAACCAGGGCGACGATCTTTATTCTTACGACAACAACCGCTTCCTGGCCGGCGCCCGGTACGTGGCGAAGTCGAACCTGCCGGATGGCAACGGCGGCTTCGAGGCCGTGCCCTACCTGCCGTACAACAACAAGCAGGGCTACAGCACCGTGCTGGGCGGCGGCCTCGGCCTCAAGCGCCCGGTCTGGGAGCTGGTGCTGCACCACTACGAAGGGCGGCTTGGCATCGCGGCGCCCGAGGTCCGGCAGCAGGCGCTGCAATTGCGTCCGGAGTACGACGGCGGCAATGGCGACCAGCTGGGCTTCGGCACGCTGACGTTCGCGCGCGATCCGGTCGCCGGCGCACGCCCGAGCGGCCTGGTGGCGCGGCTGCAGGCGACCCAGGTCGAGTTGTCGTGGTGGGGCGTGCCGGATGCGGTCTCGTACACCGTGAAGCGCGGTGCCCGCGCCGGCGGGCCGTACACGGTGGTCGCCACCGGCGTGAGCGCGGTCCCGACCTGGACCGACCCCGCGCCGCTCGCCGCCGCCTGGTATGTGGTGACCGCCGTCACCGGCGCGGGCGAAAGCGGCGCGTCGAACGAGGTGGCGGTGTCGACCCAGCCCCAGCTGCTGCTGCAGCTGAAGTTCGACGAAACCAGCGGCACGGCCGCCGCCGACGCGACCGGAACATGGCCTGCCAGCAAGACGGTTCGCGCCGACGGCTGGGCGCCGGGGCGCGACGCGGGCGGCTCGGTGGCCCTCGACGGCGTGGCCGACTTCGTGGCACTGCCGGCCAATGTCATCGCCTCGCTGAGCGATTTCACGATCGCGACCTGGGTCTTCCTCGATGCCTCGACGACCTGGGCCCGCATCTTCGACTTCGGCTCGGGTCCTCGTCGATCGATGTTCCTGGCGGCGCGCAATGCGCAAGGCCTGCCGCAGTTCTCGATCGACACCGAGCACGGCTATGTCGCGCAGACCGTCTTCGGCCAGGCCGCCCTGCCCACCGGCAAATGGACGCATCTGGCGGTGACCCGGTCCGGGCAGCTGGTGACCTTGTACGTCGACGGCGTCGCGGTGGGCAGCAAGGCCGACGTGGTCTATGCGCCGTACCACCTCGGCGTCGGCATGGAGGGCTTCATCGGCAAGTCGCAGTACACCAGCGACCCGTTGCTGAAGGGCAAGCTGGACGACTTCAGCGTCTACGCCGGTGCGCTCGGCGCGGCGGCTGTCGCGGCCCTGGCCGCGGCCTGACAACCCCCGCGGCCGCCTCAGGACCCGGCGGCCCGGTTGACCGCGATCGCCGCGCGGAACAGCGCCTTCAGCGCGGCGGCATCCGGCTTGTCGCCTTCGTGGAAGTCGATCGCGCGGCGGACGTTGCCGTCGAGGCTGGAGTTGAAGAGGCCCTTCGGGTCGGGCACCGAGGCGCCTTTCGCGAACGTCATCTTCACCGCCTTCTTGTAGGTCTCGCCGGTGCAGATCAGCCCGTGGTGCGACCAGGCCGCGGTGCCCCACTTCCATTCTTCGGTGACGCCGGGGTCGGCGGCCAGGATCAGCGCGCGCAGCGTGGCGAGCATCTCGCCGCGCCAGTCGGCCAGGCCGTCGATCTTCTCGTCGATGAGTTCGGAAGGAGTGGGCATCGCGGTCCTCGGCTCGGTTCGGAAGGCCGGCATCGTACCGCCTAGACTGTGCCGATGAACATCCACGACGATTGGGCCACCCCGTTCGAACGGGGCAACGGCAACCAGACCACGACCTGGCGCGAGTGCGTCGATTTCCACCAGCGGCTGGCCGCGGCCTTCGGCGCCTGGCTGCGCTTCGACGAGGCGGGGCGATCGGACGGCGGCGTGCCGATCCACGTCGGCGTGTTCTCGAACGATGGCGTCTTCGACCCGCAGGCGGTGAAGGCCGCCGGCCGGCCGGTGTTCTTCAACAACAACGGCATCCACCCCGGCGAGCCCGAAGGCATCGACGCCTGCATGGCGCTGCTGCGCGACCTGTGCCTCGACCCGGCGCGGCGCGCGGCCCTCGGCCGCACGGTGCTGCTCTACATCCCGGTCTACAACGTCGATGGCGCGCTGAACCGGCAGGACACCAGCCGCGTCAACCAGAACGGCCCCGAGGCCTTCGGGTTCCGCGGCAACGCGCGCCACCTCGACCTGAACCGCGACTTCGTCAAGGCCGACAGCCTGAACACCCGCACGTTCGCACAGGTGTTCACCCGCTGGGATCCGGACGTGATGGTCGACACCCACACGTCGAACGGCGCCGACTACCAGCACGTGATGACGCTGATCGCGACCCAGCCCGACAAGCTCGGCGGCCGCACCGGCGAGCACCTGCGCGATGCGATGCTGCCGGCGCTGTTTGCCGACATGGACCAGCGGGGCTTCCCGATGTGCCCGTACGTGAACACGGTCGACGAGATTCCGGACGACGGCATCGCCGATTTCCTCGACTCGCCGCGTTTCTCGACCGGCTACGCGGCGCTGCATCACACGATCGGCTTCATGCCCGAGACGCACATGCTGAAGCCCTTCGCCGCGCGCTACCACGGCACGCGGGCGCTGGTGGACGCGGCGCTGGCGCACACCGTCGCGCATGGCGATGCGATCCGCGCCGCGCGGGCGGCCGATCGCGCGGCCATCGCCGGTGGCGCGCCGGTCGCGCTCGACTGGGCGCTCGACCGGCAGCGCAGCCGGCCGATCCGCTTCAGCGGGTTCACCGCGGTGCGCGAGCCGAGCCGCCTTGGCCGCTACCAGCGGCTGCGCTACGACCGCGCCGCGCCGTGGGTGAAGGACATCCCGTACTTCGACCGCTACCAGGCCACCGTCACCGCGGTGCCGCCGCGCGCCTACCTGCTGCCGCAGGCCTGGCACGACGTGGCGCTGCGGCTGCAGGCCCATGGGCTGCCGCTGCAACGTGCACCGCGCGCAGGCCGCGTGCCGGCCGAGGCCTGCCGCATCGAGCGCTTCGAGAAGCGGCGGCTGCCCTTCGAAGGCCGCCACCTGCACGAGCTGCTGGAGACGCGCACCGAGGCCTGCGTCGCCGACGTGGCCGAGGGCGACTGGCTGCTGCCGCTCGGCGGGCCGCACGACCGCTTCGCGATCGAGGTGCTGGAGCCGCTCGGCATCGACAGCCTGTTCCGCTGGGGCTTCTTCGACAGCGTGCTCGACAAGAAGGAAAGCTTCAGCGACTATGTGTTCGAGGACGAAGCCGCGCAGTTGCTCGACACCGAGCCCGGCCTGCGCGGCCGCTTCGAGGCCTGGCAAGCGGCGCACCCGGAACTGCTGGGCGATCCGCAGGCGGTGCTCGGCTTCATCTTCTTCGCCGCGCAGCGCCATGCGGAGCCGGAGTGGCGGCGCTGCCCGGTGCTGCGCCTGCTCGAATGGCCTGACGCGTTGTTCAGCACCCCAGTTTGATGCGACGACTGCTCGGCGTTTGAAGCGGGCGAATCAAGGCACCGGCGTCAGCACGAAGGCGTGCTGCTGTCCGCCGATGCTGCCGGTGCCGGCGATCTGGCCGGCGTCGTTCAAGTACAGCTTGTCGGCGTTGATGTTCGACAGGCCCGGCACCGCGGTGTTCAGGTTGACCATCGCGCCGTTGGCGTAAAAGAACGGCTGCTTCGCGCCGCTCGCGATCGTCGAGTTGCCGACGACCTGCCCGAGCGCGTTGACGCCGGTCGCGATGCTGGTGCTGCCGCCCAGCGTGCCCAGGTCCAGCATCGCCGTGCCGTCGTGCAGGAAGGCATGCGTCTGGTTGCCGGCGGTGCGTGCCGAGCCGACGACGTGGCCGTGCCGGTTGATCGCCTTGCCGAGGCTGCTGCTGCCGCCGAGCGTGCCCAGGTCGACCATGCCGCGCGCGTCGTGCACGAAGGCATGGCCGATGCCGGCGGCGGTCGCGCTGCTGCCGGTGACCTGCCCGGCGTCGTTGACCGCGAAGGCATTGCAGAAACTGCCGCCCAGCGTGCCCGGGTCGACCAGGCCGCCGCCGCTCGACAGGAAGCAGCGCGCCTTGCCCGCGGCGTCGTAGGCGGAGCCGACGACCAGCCCGGCGTTGTTCATCGCATAGGCCTGGCTGTAGTCGCCGCCGTAGGTGCCGAGGTCCGCCATGCCGGCGGCCGTCGCGAGGAAGGCGTGGTCCTTGCCGTCGGCGCGGCGCGACCAGCCGGCGAACTGGCCGCTGTCGTTGATCGCCACGACGATCGCGAAGCTGCCGCCCAGCGTGCCGACATCGACCGGGCCGGCCGGTGCCAGCAGCGCGGCGTCGTTCGCGCTGCCGTCGGCGCTCAGCACGCTGCCCGCCGCCACGCCGCTCGCGTTGACCGCGAGGGCCCGGCCGAGGCCTGCGCTCAGCAAGGTCGGGACGCCGGCCGTCCAGATCACCGCGCGCGGCGAGCCGTCGGCCGCTTCGGCATAGCCGACGACCTGGCCGGCGTTGTTGATGGCATCGGCGACGCTCGATGCACCGCCCACGGTGCCGAGATCGGTCAGCGTCCAGCCGGCGGCCAGCGCCGGCGTGGCGGCCATCAGCGAGGCCAGCGACACCAGGCCGCAAGCCGCGCCGCGCAACACAGTCATCGTCGTCATCGAAGCTCTCCCGTTGATGGCCCGGATGGCCGGGTGCCATTCTCGACCGGTCGCCACGGGAACGTCCTGTTCGTCAGGGGGATTGCCTTTCGGCCCAAGGTGTGAGCCACGCCAGCCAGCGAGGCCGCCATGCGAGCGCCAGCGCCACCAGCAGCGCCGACGCGGCGAGCGACATCACCCACACCAGCACCGCCATCGTCGCGTGGTCGGCGACCAGGCAGGCCACCAGCGAGGCGAGCAGTGCCGCGCCGCCCAGCACCCGCAGCCTGGTGGCCGTGCGGCGGCCCGGCCCGGCCGCGCTGCCCTGCGCCTGTTGCCAGTGCACCTCCATCGCGAGCGCCAGCCACGCGATGCCGCCGGCGCTGCACAGCAGCGCGACGGCCAGCAGCAGGGCCTTATGCATTCGCGGTCTCCGCGTCGTCGACGGTCGACGTCGCCGGGTCGCGCTTCGCGACGGCCACGTCCGCGCGGCGGCGCAGCGCCAGCGCCGCCGTGCCGGCGATCGCGCCGACGACCAGCAGCGCGAGGTCGAGCCCCGCCACCGGCCAGAAGCGTTCGGCGAGCGTCCTGACCAGGTGGTCCCCGGTGGTGATCCAGTTCAACGCGACCGCGGCGACCGCCAGCACGGCGACGGCGCCGCACTGTTCGGCCCAGGCCGGCGACGGCCGCGCGTCGCGCACCGGCGCGCTGCGCCACAGCGCATGCGCGGCCGCCAGCACCCAGGCGCCCCAGAACGCGGCCTTCTCCCAGTCGCCGCGCTGCGCCAGGTCGGCCGGCAGCACGCGGTTGGCGACCAGGATCGCGAGCGTCGCGACCAGCATGCCGGTCACCGTGGCCACCGCCACCGCATCGGCCCAGCGTGCGCCGCCGGTGCCGGCCTTCGCATGCTGGCGCTTGCGCTTCTCGACGAAGAAGATGAAGCCGGTCGCGATGCAGGTGCAGCCGGTCAGTCCTCCGAACACGTAGAACCAGCGCAGCAGCCAGTGCTCGAAATGCTGCAGGTGCAAGCCGGTCAGGAAGTCGTTGACGCTGGCCACCGCGCTGGGCGGCGGTTCTTCGAGCAGCACGCGGCCGGTGCTGCCTTCGAAGTGGATCGGCTGGCCGACCAGCGTCACGCGGTCGCTGCCGGCGCGGTACAGCGTGACGGTGCTGTTGCGGTCGCCGACGTGGTTCAGGTAGAGGTAGCCGACCTCGCCCGGCATGCCGCGCGCGGCCCAGCGGCGCTTCGCCTCGACCACCATCGCGTCGACCGATGCGAGCGGCGCCTGCACGCCGGCCGGCTTGAACGGCAGGCCCTTGGCCGCCGCGTCGGCCATCGCCGCCGCAACCGCCTGCGGCTTCAGCAGCGTCTCGGAGACCGGCAGGTAGATGCTCGCGAACACCGTCAGCCCGGTCAGCGCGAACATGAAGTGGAAGGGCAGCGCGACCACGCCGGTCAGGTTGTGCAGGTCGAGCGTGCTGCGCTGCACGTGCTTGCGCGGGCGGAAGGTGAACAGCTCGCGGAACAGCCGGCGGTGGATCACCACGCCCGACACCAGCGCCGCCAGCATCACCAGCGCGGCGAAGCCGACGATCCAGTAGCCGAGGTCCTTCCAGGTCAGGTTCAGCCCGTAGTGCATCGGGTAGAAGAACTCGCTGCCGATCTTCAATTGGTCGTCGGGCAGCAGCCGGCCGTTGCGCGGGTCGATGGTCGCGTGGCCGTGCACATGGTCGTCGGGATCGGCCGGGTTGTTCGGCACCGCGTACTCGGCGTACAGCGACAGCACCGGGTCGCGGTGCGTGGTGTACGCGCCCCAGTTCATCGGCGCGAGCGTCGCCGGCAGCAGCCCCTTCACGCGCGCCGCGGCCGCCTTCAGCTCGTCGGCTTCGGGCGCCATGCGCGCGAAGATCGGCGCGAGCATCGTGTCGAACGACGGCATCGGCTGCGCCGCGAAGCGCGTCTCGGGAATGGCCCAGCGGTCGATCTCGCGGTCGAACACCGACAGCGAGCCGAAGAAGAACACGACGATCAGCACGTAGCCGAGCACCAGGCCGAACCAGGTGTGCAGCCAGGTCATCGACAGGCGGAAGGTGGGGAACATCGTGCGATTCCTCAGGCGTCTCAAACGGCCGGCAGCCGGGTCATCCACCAGCCGAGCCCGGTCATCGCCGCGCCGCCGCCGAGCAGCACGAGCCAGACGCGCGCCATGCTTGCCGCCGCGAACGACCAGCAGAACACGACCAGGTAGACGAGGAAGGCCACCAGGTAGAGCAGGGTCCGCGCATCGGCATACGGCATGCCGGCGGCCAGCGCCAGCGCGATGCCCAGCACCACGAAGCCCCAGGTGAACGACCAGCCGCCGAGCACGCCGGCGGCGACGCGGGAGACGATCTGGAGTGTGCGCATCGGCCCGGACGGTTGAGAATGATTCTCAACATTATCCATGAGAACGGCGCCCTCCCGGGCGCCGTGCCGATCACTTGAACTGGTAGCTCAGCGACGCGTAGTAGAAGCGCCCGCGCGGGTCGGCGAACGACGCCGCGTAGCCGGTGGCATGCGAGCCGTACGACGCGGCCGCGGTGAACGGCGGCTCCTCGTCGAACAGGTTGCGCACGCCCAGCCGCACCGCGACATCCTTCAGCCCGGTGTAGACGCCCGACAGGTTCCAGCGGCTCGAGTCCTTCACGTGGTGCTCCTGCACCACGTTCAGGTTGGCGTAGACCAGTTCGGCCGACTCCGTCCAGCCCTTCACGAACACGTTCTCCAGCGTCGCGCCCCAGCTGTCGCGCTGCAGGTCGATGCTGAACGAATGCTGCCAGCGCGGGTGCGGCTGCACGCTGCCGCCGTCGCCGGCAGTGCCGGCGTAGTCCGTCATCGGGCCGTCCTTGTAGGCCTGGCGCTTCCAGCTGTCGACATAGGTGCCGTTCAGCGCCACCGTCAGCTTGCCGATCGACGGCAGGGCCCAGCGCGTCGTCACGTCGAGGTCGATGCCCGAGGTGCGCAGGTCGCCGAGGTTCTCGACCGGCGTGTCGATGTAGCTGATGAAGCCGTCGGCGGTGCGGTGGATGCGGTTGCCGAACTTCGCCAGCAGCCCCGGCTCGGTCAGGATCGCGTCGCCGGTGACGACGCTGATCTGGTCCGTCTTCTTGATCAGCCACCAGTCGATCGAGGTCGACAGCCACTTCACCGGCTCCAGCACGATGCCGGCCGAGTACTGCTTCGACTTCTCGGCCTTCAGGTCGCCCGACGACGAGAAGCGCTCGTTGAACTGGCTCTCGCAGCGCGCGTCGTCGGCGATCGGGCAGTTCGGGTCGATCAGCGAGTTCGCCGTGTTGGTCATCGACGGCGGGCTGTTCACGTCCCACAGCGACGGTGCGCGAAAGCCGGTGCCGGCCGAGGTGCGCAGCAGCACCTCGCGGGCCGGCTGCCAGCGCAGGCTGGCGCGCGGGTTGAAGCTGGAGCCGAAGTCGCTGTAGCGGTCGTAGCGGGCCGCGAGGCCGGCTTCCCAGCCGGTCGCGAACGGCGCGGTGACCTCGGTGAACACCGCGATCACGTTGCGGCTCGCGCGCGTCTCGGGCACCGAGCCTTCGCCGCCGATGTGCAGGCCCTGGCGGTACTCGTCGTTGACCGGCGTGTCCTTGGCCTGCTCATGGCGGATGTCGAAGCCGAAGGCCGCCGCCAGCGGGCCGCCCGGCAGCGCGAGGAACTCGCGGCTCGCCTTGCCGTCGAGCACCGTGGTGGTGCTGGTCGATTCGCGCATCTTGCCTTCGAGCAGCGTCGAGCGCAGCAGCGCCTCGCCGGCCGCGTCGCTCGGGCCGAACGGGTTGATCTGGCCGGTGGCCAGCGCGGCGATGAACTTGGGTTCGCTGATGTAGCCGGAATAGCTCAGCGTGCCCATGCCGCGTGCCACGGTCAGCGCGGAGTCGTAGTCCCAGCCCTGCGCCGTACCCTTGAGGCCGGCCACCGCGCGCACCTGCTCGTTGACGTTGTCGTTGATGCGGTTGCCCACCGGCACGGCCCGCATCGAGATCTCGGCCATGCCGCTGGCCGGCGCGGCATAGCCCAGCGTGGCCAGCAGCGCGGCCGGGTAGTACGGGCTGGTGACCGGGATCGCGAAGCTCGGGTAGCTTGCGGTATCGAGGTTCAGGTGCCCCGCGGTGGAGTCGATCGGCACCGGCGCGACGCGTCCGATGTTGTGGTTGCGCGCATACGAGGCCTCGGCGAAGAACTCGTTCTGCGGGTCCAGCCGCAGCGTGAAGCGGCCGAACAGGTCGCCCTTGGTCTGGTCGGGCAGGTTGTCGAGCGTGGCCGAGTAGATGAAGCGGCAGGCCTGCTTCGGCTGGCCGTTCGGCGTGGTACCCCCGGTGGTGACGACGGTGAACTTCGGATCGCAGGGCGCGAAGTTCGGGTCGTCGAAGCCGTTGGTGCCGCGGTAGGCGCCGGGGCTGATGCCGAAGTCGACCAGCCGGCCGGGGAAGCCGCGGCCCGAGGTCGGCGGGGCGGATCCGGGGATCTCGCTGACGCCGCGGTTGTAGTAGCCCTGGTCGATTGCGCGGATGCGGGTGTTGTCCTGGTAGTTCGCGGTGAACAGCAGGTTGTAGCCGTCGCTCGACAGGTCGCCCTGGCCGTAAGCGAGGCTCAGGCCGCTTTCCCGGCCACCCACGTTGGCCTGCGTGTCGCCGTAGCGCACCGTCAGCTGGCCGCTGGTGTAGTCGCGGCGCGTGATGAAGTTGATGACGCCGCCGACCGCATCGGTGCCGTACACCGCCGACGCGCCGTCGCGCAGCACCTCGATGCGCTCGAGCGCGGCGAACGGGATGCTGTTCAGGTCGACCGACACCGTGCCGCCGATGCTGCCGAACGGGTGGTTCGCGAGCCGCCGGCCGTTCAGCAGCACGAGCGTCGAATTGGCCCCCAGCCCGCGCATGTTGGCGTTCGAGGTGGCGTAGCCGGTGCCCTGCGTGGTGTCCGACTGCAGCCCGGCGCTGGCCGACACCCGTTGCAGCAAGGCCTCGACATTGGTCGCGCCGCTGCGCTCGATCTGCTCCTTCGTGATGACGGTGACCGGCAACGCTGTCTCGGATTCGACACGCCGGATCGACGAGCCGGTGATTTCCACGCGTTCCAGCCGCTGTTGCGTCGTGTCTTGCGCCGCGGCCTGCTGGGCGCTGGCCAAGGCCATGCCGCCGCTGAAGGCCAGCGTGATGGCGCGATGGATCCTGGATTTTCTATGCATGTGATCCTTCCTTCCTGGGGTTGTGAGCGGCGAACCGAGAGCAAGAAGAAGACCAGCTGCAACGCACCATGTCGCCGCGTTTCTGCTGCGGTAGGCTCGTGGCATGGATGAACTGCGAGCGTTGTCGACTTTCGTGCGCGTGGCCGAGCTGGGCAGCTTCAACCAGGCCGCGCAGGCGCAGGCCACCACGCCGCAGGCCGTCAGCAAGACCATCCGCCAGCTGGAGCAGCACCTGGGCGTGCGGCTGTTCCACCGCACCACGCGCAAGAGCTCGCTGACCGAGGAGGGCGAGCGGCTGCTGCACGCGGCCCGGCCCAACCTGGACGGGCTGGTCGATGCGCTGACGCGCGCGCGCAGTGCGGTGCGCAACGACGAGGGCGTGGTGCGCGTGGCCGCCGGCGGAGCGGTGGCGCGCAAGGTGCTGGTGCCGATGCTCGCGGCGTTCCAGGTGCAGCACCCGGCGATCCAGATCGACCTGCTGCTCGAGGACCGCTTCACCGACCTGGTCGGCGAGCGCATCGACGTCGGCTTCCGGTCCGGCAACCCGCCCGAGGCCCAGGTCGTCGCGCGCCGGCTGTTCGCGATCCAGCAGATCGTCTGCGCGTCGCCGGCCTATTTCGAGCAGCACCCGGTGCCCAGGCAGCTGCAGGACCTGCTGCAGCACCGCTGCACTGCCTACCGCCAGCCGGGCACCGGGCGGCCGATGCCGTGGGAGTTCGAGGTCGACGGCAGCACGGTGTTCCAGCATGTGACGGCGGTGCTGTGCAGCAGCGAACCGGAGGCCGACTGTCTCGCGGTGCTGGCCGGCATCGGGCTCGGCCAGGTCGACAGCATCAATGCCGCGGCCGCGCTGCGCGACGGCCGGCTGGTGCCGGTGCTGACGCGCCACGTCAGCGAGCGCATGGGCCTCTACCTGTACTACGCGCAGCGCGCCGACATGCCGGGCCGGGTGCGCCGCTTCATCGACTTCGCCATCGACCGGCTGCGCGACAGCCCGCAGTTCTCGGTTGCGCCGGCCGAGCTGCGCGCGCTGGCCCGGCGCTGGCGCGTGCCAGGTCGGTGATTGGCAACCGACGGTTGTCAAAGTAACGGGTCGACAGGACTACCGGGGTTGAGGCCGGATTTCTAGAGTTCGCTCCATGCGTCGCATCCGCGGCGCGCAACCCAAGGACGAACCCATGACGATCACCTCCAATCCCTTTGCTTCCCAGCTCGCCGGCCGCGTGGCCGTCGTCGTCGGTGCCTCCAGCGGCATCGGCCGCTCGACCGCGCGCTTGCTCGCGGCGCGCGGCGCCAGGGTCGCCGTGCTGGCGCGCCGCCAGCAGGCCCTCGACACGCTGGTGGCCGAGATCGCCGCGGCTGGCGGCGAGGCCATCGCGGTGCCGGTCGACGTGACCGACCAAGCCTCGGTCGATGCCGCGGCTGCGCGGGTCGCAGCCGCCTGGGACCGTGCCGACCTCGTCTTCAACAACGCCGGCGTGATGCTGCCCGGCGCGATCGAGGAAGGAAAGCTCGCTGAATGGGAGCAGCAGATCGACCTGAACGTGACCGGCGTGATGCGCGTGATCCACGCCTTCGTGCCGCAGCTGGTGCGGGCCGCGGCCGAAGGCGCGACCGTCGACCTGGTCAACACCTCGTCGATCGCCGGCCAGTACCTCTACCCGTACTTCGCCGTCTACACCGCGACCAAGGCCTACGTGAGCCACCTGACGCGGCACCTGCGGATCGAACTCGGGCCGAAGAACATCCGGGTGTCGATGATCGAGCCGGGCATCGTCGCGACCGAGCTGCAGGGCCACGTGACCTTCCAGGGCGCGAAGGACTGGCTGGCCGGTGCCGAGAAGACGATGGAGTTCCTGCAGCCGGAGAACGTGGCGGAGAGCGTCGGCTTCATCGTCGCGCAGCCGAAGCATGTGAACCTGCAACAGGTGGTGATCATGCCGACGAAGCAGGGGATCTGAATGCCCTGAGAATGGCTGGATGAAAATTCCCGCCCGCCTGCAGAACCTGGTTGCCGAAGGCTTGATCGACAGCGTCGTTCGCCAGCTCAAGAGTGGCAAGGAGGCCGATGTGTACGTCGTGCGCTGCGGCGACGAGACCTGCGCCGCCAAGATCTACAAGGAGGCGCACAAGCGCAGCTTCCGGCAGGCGGTGGACTACACCGAGAACCGCAAGGTGCGCAACAGCCGCCAGGCGCGGGCGATGGCCAAGGGTACGGCGTTCGGCCGCGAGCAGCAGGAGGCTGCGTGGCAGAGCGCCGAGGTCGACGCGCTGTACCGGCTGGCGGCGGCGGGCGTGCGCGTGCCGAAGCCGCACAACTTCCTCGATGGCGTGCTGCTGATGGAGCTGGTGGCTGACGAGCGGGGCGATGCCGCGCCGCGGCTGAACGACCTGCAGTTCACCGAGGCGCTGGCGTTGCAGCACCATGCGACCTTGATCGGCGAGGTGGTGCGCATGCTGTGCGCCGGCGTGATCCACGGCGACCTGTCGGAGTTCAACATCCTGCTGGCCGCGGACGGCCCGGTGATCATCGACCTGCCGCAGGCGGTGGACGCCGCCGGCAACAACCACGCGCCGCGCATGCTGATGCGCGATGTCGACAACCTGCGCAACTTCTTCGGCCGCTTCGCGCCGCGCCTGCTGCGCACGCAGTACGGGCCGGAGATGTGGTCGCTGTACGCCGGTGGGTTGCTGGTGCCGGGCATGGCGTTGACCGGCCGCTACGAGCAGCGGGCAGGGGCGGTCGACCTGTCGGGCGTGCTGCGCGAGATCGAGGATGCGCGGCTGGAAGAAGCGGCCCGCGTGCTGCGGATGAGCGCGCCATGAGCGACGACCCGCGCCGCCACAGCCCTGCCGCCGAACGCAACCGAGGGGCGATCCTGGCCGAGCTTCAACGCGTGTTGCCGCCGCAAGGGCTGCTGCTGGAGATCGCCAGCGGCACCGGCCAGCATGCGGCGCACTGCAGCCCCGGGTTGCCGGGCTGGCAGTGGCAGCCGAGCGATTTCAATGCCGAGACGCTGCCGTCGATCAGCACGTGGTGCGCGGGGATCGACAACGTGCGCAAGCCGCTGCAACTCGATGTGCTGTCGCGCGAGTGGCCCGGCGTGCCGTCGCAGGTCGACGCCATCTTCTGCGCCAACATGATCCATGCCGCGCCATGGGAATGCTGTGGCGGGCTGATGCGCGGGGCGGCGCGGCACCTGTCGCCGCAGGGTGTGTTGATGACCTACGGGCCATATCTCGAAGATGGCGTGCCGACGTCGCCGGGCAACCTCGGCTTCGACGTTGACCTGCGTGTGCGCAACGCCGGCTGGGGTCTGCGCCGGCGGGAGGACGTCGAACGCGAGGCGGCGCTGGCCGGGCTGGTGCTGCGGGAGCGGGTGGCGATGCCGGCCAACAACCTGCTGTTGGTGTGGGGAAATCCGTAGCCCGGATGAAGCGAAGCGCAATCCGGGGCGCCGAGGTTCGATGTGATCGACGAGCCCCGGATTGGCATCCGGGCTACGAACTCGTCGCTCACTTCAATCTTTTCCTCCCAACCAGAGCGGCTGGTGCTTCGCGGGGGGTGAGGGGATGGGCTGGGGGCGATTTCTGAGGCGACGGAGAAGATCGGCTTCGGGGGTGGCGTGCGTCAGCACGCTTCGTAGACTGACTCATCGGCACTGTTTGACCACAACGAACGAAGTGAGTGGCGGGAGTTTGCCGATGCATCCCCAAAGCCGATCTTCTTCGTGGAGTCGGCCGCCAGGCCGACCGACCCGGCATGAGCCGCCAGCCCAGCCCCTCACCCACCGCGACGCGCCGAAGACCGAACAACACTAGACCAGACGCAGAGCGCGCGCCCGAACCAGCGCCCCCACCCGCGTCCCCACCCCCAGCTTCGCGAAGATGTTCTTCACGTGCCACTTCACGGTGGTCATCGAGATCTGCGCTCGCGCGCTGATCTGCTGGTTGCTCAGGCCCTGCGCCAGCAGCGCCAGCACTTCCAGCTCGCGCGCGGTCAGCGCATCCACCGCATGCGCCGGCCGCGCCTCGCTGCGCCCGAGCGCAGCGCCGAACACCCGCAGCACGTGCTCGGGCATCAGCCTGCGCATCGTCGGCACCTGCAGCGCGGCCACCAGCACCTCGTGGAAACGCGGGTTGTCGTCGAACCAGCTGCGCGACGGCGCATGGCCGCGCGCACGCAGCAGCGACTGGTGCAGGCACTGCAGCGCCTCGTCGCGCGCGCCGGCCTCCCACAGGTTGCTGGCCAGCGCCGCCTCGATGGCATGCAGGCGCAACACATGGCCCGCCGCCTCGGCGCTGCCGCGCAGAACCTGCAGCACCGCACGGGCATCGTCGTGCCGCCGCGCATGCGACAGCAGCGCCGCATGCGCCATGCCGCGCCGTTCCCAGGCCTCGTCGTAGGGTCGCGTCTCGCGCCACTCGCCCGCGTCAACGATGCCGAACTCTGCCGCGCAGTCGCGCGCCCGCACCGGCTCGCCGATCGCCAGCCACAGCCGCACCTTGTCGAAGCCCACCTGCGCCGCGAAGCGCCGTTCGTGACTGCCGCCGAGCACGCCGTGCAGGTAGTCGAGCAGCCGCATCGCGGCCTCGGGCTCGCGCTCGGCGGCATGCACGCGGGCCAGCGTGCGCGTGGCGGCCACCAGCGTCTCGTAGGTGCCGCCGGCCTCGACGTGCGGCAGCAGCTCCTCGCACAGCGCGCGCGCCTCGGGCAGCCGGTTGGTCTCGTAGCGCAGCACCGCGAGCGCCGTCGCCGCGTTGGCCCAGGCCGCGTTGCGCGGGCCATGGCGCGCGCCGGCCCACAAGGCCTCCACACGGCGCGCGGCCGAACCGAAATCGCCCTTCGCCCGCTCGATCAGCGCCAGCAGGCTGCTGGCATAGCCTTCGCCGTAGGGACTGATCGGCTGCAGGATCTCGCGCGCACGCATCGCCAGCCGCCACGCCGCATCGAAGCGGTGGGCGCAGAACAGCGCATACGCCCGGTTGACCAGCTGCAGCCCGCGCAACTGTGCATCGCCGTCGCTTTCGTCGGCCGCCGGCGCCTCGTCGACCAGCGCCGCCGGCTCGCCGAGCAGCGCCTGCAGGATCTGCTGCAGCGTGCGCAAGTGGAAGCCGAACGGCGCGCCGGGCTGCGTGGCCGGGTTGCCGGCCAGTTGGCGCAGCATCGCGCGCGCCTCGTCGAAGCGCCGGCACAGCACCAGGCAGGTCGTGAAGGTCACGCCGAGGCCGGGGCGCGCCTGCAACTGCAGCGGCGGCAGGCGCTCGCACCAGTGCACCACCTCGGCGATGTCGCCCGACTGCAGCCAGCGTGCGGCGGCCCGCTCCACCAGCTCCGCACACCAGGCCGGCTCACCGGATCGGAAGGCATGGGCCAGCGCCTCGGCAAATCGCAATTGCGCGGCGAACCAGTGGCTGGCACGGCTCTGCAACGCGCGCTGGCGCGCCGGGTCGGCCGCCAGCCGGCTGCGCAGGAAGCCGAGGAAGAGCGGGTGGTAGCGGAAGCTCAGCCCGTGGCTGTCCTGCGCGGTGACGAACAGCTGGCTGCGCTCCAGCTTCTCGAGCACCGCCTGCGAGCCGTCGCGGCCGAGCAGCGCATCGCACAGCTCGCCGGTCATCGCATCGACGACGCTGGTCGACACCAGGAACTCCTGCAACGGCGCGTCCTGCTCGCTCAGCACCTCGCGTTGCAGGTAGGCGGCCATGTCGACATGGCCGCCATCGACATCGGCGAGCGCCGCATCGAGCCCGCCCGCCGGGTCCGGTCGCGCCGCCAGCGCCAGCAGGCCGAGCTTGACGCCGGCCGTCCAGCCCTGCGTGGTCTCCAGCAGGCGCTCGGCCTGTGCCCGGCCGAGCGGCTCGGCCATCAGTTTGCGGCCGAGCTGCACGATCTGCGCGGCGTCGAACGCGAGGTCGCCGCCGTCGAGCACTTCCAGCTGGTCGCGCAGCCGCCAGGCCGGCAGGTTCAACGCCGGCACGCAGCGGCCGGACAGCACCCAGTGCACCCCGGGCGCGCAGCCAGCCAGCAGCGCATCGAGCAAGGCGAGGCAGCGCGCGTCCTGCGCGTGGTGCACGTCGTCGATGACGATCAGCAGCTCGCCGCTGCGCTGCGCGAGCAGGCCCTGCAAGGCCGGCGCGGCGCCCTCCGCACCAGGCGCCGAGGCGGGCTGCACGCCGGCCGCCGCGAGGCTGGCCAGCAGCCGCATGGCCAAGGCCTGCGGGCCGGGCAGTGGACCGGCCAGCGTCAGCCACGCCACCGTGCGCCGTTGCCGGCGCTGGCGGAACCACTGGGTCAGCAGGCTCGTCTTGCCGGAGCCGGCCGGCGCGGCCACCAGCACGAGGCGCAGCTTGGACGCGGCATCGAGCCGCGCCATCAGGGCAGGGCGCGAGACGCTGGAGGGTGCCAGCAGCGGGGGCTCGATCGTCGTTTCTGACATCGCGGGCGGCCGAGGAGGGGGAACCTCGGCAGGGGCGCGGGAGTGTAGCGCGCCCCCTCCCGGCGGAGGGGGCGCGGCGGGCCGCCGCTCCCTACGATCCAGCCGCGAGCCACCGTCGAGGCAGCCCGCATCCAACAAAGAAACAAGGAGACACCACATGCAAGCGCATCCCATGCAGGGTCGGGGCAGGCCGCGGCCCATCCTGTCGTTGTTGCTGTCGTCGTTGGCGTTCACGCTGGCCCTGTTCGGGGCGCTCTGGTCTGCACCAGCGCAGGCCCAGGCGCCGGCGTTCATGCAGTTCGAAAGCGGCCCGGTGCGGCCGATGGCGATGTCGCCCGACCGCACGCGGCTGTTCGTCGCGAACACGCCCAACAACACGCTCGACGTCTTCAACATCGCCGGGGCCGCGCCGCAGCTCGTCGCGCGGGTGCCGGTCGGGCTGGAGCCGGTGTCGGTCGCGGTGCGTGGGAACACCGAGGCGTGGGTCGTCAACCACCTGTCCGACAGCGTCAGCATCGTCGACCTCGGCGGCACGCCGCGGGTCGTGCGCACGCTGCTGGTCGGCGACGAGCCGCGCGACGTCGTGTTCGCCGGCAACCCGGAGCGCGCCTTCATCACCACCGCGCACCGCGGCCAGCAGCGCAGCGACCCGTCGCTCGCCGGCGTGCCCGGTGCCGGCGACCCGCAGCTGACGACGCCCGGCATCGGCCGGGCCGACGTGTGGGTGTTCAACCCGGCGGACCTGGGCAGCGCGTTCGGCGGCCTGCCGCTGCGCATCATGAGCTTCTTCAGCGACACGCCGCGCGCGCTGGCGGTGAGCCCCGACCGCAGCACCGTCTACGTCGCCGCCTTCAAGTCGGGCAACCAGACCACCACGCTGCTGGCCGGCGTGATCTGCGGCGGCTTCAACCCGAACCTGCCGTGCCTGGGCCCCAATTTCAAGATCATGCCCGGCGGCAACCCCGGCCCGAAGACCAACTTCGAAGGCAAGCAGGCGCCCGAGGTCGGCCTGATCGTCAAGTTCAACAAGGCCACCGGACGCTGGGAAGACGAGTTGCACCGCAACTGGAACAACGCGGTGCAGTTCCGCCTGCCGGACCGTGACGTGTTCGCCGTCGATGCCAACACGCTGGCGCAGAAAAGCAGCTGGTCGGGGGTCGGCACGGTGCTGTTCAACATGGTCACCAACCCGGTCAACGGCGCGGTCTACGTGTCGAACACCGAGGCCATCAACGAAGCCCGCTTCGAAGGCCCCGGCACCTACGCCGGCCACACGGTGCAGGGCAAGCTCGCGCAGACGCGCATCACCGTGCTGGCGGGCGCCAACGTCTCGCCGCGCCACCTGAACAAGCACATCGACTATTCGAAGCTGCCGTCCAACCCGGGCTTCGACTGGACGATGAAGAACCACTCGCTGGCGATGCCGCTCGACATGGCGGTCACCGGCGACGGCCGCACGCTGTACGTCGCGGCCTTCGGCTCCAGCCGCATCGGCGTGTTCGACACGGCTTCGCTCGAGAACGACAGCTTCGACCCGCGCAGCGCGAGCGCGCGCTACATCGAGGTGGCCGGCGGCGGCCCGAGCGGGCTGGTGCTCGACGAGGCGCGCGGCCGTCTCTACGTCACCACGCGCTTCGACAACGCGGTCAAGGTGGTCGACCTGGCCACGCGCGCGACGCTGTCGTCGGTCGCGATGAAGAACCCCGAGCCGGCCGCGGTGCGCACCGGCCGGCCGTTCCTGTACGACGCGCGCCGCTTCTCGGCCAACGGCGAAGCCTCGTGCGCGAGCTGCCACACCTTCGGCGACACGGACGACCTGGCCTGGGACCTCGGCAACCCCGACGACCGCGTCACCAACAACCCGATCACGAAGAACCTGGCGTCGCCGCTGGAGATCACGCTGGGCAAGGTGCTGTTCGGCGTCAAGTCGCCGGTCAACGGCAGCGACAACGCCAACGAGTTCCATCCGATGAAGGGGCCGATGACGACGCAGACGCTGCGCGGCATGCGCAACTCCGGCGCGATGCACTGGCGCGGCGACCGCGCGACCGGGCTGTTCGGCAGCAGCGGCACCGACAGCACGCTGTCGTTCAAGAACTTCGCGGTGGCCTTCGAAGGCCTGCTCGGCGGCACCGCGCCGCTGAGCGAGGCCGAGATGCAGCAGTTCGCCGACTTCCAGCTGCCGGTGATGCTGCCGCCGAACCCGATCCGCAAGCTCGACAACACGCTGACCGCATCGCAGCAGCGCGGGCGCAGCTTCTACTCGGGCACGCGGCCGTCGGACGGCATCGACCTCGGCGCGCTCGGCGGGCTGGTGCCGAACCAGACCGCGTTCACCTGCGAGGGCTGCCACCGGCTCGACCCGGCCAGCGGCTTCTTCGGCACTGGCGGGCGCGCGAGCTTCGAGGGCATCACGCAGATCGTGAAGATCCCGCACCTGCGCAACATGTACCAGAAGGTCGGCATGTTCGGCGCGCCGCGGGTGGAGTTCTTCGGCGCGCCCGACACCGGCTTCCTGGGCGACCAGGTGCGCGGTTTCGGCTTCGTCAACGACGGCTCGGTCGACACGCTGTTCCGCTTCTTCACCGCGAAGGTGTTCAACCCGCAGCTCACGGTCGGCTTCCCGATCGTGGACCCGGATGCGACGCGGCGCGACGTGGTCGACTTCATGATGGCCTTCGACAGCGACCTCGCGCCGATCGTCGGGCAGCAGGTCACGCTGAACAGCGGCAATGCCGCGGCGGTGGCCGGCCGCATCAACCTGCTGCTGCAGCGCGCGGCCACGCCGTTCACGTCGAAGGAACTGGGCGGCGCGACCACCGAATGCAGCCTGGTGGTGCGCATCGTCGAGGCCGGCGTGTCGCGCGGGCTGCTCTACAACCCGACCGCGCAGGCCTTCGTCGCGTCCGACGGCAGCCAGCGCAGCGATGCGGCCGTGCGGGCGCTGGCGACCGTGCCGGGGCAGGAGGCGACGTACACCTGCGCGCCGCCGGGGTCGGGGGCACGCATCGCGTACGACTCCTGAGGGGGAACGTCAGGCTGCGGCGCGGCGCAGCTTGACGGCCGGGAAATCGAGCGGCACCGCGAGGGCCACGTTGACGTAGTTGGTGAACAGGTTCAGCGCGACGTGGGCGACGATCTCGACGACCTGTTCATCGTCGAAGCCCGCGCCGCGCAGCGCCTGCACATCGGCATCGCCGACCTGGCCGCGCTCGTTGACCAGCTTCAGCACGAAGCGCAGCGCGACGGCCGTCTTCGGATCGGCCGATTCGCCGTGCTGCGCCGCCGTCATTTCTTCGCTGGTGGCGCCGACCTTGCGACCCAGGGCGGTGTGGGCGGCGAGACAGTACTCGCAGGCATTGCGGTCGGCCACCGCGACGGCGATCTGCTCGCCGAGCTTCGCCGGGATCGCGCCGCCGCCCAGCGCGCCGAAGCTGCCCCACAGGCTCTTCAACGCGGCGCTGGAATTGGCGACGGCGCGGAACATCGCCGGCGTGGTGCCGAAGGCGGCCTGGATCTGGTCGAGCACCTGCTTGCGCTCGCCGTGGGCGGTCGTGGGGTCGATGAGTTGAACGCGGGACATGGTGGTTTCCTTGGGTGGGGTTCGAAGGTCGGGGTGGAGGGGTTCGGCAGCTGCTGGTCGCCAGTGTGCGTCGCGAGGCCGTACCATTGGGCACTTATCGTCTTGGAGACATGCCTGATCGTCCAGGAGATCACCTCCACCGCGTCCACCGCATGAGCCATCCCGACCCGACCCCGATCGACCGCCTCTCCAGCCTGCTGGAGCGCTTCAAGGTGCGCGCGCGGCTGTTCCACCAGGGCCCGCTGTGCGGCACCACGCACTTTCCGGCCGCGCCGGGCCGCGGCTTCCTGCACGTGATGCGGCGCGGCGAGATGGAGCTGCGCCATGGCGCGAAGACGCGGCTGCCGCGGCGCATCGTCGTCGCCGAGCCGACGCTGTTGTTCTATCCGCGGCCGCTGTCGCATGCGTTCCGCAATCCGCCGGTGGACGGCTCCGACTTCGTCTGCGCCGAGCTGGAGTTCGATGGCGGCGAGCGCAACCCGCTGGTGCGGGCGCTGCCGCCGCTGATCGTGCTGCCCTTGTCGCGCGTCGACGGGCTGGAGCCGGCGCTCGCGCTGCTGTTCAGCGAAGCCGAGCGGCTGCGTTGCGGGCAGCGCCTGCTGGCCGATCGCCTGTTCGAGGTGGTGCTGATCCAGCTGCTGCGCTGGCTGATCGACCACCCGGTCGAGGCCGGCATGCCGCAGGGGCTGCTGACGGGGCTGTCGGACCCGCGGCTGGCGCGCGCGCTGGTCGCGCTGCACGACGCTCCGGGTGCGCCATGGAGCCTGGCGGCGATGGCGACCGAGGCCGGCATGTCGCGCAGCGCGTTCGCGGTCGCGTTCAAGACCGTGGTCGGCCAGCCGCCGGCCGGCTACTTGGCCGACTGGCGGCTCAGCCTGGCCCAGGCGCAGTTGCGCGAGGGCCGCTCGGTCAAGGCGATCGCCGATGACCTGGGGTACGCGAGTGCGTCGGCCTTGTCGCGGCTGTTCAGCCAGCGGGTGGGACACTCGCCGCGTCACTGGCTGGCGCAGGACCTTGGCTGAGGTGTTGCCGGGCCATCGGTAGACTTGCTCGCATGACCGCGACACTCCGCGCCATTCGCGCCGACGTCACGACCCTGGCCGTCGACGCGATCGTCAATGCCGCGAATTCGTCACTGCTGGGAGGCGGTGGCGTCGACGGAGCGATCCACCGCGCAGCCGGGCCGGAGCTCCTCCATGAATGCCGGTTGCTGGGCGGCTGCAAGACGGGCGATGCGAAGCTGACGAAAGGCCATCGGCTGAAGGCGAAGTACATCGTCCACACCGTCGGGCCGGTGTGGCGCGGCGGTGGTCACGGCGAGCCGCGGCTGCTGGCGTCGTGCTACACGAGAGCCCTCGACGTCGCCGCGTCGAAGGGCGTCAGGTCGCTGGCCTTTCCGAGCATCAGCACCGGTATCTACGGGTATCCGATCGAGTTGGCTGCTCGGGTGGCCGTGACCACGATGCGTGCTCTTCTGCCGCAGTTTCCCGATGTCGAGGAGGTCGTGTTCTGCTGCTTCTCGGCGAACGATCTGGCGGTCTATGAGCGCGCCATCGAGGAGCATCCTTCAAATGATGGATGAACTTGTTGCATCCACCGCAAAGAGGACTGGCGGCATCCCGATGATTCGGTAGGATCCGCGCGTTGCGTGCGTCTCGATGCAGACGTCATCGCCTGACAAGCGGCCCCGGTCGGGCCAGCCTCGCTCACAAACGCGAGGCGGTACGGACTGAGTGGCCTCGGGAGGATTCCAGTGTTCAAGAGTGACGATGTCGTCATGCTGCGGCATGGCACGGCGCGGGTGTGGTTTGCGCGGGTTGCGGCGCGCCTGATGGGGGTGACGGCGTTGGCGGTATTCGCTGCGGGATCGGCGCAGGCACAGACCGCCGTCACCGTCCAGCCGCCGAACATGGCAGGGCCCGTGGCCGGAGCCCTCGCCGGCAAGGCTTCGGTGAACGCTGGCGTAGCGACCTATGAGGTGCAGATCAGCGTGCCGCCCGGCACGGCCGCCATCGCGCCGAGCGTCTCGCTGCACTATGGCAGCCAGTCCGGGATGGGTTACCTCGGGCGTGGCTGGTCGCTCGGCGGGCAGTCGAGCATCACGCGCTGTGGCAAGACCTTCGTTCCGGATGGCGTGCGCACTGCGGTGTCGTTGACGGCGGCCGACCAGTTCTGTCTCGACGGGCAGCGCCTGTTGCTGGTGTCGGGCACCCACGGCGCGACGGCAGAGTACCGAACGCGCATCGACGGATTCAGCAAGATCGTCTCCACCGGCTCCGATCCGGACAAGGGCCCCGACTCGTGGACGGTGTATCCGAAGACCGGCGCGGTAATGACCTACGGCGGCACGGCCGATTCGACGATCGAGGCGCAGGGCGCGACGCAGGTGCTTCGTTGGGCGCTGTCGCGCTCGCAAGATCGGCGCGGCAACTACTTCGCACTGCATTACGTCGAGAACAACGCGGCTGGCGAGTTCTATCCGGATCGCATCCGCTACACCGGCAACGATGCAAGCGGACTGGTGCCGTACAACGCGGTCAACTTCATTTACGCAACGCGACCGGATCCGTGGCAGGGTTACGTGGCCGGCACGCTGCTCAGTCGCACGCAGCGGCTGGTGGCCATCCAGACGCGCATCGAGACCGCGGCCGATGGCAGCGGCGGCACGTTGGCGCGCGACTACCGCATCGCCTACAAGACGAACCCGGTGAATGGGCGCAGCCTGGTCGACACCGTCAGCGATTGCGACGGTGCAGGAAATTGCCTGCCCGCAACGCGTTTCGACTGGACGGTGCGCGACAGCGCAGCGAACACCTTCAGCGCCGCGGGCAGTGGCGACTGGGGCGGTCCGGTGCCGTCTCTGCAGAACCTCAACCAAGGGAATGTGCAACTGGGCAGCAAACTGCAGCAGGTGCAGACGCAGGTGCTGATGGGCGACTTCGACGGCGATGGGGCGATGGATCTGGTGCGCTCCGACGGCGCCGGGGTCTGGAACGTCTGCTTGTCGCGGCGCACCCGTTTCCAGTGCCAGTCGTGGGCTGGACCGGCAAACGGTACGCGCCCGGTGATCCAGGGCGATTTCAACGGCGACGGACGCACCGACGTCGCGTACCCGCCTGCCAGCGGCCAGACCAACTGGAGCGTGTGCCTGTCCACCGGCACGGCGTTCTCGTGCAGCGCGTGGGCCGCGCCGTCCTCGGGCGTCAACACGACATTGGTGGGCGACTTCAATGCCGACGGGCGTGACGACTTCATCCTGCTGGATCGCAACGGCAGCAAGGGCGGCTCCAAGCTGTGCCTGACGGTGGGCGGCGGCGGCTGCAGCGCCTACAACACCGATGATTTCGTAGCAGCGACCCAGACCGACTCGGAGACCGGCCCGAACATCCTGCGCAACACCGGCGACTTCAACGGCGACGGGCGCACCGACTTCGTGGTGGCCGAGAAGACCGGTGTCTTCAGCGATACCAACATCTTCCTGTCGACCGCCCTGGGCTTGGTCCGGTCGGCGCCGATGCGTATCGACGACTTCTTCCTGACCGTGATGCCCAACCCCGGCGAGACCGACGTGGGCGACCAGAACGGCGATCCCTACGACAGCTACAGCGACCTCTTCGACAGCCACGCGCTCAATGGCGTGAACTTCGCCAAGCTGTGCCGCTCCACCGGTGCGGGCATGGCATGCACTGCGCCGCAAAGCGTGCCGGACACGGTGTTCCAGTTCCACAACTTCATCGACATGGACGGCGATGGGCGCGTGGACGTGCCATCGCGCGACAACGGCGTGTGCCAGCTCGGCGAGACCTTCCCGGTGCAATGGGGCGCGAGCTACGGGGGCGCGGCGAATTTCGCCTGCACCCCCTGGACGGCCGCCAACCCGGGCAGCACGACCGATATCACGGCCACCTACGTTGGTGACTTCAACGGCGACGGCATTCCGGACAAGGCGTACTACATCGAGGCGGCCAGCACCTGGCGCGTGATGCTGGGCGGCAATGGCGGCCCGAGCGACCTGCTGAGCGCGGTCACCGACGGCGACGGCCTGCAGACACAGTTCAGCTACAAGCGCATGGACGACCCGACGGTGTACACGCGCGGTGCGGACGTGGCCTACCCGGCCCGCAACGTCGTCAGCGGTCCACCCTTGGTGTCGCAGCAACGCCGCAGCAATGCCCTGGGTGGATGGCTCAGCACCGACTACCGCTACCAGGGCCTGCGCAATCACCTTCAGGGATTGGGCTCGCTCGGCTTCGAGAGCATCACGGCGGTCGACAACGTGACGGCGACGACGCAGCTCACCAGCTTCCGGCAGGATGACCCCTTCATCGGCATGCCCAGTCAGGTGAAGGCTACGCAAGCCAATGGCGTGGTGCTCAGGCAGACGGACACGCAGTACGCGGCTTTCGCGACTACTGGCGGAGCGCTTCATCCCTACACCGCCGGCAACACGTCTGTCACGCGCGACCTCGACGGCTCGCTGATGGCGACGAGCGTCAACCAGGTCAACGGGATCGATGCTTTTGGGAACGTCACCGCCAACACAGAAACAGTGAGCGGCGGCGGCGACAGTTTCACATCGGCCACCACCAACACCTACGACAACCTCCAGGCCAGTTGGCTGATCGGGCTGCTGCGCAAGACGACGGTGACGAAGTCGGCGCAGCAGGCGGGCGACGTGGCGGCGACGCCGGCTGCATTGACCTTCTCGTCCTGCAACACGTCGAGCCCGGCGGCCATGCCCGCGCTGGCGTGGATGAGCTGCACGCTGGGCAACACCGGGCAGACGGTGGCCGCATCGATCGCGTACGCCGCGCCGGCGGGCATGACGGTGAACGGCCCGGCCAACTGCTCGGCCAACACCGCCGACTGCGGTGCGGTGGTGCTGACCTCGGGCGCGGCCGCCGGCACCTACGGCGGCACGCTGAGTGCCACGCCGTCGCCGGCGGGCAGCGCCGCGTCGAAGGCGGTGTCGCTGACGGTGGCGCCGCCGCCGCTGGCCTTCGTGCCGGTGTCGACGCAGTGGGGCACGGTTGGTGCGGCGTCCGACTCGGGCGACTGGCCGACGATCAAGAACAACAGCAGCGTGTCGCTGCTGATCACCGCGCACACGACCGCCGCCGGGCCGGCGGGCATGTGGTCGTGGCAAGGCCAGGCCGGCTACTGCCAGCCGGGCAGCACGGTGCTTGCGCCCGGTGCGTCGTGCCAGACCTTCTTCGGCACCGGCAGCCTGGCCACGCCGGGCAGCTACACGGCGACTGACCAGATCGGCTACCAGGTGGTCGGTGCGACCGGCACGACCTACACGGTGCAGCAGGGCTACGCTTTCTCGATGGCGAGCACCACGCCGAGCGTGGGCAGCCTGTCGTTCGGCAATGTGCCGGTGAACACGACGAGTGCTGCGCAGAGTTTGACGCTGACCAACAACGCGACGAATGGCGGCACGCTCGCGAACCTGTCGATCGCGCTGACCGGCACGAAGCCGGGGGACTTCGCGCTGACGCACAGCTGCGGCACGGCCCTCGCGGCCGGCGCGGCCTGCACGGTGACGGTGAGCTTCAAGCCGACGGCGATCGCCAACGGCATCGGCGCCACGCTGCAGGTGCAGGGGTCGTATCCGCGCATGCAGGGCGGGGCCAACGGGGGCATCAACAACGCAAACGGCGTGAACCTCGCACTGCCGGTGGCCGGCAACGGCACCGGCACGATCGCCACGCTGACCTCTGCGGCGAACCTCGCCGTGCCTGCCACCTGGTACGGCGGCGGTGCGCAGACGGTGACGGCCACCTACCGCAACGACGGCAACCTGCCGATGAGCCTGGCCTCGCCGGCGCTGGCGGCGCCGCTGAGCGTGGCGAGCAACGGCTGCAGCGCGGTGGCGGCTGGGGGCAGCTGCAACCTGGTGATCGCCGCGGCGACCAATGTGCCGGGGATCGGCCAGACGCAGAGCTTCGTGCCCACCGGGGCGACCACGGCGCCCGCTTCGACGGGTGTCACCTGGACCACGCAGAGCGCGGTGCCGCGCTGGAACCCGACGAGCCTGGCCTTCGGCAACGTGGGCGTGGGCAACTCGGCCTCGCAGAACCTGACGCTCACCAATGACGGCAACGTGGCCTACAACTGGGCGGCCAATTCGGGCATCGCGAACCTGCCGGCCGGCTTCAGCGTGAACACCGGCGGCTGCGCCAACGTGGCGCCGGGTGGCAGCTGCACGGCGACGGTGAGCTTCACGCCGACTGCGGCGACGAGCTACGGCGGCAGCGGCCTCTCGATGAGCGCAGCCTCCTACAACAGCAACACCTTCAGCGTCTCGGGCACAGGCTACGTCATTCCGGTCCTCACGGCCCCGAGCACCTCGGTCAGCGCCACGTCGACGGCACCGACGCCGGCGGTGGTGTACGCGTATTACACCAACAGCACGCCGACGCCGACGACGCTGAACCTGTCGTTCAGCAGCAGCAGCCTGACGTTGAGCAGCACGACCATGACGTGTCCCGCCTGGTCGTCCCTCGGCGGCGGCATCTGCAGCGGCGTACGGATCGATTCGCCGGCCACTGCCGGCACCTACACCGGCACGATCACCGGCACGTCGTCGATGGGCGGCAGCGTGCCGCCGATCTCGGTGACGCTGACGGTGCTGCCGACGCCGAGCACAACGACGATCACTCTGAGCCCGACGGCGCTGGACTTTGGCGCGCAGGCGCTGGATCACACCTCGGCGGCACAGACGGTGACGGTGTCGAACACTGGGGCGGCTGCGGCGCCGATGACGGCGGTGTTCCCGTCGGGCTCAGGCGGCTGGTCGTTCCAGCGCCAGGGCGGTACTTGTCCGGTCAACGGGCAGCAGCTTGCGGCCGGGGCGTCGTGCACGCTGGGGGTGGTCTTCGTGACGGGATGCACTTCGGGCAGCGCAGCGGGTGACCTGAAGGTGCAGGGCGCGAATTTCACGACCGCCACCGCGCGCCTGACGGGCACGATCAAGACGGGGAAGTGCACATGAGCACGACGAAGTACAAGATGATTCGCGCCGCATTCTCCGCGGCGCTGCTCGGGTTGAGCATTGCAACGCAAGCCCAGACGGCCGGCCAGTCTGTCACGCGCACCGTCGCGTTCGAATACGACGCCTACGGCACGTTGGTCAAACAGACGGTCGAGCCGGACGACGCCACCTACACGGTCACGACGGTCAGCGTGCCGCACCCGAATTACGGCGTGGTGACCAGTCGCACGACGAGCTGGAAGGATCCGCTCACGGGCGCTGCGAAGGCGCGCACCGAAGACACAGGGTATGACACGCGCTACCGCTACGCCGAGCGCAGCACGAACGCGAAGCAGCAGATCAGCACCAGCACGCACGATGCCGCCACCGGCCAGGTGATGACGGCCACTGACCCCGACATGCTCGTCAGCCGCTGGGAGTACGACGGCTGGGGTCGCAAGACTCGCGAGGTCCGGCCGGATGGCACGGCCACCTCGATGGCGTACCGGCAGTGCGTGGACAGTTGCCTGAACGGCGCGCTCACGGTGGCGATCACGCAGCACTGGGGTGGGCCCGGCCAGGCGAGCCAGACGGCGGTGCCCAGCGAGACCTTCACCGATGCGCTCGGCCGCCAGGTGCTCACGCGCAGCTGGGGCTTCGACGGCACACCCGTGCTCGGCGAGAAGGTGTACCACGCACTGGGGTGGGTCCTGCGCATCTCACGGCCGCACTTCGCCGGTGCGCCTGCCGTGTGGACCTGGTATGACACCCGCGATGCATTGGGCCGAGTGACGCAATTCCGCTCGCCCGACAAGACCGGCAGCAGCTACGACACCAGCAGCTATGCCTACCATGGGTTGAGCCGCACCAGCACGAACGCGCGCAACCAGACGCGCACCGAGCTGCGCAATGCGCTGGGCAAGGTGAGCGCGGTCACCGACAGCTACAACGCGACGACGAGCTACGTCTACGAGGCGTTCGGCGCCCTCGCGCGCACCACCGACCCGAAGGGCAACCAGATCACCATCGGCTACGACCGGTTGGGACGGAAGACCTCGCTGTCAGACCCGAGCCTGGGTCGCTGGAGCTACGTGGTGGATCCCGTCGGCCAGACGCGTCAACAGGTGGATGCCAAGCAGCAGAGCACGACCTTCGAGTTCGACGACCTGGGCCGCATGACGCGACGGCTGGAGTCCGACCTGGACAGCCGTTGGGACTACGACACCGCCACTCGCGGGACTGGCGAACTGGCCGAGGCCTACACCTGGGCGGGCGGCACAAAGGACTACCGCCGTGTGCACAGTTACGACGCGGTGGGGCGGCCCAGCAGCACGGTGACGAGCCTGGACTGGGACTATGCGAGCACGGTGGCCTACGACGCTTTCGGACGACCGCTGACAACAGCACACCAGCGCGCGGCCCGAGGTGCTGGGGCCACTGGCGTGACCAATGCCTTTGTGCAGCACTACAACGCGCAAGGCTTCGTCGACCGGATCGACCGCAATGACGGCAGCACCAGCAGCACCGTGTGGCAGGCCCAGGCGATCGATGCCGAAGGCCACACGACTCAGGAGCAACTGGGCAACGGCTTGGTGACGAGGCGCGGCTACAACCTGTACACCGGTCGATTGGAGAGCATTCGCAGCGGGCCAGGGGTCAGTGATGCAAGCTTCCAGAACGACGGCTACGACTACGACGCGCTGGGCAACCTGACGAACCGCAGCCAGCTGGTGGCCAACGGCGGGGCGGTGTTGGCCGAGAGCTTCGGCTACGACGACCTGAACCGCCTGAACGCGAGCACGGTCAATGGCGTGACCCGCGGCGCTACGTACGACGCGATCGGCAATTTGACGAGCAAGACGGGCGTGGGGATCTACCGCTACCCGCCTTCGGGTGCGGGCAGCATCGGGCCGAGTGCAGTGAGCGCGGTGGCAGGCACGGTGGCCGGACTCACGAACCCGGTGTTCAGCTACGACGCGATCGGCAACCAGGCGAGCGGGCTGGCCCGCAGCTACGCCTGGACTTCGTACAACATGGCGTCGAGCATCGACAAGCTCGACGGCGCGACCGCAGTACAGCGCACGGCCTTCATCTACAACCCGGAACACGAGCGCACGCGGCAGGTGGTGAGCCCGATGAGCGGTGGCGCGCCAGGCGCGGCGAGCCGCACGATCTGGTACGGCGGCGGCATCGAGAAGGAGATCGACGCGGCGGCCAACACGACGACGATCCGAACCACCCTGCCGTCGGGGTTGGGTTTCATCGAAGAGGAGTTCAGCGGCACCAACATTGCCGCGACGGCCAGTGGCACGCGCAACCTGCGCTACTTCCTGACAGACCACCTCGGTTCGACGTTGGTGATCGTCGACCAAGGCCTGGTGGTGCTGCAGCGCATGAGCTACGACGCGTGGGGACGCCGGCGCAACGCTGACGGCACGGACGACACCGGTCCGCTGTGGGGCAGCCTGAAGAACACCGAGGACCACAGCGGCTACACCGGGCACGAGACGCTGGATCAGCTGGGCCTGGTGAACATGAACGCGCGCATGTACGACCCGATCCTGGGGCGGCACACGAGCGCGGATCCGACTGTGCCGCATCTGTACAACGGTCAGAGTTTGAATCGATACACCTATGTCTACAACAACGCGTTGGCTTTTGTGGATCCGACAGGTCTACAAGGCCTTCGAGTAGCGGGCTTCTCAGATGCGCCTTCTGCTGCTCCAAATCAGGTGACGATTACGGGAAAAGATCCCACACGTTGTGTCGAAATCTGTGTCGAGCAACTGCAGAACGCTCTGTCAAAAATTGCGCAGGGTGGCCGAGCGCTGCCTCGACCAAATCCCGGAATCGTAGTCACGCCGGTTCAGGCATATACCTTTGCAGCGGGACTTACCCTGGGCATGGTTGCCAAGACGCAAGAGAAGGTGCCCGATAGCATGAAAATGCTGGGGGATTTTGCATTCCTTCAGATGGCGATGGACGCGGGCGCCCAAGCTGATGCCGATGCGACAAGCGACTCAACGGAGCATTCGGAAGCCGCGCGCAAGAAGGACAAGTCCGATGACGATGTAAAAGGCGGTCACACGAACGGGAAACGCGGCAGTACGAAGGAGAAACATGAGAAGGGCGACGAACGGCGAAAGCGTGATCAGAGCGGTGAAAAGAAGGATGAGAGGATGAAATACTGATGACTGAAGAAGCAGCAGATTTGGTGCGTGTGCAACGAGTCGAGGGTCTTGAACCCCTAGTGTGTCGTGTGCTCTCGTCGACCAGCGAATGCATCATCGCGACAGAGCTTTCCGATTCGCTAGATCTGGATGGCATTTGCATCGTGCCGACTGGCACGGTCCGATGTTTTGATCGTGCATTCGAGAGAGCCGACTTTTACCGCGCGGCCCTCAGCGCTTGGCCACGCAGTGACGCACATTCGGCGTTGCTTGGTGAGTTCGCTTGCAGTCTCGTCGAGGATTTGCAACTTCTGGCGAAGCGCGGTGACACCGTCGCGATTCACATGGAGATCAAGGAGCCAGACGTTTGCTATGTTGGGACTATTCGAGAGGTGTCCGAAGCGCGGCTGCTTCTCGCTCGGGTTTCGTCTCGAGGAGAGTTCATCGCGGAACCGCTGGAGATTGATCTCACGACGGTCACAAAGATTGAAGTGGCGACGCGATATCTGATCGCGGTCGGACATGCGGCTCGCTTGCTGGCGGCCAAGTAGGCGGTGCCTGTGGCCACACTCTGTTCGACTGCCAAATAAGTGAGAAGGGTTCTCAGCGGTCTGTCGATTTCGCCCGCAGTCGATCGTCGTCCCCATGTTCCCTTCCACCTGGAGATGCCCATGACCGCCCAGCCCGCCCTCCGCCCCGCCAAGGACCTGGCCCAGTCGAAGCGCCGCTTCCCCGGCGAAACCCCCGAATACCGCGCCGCCCGCAATGCCCTGCTGGAGCAGGAAATCGAGCTGCGCCGCCTGAACGAGCGCGTCGCCGCGCAGCGCCGCGCGCTGCCGCCGGGCGGTGTCGTGCCGCAGGACTACCGCTTCGACGGCGAGCAAGGTGCCGTCACGCTGTCGCAGATGTTCGGCCCGCACGACACGCTGGTCACCTACAACTTCATGTACGGCCCGCAGCGCAAGCGGCCGTGCCCGATGTGCACCTCGATGCTCAGCGCGTTCGACGGCGAGATGCCCGACATCCTGCAGCGCGTGTCGTTCGCGGTGATCGCCCGCTCGCCGATCGCGCGCATCACCGCCTTCAAGAAGGAACGCGGCTGGCGCCACCTGCGCCTGTACTCGTCGGGCGGCAACGACTTCAACCGCGACTACGCCAACGAGGACCCGGCCAGCGAGTCCGACAACGCCGGCTTCAACGTCTTCACGCGCCGCGATGGCGTCATCCGGCACACCTGGGGCGACGAGATGGGCCCCGAGAGCGCGGACCCCGGCCAGGACCCGCGCGGCGCGCCCGAGGTGATGCCGATCTGGATCGTGCTCGACATGACGCCGGGCGGCCGCGGCACCGACTGGTACCCGGAGCTCGAGTACCCGCCGCGCTGAGGCGCGCCGCCCACCCTCTTTCAGGCCTCGCCGATGTCGATCGCGATCTTGCCGCGGGCGTGGCCACCGGCCATGCGCGCGTGGGCCGCGTCCACGTCGGCCAGCGTGAAGCGCTGCGCATCCAGCATCGGCCGCAGCTGCCCCGCGGCGGCCAGCCGCGCGGCATGGGCGAGGATCTCGCCGTGGTGGTCGAGGCCTTCGCCGGTCAGCAGCGGCAGCAGCGTGAACACGCCGGAGTAGGTCGCGCCGCGGAAGGACAACGGCGCCAGCGCATGCGTGCCCCAGCCGAGGCTGCTGACGACATGGCCGGTGTAGCGGCGCGCCGCGACAAACGACGCGTCGAGCACCGCGCCGCCGACGGTGTCGAGCACCACGTCGAAGCCGGCACCGCCGGTGGCCTCGGCCACATAGCGCTCCAGCGGCGTCTTGGCAGCATCGATCGGCGTCGCGCCGAGCCGGTGGATGGCATCGAGCTGCGCCGCGTGGCCGGTCGCCCACACTTCGGCGCCGTGCGCGCGTGCCAGTTGCACCGCGATGTGCCCGACGCCGCCGGCGCCGCCATGCACCAGCACCCGGTGGCCGGGCTGCACGCGGGCGCGGTCGACCAGCCCTTCCCACGCGGTGATGGTGACCAGCGGCAGCACCGCGGCCTCGCGCGCCGACAAGGCCGCCGGCCGCAGCGCCAGCAAGCGCGCGTCGACCGCGATGAAGCCGGCGAGCGTGCCGGCATGCCCGCCGACGCCGCCGACCATGCCGAACACCTCGTCGCCCGGCTGCAGGTGCGTCACGCCGGCGCCGACCGCGCGCACTGTGCCGGCCATGTCAATGCCCAGCACCGCCGGCAGCGGCTGCCGTGCGTGGGCGGCCTGGCCGGCGCGGATCTTCGCGTCGAGCGGGTTCAGGCCGCTCGCCCGCACCTGCACCAGGACCTGGCCGGCAGCAACCGGCGGCATCGGCTGTTCCCGCACGACGAAGGGCGCGCCGGCCGCGTCGACGAAGGCCGCGGTGGTGATCGACGGAAGGGTGAATGACGACGACATCGTGTTCTCCAGGTGGTTGATGCGACCAGTCTGGTTCATTCACAAACGTTCATCAATCGACAAGAATGCACGCTGTTCATACGAAATTGCATGGAGATCGGGATGGAGTGGAGCGACGTGAAGGTGTTCCTCGCCGTGGCGCGCGAGGGTTCGCTCGGCGGTGCCGCGCGGCAGGTCGGGCAGACGCAGCCGACGATGGGCCGGCGCTTGCGCGCGCTCGAGGCCGCGCTCGGCCAGAAGCTGTTCCAGCGCGGCAGCGCCGGCTTCGTGCTGACCGAGGAAGGGCAGTCGGTGCTGCAGCATGCGCAGCGCATCGAAGAAGAGGCGCTGGCGATCGAGCGCCGGCTGGCCGGCGGGCAGGTCGCGCTGAGCGGCCTGCTGCGGATCTCGTCGTCTGACTGGTTCGGCGTGCACGTGCTCGCGCCGTGGTGCGCCGAGTTCATGGCCCGGCATCCGGAGGTGTCGATCGAGCTGGTCACCGACAGCCGGCTGTTCAACTTGGCGCGCCGCGAGGCCGACCTGGTGTTCCGCATCGCGCCGTTCAGCGAGCCCGAGGTGGTGCAGCGGCGCTTCATGCACCTCGACTACGGGCTGTACGCCGCGCGCAGCCGGCCGGGGCCGCTGCCGCGCCGCGGCAAGGGCCTGCGGCTGGTGACGATGGACAGCGCCTTCGACGACATGCCCGACGTGGCCTGGTTGAAGCGCAGCTTCCCCGAGGCCTGCACGGTGTTCGGCAGCAACAGCCGCGAAGTGCAGGCGCGGCTGTGCGCGGCCGGAGCCGGCGTGGCGGTGCTGCCCTGCGTGTTGGCCGACCCGATGCCCGGGCTGCGCCGCGTCGCGCGGGCCGAGCCGCCGCCCGGCCGCGAGGTCTGGGCCGGCTACCACCAGGACCTGCGGCAGGCCGGCCGGCTGCGGGCGTTCCTCGAGTTCGTCGTCGCGAAGGCGGAGCAGCGCGCCGCCGCTCGGTGATGCCCGCCCCGTCGGCTCAGGTCGGCCGAGGCGCGGGTCGCGTGTTGACGAACAGGCACAGGAACGCCGTCAGCAATGCCAGGCCGATGTGCAGGCTGTAGACCCCATTGAAATCGCTGCGCTGCACGACGCCGTGGCCGAGCAGCAGCACCGTGATCGCGACGCCGATCACCGCGCCGATCTGGCGCGTGGCCTGGTTGACCGCGCTGCCGACCGCGTAGTGCTGCGCCGGCAGCTTGCTGACCGCCGCGCCGGACAGCGAGGGCAGCACCATGCCGACGCTCGCGCCGCTGAGGAACAGCCCGGGCAGCCAGTGCGTCAGGTAGGCCGGCTCGGTGCCGGGCACGAGCATGAACCACAGCCCGGCCGCGGCATAGAGCAGCGCGCCGCCGACCAGGAAGGGCCGGTGGCCGATTCGCCCGGCGAGGCGGCCGGTGACGATGGCCACCGGGATCACCGTCAGCGGGCCCGGTGCGATCGCGAGGCCGGCCTGCGCCTGGCTGTAGTGCCACACGTTGCCCATGTAGAAGAAGAACGCGAAGAACATCGTCGCGAACGCGATGCCGAACGACAGCGTCGCGGCATTGACGGCGCTGTAGGTGCGGTGGCGGAACAGGCCGAGGTCGACCAGCGGATCGCGCGCACGGCCGGCCCAGATCACGAACGCGACGAGTGCGATCGCGCCGGTGGCGGCAGCGCCGATCAGCTGCGTGTGCGTCCAGGCCGGCGATTCCGATTCGACGATGGCCAGCGCGATCGCGCCGACCGCGACGATCAGCAGCGCCATGCCGACCGCATCGACCTTGCGCGGCGTGGCCGAGCGCGTCGATTCGCCGAGCAGCGCGGCACCGCGCCACAGCGACAGCGCGCCGATCGGCAGGTTGATGAAGAAGGCCCACGGCCAGCCGATGGTCTCGACGACCAGCGAGCCGAGGCTCGGACCGACCGCGGCCGCGAAGCCGGCGACCGCGCCCCACAGGCTGACGGTCAGCGCGCGCTTGTCTTGCGGGAACGCGGCCAGCACGATCGACAGCGAGGCCGGCGTCAGCAGCGCCGCGCCGACGGCCTGCAGCACGCGCGCGGCGATCAGCCAGCCGACGCTGCCGGCCAGCCCGCAGGCGGCCGAGGCCGCGATGAAGAGCGTGACGCCGAACAGGAAGACGCGCTTGCGGCCGTGCGCGTCGGCGAGGGCACCGGCCGGGATCAGCATCGCCGCATAGACGACGGTGTAGGCATTCAGCACCCACGACATGTCGGCCGCGGTGGCTTGTGGAAAGCCGGCGCGCAGCGCGCCGAACGCGGCATACAGCATCGTGCTGTCGAGCGACACCAGGAAGGCCGCGACGCTCGCGACCCAGAACACCGGCCACGGGGAGGTGCGCTGGACGGGCGGCTCGATGACGACGGGCGTGGCGATGCTCATGGGGTGGTCCTGGAGGAAGAGGAAGCGAGGGGTGTGTCGTAGTGCTGCAGCAAGGCCTGACGCGCGTTCGAGAGCAGCGCGCGGCCTTCGGCGTTGTCGCCGAGCGCGCGCGCCAGCTGCAGCGAGCCGACCAGCGTGCCGGTGACCACGCTGGCGGCGCTGCGGTGCGCGTCGGGCAGCGCGGCGGTCACGCGCTCGACGAGGCGGCGCACGCGCAGCGCGGAGGCGTCGCGCACCGGCTCGGACTGGCGCGGCATGTCGGAGCCGAGGGCGGCCACCGGGCAGCCGCTGTCCATCGACGCGAGGTGGCGGTCGGCGAGGTAGCTGTCGACCAGCGCGCGGAACGGGCTGACGCCCTTTGCGGCGCGTTGCGCGGCGGCGCGCGCCACCGATTCGGCGCTGTCGCGGCCGGCGCGCTCGAGAGCTTCGACGAGCAGCGCGTCGCGCGACTCGAAGTGCGCATAGAACCCGCCGTGCGTCAGCCCGGCATCCTTCATCACCTCGGCGACGCCGAGGCCGGCGTAGCCATGGCGGCGGATCGCACGGGCGGCCGCCTCGACGATGCGCTCGTGGGTCTCTTCCTTGCGGGTGTTGGCGGGGCGTGCCATCGCGGGGGGGCCGGCGTGCGGCTTCGTTAATATGACGCTAATCATATTCTTGTCTGGCCGGTCTTGCTTGAGGGCGGTGGCTCGTCCCCCGTTCGCCGTGAGCAGGGAGCGAGCCTGTCTCAGCCCGGACGGACCTACCAGCCCGACATCCCGAAGCTGCGGCTCCAGCTCAGCTCGACCAGCGGCGTCGCCTGCGACGCGCGCAATGGCTTCATCGCACCGGCCCCGAGGCGCCATTCGCTGCGCGGCGTCGGGTTCCAGCCCGCCCACAGCACCGTCTGCAGGATCGCACCGCCGTCGGTCGCGACGCCGCCCCCGCCGGCCGCGCCACCCAGTGCTTCGACCCCGACCCGCCACGGCGAGCCCGGCCGGCTCGCGACGCCCGCGCCGACCAGGCCGACCGAGTAGGCGCCGGCACGGCCCGCAAAGGCGCTGTGGGCCTGGCCGCTGACGTAGACGTTGTCGTCGACGTAGCGGTTCAGCTTCAGGCCGATGGTGTCGAGCGCCTGGCGGCTGCCGTCCGTGCGCCGCACGCGGTCATGGTGCTGCAGCACCGCGACCCATTCGGTGCGCACGACGCGCGGCGGCGTGTTGCGGCCGTCGTGGCCAGGTTCGAGGTCGATGCCGAGCCACAGCTGGGCCTGGCGTGCGCGCAGGCCACCCTGCGCTGCGTGGATGCGGCCGTACTCGCCGCCGATCGTCCAGCCGGGCGCGGGGCTCCACTCCAGCGTGCCGGAGGCCTTGCCGATCAGGCCGCCGCCGGTGGGCACCGCGCCACCGCCGCCCAGCCCGCCCGCCATGCGCACGCCGGCCCGCCAGGTCGGCATCAGCACCGGCCAGGGCGCGAAGCTCGCGCCGAGCGTGCCCAGCACTTCCATGTAGCCGGCGGCATCGCCCTTCGCGGCCGCGGCGGATTCGATGCCCCACGACAGCCCGTTCGCCAGCCTGCGCTCGGCACGTGCGCCGGCAAGGCCGGTGGTCGGCCGCGGCCCGCCGTCGAAGCGGTAGGCGGATGCGGTGAACGCAATGCGGTCGAAGCCGAGGCCGGTGACCTCGTCGGACGCGTCGGTCGTGCCGCCGTGCTCGCCGGCCAGGTGCTTGAAGCCGCCGCGCCAGGCGAGGGCCAGGCCCAGCTGCTGGCTCTTGATCTCGCCGCTCGGGAAATGCACCGCGGACAGCGAGACGCCAAGCTGCAGTGTGCTGCCGACGTCTTTCAGCAGCGTCAATGCCGGGCGCAGCATCAGGCCCGAGCCCACGGGCGCCGAGGCCCCGCCGCCACCGCCGGCGTACAGGCCCGAGGCCAGCGTCCACCCCGGTGTGAACTGCCAACGGTGCTGCAGTTCGACACCGGCGACGAACAAGCCGCCGCGTTGCCCGGTGGCCGCGCCATACACCGCCGGCCCGAAGGCCCAGCCGGAGCCGACGTCGAACAGCAGCGAACCGCCGACCAGGCCCATGCGCTCGCCCTGCGGCAAGCGCACCCGTTCGTAGCCGAACAGCGAGACGGTCGGGATCGAGCGGGCGGCGCCTCGGTGCAGGCCCTCGCCAACCGGGTCGACATCGGCTTCGCGCTCGTGGAACTCCTCTTGCCCCTGGGGCTGTACCTGCGCCTGGACCAGCCCGGCCGCCAGCAACGCGCCGGCGCATGCCGCCGCGCCGCGCAAACGCCGCCGGCTCAAGCGAGTTCGCGCGCGAGCCACGCGGCGGCCGAGTCGGCCGTCAGCCGGAAGCCGGCGTCGACCCGCTTGCGGGCGACCTCCTGACCGTCGGCATCGCGCGCGGCGAGCGTCGCATACGGCTCGTCGTCGTCCGGCACGATGTCGAGCGTGACGACGAAGTCCCCGGCCTCGGTCGCGATCGACACCTGCTTGTGCAGCCGCGCCTGCAGCTGCTGCTCATGGCGCCGCCGCACTTCATGCGCGGTCTTGGCCAGCGTGTGGAACGCAGGCGCATCGAGCGGCTTCGGGTTCTTCTTGTCGCGGCCCATCGTCCACGGGCCGATCAGCGCCGGTTCGGCCTCGCCGCGCAGCGTCATCGAGACCGCCCAGCCGTCGTCGTCTTCGTTCTTGATGACCTGGGCGATCCAGGTCTCGTCTTCCCAGTGGCGCGCTTCCTGGATCGGCGCGGCTTCGTCAACGGCGGTGGTTTCGTCGAAGGTGTCGGACATGACAGCGTGCAGAGTGAATGGACTGGGCGCGTACTGTATAGGCATACAGCCGGCGCGTCGAGTGGCGGGCTCAGCCGGCCTGCGCGGCCTGTCGAACGATCCACGCCTGGAACACCCGCATCGCCTGTGTCGGGACGCGCGACTTCAGCCGCGTGATCCAGTAGCGCCCGAGCGACACGCCGAGCGCGAACGGCTGCACCAGCCGCTCGGTGCGCAGCTCCTCGCCGAACATTGCCGGCGGCAGCAACGCGACGCCAATGCCCTGCGCCGCGGCGGCCGCCATCGCGATCGACGAATCGAACACCGGCCCGCGCAGCAGCGGCGTCTCGATGCCGGCGGCCGCGCACCAGCGCGCCCATTCGTCGGCACGGTACGAGCGCAGCAGGGTCTCGTCGGCCAATGCGGCCGGCGAGCGCAGCCGCCGCGCCAGCGCCGGCGTGCAGACCGGCGACAGCGGTGCCTCCAGCAGCGGCTCGGCCTCGGTGCCGTGCCAGGCGCCATCGCCGAAGCGGATCGCGCAATCCAGCCCCTCAGCGGCCAGGTCGACGCGGTTGTTGTTGGTCAGCAGCCGCAGGTCGATGAACGGATGGTCGCGCCGGAACGCCGCGAGCCGCGGCAGCAGCCAACCCACCGCGAAGGTGCCGACCACCGCGACCGTCAGCACCTCGCGGTGCAGGCCGCCTTCGAACTGCTCCAGCACGAGCCGCATGCGCTCGAAGCTGTCGCTCAGCATCGGCAGCAAGGCGGCGCCTTCGTCGGTCAACGCCAGCCCGCGCGGCAGCCGGCGGAACAGCGGCGCGCCGAGGCGCTCCTCCAGGTTCCGGACCTGCGCGCTGACGGCGTTCTGCGTCACGCACAGTTCCATCGCGGCACGGGTGAAGCTCAGGTGGCGTGCCGACACTTCGAAGGCGCGCAGCGCGTTCAACGGGAGTTGCATGCCCCAGATTATCTGGGGGCTCGCCTCGGAAAGCAGTGTTTGAGCGATGGCAGGGAGATCGCTATCGTGCACGCTCCGAATCGACATGCCACGAGGATCCCGATGCAAAGAAGACAGTTCAACAGCGCGCTCGCCTGGTCGCTGACGACCGCGCTGCCGATCGCCTGCGCCGCGATGCCGGCGCAAGCTGCACAGAAAAACTTGGCGCAAGGGCGCGACCCCCGCTGGACCGCGATCGAGGCCGAATCGGGCGGGCGGCTCGGCATCGCGGTGCTCGACACCGCGACCGGCCAGGTCGACGGCCACCGCCTCGATGAGCGCTTCCCGATGTGCAGCACCTTCAAGTGGCTGGCCGCGTCGCTGGTGCTGCAGCGCGTCGATGCCGGGCTCGAGCGGCTGGATCGCCGCATTGTCGTGCGCCGCGAGATGCTGGTCAGCAACTCGCCGGTCAGCGAGAAGCATGTCGGCGGCGACGGCATGACTGTGGCCGAGCTGTGCGAAGCGGCGGTGCTGGTCAGCGACAACGCCGCGGCCAACCTGCTGCTGGCCAGCTTCGGCGGGCCGGCGGCGATCACCCGTCATGCCCGCTCCCTCGGCGACACGAAGACGCGGCTGGACCGCACCGAGCCGGCGCTGAACGAGGCCCGCCCCGGCGACCCGCGCGACACGACCACGCCGCACGCGATGGCCATCGCGCTGCGCAGCGCCTTGCTCGGCACCGCGCTGTCCGACGCATCGCGGGCCCGGCTGGTGCAATGGATGGGGGCGGTGCGCACCGGTGTCGACCGGCTGCGCGCCGGCGTGCCGCCCGGCTGGCGCGTCGCCGACAAGACCGGCACCGGCGCGCGCGGCAGCACCAACGACGTCGCGGTGATCTGGCCGCCGCAGCGCGCGCCGCTGGTCGTCACCGCGTACCTGACCGGCAGCAAGGCCGACGCGGCACGGCGCAATGCGGCCCTGGCGGCGGTGGCGAGAGAGGCGGTTGCTCGCCTCGGATGACCTGCCGGCCGCTCAGCGGGTGACGGCCATCACACGTCCCGTGGCCAACATCGCGTCGATTGCCTGCGCCGTGACCGGCCGGCTGTAGAGGAAGCCCTGCGCGAAGTCGCAGCGCTGCGCGGCCAGGAAGTCGCGCTGCGCCGTCGTCTCGATCCCTTCGGCGACCACCGTCAGCGACAGGCTGTGCGCCATCGAGATGATGGCCGACGCGATCGCGGCATCGTCGCTGCTGTCCGGCAGGTCCTTCACAAAGGCGCGGTCGATCTTCAGCTTGCCGATCGGCAGCCGCTTCAGGTACGCGAGCGACGACAGCCCGGTGCCAAAATCGTCGACCGCGACCTGGATGCCGAGCGCGCGCACCGCTTCGAGCTGCGCGACGTTGCTCGCCAGGTCCTCGACCATCGAATGCTCGGTGATCTCGATCTGCAGCGAACGCGGGTCGGCGCCCGAGGCGCGCAGCGCGGCATCGATCTGCGCCTGGATGCCGCGGCGGATCTGCAGCGCCGAGACGTTCACCGCGACGTGCAGCCGGTGGCCGGCGTCGTGCCAGCGGCGGATCTGCAGGCAGGCGGCATGCAGCACCCACTGGCCGATGTCGACGATCAGGCCGCTCGCTTCGGCGATCGGGATGAACTCGACCGGCGACACCTGGCCGAGCTGCGGATGCTCCCAGCGCAGCAGCGCCTCGACGCCGACCAGCCGTTGCGTGGCGAGGTCGACGATCGGCTGGTACAGCAGCCGCAGCTGCTGGTGCGAAACGGCCTCGCGCAGGTCGGCTTCGAGCTGCACGCGGCGCGTGGTGTCGTTCAGCATGCGCGGCTGGAACACCGCGAAGGTGTTCTTGCCAAGGCGCTTGGCCTCGTACATCGCGGTGTCGGCGGCGAGCACCAGCGACGCGGCATCGACCGCGTCGTTCGGGTACAGCGCGACGCCGGCGCTGCCGCGCACCCGCAGCAGCTGCGCGCCGACGGCCAGCGGTTCGTCGAAGGCGCGCATCGCCGCATTCGCGAGCGCCTGCAGCTGCACCGGGTCGACGACGCGCGGCGACAGGATCACGAATTCGTCGCCGCCGAAGCGGAACGCGATGTCGGTCGTCCGCATGAACTTCGTCAGCCGGCCGGCCAGCGCCCGCAGCAGCTCGTCGCCGACGCCGTGGCCGAGCGTGTCGTTGACGAGCTTGAAGTCGTCGAGATCGAGCAGCAGCAGCCCGAAGCCCTCGCTGGTGCGGCCGACCGTCTCGATCAGCCGCTGGATCTGCTCGTTGGCCGCATGCCGGTTCGGCAGCCCGGTGACCGGGTCGTAGTGCGCGAGGTAGTCGAGGCGTTTCTCGGTGCCGTCGATCTGCCGGCGGATGCCGACCGCGAGCGCAAAGGCCAGCGCGAACGACACCAGGCTCACCACCAGCGTGATCGCGACGAACGCGGCGACGCGCTCGTACAGCGGGCGCAGGCTCGCGCTCAGCAGCACGTGGCCGACCACGCGGTCGCCCTCGCGCACCGGCACGCGCACGTGCAGGCGGTTCTCGGCGAAGCGGTGGCCTTCGGTGGACAGTGCCGGCGGCGCGGCGTCGACGCGCTGCGTGCGCAGGCCGGGCGCGTTGTAGGCGGCGAGCAGGCGGCCCTGCAGGTCGTGCAGCGATGCGCGCTCGATGGCTTCCGAGGACTGCAGGCCCGAGAGCGTCTGCGCCGCGGCGCCGTTGTCGCCGAACAGCACCGCAGCCGAGCTGTTGTCGGCGACGATGTGCGCCTGCGCGGTGACGTCGTCGACCATCGCGGCGCGCAGCGAGAAGTACACGTAGGCGTCGAAGCTCAGTCCCGCCAGCAGCAGCGCGGTGCTGACGCTGAGTGCCACCGCGCGCATCAGCCGGCGCCCGAGCTGCGGCCCGGGCTGCACCCTGAACGGATCGCGGCGGCGTTCGGTGTCGGTCATCGGGTCACCCGCTCACTCGCTGACGCGGTGCGCCACGCGCAGCAGCTTCGAGCTGACCTGCAGGCGCGACTGGCGGACGGTGGAGAGGTCGATGTCGAACACCACGCGCTCGCCGGTGCGGTGCAGCACCACGGCCGCCTGGACCGACGGCGCGGCATCGCCGTCGGCGATCAGCAGCGTGCCGACCGGCGGGCGCTCCGGTGCGTTCGACGGGCTGTCCAGCAACGCGGCATGGCAGGCCGACCAGCTGCCGGCGGACGCCAGGTCGCGCACGTCGAGCCGCCAGTGGCGCACGATGCGGCCGTCGAGCGCCTGCACCGCCGGCCGCAGCGGGCTTGCGCGGTCGATGCACAGCGCGAGCGACGGCGCCTGCGGCGGCAGCACGTCGGCGGGCCAGTCGATGAACAGCAACAGGTTGAAGACGAGGGCCGCCTTCTGCTCGGCCTCGTCGGCCTGCGCGGCCGGCATCCATGCGCAGGCCGCGGCGCAGGCCAGCGCAGCCAGTCGCCGCGATGGCGGCCGGGGGACCGGAAGGGTGGAGCGATTCACGGCGCGGGAGGATGCACGGGTGCCGACAAGGCAAAAAGCGCCGACCGCGACATGCGGACGGCGCCCGTAGCTTATCGGCCCGTACCCCTCCCGCTTGAGTGCCGGCCGCCAGACATGCGTACCGGCAGCGCCGCGGGGACTGGCCTGCTTACCAGCCGATCGTGACGATCATGCCGCGCGGCGTCGGGTGCTCCAGCAGCGTGCTCTTGCTGCGCACGTCGTCGTAGGCGAAGCCGTAGGCCAGGCCGTCGATGCTGTGGTCATGCCAGAACTTCGCGTAGTAGTTGGCAGGGCCGGCGGGGTAGTACGCGGCCGAGTTGCTCCACTGCGACGGGTCGACGCTGATCAGCAGGTGGCGGTTGAACGCCGCGGCGATCTGCGCCTGCACCACCAGTTCCTGCGAATTGCCGCTGGCCAGGTTGCCCGAGGCCTCGAGGATGCCCTGCGTGGTCGGCTTGCCGCGGATGTACAGGTTCTGCGGGCCGCCGTCCTTCGAGAACACGAAGTCGTTGCCGATCACGCGGCCGCGGAAGGTGCCGGCCTCGGCGCTGAACACCAGGTCGGTGCCGGCGTAGCGGCTCCACACCTGGTCGACGTACGACGCGAAGTAGTTGCCCTGCGCGCGGCCGGCGCCGAACTGGCCCTTGGCCGGCGCGACGATGCGGTACGGGCGCTGCACCAGCGCACGGAACTCGGCCTGCGGCAGCGCTTCGAAGTCGGCGAAGATCTGCGCCCGCGACGCGTTCTCGCCCAGCGTGCGGTCATAGCCGTCCTTGCCCAGCAGGCGCGTCTTCAGCGGGAAGCCGAACTGGTCGACCCGCGTGGTGTTGCCGTGGTAGCCGCTGTTGTCGACGGTGAACTCGATCCACTCGAAGTTCACGTCCTGGTTCGGGTCGGTCGGGTTGTTCAGGTCGGGACCGGCGAAGCCGAGCCGACCGTCGCCGGCGGTGTTGATCTTGATGAACATCGGCGAACCGAGGCTGATGAACATGCGGCCCGAGTCGATCTTCGGGATCGAGACCCAGCCGGCGTCGCTCAGCTTGTTGAAGTAGTTCGAGTAGGTCTGGCCGTTCTTCGCGAGGCGGTTGCCGGCCGTGTTGTCGGCCAGCGCCGAGGCTACCAGGCGGCCGCTCGCGTCGACGTGCGACAGCACCTTGGTGTCCGGGTTGTAGCCGATGATCGACCAGTAGACCTGGTTGTCGGCGAAGCTGCCGTTGGTGTTGTTGACCAGCTTGATCGTCATCACGCCGTTGCCCACCGGCAGGTCGACGCTGCCATTGCCCTGGCGCACGCGGAACGACGACACGATGTCGTTGAAGTTCAGGTTCACCAGGTTGGGCGTGTCGGCGCTCAGCGTGAGCTTGCGGCCGCCGAAGTTGATGTCGTCGAACAGGTCGACCTGGTAGCCGCTCTTGACCTTGACCGACGAGACGCGGTCGTTCCAGGTGGCGCCGACCCAAGCGTTGTCGGCATCGCCGCAGAACGACGCGCCCTGGTAGTCGGCGTGCTCGTAGAAGCAGATCGTGCCGCTGGCCGCTGGCGGCGGGTTGGTCGTGCCGCCGCCGACCGTCGCGGTGAAGCGGGCCGAGTCATAGGCCGGCGCGCCGTTGTTGTAAGTGAAGAAATAGCCGAGCGTGTTGCCGTTCGCGACGCCGGTGACCACCTGCTCGTAGCGGGCGGCGCCGCTGTTGTAGCCCATGCGCAGGTTCTGCTGCGCGCCGCCGTTGACCTGGTAATGGACATCGACCCAGGTGGTCGCGACGTTCGACTTGAACCAGATCGTCGCGGTGCTGCCCGAACTGGTCACGCCCTGCGTGAAGTCGGCCGCGCCGGCAGGTGCCGCGAAGCAGGCCAGCGCGGCGAACGCCGCCACCAGCCATCCCAGGAATCCTCGTCTCGTACCCGACATGCTCGCCCCCTCGAAAGTTTCTTTCCACCGGCCGCGCCGGCAGTGCCGGGCATTCTCGAAGCGGGCGAGCCGCCGCGGGGCCGTGCTTTGCAACAAGATGAGAAAGCGCTTTCAGGTACAGCGGCGGCGAGCATTCATTTCGCGGAACAACCTGTTGCAAGTGCGCGGCGGGGGGTCAGCGGTCGCCGCCCAGCGCCCGCGCGAGCGCGTCGTCGATCGCCTTGTTCAGCTTGTCGATCGCGATCGGCTTGGTGACATAGCGGAAGAAACCGGCCGCGATGCCGCGTGCCACGTCGCCGGCCATCGCGTTGGCGGTCAGCGCGATCACCGGGATGTGGGCGGTGATCGGATCGGCCTGCAGCACGCCCAGCGCATCCTTGCCGTTCAGGCCCGGCAGGTTGATGTCCATCAGGATGATCTGCGGCCGGTGCGCGCGGGCCAGCTCGATGCCCAGCTGCGCGTCCGGTGCCGACATCTGCCGGATGTCGCCGCGCAGCGCGACGATCTCGCTGACGAGCTGCAGGTTGGCCGGGTTGTCCTCCACGTAGAGCAGCAGCGGCGTGTCGTCCTGGTCGCCGGGCGCGAGGCCGCTGTGCAGCTCGCCGTGGCCGGTGGTCGGTGCGCCGGCCGGCATCTCGTGCGCCGCGCGCAGCTCGATCGCGAACACGCTGCCGATGCCGGCGGTGCTGCTCGCCTCGATGCGTCCGCCCATCAGCTCGACGAGCCGCTTCGTCACCACCAGGCCGATGCCGGTGCCCTCGACGTTGCCGGCTTCCTGGCCGAGGCGGTTGAAGGGCTGGAACAGCAGCGCCAGCTGCTCCGGCCGCAGGCCGCTGCCGGTGTCCTGCACCGAGATGCGCACCCGCTCGTCGGCCAGCGCGGTGCATTCCACGACCACCGTGCCGCGCTCGCGGTTGTACTTGACGGCGTTCGACAGCAGGTTGAGCAGCACCTGCTTGAGCCGCGTACGGTCGGCGATCACGCTCAGGCCGGTGGCGTCGGGGAAGAACAGCCGGATGCCGCGCTGGTCGGCGGCCGGGCTGATCATGGTCTCGCATTCGCGCAGCATGTCGGCCAGGCCCACCGGCTCCAGCGACAGCATCAGGTTGGCCGATTCGATGCGTGCCAGGTCGAGGATCTCGTTGATCAGGTTCAGCAGGTGCCGCCCGGCCTTCAGGATCTGCTGTGTGAACTCGACGCGCTTGGCATCGGGCAGCGCATGGGCGTTGGCCTCGAGCAGCTGGCCGAAGCCCAGGATCGCGTTGAGCGGTGTGCGCAGTTCGTGGCTCATGCTGGAGAGGAACTCCGACTTCGCGCGGTTGGCTTTCTCCGCCGCCTCGGTCGCGAGCGCCAGTTCGCGGTTCGACGACTCGAGCTGCGCGGTGCGTTCGCCGACCCGGCTTTCCAGCTGCTCGTTGAAGCGCATCACCTCCTGCTGCGCCTGGCGGCGGTCGGCGATCTCCTGCTCGATCTTCAGCAATGCCTGCTGGTTGTCGAGCGCATGCCGTTCCACCTCGGCCATCATGCGGTTGAACGAATCGACCAGCACGCCGACCTCGTCGTCGCTGATGCGTTCGGCGCGCCGCGAGTAGTCGCGCTGGTCGACCACCTCGCGCGCCACCTGGCCGATGGCCAGGATCGGGCGCGTGACGATGGACTGCAGCCAGCGCGAGATCAGCCAGGCCAGCCCCATGGCCAGCGCCGTCACCGCGGCGGCGATGCCGGCGTAGTCGCGAAACCGGTCGTACAGCTCGTAGTCGGCCCGCAGGTAGACGGTGCCCAGGAACTCGCCGCCGCTGACGACGCGGCGGAACACGACCAGGTCGCGCCCGTCGACGCGCTCCCCGTCGGCTTCGGGTCGCGGCGGAAAGCGGGCCTGCAGCGGCGTCCCCGCATACGACGCGAACAGCTGGCCGTGTGCGTTGTACAGCGCCGCTGCATGCACCTGCGGCCTGAAGCGCAGCAGCCCGAGGTTCTCGGTCGCCACCTTCGCATCGTCGAAGGCGAGTGCCGGTGCGGTGGTGCGCCCCATCAGTTCGGCCTGCGTGCCGATGTCGCTGACCCAGGCCTGGTGGTAGGCCCGCAGGTCGTAGGCCACCAGCGCGGCCAGCGCGACCGCGACCGCGGGCAGCGTCGTCAGCAGCACGATGCCGATCAGCTTGGCGCGCAGCGAGCGGGTGCGGCGCATCGTCATGGCGCGTTCACCTTGCGGGCCACCGCCAGCAGGCGGGAGCTGACCTTGAGGCCGGCCTGCTCGACGGGGCGCAGCGCCACGTCGAAGCGCACCTTGTCGTCGACGACGAGGAAGTTGATCGCGCTGCCGAGCGCGAAGGCGTCGTCGGACTCGCTGACGATCAGCAGCGGCTGCCCCTTGGCGGTCGAGGCGATCGGCGCGACCCGTGCGCTGTCGCCGCGCCCGACGAACAGCACGTGCAGGCCGCTCGGCGTCTCGCCCGGACGCAGCCGGCGCACCTGGATGTCATGGCCGTTGACCTCGCGCCCGGCGACGACCTGCGCGAGCTCGCCGGCCAGCAGCTCCGAGCCGAGCACGCCGATGGCGATCGGCGCGCCGTCGCGCTCGAACGCCTGCGGCGGCCACTCGATGTACGCGAGGAACTTGTAGAGGTAGGCGGCCTTGATCTGGTATTCGGCGGCGCTGCCGGGCGACTGGGCGGCGCAGGGCATGGGAAACAGCGTGGCCAACGGCATGGCCAACAGCGACGCCAGGCCGAGCAGCCGGCGCCGCCCGAGGCGACGCGGCGGTTCGGCTGCGGCCACCGCGTCCACGTCAGTACGACCAGCTCACCTGCAGCATCGCGCTGCGCGCGATCTCGCTGCGGGGACCCGGATCACCGAACTCCGCATGCGCGGGCTGGAACAGGTTGCGTCCGACGAGCGCCAGCAGCAGGTCGGTGCGCGGCCGCCAGCCGTAGCGCAGGTCCCACGCGGTGTAGGCCGGCACCTGCGGGTCGGGCAGCGCGGCGACGCGGCGCACGTCGATGTCGAGCTCCTGCGTCGGCGTCAGGTCGAGGCTGCTGCGCAGCGACCACTGGTGGTGCGGGTCGTTGCCGAGCGCGCGCGGGCCGACCGGGTCGGTGCTGCCGGGCATCACCTGCAGGTCTTCGTTCAGCAGCGTGAGGCCGGCGCTCAACCGCCAGTGCGGCACCGGTCGCCAGTCGGCCCAGGCTTCGATGCCCTGGGTGCTGCCGTCGATCATGTTCTGCACCAGCGCGTTCGGTGGCGGCTGGCCGCTGCGCAGGCGGCGCCAGCGGGTGTGGTGGGCGGTGACCGACCAGCTGAACTGCGCGCCCAGCTGGTCGCGCCAACCGAGTTCGAACACGGTGGCCACCTCGGAGACGAAGTCCGGGCCGCCGGCGATGATGTAGACCGGCCGTGGCGGCGGCAGCGCCCGGAGGTCGTGATCGAGGCGGGCCGGCGCGCGCACCGCGCGGGAGACGGCGCCCCAGAGCAGCTGCTGCGGCGCCGGCTTCCAGGCCAGGCGTGCGCTGGGCAGCTTTTCGGTGCCGGTGTAGTCGTTGTGCTCCAGCTTGGCGCCGAGCGTCAGGTCGACGGTGTCGCCCAGGCGGATGCCGTCCTGCAGGAACAGGTTGGTCCAGCTGAGCGTGCGGCTCGCCGGCACGAAGCCGAAGAAGAAGCCGGGCTGCACGTCGTCGCTGGCGCGCCGGTAGCCGCCGCCCCAGACGATCTGGTGCGCGCCCAGGCGCAGCGCGTGCTGGGCCTCGACGTCGGTGATGCGCTCCTGCGGCCGGTACGCCAGCGGGTCGTCACGCTTGCTGCGGTCGTGGTAGGCCTGCAGCCGCAGGCTCGAGTCGCCGTCGAAGCGGTGCGTCCAGCGGCCCAGCAGGTTGGCGCCCGAGGCTTCGAGCCGGCCGAGGTTGAGCAGCCCGAGGAAGAACTGCGCATCGGAGATGCCGCGGTAGATGTCGCCCTGCAGCGTCCAGTCGTCGGTGCCGGCGGACCCGTCGGCGCGAAACCCGGCCTGCTGCATGTCCCAGCGGTCGGTCGCTTCGGTCCCGGCCGCGGTGCGGGTGGGACTCAGGTGCGAGCGCTTGCCGTACAGGCGGAAGTGCCCGAGCTCGCCGAGCGTGCCGCCGTAGCGTGCGGCCAGCCGGCCCTCGTCGGTGCCGGCGTCGGCCACGGCCAGCACGCCCTGCGTCTCGGCGGCAGCGCGCGTGATGACGTTGATCACGCCGTTCACCGCGTTCGAGCCCCACAGCGTCGCGCCCGGGCCGCTGATCACCTCGATGCGCTCCACGTCTTCCAGCAGCAGGTCCTGCTGGTCCCAGAACACGCCGGAGAAGAAGGGCGTGTAGACGGTGCGCCCGTCGATCAGCACCAGCAGCTTGTTGCCGATGGCGTTGTTGAAGCCGCGTGCGCTGATCGCGTACTGGTTGGCATCGATCTGCGCCACCTGCAGGTTGGGCGCCAGCCGCAGCGCCTGCGGCAGCGAGGTGGCGCCGGATCGCCGGATGGCCTCGGGGGTGATGACGTAGACCGCGGCGGCGGCATCGCTCAGCCGTTCGGCCCGGCGCGACACCGACGTGATCTGCAGGTTGGCCAGCTCTTCGATGGAGAGATCGGTCAAGCCCGGGTCCGCCGCCTGGACTGCCGATACCGCAAAGCAGAGGGCCGCGCTCGTGGCTGCGGTCTTGACTCCCATCGACGCAGCCTAAGACTTCCGCGCGCGACTGTCGACCCGCAACTGCCCTGGGTGGCCCGGGCTGCGGCGAGAATCCGGGCTCTTCCCAGGATTCCAAGGAGTTCACGATGAACCGTCCCGCAATCGTCCTCGTCGCCGGCGGCACCGGCGCGCTCGGCAGCGCCGTCACGCAAGCCTTCGTCGATGCGGGCGACAGCGTGATCGTCAGCTACCGCCAGCGCCGCTCCTTCGACGAATTGCTGGCGCAGTTGCGACCCGGCGCGGTGGCGGTGCAGGGGATCGAGCTGGATGCCGGCGACGAGGCCGCGGTGCGGCAGGCGGTTGCCGCGTGCCTGCAACGCCACGGGCGCATCGATGCGCTGGTCAATGCGATCGGCGGCTATGCCGGCGGCGCACCGCTGTGGGAGCAGGACGGCGCGGTTCTCGAGCAGATGATCGGCATGAACCTGCGTGCCATGCATGCGCTGCTGCGCGCCGTGGTGCCGGCGATGCGCACGCAGGGCGCCGGGGCCATCGTCAACGTGGCCGCGATGTCGGGGCTGGGCCCGGCCGCGGGCTCGGGGCTGTATGCGGCGTCGAAGGCCGCGGTGCTGTCGCTGATGGCCACGCTGGCCGAAGAACTGCGCGGCAGCGGCGTGCGCGCCAATTCGGTGCTGCCGGGCACGATCGACACGCCGGCCAACCGCAGCGCGATGCCGGGCGCCGACGCGAGCCAGTGGACCGCGCCGCAGGACATTGCGCGCGTCATCGGCTTCCTGTGCAGCGACGCTGCGCGCGCCATCCACGGCGCCGCGATCCCGGTGCGCGGCGGGCACTGAGGCCCACCGGGCCGCTCAGCGCCGCTGGCGCTGGATCCAGGCGTCGAACTTGCGCAGCAGCTGCGTGCAGAACTCGCGCGTCTTGTCGTCGCTGATCTCGCCGTTCGGCCCGAGCAGCTTCGCGACGTTGCCGATGTAGGCCTCCGGCTGCTGCAGCACCGGCATGTCGAGGAACACCAGGCACTGCCGCAGGTGGTGGTTGCTGCCGAAGCCGCCGATCGCGCCGGGCGAACAGCTCAGCACCGCCGCCGGCTTGCCCGACCAGACGCTCTTGCCGTAGGGGCGCGAGCCGACGTCGATCGCGTTCTTCAGCCCGCCGGGGATCGAGCGGTTGTACTCGGGCGTCGCGAACAGCACCGCGTCGGCGCGCGAGACGCGTTCGCGGAAGGCCTTCCAGGCAGCGGGCGGGTCGGCCTCGGCGTCTTCGTCGTAGAGCGGCAGGTCGCCGATGCCGACGATCTCGATCTTCAGCGACGGCGGGGCGATCGGCGTGAAGGCGTTCACCAGCGCGCGCGTGTACGACGCGCGCCGCAGGCTGCCGACGATCGCGACGACATCGAGAGAGGACGTGCTGCTCATGCGGAGTTCTCCTTGAGGTGATCAGGACGCGGGAAGCGACAGGCTACCCCGGCCGGCTCCCCCGGTCGATCTCCGCGACTTCAAGGCTGGTGGTCGTTTTCATTGTTGCGGTCGTGGCAATGATCAATTCACCAAACAGCCGTCGATGAATCCAGGGTAAACCACTAGAGTTCACCCCATCGACTCTTTGTCTTCAAGCAGATGACCGGTCGAGTTCGAACGAGCCGGACACGCCCTGAAGCGTGGCGACCCGCAAGAAAACAAGCTCCATCAACCTTTCATTGCCACCTTCAAGCTCAAGGAACTCATCATGAACAGCAAGCTTTTCATCGCCGCCTCCCTCGCCCTTGCCGCCGTCCACGGCGCTGCGCTGGCCGACACCTCGTCGTACGCCGAAAGAATGCGCCTGATCGGCCGCACCGCCCAAGCCGGTGAACAGGCGCCCGCCCAGTTCGTCGACAACAGCGGCAAGCTGCGGACCGCTGCCGAACAGCGTGCCGACCACGTGGCCCGCATGAACCTGATCGGCCGCACCGCGGCACATGGCGAAACCTCGGCAACGGTCGTCAGCGACACCTTCGCCGGCAACGCGCAGCAGCAGTTCGAACAGCGCATGAAGCTGATCGGCCGCACTGTGTCGCAAAGCGAACTGGCTGGCTACAACGTCGAGACCAACAACCAGCTGAGCGCACAACGCGCCACGCGTTCGGCCCAATGAAGCCGGCGGCCTGAGGGCCGCACCTGACCCCGCGCCCCGCGTCGGCTTTTGCCGCGCGGGGCGTTTTTCGTCCGACGACCGGTGCTGCGGTGTGCAATACGGGACGTTTGTGCGCTTCATGCCGGTCCGTCCGTCGTCGACATCGCCTTCAGTACGCTGGCAGTGGCCCCACGCCACGGCGTCCTCGGGACGATCACGATGAATTTCCTCGGCAACTTCACGATCGGCAGGCGGCTCGGCGCCGGTTTCCTGATCACGATCACGGTGGCGGTCGCGATGGCGCTGTCGGCCCGGCAGCAGATGGCGACGATCAGCCAGCAGGTCGGCGACCTCACCAGCGACGAGATGGCCAAGGTGGTCCAGCTGTCGCGCATGAAGGACAACCAGAACGTGATCGCGCGCGGCGTGCGCAACATCGTGCTGCTGTCCGAGCCGGCCGGCATGCAGGCCGAGAAGAAGCGCATCGACGAGATGCGCGCGAAGAATGCCGAGATCGTCGCGGGCCTGGAAGCCACGGTGCGCAACACGTCGACCCGCGAACTGCTGAAGGCGGTGTCGCAGACGCTGCCGCCGTACGAGCAGGCGCTCGACAAGGCGATCGCGTTGGGCCTGGCCGGCGACGATGCCACCGCGACGAAAACCCTGCTGGCCGACGTGCGGCCGATGCAGAACGCCTACTTCAAGGCGGTGGACGCGCTGGTCGACGCACAGCAGCAGGAGATGCGCGAGGTGGCGAGCGGCATCCAGGCAGCGGCCCGCGCCGACAGCCTGCTGATGCTCGGCCTGGCCGGCCTCGCGGCGGCGTTCGGTGCGCTGATCGCCTGGGCCGTCACCCGCTCGATCGTGCGGCCGCTGAAGCAGGCCGCGGCACTGGCCGAACAGGTCAGCGAAGGCGACCTGAGCATGACCTTGAAGATCGACACCCACGATGAAACCGGCCACCTGCTGCGCGCGCTGCAACGCATGCGCGACAGCCTGGTGCAGATCGTCGGCAGCGTGCGCGGCAATGCCGAGAGCGTCGCCACCGCCAGCTCGCAGATCGCGCAGGGCAACCTCGACCTGAGCCAGCGCACCGAAGAGCAGGCGAGCACGCTGCAGCAGACGGCCGCGACGATGGAAGAACTGAACGTCACGGTGCGCAGCAATGCCGACAACGCGCGCCAGGCCAACCAGCTGGCGCTGGGCGCGGCGAATGCGGCGAATGATGGCGGCACCGCGGTGGGCCGGGTGGTCGACACGATGCGCGACATCCAGGCGTCGTCGAAGAAGATCGTCGACATCATCGGCGTGATCGACGGCATCGCGTTCCAGACCAACATCCTGGCGCTGAACGCGGCGGTGGAAGCGGCGCGTGCCGGCGAGCAGGGCCGCGGCTTTGCGGTGGTCGCGGCCGAGGTGCGCACGCTGGCCCAGCGCAGCGCGTCGGCGGCGCGCGAGATCAAGGCGCTGATCGGCCACAGCGTCGCGCAGGTCGAACAGGGCACGACGCTGGTCGACCAGGCCGGGCAGTCGATGCAGCAGATCGTCGCGGCGATCCGGCGCGTCAGCGACATCGTCGGCGAGATCAGCTCGGCGGCGGTCGAGCAGAGCTCGGGGGTTTCGCAGGTCGGCGACGCGGTGTCGCAGATGGACCAGGCGACGCAGCAGAACGCGGCGCTGGTGGAAGAGGGCGCGGCGGCGGCCGAGAGCCTGAAGCAGCAGGCGCGCATGCTGGTGGAAGCCGTCGCGGTGTTCAAGCTGCGCGGTGGGCCGGTGGCCATGCCGGCCTGACGGGACAACGCGCGGGCACAAAAAAAGCCGCTGTGAAGCGGCTTTTTCTGATCCGGCCCGGGAGGGCTGGAGATGTTGGTGCCGGTGAGAAGAGTCGAACTCCCGACCTTCGCATTACGAATGCGCTGCTCTACCAACTGAGCTACACCGGCGTGAAGCCAGCGAGTATAGCTCGGCTTTCAGCCGTTTTCGCTGTGTTCGCGATGATAGGCCGTGACACGCTCAACTTCGTTCTTCGACCCCAGGATCACGCTGACGCGTTCGTGCAGCGCGGTCGGCTGCAGGTCGAGGATGCGCTGGCCGGCATTGGTCGCCGCGCCGCCGGCCTGCTCGACGATGAAGGCCATCGGGTTCGCCTCGTACATCAGCCGCAGCTTGCCGGCCTTCTTCGGCTCGCGCCGGTCCCAGGGGTACATGAACACGCCGCCGCGCGTCAGGATGCGGTGCACGTCGGCCACCATGCTGGCGATCCAGCGCATGTTGAAGTCCTTGCCGCGCGGGCCGGTGCTGCCGGCCAGGCATTCCTCGACATAGCGCTGCATCGGCGGCGCCCAGTGCCGCAGGTTGCTCATGTTGATCGCGAATTCCTTCGTGTCTTCCGGGATCTTCGCGCCGTCCTGCGTCAGCAGCCAGGCGCCTTCCTCGCGGTCGAGCGTGAAGATCGCGACGCCGTCGCCCACCGTCAGCACCAGCATCGTCTGCGGGCCGTACACGCAGTAGCCGGCGGCCGCCTGCTGCGAGCCGGGCTGCAGGAAATCGGCCTCGCTGACGCCGACCGTCGCGCCGACGCTGTTCTCGGGCTTTTTCAGCACCGAGAAGATCGTGCCGATGCTGACGTTGACGTCGATGTTGCTCGAGCCGTCGAGCGGGTCGAACAGCAGCAGGTACTCGCCCTGCGGGAAGCGGTTGGGCACCACGTAGATGCCCTCCATCTCCTCGCTGGCCATCGCGGCCAGGTGGCCGCCCCATTCATTCGCCTCGATCAGCACCTCGTTGGCGATGATGTCGAGCTTCTTCTGCATCTCGCCCTGCACGTTCTCGGTCTCGGCGCTGCCGAGCACGCCGCCGAGCGCGCCCTTGTTGACGCTGATGCTGATGCGCTTGCAGGCGCGCGCCACCACCTCGATCAAGAGCCGCAACTGGGCCGGGATGTTGCCGTGGCTGCGCTGCTGCTCGATCAGGTACTGCGTCAGGCTGATGCGTTTCGGGGTCAGGCGCTGCGTCATGCCACGCCCTCGCCGGATTGCAGCGCCCGGCCGACGATCTCGCGCACGTCGTTCGACAGGTCGGCCTTGGCCGCGACGCGCTTCAGCGCCTCGCCGGCCGCGGTGCGGTACGGCTCGGCCAGGTTGCTCCAGCGGTCCATCACGCGGGCGACGCGCGCGGCAAGCTGCGGGTTCAGGCTGTCCAGCTCGATCATCCGGTCGGCCCAGAACACGTAGCCGGCCGCATCGCTGCGGTGGAAGGCGGCCGGGTTCAGCATGCACAGCGTGGTGATCAGGCTGCGCGCGCGGTTCGGGTTCTTCAGCGAGAAGTCCCGGTGCTGCAGCAACTGCTTGGCGCGCGTGAACACGCGGCCGTCCTTCTCGGGCGCGCCGGCCTGCAGCGCGAACCACTTGTCGATGACCAGCGGCTCGCCCTTGAAGATCTCATGGAAGCGCTGCAGCGCCGGCTCGGCCAGCTCGGCATGCGCATGCACCAGCGCGGCCAGCGCGCCCAGCCGGTCGGTCATGTTGCCGGCGTCCTTGAAGCGCTGGAAGGCGCGGCCCGGCCACACGCTGTCGCCACGGCGCGTCGAATCGAGGCACAGCATCGCCAGCGCCAGGTTGGCCAGCGCGCGCTTGCCGGCCGACACCGGGTCGGGCGAGTAGCCGCCGCGCACCTGGTGTTCGTCGAAGGCCCGTTGCCAGTCGTCGCGCAGCGCCTGCGCGAGCTGCAGCTTCATCGATTCGCGCGCCGCATGGATGCGCTGCGGGTCGACCACCTCGAGCTGCTCGGCGACATAGGTCTCGCTCGGCAGCGTCAGCGCCAGCTCCTTGAACGCCGCATCGAGCCCGTCGTGGCGCAGCACCGCGCGCATCGCCTCGATGAAGGCGGCGTCCAGCGGCTGCGGCTGCTCGCTGGCCACCGCGGCCAGCAGGCGGTTCAGCGCCAGGCGCTGGCCGGCTTCCCAGCGGTTGAACGGGTCGCTGTCGTGCTTCAGCAGCACCAGCAGGTCGTCGTCGGCCAGGTGGTCGATCAGCATCACCGGCGCCGAGAAGCCGCGCAGCAGCGACGGCACCGGCTCCACGTCGACGTTGACGAAGGTGAAGAAGCTGCGCGCTTCGTGCAGCACCAGCACGCGCTCGGTGCCGCCGGCGGCCGCTTCGCCTTCCAGCTGCAGCGCAAGCGGCTGGCCGTCGCGGCCGATCAGCCCCATCGCGACCGGGATCACGTTCGATTCCTTCGCCATCTGCCCCGGCGACGGCAGGCAGTTCTGCTCGATGCCCAGCGTGTAGGTGCGGCTCGGCGCGTCGTAGCGGCCGCGCGCGTTGACACGCGGCGTGCCGGCCTGGCTGTACCAGCGCTTGAACTGCGCCAGGTGCTTCGCGAGCTCGCTGTCGGGATTGGCGTCGGCAATCGCCTGCGCGAAGTCGTCGCAGGTCACGGCCTGGCCGTCGTGGCGCGCGAAGTACAGCGTGATGCCGCGCGCGAAGCCTTCGCGGCCGACCAGCGTCTGCATCATCCGCACCACCTCCGAGCCCTTCTCGTAGATGGTGGCGGTGTAGAAGTTGTTGATCTCGACGTAGCTGTCCGGGCGCACCGGGTGGGCCATCGAGCCGGCGTCTTCGGGGAACTGGATCTGGCGCAGCTGGCGCACGTCCTCGATGCGCTTGACGGCGCGCGCCGTCGGGCTGCCGGCCATGTCCATGCTGAATTCCTGGTCGCGGAAGACCGTCAGGCCCTCCTTCAGGCTCAGCTGGAACCAGTCGCGGCAGGTGATGCGGTTGCCGGTCCAGTTGTGGAAGTACTCGTGGCCGACCACGCTCTCGATGCCGGCGTAGTCCACGTCGGTCGCGGTGGCCGGGTTGGCGAGAACGAACTTCGTGTTGAAGATGTTCAGGCCCTTGTTCTCCATCGCGCCCATGTTGAAGTCGCCGACCGCGACGATCATGAAGCGCTCCAGGTCGAGCGGCAGCTTGAAGCGGGCCTCGTCCCACACGACGCTCGCGATCAGCGAGTTCATCGCATGCTCGGTCTTCTCGAGGTCGCCGCGGCGCACGTACACCTGCAGCAGGTGGTCCTTGCCCGAGCGGGTGCGGATGTGCTGCTCGCGCGCGACCAGGTCGGCCGCGACCAGCGCGAACAGGTAGCTCGGCTTCGGGAACGGGTCGTGCCACTTCGCGAAGTGGCGGCCGTTGTCGAGCTCGCCCTGCTGCACCAGGTTGCCGTTCGACAGCAACACCGGGTAGGCCTTCCTGCTGGCCTTCAGCGTCACGGTGTAGACCGCCATCACGTCCGGGCGGTCGAGGAAGTAGGCGATGCGGCGGAAGCCCTCGGCCTCGCATTGCGTGAAGAAGCCGCCGCCCGAGGTGTAGAGCCCCGACAGCTGGGTGTTCTTCTCGGGCGCGCAGGTGTTGCGGATCTCCAGCGTGAACTCGCCGGCCGGCACGTCGGACAGGCTGTCGATCACCAGCATGCCGTCTTCATGGCGGAACGACACCGATTCGCCGTTGACCAGCACGCGCGTCAGCGTCAGGTCTTCGCCGTGCAGGCGCAGCGGCTGCGGCGGCAGCGCTGTGTTGCGCTCCATCGTCATGCGGTTGATGACCAGCGTCTTCGCCGGGTCGAGGTCGAACGTCAGGTCGACGGTGCGGATCCAGAACGCCGGCGCGGTGTAGTCCTCGCGGCGGATCAGCGGTGCAGTGCCTTCACGCATGGTGTTCTTCTTTCGTCAGGGCTGATGGATCGGGAGGGAAAGCTTGATGTCCTGCAGATCGGGCACGACGGCGACGACGTTGTCGAAGCCGGCGAAGGCGTCGGCACCCATCGTCGTGGTCAGCGCGACCGCCTTCATGCCGGCGCGGCGCGCGGCCTCGACGCCGAGCGGCGCGTCTTCGAAGACCAGGCATTCGGCCGGGCTCACGCCGAGGCGCTTCGCGGCCTCGAGGAAGATGTCCGGGTGCGGCTTGCCGCGCAGGCCGTCGGCCGGGCTGACGGTGGTCTGCACCTTGTCGCCGATGCCGAAGCGGTCGTAGGCGAGCGCGATGTTCTGCGGCGTCGACGCGGTGCACACCGCGAGCTTCAGGCCGAGCCCGGCGGCGCGGTCGAGCAGCTCGTGCGTGCCGGCGATCAGCCCGAGCCGGGTGGCGGCGATGTCGCGGTAGATCGCCTCCTTCTCGGCGGCGAACGCGGCGTAGTCGTCGCCGCTGCGCCCGGGCAGCATGTCGGTGAAGATCTCGACGTTGCTGCGCCCGGCCGTCTCGAGGAAGAAGCGCTCGGCGTCGATCGTCAGCTCGCGCCGCCGGTGCCACTCGACCCAGGCGGTGTGGTGATGCGGCATGCTGTCGATCAGCGTGCCGTCCAGGTCGAAGAGCAGGGCCTTCAGCTGCGTCATCAGATGCCCTGCTTCAGGCTGGCGGTGATGAACTGGTCGAGGTCGCCGTCCAGCACCTTCTGGGTGTTGGAGATCTCCACGTTGGTGCGCAGGTCCTTGATGCGGCTCTGGTCGAGCACGTAGCTGCGGATCTGGTGGCCCCAGCCGACGTCGGTCTTGGTGTCTTCCAGCTTCTGCTGCTCTTCCATGCGCTTGCGCATCTCGTGGTCGTACAGGCGCGAGCGCAGCCGCTTCCAGGCCACGTCGCGGTTGCTGTGCTGGCTGCGGCCGTCCTGGCATTGCACGACGATGCCGGTCGGGATGTGCGTGAGGCGCACCGCCGAATCGGTCTTGTTGATGTGCTGGCCGCCGGCGCCGCTGGCGCGGAAGGTGTCGGTGCGCACGTCCGACGGGTTGATGTCGATCTCGATGGTGTCGTCGACCTCGGGGTAGACGAACACGCTGGCGAAGCTGGTGTGGCGCCCGCCGGCGGAATCGAACGGGCTCTTGCGCACCAGGCGGTGCACGCCGGTTTCGGTGCGCAGCAGGCCGAACGCGTACTCGCCCTCGACCTTGATGGTGGCGCTCTTGATGCCGGCGATGTCGCCGTCGGACACGTCCTCGACCGTCGCCTTGAAGTCCTTGCGCTCGGCGTACTTCAGGTACTGGCGCAGCAGCATGCCGGCCCAGTCGCAGGCTTCGGTGCCGCCGGCGCCGGCCTGGATGTCGAGGAAGCAGTTGAGCGGGTCGGCCGGGTTGTTGAACATGCGGCGGAACTCGAGCCCGTCGACGATCTCGGTCAGCTTGGCGGTCTCGGCCTCGATGGCCTGCAGGCCGTCGGTGTCGCCTTCGGCCTTCGACATCTCGTACAACTCGGAGTTGTCGGCCAGGTTGCTGGTCAGGTGGTCGATGGTCTCGACGACCTGCTCGAGCGTGCGCTTCTCGCGCCCCAGCTCCTGCGCGCGCTTCGGTTCGTCCCAGACCTTGGGGTTCTCGAGCGCGGCGTTGACTTCGTTCAGTCGCAGTGCTTTGCGATCGTAGTCAAAGATACCCCCGGAGGCCGACCGTGCGCTCGGTCAGGTCGGCCAGGGTGTTGCCGATGGCATTGATGTGTTCGACGTCCATGGTGCAGTTCCCGTGTGTGTTTTGTGAATCGCGGGATTTTCGCACGCACGGCATTCCCGCACGGCCGGGGCGGCGGTCAGGGTTCCAGGAAGCGTGCCAGATGGGCGGCCAGCGCCTCCGGCTGGTCGTGATGCAGCATGTGCCCGGCCGGCGACAGCACCTGGCGCTCGACCTGCGGCACCTGCGCCAGGCGGGCGTCGAAGTCGCTGCGCGGGTAGCGGTCGCCCCACCACTTGGCGACGTCGGTGCGGTCGCCCTCGACCCACAGCAGCGGCGCGGCGATGCGCTGCCAGCAGGCCAGCACCTCGTCCTTCTGGTAGAGCACCGGGTTGGCGCGCTTGTGGGCCGGGTCGCCGAGGATGTGCCAGCGGCCGTCCGCGGCCTGGCGCGACCAGTGGCCGGCCAGCCAGGCCGCGCGGTCCGCGCGCAGCAGCGGGTTGGTCTTGCGCAGCCGGTCGGCGACCGCGTCCAGGCTGTCGTACGGTCGCAATGCCACCGGCTGCTTCAGTTCGTCGAGCCACTGCCGGTAGCGCGTCGGCGCCTGGGCCGGGCGGGTGGCCGGCAGGCCGAAGCCCTCCAGGGTGACGAGCCGGCGGATGCGCTCGGGGCGCACGCCGGCGTAGACCATCGCGACGTTGCCGCCCATGCTGTGGCCGAGCAGGTCGATCGTTGCGGCCGGATCGGCCCGCGAATCCAGCAGCGCATCGAGGTCGCCGAGGTAGTCGGGAAACCAGTAGCCGTCGGCGCCGCCCGGGTCGCTGAGGCCGAAGCCGCGCCAGTCGGGGGCGATCACGTGGCGGCCGTCGCCCTCGATCGCCGCCAGCGCGTCGACCGCGAACTGGAACGACGCACCCACGTCCATCCAGCCGTGCAGCATCACGAGCGTCGGCCGGTCGGTGCTGGCCTGGCTTGCGTCGCCCCACTCGTGCAGGTGGCAGCGCAGGCCGCGCAAGTCGACGAAGCGGCTGCGGCCGGGGCGATGGGGCAGGTAGGGCGCGGAGGACGACATGGGCGCCGATCTTAGGAGCTTGCCCGCCGGCCGGCTGTCGACCCAGGGACAGCCGAGGTTTCAGGACGATTCAGCCGCGCTTCAGGACGGCAGGCCGGTGCAGCGCCGACCATCCGGGCCATGAAACCGATGCGTCCGATCGCCATGCTGCACACCCCCCAACTGCGCTTCGCCGCGGCCGTTCTCGGGGTCGCAGCGCTGTTCGCGGGCTTCCATGCCCTCGCGACGCCGGCGCCACTCGTGATTTCCTGCGCACTTCCGACCGCCGGCGGCCATGCGCGCACGCTGCCGTCATCGGGGACGGGGTCAACGCACCCTATGCTCGGGGACGAGGGACTGTCCGCCGTGAAGGAAAAGCTGGACTGACCCGTGCTGTTCTGCAGTAACGACGTGAGGGAGCCCGAGGGGATCGCGACACCGGCACCGTGCCACCCACGGCCGCCGGCGCGGGGCTTGCATGTCGGTGTCACGGGGCATCGCTTGAATCGCATCTCGCAACATCAGCTGGACCAGATCACGCCGCAGATCGAGCCGGTGCTCGCCCACCTGGCGAGCGCGTCGCGCTGCATCGAGCCGGTGCTGCTGTCGAACCTCGCCGAAGGCAGCGACCGCCACCTCGCGCGGCTCGGCCTGCAGCTGGGCTACACCCTGCACGCGGTGCTGCCGCGCCCGCGCGACGACTACGCGCGCGGCTTCAGCAGCGCCGCGTCGCGCCGCGAGTACCGGGCGCTGCTGGCCGATGCGGCACGCATCACCGAACTGCGCGGGCCGCTGGGCGTGGCCGGGCGAACCTACCTGCGCGCCGGGCATGCGCTGCTCGACCAGGCCGACCTGCTGCTCGCGCTATGGGACGGCGCGCCGTCGCGCGGCACCGGCGGCACGGCCGACGTCGTCGACGAGGCCTTCCGGCGCCGCATCCCGGTGCTGCACCTGTCGACCCGGCCGCGCCAGCGCCCGCGGCTGCTGTGGCCGCGCGCCGGCGGCACGGTGGAGCAATGCTGCGACCGCCGCCGGCTCGACGCGGTGCTGGCGCACGTGAGGGACACGCGGCGATGAGCGCCGAGGATTCGCCGACCGCCGGATCGCCTGTCCCTGCACCGCGCTACGGGGCGTTCATCAGCTACAGCCACCACGACAAGGTGGTGGCGCGCCGGCTGCAGCGGCAGCTCGAGACGTACCGCATCCCGCGCCGGTTGATCGGGCGCGCGACGCCGCACGGGCCGGTGCCGGCGCGCCTGCCGCCGCTGTTCCGCGACCGCGACGAACTGAACGCCGGCGCCGACCTGAAGGCGAGCGTGCAGGACGCGCTCGCGGCCAGCCGCTGGCTGATCGTCGTCTGCTCGCCGGACGCCGCGCGGTCGCCGTGGGTCAACCGCGAGATCATCGAATTCAAGCGCCTGCACGGCGAAGGCCGCGTGCTGGCGTTGATCGCGCGCGGCGAGCCGTTCGCGAGCAACACGCCGGGCCGCGAGGCGAGCGAATGTTTCCCGCCGGCGCTGCGTTTTGCACTGACGCCCGACGGCCGTGCCGAAGGCGAGCCGCTGGAGCCGATTGCCGCCGACCAGCGCGCCGAAGGCGACGGCCCGCGCCGTGCCGCGCTGAAGCTGCTGGCCGGCATGATCGGCGTCGGCTTCGACGACCTGGTGCAGCGCGATACGCAGCGGCGGCTGCGCTGGCTGGCGGCGATCACCGCGGCCTCGGCGGTCGGCGTGGTCGTGTTCGCGCTGCTCGCCGTGCTGGCGGTGCGCGCGCGCAACGAGGCGCAGCACCAGCGGGCGCAGGCCGAAGGGTTGATCGAATTCATGCTCGGCGACCTGCGCAAGAAGCTCGAGCCGGTCGGGCGGCTGGAGGTGCTGGATTCGGTGGGGGAGAAGGCGCTCGCGTACTACGGCGCGCAGGAGGCCGATCGACTGGACCCGACCGCGCTCGGGCACCGCTCGCGGGCCATGCACCTGATCGGCGAGATCCGCGACCTGCGGGGCAACCCGGCCGAGGCGCAGGCGGCGTTCGAACAGGCGGCCGCGACCACGCGGCGCCTGGCCGACCAGTTCCCGCACGACGGGCAGCGCATCTTCGACCACGCCCAGAGCATGTTCTGGGTCGGCTATGCCGCATGGAAGCGGGCCGACGGCAAGACCGCCGAGGCGAACTTCCGCAGCTACCTCGAACTGAGCGAACGCCTGGCGAAGCTGGACCCGTCGAACGTCGACTGGCAGGCGGAGCAGGCCTTCGCGTTCGTCAACCTCGGCGCGGTGCAGCTCGGCACCGAGCGGCCGGCCGAAGCGATCGCGTCGCTGGAGGCGGCCGGTGCGGTGCTGAAGCGGCTGCTGCCGCAGCGTGCCGAGCTGGGGTTCGAGCTGGCGCAGAACCACGGTTTCCTGTCGAGCGCGCACGAGCAGCTCGGCCAGTACGAGCTGGCGCTGAAGGACACGCAGCAGCAGCTCGCATTGTTCCGCGCCATGCCCGGCGGTGCGAAGAACAAGGTGGCGCAACGCGGTGTCGTCAGTGCGCTGAACACGATCAGCCGGCACCAGCTCGACATGGGCGATCTCGCCGCCGCGCAGGCCAGCGGGCGCGAGAGCCTCGCGATTGCCGAGCGGCTGGTCGAAGAAGACCCGACCAACCTGTTCTGGCGCGGCGATGCCTGCTTTGCGCGCCTGCGCATGGTGGAGGTCGACATCGCCTTGGGGCGAGCCGCCGACGCGGCGGCCGGACTGGCGGCCACGGCCGAATGTGCCAAGCCGCTCGATGGCGTCAGCCCGGCATCGCCGCGCTATTCGGTCGACCTGAAGGGACGCTCGCTCGTGTATTCGGCGATGCTGGCATCTCTGGCCGACCGCCCGGCGCTGGTGTCGCAGCTCGCCGCCTACCTGGCGCTGTCGTCGTCAGTGGTGGCGAAGGACACGCTGGGGCGCGTGAACCTGAGCGTCGCGATGGCGAACGCCGCCGAGACGCTGGGCAGCCTGCAGGCCGATGACGACCCGGCCGCGGCCCGCCAGGCGTGGGCCCGGTCGACCGATCTGCTGCAGCCGTTCGCCGGACTGAACGATGGTTCGGTGCTGACGACGCTCGCGCGCGTGCGCCTTCGCCTGGGCGACCGCGAATCGGCGCAGCAACTGGCCGATCGCATCCAGCTCACCTCTTACCGACACCCCGCATATCTCGATCTCGTCAACCAGCTGCGCGCCGCGCGGGGCGGCAACAGCGCCAAAGGAAAGAAAACCCCATGAGCATCCCCATCACCGTCAGCATCGTCGCGTTCCCCGTCCCAGGGGCGAATACCGACAACAAGATCGACACGCGCGTGACGCCCGAAGTCCTGAATCTGCCGTCGCTCCCTTTCGAGGGGCCCACCACGATTCACTTCAAGATCGAATCGGTGGGGTATGTCTTCGATGACGACGGCATCAAGTTCGGCGATGACGCCAGCGGCCAGATCGGGCCGACGTGGTACAGCGGGGACCGTCGGGAGGCGATGGTCGAGAACCAGAACTACAGCGGCCTGGCGTATCCCTACATGGTGTCCGTGAAATCCATTGACGGGCGACTGAAGGGAATGGTCGACCCGGTCGTGCAGAACGACACCCGCTGATCAACTGCTGTCGGTCTTCCGTCAGCCGCTGCGCGGAGCTCCCTCCCACAGCGCGGCGATCTCCGCCTCGCCGAGTCGGGCGCCGGCGTCCAGGGCCACGTCGAGGCCCGTCGCCGGCAGCGTCGCGATGCCCGCCTGCACGCGCTCCCGTGCCTGCGCATGCAACGCGCTGCGCGGCGCGTCGCGCCGGCGGTACGCGGCATCGGCCCATCCGGCGAGCCGTGCCGCCTTCTGCAGGTCGTTCCGGCAGGCCGCCAGCCACGCGAAGGTGTCGGCTGCCTGCCACAGCATCGCGCAGTCGCCGGCCAGCCGCAGCGCGTCGTGCGACAGCGCGAACGCCTCGTCGACCGACCCGCGGACCAGCAGCGCATGCATCAGGTTCAGCTGCGCGGTGCACAGCGTCGCCGGCGCGCGCTTGTCTCGCAGCGCATCGACCAGTTGATGACCGAGGTACACCGCCTCGTCGACCTCGCCCATGGCCAGCGCCAGGTCGGCCAGGTGCGAGCGCGCGCGCCACGCACCGCGCTCGTCGCCGGCGGCGATCCGCAATCCGAGCTCGACCTCGCGAGCGGCCCGGCTGTCCGCCAGCCGGCCTTCGGCGCGCGCCACGTCGGCCCGTGCGCGCTGGCCCCAGGCGCGCTCGCGCGCCGGCCAGTCCGGCCGCTCGAGCGCCAACGCTTCGTCCAGCGCCGCCCGCGCCGCCGGGTTCGGCTCGTGCCACAACCCGGCCAGGCCGGTCAGCTGCGCGTACAGCCCATGCTCGTCACCGAGCGCACGGAACAGCGATTGCGCATGATCGGCCGCGCCGCGCGAGCGCCCCGGCGAGGCGTCGGCCCACACCCATTGCGCGGCCCGCCACCAGGCTGCGGCCAGCGGCTTGGGAACGTTGTCATCAACCATCGCCTCGCTGATGTCGTGCCAGCGCCTGGCCTCGGCATGCAGCGACAGGTGGTGCCACAGCGGCGCGGCCGCGCCGACCAGCGCGACCAGCGTCTCGGGGTCGTGCTGCTGCGACCACGCGAGCGCGACCCGCAGGTTGTCGAGCTCGGGTTCGTAGAGCGCGAGCCACGGCGCATCGGCCATCCGCAGCCAGTCGCGTTGCGCACCGGCGAAGAACGCGCGCAGCGCACGCGCATGGCGGCCGCGCAGCGCATCGGCCTGCGGGTCGTGCGCCAGCCGGGACTGCGCATAGGCCCGTGCGCTCTCGCTGAGCGCATAGCGCGGCGGGTCGCCGTCGCCGACCTGCACCAGCGAATGGTCCGACAGCAGCGCCAGCCCGTCGATCGCGGCCCAGCCGTCGGCATCGCTGCCGTCGGCGAGCACCGCGCCGGCCAGCGCCAGCGTGAAGCCGCCGGCGAACACGCCGAGCGAGTCGAACAGCGCGCGCTGCGCCGGCGTCAGCAGCGACAGGCTCCAGTCGAGCGCGGCCTGCAGCGTCTGCTGCCGCGTCGGCGTGCCGCGCGTGCTGCTGGCCAGCAGCCGGAAGCGGTCGTCCAGGCGCGACGCGATCCCGGCGACGCCCAGCAGCGGCACCCGCGCGGCCGCCAGTTCGAGCGCCAGCGGCACGCCGTCGAGCCGGCGGCAGATCTCGGTCACCGCGCCGACATTGGCCTCGGTCAGCGCGAAGCGGCGGTCGACCGCCAGCGCGCGCTCGCAGAACAGCGCGACCGCGCCGTGCTGCAGCGCCGCTCCGGCGGCGCTGCCGTCGGGCGGCACCGCCAGCGCCTCGATGCGCTGCAGCCGCTCGCCCGCCAGGTGCAGCGGCACCTGGCTCGTCACCAGCAGGCGCAGGCCGGGGGCGCCCTGCTGCAGCGCCTGCACCAGCGGCGCGAGGCCGTCGAGCAGGTGCTCGGCGTTGTCGAGCACCAGCAGCGCCTGCAGGTTCTTCACCGACGCCAGCAGCGCGGCGCTTGCATCGCCGCCCACCGCGAGCTGCAGCGACAGCGCCTGCGCGACCGCGCCGCCGATCAGCGAGGCATCGGTCAGCGACGCGAGCTCGACCCATGCGACGCCGTCGGCCCAGGCCTCGCGCCGCGCCTGGGCGGCGGCCCGGGCCAGCGTGGTCTTGCCGATGCCGCCGGGGCCGACCAGCGTCACCAGGCCCGAGCCGTCGAGCTGCGCCAGCAGCTCGGCCAGCTCGCGCTCGCGCCCGACCAGCGCGACCGGCCGCTCGGGCAACGCATCGCGCGGCGACGGGGCCGGTGTGACCGCCGGCGCGGGAGCAGGCGAAGGCGAGGGGGCCATCGTGAAGCGGTAGCCGCGCCCCGGTACCGTCGAGATCGCCTGCGCGCCCAGCAGCTTGCGCAGCGCCGAGACATGCACCTGCAGGTTGTTCTCTTCGACCACGAGGCCGGGCCAGACCAGGTCGAGCAGTTCCCCTTTCGACACCAGCCGGTCGCTGCGCTCGACCAGCGCCTGCAGCAGGTCGAACGCGCGCGCGCCGAGCAGCGCGGGCTGGCCGTCGATCAGCAGCTGGCGCGTGGCCGGGCTCAGCGCGATGCGTCCGAAGCGGTAGTGGTCAGGCAAGGGGATCCTCCAAGGCGGCGAATTTACGCGATGCCGCCGGCTTCAGAACGATTCAGGCCGGTTTCAGTCCGTTGAAGGACGGCGCGGGCGTGGAATCGGACACTGGCTTTCGCTCAGGGGGATTTTTCATCGTGGACATCGGCTCGGCAGCAACGGTCGTCGCTTTCACCGGCGTTCTCGCCTATGCGGCAGCATGCCTCTGGTTCGCACACCGGCACACGCGGGCCCGTCCGAAGCCGCCGGCGCGCGGCGCGGCAGCCCTCGACCGGGTCGGCTTTGCGGCCCGCGACGGCCGGGCCCGCGTCTGCGGCGAGTACCTGCCGGCGCCGGCCGGTCGCGCGGCAGTGGTGCTGGTGAATGGCCGCGACGGCCGGCGCAACCGCGAGCTGGCGCAGGCGCTGCGGATACAGGGCCTGTCGGTGCTGGCCATCGACCTGCGCGGGCGCGGCGGCAGCAGCGCGCACCGGGGCAGCTTCGGCCGTTGCGAGCGCCACGACGTGCTCGGCGCGGTCGACTACCTGCTGGAGCGCGGCCACCCGCCGGGGCGCATCGGCGTGATGGGCTCGGGCATCGGCGCGAATGCGGTGCTGGGGGCCGCGGCCGACGAGCCGGCGATCCGCGCGGTGCTGGCCGAGGGCACCGGCGCGACCCTCGATCGCGCACTGCGCCGCCAGTGGCAGGCGCTGCCGTGGGTCGCCGGCGCGCTGGCGCCGGGCGTGCAAGCCGCCGCCTGGTGGCTGGGCAGTGCCGCCATGGACGACGACTGGCTGCGCCGGCGCATCGGCGCGCTGCGGGGCCGGGCGCTGCAGCTGGAGTCCGGGCGGGCTGCTGCCGGCGCGACGGCCGCGCACACGGCGCGCGCCGCGGCGTTCTTCTGCCAGCACCTGATGACCCCGCGCACCGTCTGCGTGATCTGGCCCGAACCGGCCCGTGCCGTCCCGGCCGTGGCGTGGGAGCGGCTGGCCGCCTGAACGGGGGAGGGCCTTCGGGGCGCGACGGGGTCGCCGGCCTGAGACAATCGCCGCATGCCCACCTCTTCGATGCCGCTCGACGGCAACCCCGCCTACGCGCTGCGACCCGCCGAACTGCGCGATGTCGTGCCGATCGTCGGCCTGATCCGCGAACTCGCCGAGTTCGAGAAGCTGACCCACCTGCTGCAGGTCACGCCCGAGAAACTGCGGCCGAACTTGTTCGGCGAGAAGGCCGTCGCCGAGGCGATGGTCGCCGAAGCCGATGGCGAGGTGATCGCCTTCGCGCTGTTCTTCACCAATTTCTCGACCTTCCTGGCCCAGCCCGGGCTCTACCTCGAAGACCTGTACGTGCAGCCGGCGCACCGCGGCGCGGGCGTCGGCGAGGCCATGCTGACGCGGCTGGCCCGGCTGGCGGTCGACCGCGGCTACGGCCGCTTCGAATGGAGCGTGCTCGACTGGAACGAGAACGCGATCCGCTTCTACGAGCGCATGGGCGCGACGGTGATGCCGGACTGGCGCATCTGCCGGATCACTGGCGATGCCCTGGCGCGCTTCGGCGCGTAGCCCGGATGCAACGAAGCGAAATCCGGGAGCGGCCATCGAGGTGACGACGATTCCCGGATCGGCACCCGGGCGACGGCCGAGCGCTTAAGCTGTTGGGCATGACCGTTCCGGACGCCTACCAGACGCTGCATTCCACCTTCCGCTGGCAGGTGCCGGCCGACTTCAACATCGGCGAGGCCTGCTGCGGCCGCTGGGCCCGCGAGACGCCGGATGCGATCGCGATCCGCCACGAACGCGAGGACGGCACCCGCCGCACCTGCAGCTACCGCCAGCTGCAGGCCCGCTCGCGGCGGCTGGCGGCAGCCCTGCAACGGCTGGGCGTGCGGCGCAGCGACCGTGTCGCGATCGTGATGGCGCAGCGCATCGAGACCGCGGTCGCGCACATCGCGCTGCACCAGCTGGGTGCGGTCGCGATGCCGCTGTCGGTGCTGTTCGGCCCCGAGGCGCTGGAGTTCCGGCTGCAGGACAGCGAGGCCTGCATCGCGATCGGCGATGAAGCCTCGATCGCCGCGTTGCGCGCGGTGCGGCCCCGCTGCCCGTCGCTCGCGACGCTGATTGCCGTCGGGGCCGCCGCGGCCGGGCCCGACGAGGTCGCGTGGGACACGCTGCTGCAGCAGGACGAAGCCGGCTTCGTGCCGGTGACAACGCACGCCGACGACCCGGCGATCCTGATCTACACCAGCGGCACCACCGGCCCGCCGAAGGGCGCACTGCTGCCGCAGCGCGCGCTGATCGGCAACCTGAGCGGCTTCGTCGCGAGCCAGAACTGGTTTCCGCGCCGCGGCGAGGTGTTCTGGAGCCCGGCCGACTGGGCCTGGACCGGCGGGCTGATGGATGCGCTGCTGCCCACGCTGTACTTCGGCCGCGAGATCGTCGCGTACCAGGGCCGCTTCGGCCCGGAGAAGGCCTTCGAGCTGATGGCGCGCTACGGCGTCACCAACGCCTTCCTGTTCCCGACCGCGTTGAAGGCGATGATGAAGGCCGTGCCGTCGCCGCGCGGGCGCTACGCATTGCGCCTGCGCGCGGTGATGAGCGCCGGCGAGGCGGTCGGCGATGCGGTGTTCGCCTGGTGCCGCGAGCAGCTCGGCATCACCGTCAACGAGATGTTCGGCCAGACCGAGATCAACTACGTGGTCGGCAACTGCACCGAGTTCGTCGATGTCGACGGTGGTGCGCGACCCGGCTGGCCGGCGCGCCCCGGCAGCATGGGCCGGGCCTATCCGGGGCACCGGGTCGCGGTGCTCGACGACGCCGGCCGCGAATGCCCGCGCGGCACGCCGGGCGATGTCGCGGTGCACCGTCGCGACGTGCACGGCGACCCCGACCCGGTGTTCTTCGTCGGCTACTGGCGCAACGACGGCGCGACGCGCGCCAAGTTCACCGGCGACCCGGACGACAGCTGGTGCCGCACCGGCGACACCGCGCTGATGGACGACGACGGCTACCTCTGGTACCAGGGGCGCAGCGACGACGTGTTCAAGGTGGCGGGCTACCGCATCGGGCCGGGCGAGATCGAGAACTGCCTGGTCAAGCACCCGGCGGTGGTGAACGCCGCGGTGGTGCCGAAGCCCGACCCGGCGCGCGGCGCGCTGGTCAAGGCCTACGTGGTGCTGGCCGACGGCGTGGTCGGCGATGCCGCGCTGGTCGAGCAGTTGCAGGCGCATGTGAAGGGCCGGCTCGCGCCGTACGAATACCCGAAGGAGATCGAGTTCATCGATGCGCTGCCGATGACCACCACCGGAAAAGTGCAGCGGCGGGTGCTGCGGCTGCGGGAAGAGGCGCGGGCGAAGGGCAAGGACTGAGCCGCCGGCGAACCCGTTTCCGGATTTCTCCCTAAACTCGCCGGATGACCCAGCTCACCACCCTCCCACTCGGCCGCACCGACCTGTGCGTCACCCCCATCTGCCTCGGCACGATGACCTTCGGCGAACAGGTCGACGAGGCCGCGGCCCATGCGATCCTCGACCAGGCCGTCGAACGCGGCATCAACTTCATCGATACCGCCGAGATGTACGCGGTGCCGACGCGCCGCGAGACCTACGGCGCGACCGAACGCATCATCGGCAACTGGTTCGCGGCCCGCCCCGGCGTGCGCGGCAAGGTGGTGCTCGCGACCAAGGTGGCCGGCCCCGGCCGCAACATGGACTGGGTGCGCGGCGGCAGCCCGAACCTGCTGCCGTCCGAGATCGTGCAGGCCTGCGACGACAGCCTGAAGCGGCTGCGCACCGACGTGATCGACCTCTACCAGATCCACTGGCCGAACCGCAACGTGCCGACCTTCGGTGCGCTGTACTTCGACCCGGCGAAGGACGCCGAATTCAGCAGCATCCACGAGCAGCTGCAGGCGCTGGCCGGGCTGGTGAAGGCCGGCAAGGTGCGGCACATCGGGCTGTCGAACGAGACGCCGTGGGGCGTCGGCGAATTCGTGCGGCTGGCCGACCAGCACGGCCTGCCGCGCGTGGCCACCGTGCAGAACCCGTATGCGCTGACCAGCCGCGCGCTCGACAACGGGCTCGACGAGACGCTGTACCGCGAGCAGGTCTCGCTGCTCGCCTACTCGCCGCTGGCGTTCGGCGCGCTGACCGGCAAGTACGACGAGACCGGCTTCGACGCTGCCGACAAGCCCGGGCGGCTCGCGATCTTCGACGGCATGAAGAAGGGCCGCTGGGGCCGGCCCGAGGCCTTGGCCGCCGCGCGCCTGTACAACGCGCTGGCGCGCCGCCACGGGCTGACGCCGACGCAGCTGGCACTCGCCTTCGTCTACCGCAGCCGCCGTGTCGCGAGCACCATCATCGGCGTGACCTCGCTCGCGCAGCTCGACGAAAACCTGGCCGCGTGGGACACGACGCTGTCGCCCGAGCTGCTGGCCGAGATCGACGCGATCCGCTGGACGCACCGCGATCCGGCGCAGTGATCGCGGGTCGAGCGCGTCTCAGCCGAAGGTGAACGCGAACGCGCGCACCCCGGCATCGAGGAAGCGGATCTCGATCGTGCGGTCGCCGACGCGGCCCTGCTGGCGCACCAGCTGGTACAGGCGCTCGCCGTCGATCACGCCGTTGCCGGCGGCATCGGTGTCGACGCCGTGATCGGCGCCGGGCGGCTTGCCGTCCAGCGTCAGCTGGAAGCGCAGCGGCTTGGCGGCCGATCCGCGACCGAGCACCAGGTGCAGGTCGCGTGCATGGAAGCGGTACACCACGCTGCCGCCGGCGCGGTTCAGCTCGGCGAATTCGGGCCGCACGGTCCACTCGCCCGACAAGCCCCATTCGTTCAGCCGTGGCATGCCTGGCGCATAGGCATGGGCGCTGTCGGGGACGACGCCGCCCGGCGACGCGAATCCCTCGGCCTGCTGGTAGCCGACGTAGGTCTCCGGCGACTTCGCATTGCGCATGTCGGGCGGCAGGCCGACGCCGCTGGTGTCGAGCGCGACCGGCGGCACCGGCTTCAGCGCCGCCGCGGGGCCGGCCTCCTTCAGCAGCGACTGGATCATCGTCTCGGTCGCGTCGAAGTCGCCTTCGCCGTACTGCTGGTGGCGCACGCGGCCCTGCGCATCGACAAGGTAGAACGCCGGCCAGGCCCGGTTCTGGAACGAACGCCAGATCGCGAAGTTGCTGTCGATCGCGACCGGGAAGCCGATCTTCAGGTCCTTCGTCGCCCGCTGGACGTTCGCGAGGTTCTTCTCGAACGCGAACTCCGGCGTGTGCACGCCGACCACGACCAGCCCCTGGCCGGCGTAGCGCTGCGCCCAGGCCCGCACGTGCGGCAGCGTGCGCAGGCAGTTGATGCACGAGTACGTCCAGAAGTCCACCAGCACGACCTTGCCGCGCAGCGACTCGAGCGTCAGCGGGGGCGAGTTGAGCCAGCCCACCGCGCCGTCGAGGCGCGGTGTCGGTTGCATTGGCGGCTCGGCCGCGTGGACGGCCGGCGTGGCCAGGCTGGCGGCCAGCACGGCCAGCGTTCGGCACAGCGAGGCGATGCGGTGGAGCAGGGACATGGCGGGCCTCAGCGGACGGCTTGCAGGGCGTCGAGTATCACGGCCGCGACCTTCTCGGGCTGCACCTGCTGCGGCACGTGGCTGGTCTTCAGCGTGGTCACGGTGGCGCCGATCTTCTTCGCCATGTCGAGCTGCTGCTGCGGCTGGATCATGTGGTCGTCCAGCGAGACGACGAACCAGCTCGGCCGGGTCTTCCACGCGGCGGTCGTCACGGCCTGCCCGAACGCCTTGCCGAGGATCGGCCCCTGCGTCGCGAACATCACCGAGGTCTGCTTCGGCGGCAGGTCCGGCGCGAAGTGCTTCGCCATGCCTTCCTCGCTGAGGCGCAGGAAGCCCGACGCGTCGCTGACGAGGTGCGCCAGGCCCGGCGCCGGCGCATAGCCCTTGCCGACGTCGGCGGTCGACTGGCCGGCATCCGGCGCGAACGCGCTGACGTAGACCAGCGCGGCCACCTTGCCGTGGTTGCCGGCTTCGGTGATCACCGTGCCGCCCCACGAATGGCCGACCAGCACGACCTTGCCGGGCTGTACGTCAATGGCCCGCTGCGTGGCCGCCACGTCGTCTTCCAGCGAGCTCAGCGGGTTCTGCACGGCCGTCACGGCGACGCCCTTGGCCTGCAGCAGCGGGATGACCCTGGCCCAGCCGGAGCCGTCGGCGAAGGCGCCGTGGACGATCACGACGGCGGGCTTCGAGGCGTCCTTCGCATCGGCCGCGTGGGCGCTGGCGGCCATGCCGAACGTGGCGGCGACGAGGGTGAGGGAGAGGAGTTGCTTCATGGGATGGATACCGTGGGTTGAAAAGGAATGCGGACTCAGGCCTTGGCGACGTCGATCACCGCTTGCGCGAACGCGCGCGGTGCTTCCTGCGGCAGGTTGTGGCCGATGCCGCCGGTGACGTTGCGGTGCTCGTACGGGCCGCTGAACTTGCCGGCGTACGCTGACGGCTCGGGGTGCGGCGCGCCGTTGGCATCGCCTTCCAGCGTGATCGCCGGCACCGCGATGCGCGGCGCGGCGGCCAGCTTCGCCTCGATCTCGTCGTACTTCGATTCGCCGGCCGCGAGGCCGAGGCGCCAGCGATAGTTGTGCACCGCGATCGCGACGTGGTCGGGGTTGTCCAGCGCCTTCGCCGAGCGGTCGAAGGTCGCGTCGTCGAAATGCCATTGCGGCGACGCCGTCTGCCAGATCAGCTTCGCGAACGCATGGCGGTTCGCGTCGTAGCCGCGGCGGCCGCGCTCGGTCGTCAGGTAGAACTGGTACCACCACTGCAGCTCGGCCGCCGGCGGCAGCGGCTGCTGGCCGGCCTGCACGTTGGTCACCAGGTAGCCGCTGACCGACACCAGCGCCTTCGTGCGCTGCGGCCACAGCGCCGCGACGATGCAGGCGGTGCGCGCGCCCCAGTCGCAGCCGGCCATCACCGCCTTGTCGATCTTCAGCGCATCCATCAAGGCGATCACGTCCTGCGCGATCGCGCCCTGCTGGCCGTTGCGCGGCGTGTCGGCCGACAGGAAGCGCGTCGTGCCGTAGCCGCGCAGGAACGGCACGATCACGCGCCAGCCGGCCGCGGCCAGCAGCGGGGCCACGTCGACATAGGTGTGGATGTCGTAGGGCCAGCCGTGGAACAGCATGACCACCGGGCCGTCGGCCGGGCCGGCTTCCGCATAGCCGACGCTCAGCACGCCGGCGTCGATCTGCTTCAGCGGGCCGAACGAGGTGGCGCTGCCGGGCGCCGCCTGCGCGGCGGAGGCCGACGCGACCAGGCCCAGTTGCGCGGCGCCGAAGGTGGCCGCGGCGGCGCCAAACAGGTGGCGGCGTTGGAGATCGATCTTCTCGGACATGGCGAACCTCTTGTGTTGAAGACGGGTTGAAGGACAGGCCTCATTGAGCCGGCCCGACGTATCCGCGGTGTGTCATGAACGCGGCCGTTTTGTCCCGCGCCGTGTCGTCGGCCGGTCCGGACAAAGAGCGATACAAACCGGATTCCCTACACTCGCGGCCATGGCACGCAAGGACCACGCTTCCGAAACCCCCGCGACGCAGTTGCTGCGCAAGCACGGCATCGCGTTCACCGAGCACCTGTACGACTACGTCGAGCACGGCGGCACCACCGAATCGGCACGCCAGCTCGGCGTCGACGAGCACCAGGTCGTCAAGACGCTGGTGATGGAGGACGAGCGCGCCGCGCCGCTGATCGTGCTGATGCACGGCGACCGGCAGGTCAGCACCAAGAACCTCGCGCGGCAGATCGGCGCGAAGAAGGTCACGCCGTGCAAGCCCGAGGTGGCGCAGCGCCACAGCGGCTTCCTGGTCGGCGGCACCTCGCCGTTCGGCACCCGCAAGGCGATGCCGGTGTATGTGGAGGCCAGCATCCTGGAGTTGCCCGGCCTCTACATCAACGGCGGGCGCCGCGGCTACCTGGTCGGCATCGCCCCCGCGGTGCTGACCGGCCTCCTCGGGGCGAAGCCGGTGCAGTGCGCCGGTGCAGAATGAGCGCCCAGCCGCAATCGCCACTGCCACCGCACGCCAGGACCCCATGGAGACTCTCTACACCGTTGCCGCCGTGATCGCGGCCTACCTGATCGGCTCGCTGTCGTTCGCCGTGATCGTCAGCCGGGCCATGGGCCTGAACGATCCGCGCAGCTACGGCTCGGGCAACCCGGGCGCCACCAACGTGCTGCGCTCGGGCAACAAGACCGCCGCGATCCTGACGCTGCTGCTCGACGCGCTGAAAGGCTACGTGCCGGTGCTGCTGGTGGTGCTGTTCGGCGCACGCTTCGGGCTGCGCGAGGGCAGCG
>Ga0209050_1000164_pt1 | contig 154628 bp, 138 predicted proteins | sample Araplavi_mTSA_r2_FD_184276 | JGI IMG/M metagenome (GOLD analysis project Ga0209050, IMG submission 184276) | Arabidopsis root microbial communities from North Carolina, USA - plate scrape MF_Cvi_mTSA_r2 (SPAdes) (version 2) | ecosystem: Host-associated > Plants > Roots > Endosphere | place... | reverse complement strand
ACGCAGGAAGGGGCGCTTTCTTTGCTCACGGGATTTGGCGTACTGCTCACACACTGCATTGATGGTTCCCGAATGCAGCCCCAATTCCTTGCTGCTTCCGGTAGTCAATACATTGAGGTCGAATCCCGTCAGCCAACGTCGGCCAAAGCGCAGGGCATCTTTTTGCCGGTCGTTGCAGTAATTCCAGACGAAGCTGACTTTGCGGGCTTGCTCATTGAGCAGGCCACTCAGCGACTTCACGCGGTATCGGAAGACCATAATCATACTGTAATTATATACAGTATTTATCGCCCACTGACGCACGCTTGCACGTCATTCAAACGCTGCAAACGACTGCTACGCAGTCGGCTCCTTTCACTCCTCGCCCTGAAGGACGAGGTTTCTCGGAGCAAGATCTGATGAAAAAGCAAGCCGCCTTCACCCTGGTAGAAATGGCGATCGTGCTGGTGATCGTCGGGCTGCTGCTGGGCGGCCTGCTGGCGCCACTGAGTGCGCAGCTCGAGCAGCGCCGCGCCGCCGATACCACCAAAGCACTGGAGGAAGCGCGCGACGCCCTGGCAGGTTTCGCGGCCCGCAACGGCTATCTGCCCTGCCCCGCCATCTCCGCCTCGAACGGCCTGGAAGACCGCACCGGCACCCGCTGCAGCAACGAGCGCCGCCTAGGCTTCCTGCCATGGGCAACTTTGGGCCTGCCAAAACTCGACGCCTGGCAGCACCTCTATTTGTACAGCGTCACCCCAGCCTTCAGCGACAGCGGCGCGCTGTTCCGCCTCAACACCCCGCGCGACATCACTATCGCCAGCCGCGATGCCACCGGAGCCCTGGTCCCGGCCAGCGCGCAGAACGACATCCCTGCCGTAGTGCTGTCGCAAGGCCGCAATGGTTTCGGCGCCTTCAGCGACGCCGGCGTGCAAGCCGCGGACATGGGCCAGGGCAATGTCGACGAAAAAGCCAACTTTCAGGCCGACGGCCGAATGTTCATTGCACGCGACCGCGCCGACAATCCCGCCGCGGCCGGCGGCGCCTACGACGACATCGTGCTCTGGCTATCGCCCAACATCCTGTTCAACCGAATGCTCGCAGCCCAAAGGCTGCCATGACAATGCCACCAAAGGAGAGCGCCATGAGACACCGCGGCTTTACCCTCGTTGAAATCGCCATCGTGCTTGTCATCATTGGCCTGCTGCTTGGCGGCGTGCTGAAAGGCCAAGCCCTGATCGACAGCGCCAAGGTCAAAAGCATCATCCAGCAGGCGACCGCCCTGCAGGCCGCCGTCAACTCTTACCAGGACCGCTTTCGCGCCCTGCCCGGCGACGACATCCTCGCCACCACCCACGTCCCCGGCGCGGCAGGCAACGGCAATGGCGACGGCCAGATCACCGAGTACCAGCTGGCGCCGCAGCACCTCGCCCTGGCCGGCCTGATTACCGGATCCTACAACGGCACCACCGACTTCATGACCAGCGCCCAGGGCGGCGCCGTCTACATCTACAACGACGTGGTTGGCGGCCGCGGCGGCAACGGCATCCGCTTCGACAACCTGCCCGATACCTTTGCAGAGCAGATTGACGCCAAGCTGGATGACGGCAAACCCGATTCCGGCAACGTGCGTGCGACTGGGCCTTATACTAATAACGGAACCATCATCACGCGCCTAGCAATCTTCTTCTGAGAGCATATGACAGCAAATCCTGAACGGCGCCGCGTCTTCCTGATGCGGCATGGCAGCGTTACTTACTTCGACGAAGCCGGCAAACCCCACCTCCCGGAAACCGTCCCCCTGAATGAAGCCGGCCGCGCGCAAGCCGCCGCCGCCGGCCAGGCCTTCGCCGCGGACGGCGTCAAATTCGACCGCGTCATCGTCTCCGGCCTGCCGCGCACCGTCGAAACGGCGACGCGCGTGCTGGCGGAAACCGGCCAGCAAATCGAGCTCGAGACCTGGCCCGAACTGGCCGAAATCCGCGGCGGCAGGTTGTCCGGCATCCCGGACGACAAGCTGCGCGAAGCGTTCACCGGCGCCTTCGAAGGCGTGGTGCCCGAACAGCGCCGCTTCCTCGGCGGCGAATCGGTGGGCGAACTGATGGACCGCATCCATCCCGCCATTGCCAGGCTGCTCGCCGACGACAGCTGGGACACCGTGCTGCTGGTCCTGCACGGCGGGGTCAATCGCGCCATCCTCTCCTATGCCCTGACTGGCGGCCAGCGCCTGTTCCTTGGCAACCTGTCGCAGGCGGCTGGCTGCATCAACGCGCTGGATGTGGGCACGGAGCGACATGACTGGATCGTCCGCTTTTCGAACTACGCCCCGCCCGCGCCCCTGCAAACAGGCAGCCGCAGCACCACGATGGAACAGCTCTTTAACGAATATTCCAAATCGCGCTTGCTTTCCCGCCCATTAAAATAGTACGATCGTTCGAAAGGAGACAATATGTTCGAAGAATTCTTGGGCACCAAGGAGGTGTCGGAGCGCCACCGCTTCGACACCGCCGCACTGGACGCATATTTGCGCCGGCATGTGGAAGGCTATCCGCAAGGCGAATTGAAGGTCGAGCAGTTCAAGGGCGGCCAGTCGAATCCGACCTTCAAGCTATCGATCGGCGGACAGCATTATGTGCTGCGCACCAAGCCCGCTCCTGCGGCCAAGCTGCTGCCTTCAGCCCATGCGATCGAACGCGAGTTCCGCGTGATGGATGCGCTGCACAAGGCAGGCTTCCCCGCCGCACGCCAGTACTGCCTGTGCATGGATGAAGAAGTGATCGGCCGCGCCTTCTACGTGATGCAATTCGTCGAAGGGCGCGTGCTGTGGGACCAGGCCCTGCCCGGCATGACGCCCTCCGAACGCGCCGCGATCTACGATGAACTGAATCGCGTCATCGCGCAGCTGCACACCATCGACTACAACGCCATCGGCCTGGGCGATTACGGCAAGCCTGGCAACTACTTCCAGCGCCAGATCGAGCGCTGGACCAAGCAATACAAGGCTTCGGAAACCGAGACCATCGAAGCGATGGACCAGCTGATCGCCTGGCTGCCGGCCAACATCCCGCCGGGCGAAGACACCGCCATCGTGCATGGCGACTACCGCCTGGACAACATGATCTTCCACCCGACCGAGCCGCGCATCCTGGCGGTGCTGGACTGGGAACTGTCCACGCTTGGGCATCCGTTCGCAGACTTCAGCTACCACTGCATGAGCTGGCACATCGAGCCGGGCAAGTTCCGCGGCATCGCCGGCCTGGACCTGAAAGCGCTCGGGATCCCATCGCAGCGCGAATACATCGCACGCTATGCCGAACGCACCGGCAAGGCAATCCGCCTGGAAGACTTCAATTTCTATCTCGCCTTCAATATGTTCCGCCTGGCCAGCATCATGCAGGGCATCATGAAGCGCTACGTGGACGGCACAGCATCCAGCGCGCAGGCACTGGAATCGGGCAAGCTGGCGCGCCCGATGGCGGAAATGGGTTGGGCCTACGCCCAGGGCAAGGCAATCGAATAAGGAACGGCGATGGACTTCGACTACTCACCGCGCACCAAGGAGCTTCAGGCGCGCCTGCTGGCCTTCATGGACCAGCATATCTACCCGAACGAGAAGGCCTTCCACGAAGAGGTGGACCGCAATGGCCGCGAAAAGGGCAACCGCTGGATCCCCACCGAGCTGATTGAACGCCTCAAGCCGCTGGCCCGCGATCAGGGCTTGTGGAACCTGTTCCTGCCCCGTTCCAGCCGCGCACCGGAAGGCCTGTCCAACCTCGATTACGCGCCGCTGTGCGAAATCATGGGCCGCGTGCCTTGGGCTGCGGAAGTGTTCAACTGCTCCGCACCCGATACCGGCAATATGGAAACGCTGGAGCGCTACGGCACGGAAGAACACAAGCAGCGCTGGCTGGAGCCGCTGTTGCGCGGCGAGATCCGCTCCGCCTTTGCCATGACCGAGCCGGCAGTAGCATCGTCCGATGCCACCAATATCGAAACCCGCATCGAGCGCGACGGCGAGCACTACGTGATCAATGGCCGCAAGTGGTGGATTTCCGGCGCCGGCGATCCGCGCTGCCAGGTCTACATCACCATGGGCAAGACCGACTTCGACGCACCGCGCCACGCGCAGCAGTCGATGATCCTGGTGCCGGCCGATACGCCGGGCCTGACCGTCCTGCGTCCACTGCCGGTGTTCGGCTACGACGACGCGCCGCATGGGCACTGCGAAATGGTGTTCGTGAACGTACGCGTGCCGGCCTCGAATATCCTGCTGGGCGAAGGCCGTGGCTTTGAAATCGCCCAGGGCCGCCTGGGTCCGGGGCGCATCCACCACTGCATGCGCGCCATCGGCGTCGCCGAGCGCGCGCTGGAACTGATGGTGCAGCGCCTGACGTCGCGGGTTGCATTTGGCAAGCGGCTTTCCGACCAGGGCGTGTGGCGCGAACGCATCGCCGAGTCCCGGATCAAGATCGATACTGCGCGCCTGCTGACGCTGAAAGCGGCCTATATGATGGACACGGTCGGCAACAAGGTCGCCCAGTCCGAAATCGCCATGATCAAGGTGCTGGCGCCCAATGTGGCGCAGCAGGTGCTGGACTGGGCCATCCAGGCCCACGGTGCGGCCGGCGTGTCGGATGATTTCCCCCTGGCCTACCAGTGGGCGGGCAACCGCACGCTGCGCCTGGCCGACGGTCCGGATGAAGTGCACCGCAATGCCATTGCCAAACTGGAGATTGCGCGCTTCTCGTCTACGACAAGCTAAGCTATCATCAACCTGCAGTCACTTTTCCGAAAGGATGTGCCGTGCAGGACGACTCCAGCAAGCCCTTGCCGCCGTTGCGGTCGCAGATCGCGCTGCTGGCTGCGGCCTGCGCCGCGCCAGCCTTGCTGGCGGTGGCCCTGCTGCTGGTGTACTTCCAGCAGCGCGACCTGGGGCGCGCAGAACTGCAGGTGCAGCGCATCGAGCGTGCTGCAGCAGCCATCGTCGATCGCCAGTTGCTGGCGGCGGAAGCTGCGGCCATCGCGCTGGCCAGCAGCCCCAATGCCCGCAGCGGCGACCTGGTTGCCCTGCGCAGCCAGGCAGCCAGCGCCCTGCCGCCGGCCTTGCCCTACCACTCCCACATCCTTTTCACGGAAAACGGCGCGGCTCACCTGATTGCCGGCAGTACCCTGCCAATCGACCGCGCCGCCAACGCAGCCCGCATCAAGTTCAAGCAGGATGCCCGATCGGCCGTCAGCCTGCTGCGGGCAAATGGAAAGGAGCCGGCCCACCTGGCGGTCGATGTGCCTATCCAGCGCGCCGGCAAGCCGCCCGCCGCCCTTAGCGTGCTGCTGCCCGGCGATGCGCTGGACAAGGTAGCCGAGGAATTGCAGCTCGAACCTGGCACTGTGGTCGCAGTGCTGGCGCCGGACGGAAACCTGGTGGCCCGCAGCCATGACGACGGCCGGTCCAGCGGCCAGCCCGCGGCCGATGCCTTGCATGGCCTGCCCCTGCAAGTGGGCTACCTGCGCGGCGCCGACAGCCCCTGGAGCGTGGCGGTCGCATCGCCCGCACCCGGAGCACTGGTTGCCTTCGATGGCTTGTTCTTTGGACTTTCGGCCGTACTGGCAGCACTGGTATTGGCCGGCTTCGCCGCGGCAGCCCTGGCCGCACGCCGCATCGCAAGCTCGGTCGATGCCCTGCACGCACCAGCCCAGTCGCTGGCGAGCGGCGCCCCTATCGAAGCGCCCCGTGTCTCGTTCCAGGAAGCGCGCCAGATTGGCGACACCTTGCTGCAGCTTGACCGCGACCTGACGCGCCACCGGCAAGACCTGGAACGCGTGGTTGAAGAACGCACGCAGCAACTGGAGAACTCCAACGCACTGCTGGAGACGATTTACGCCACGGCGCCGGTCGGCCTGAGTTTTGTCGATACCCGCCTGCGCATCCTGATGATCAACGATTACCTGGCGTCGATGAATGGCCTGGCGGTCAACGACCATATCGGGCGCCGCTTCGATGAAGTGATCACCGATCGCAGCCTGATGGCGCAGGTGAACCAAGCCTACCGCCGGGTGCTGGCCACCGGCGAAGCCGTGCCCAACGTCGAAATCTCCGGCAATACTTCGACACGCCCCGGCCGCAGCAGCCATTTCCTCACCGGCTATTTCCCGGTCATCGGCGCAGACGGCGCGATGGTTGGCATTACGACCGTGTTAATGGATATCACCCAGCAAAAGGAAACGGAAGCAGCGCTGCGGCAGTCCAAAGCCCTGTTCAAATCCGTGCTGGAGAACATGCCGGCCATGGTCTTCGTCAAGGATGCCCAGCACCTGCGCTTCGAGCTGCTCAATCGCCAGGGCGAACTGCTGCTCGGGCGGCCGCGCGAAGATTTGCTCGGCAAAAGCGACCGCGATCTCTTCCCGCCGGAGCAGGCCGCTGCCTTCCAGGAAGCGGACCGCAAGGTGCTGTCTTCCGAACAGGTCATGGAAATTCCCGAAGAGGCGGTGCGCGTCGGCGCCGGCGAGATGCGCTACCTGACCACCCGCAAGGTGGCCCTGCGCGACGAACAGGGCATCGCCACCCACCTCCTGGGCATTTCGCTGGACATCACGGACCGCAAGCGCGCCGACGAAGCCTTGCAGCAAACCTCCCTGAGCCTGGCCCGCAGCACCAGCTTCCTGCATACGGTGACGGAAAACCTGCCCGGGCTGGTGGCGTACTGGGATGCGGAACTGCGCTGCCACTTCGCCAACAAATACTTCCTGGCCTGGTTCGGCAAGACGCTGGAGCAAGCCATGGGCGAACCGATCGACCGCGTGCTGCCGGCCGCCCTGCTGGAGCAGATCCGGCCGCACATCAATGCCGTGCTCGATGGCAGCCCGCAGCACTTCCTGCGCGAACTGGAGCTGCCAACGGGCGAGCCGCGCTACACATGGATCAACTTCATCCCGGACCGCGGCGAATCGGGCGCCGTACGCGGCTTTTATGCCCTAGGCTCGGACGTTACTGAACTTAAACGCGGCGAATTGAAATTGCAGGAGCTGAATGAACAACTGATGCGGGCACGCGACCGCGCGGAGGCCGCCAGCCGGGCCAAGAGCGAGTTTGTGGCAAACATGAGCCATGAGATCCGCACGCCAATGAACGCAATCACCGGGCTGGCACGTTTGCTGGAAGAGGCGCCGCTGGAACGGCGCGAGCGCAGCTACGTCAGCAAGATCCAGCTCGCCACGCAAAGCCTGCTTGGCGTGGTCAATGACGTGCTGGACTTTTCCAAGATCGAGGCCGGCCAGCTCCAGCTCGAGCAGGCGCGCTTCAACCTGGAGCAATTGCTGGCCGGGACCGCCGTACTGGTCGCAAACAGCGCCTGGGACAAAGGCGTGGAGCCAGTGTTCGACATCTCGCCCACGCTGCCGCCTGAAATGGTGGGCGATGCGATGCGCCTGCAGCAGGTGCTGCTCAACCTCCTGAGCAATGCCATCAAATTCACCGAGCGCGGCGAAGTCGTTCTGACGGTGCGCGAAACAGCCGGCAGCGCCAATTCGCTGACACTGGAATTTACCGTGCGCGACACCGGCATCGGCATCCCGGCCGAACAGCAGCACCATATGTTCGACGCGTTCTCCCAGGGAGACAGCAGCACGAGCCGCCGCTACGGGGGAACGGGACTGGGCCTGGCCATCGCGCGCCGCCTGTCTGACCTGATGGGCGGCGTCATCGCCGTGGAAAGCACGCTGGGCCGGGGCTCCACCTTCCGCTTTACCTGCCCGCTGCAACGGCTCGCCGACGGAGGCGCCCAGGACGCGCCAGCCGGCCTGCATGGGCTGGCCGTACTGGCGGTCGACGACAACACCACTGTCCGCCAGGTGCTGCAGCGGACCGGCAATGCCATGCAATGGGCCACGACCACGGTCGCCAGTGCTACCGAAGGCTTGCAAGCATTGCGCAGCCGGCATTTCGACTTGCTGGTAGTCGACAGCGCAATGCCGGCCACTGACGGCATCGCCATGCTGGCGCAGGCGCGCGACGACAACCTGCCCCTGCCAAAAGTCGTGCTGATGGCGCCGGAACGCTCCAGCGACGATTTGCAGCAGCTGGCCGACAGCCTGCAGATCGACGCTGTCCTGGCCAAGCCATTTACGCCTTCCCGCCTGCGCGATGCGGTTCAGGCCGCGCTCACCGGCGCCAACCAGCCGGAGCACCGCAGCAGCCATGCCCCGCTTTCCGGCAGCCTGGCCGGCATGCACGTGCTGCTGGTGGAAGACAATGAGATCAACCAGGAAATGGCACGCTATATCCTGCTCCACTGCGGTGCGCTGGTGGAAGTGGCGTCAAACGGCGAGATCGCGCTGGACATGCTGCGCGACGACCCGCAGCGCTTCGACGCTGTGCTGATGGACTTGCAGATGCCTGTCATGGACGGTTACCGCGCCACTGAATCGATCCGCTCCATGGGCCTGCGTACCCTGCCCATCATCGCGATGACCGCCAACGTTATGCCGGAAGACCGCATTCGTGCCATCGAGGCGGGCGTGGACGCGCATATTGCCAAGCCGATCGACGTCGACGAAATGATCGCCACCTTGACGCGCCTCGCGCCACTGCATCCGGAACTCGCCGCTGCGGGGCAGCCGGGCCTTGGGCGCAACGAGCAACGCGGCAACGGCTGCCCCACCGCGATCGCCGGTATCGACCTGGAGGCCGCGCTGCGGCGCGTGGCCGGAAACTATGCCGCCTTTGCCGGCCTGCTCAAGCGCTTCGAAAACTCCCAGGGCGACGCCGTGCGGGAGGTACGCGAGTGCCTGGCGCAAGACAAGCGCTACGCTGCCACGCGCGTGCTGCACCGGCTAAAGGGCGTTGCTGCCAACCTTGGCGCCACCGAGGTTGCCCGGCTCAGCGCCCAGGCGGAAGCCGCCGTCGCCGAAGGCCAGGACAGCTCGGCGGCAGCCCTGCTGCTATCGCTGGAACAATCACTGGCCGTCGTGATCAGCGCCGCCCGTGAACTGCCGGTTCCGGCGCCGGCTGCTGCCGGCGGTACCGCTATATCGAACCTGCCGCGAGCCCTGGGCGACCTGCAGATGCTGCTCCGGAACAGCAATATGCGTGCCCTGGCAGCCTTCAAAGCCCTCACTCCCGTCCTTGAGCAGCGTTGCCCGGACCTGCTGCCCGGCCTGGCCAATGCCATCGAAACGCTCGACTTCACCAACGCCGAACAACGGCTGCAGGAAATCATGAAACGGGAGGAAACCGCATGACATGGACCGACCAGGCGCACAATGGGCGCCTGCTGATCGTCGATGACGCCATGGAGAATATCCAGATCCTTAACCATGTGCTGGGCGAGGAGCATGAAGTATTGTTCGCCATGAATGGCGAGAAAGCGCTCGAACTGGCACACCAGCACCAGCCCGACCTGATCCTGCTGGACGCCGTCATGCCGGGCATGGACGGCTATGAAGTCTGCGCCGCCTTGCGCGCCTCGTCGGATGTGCGCGACATTCCCATCATCTTCGTCACCGCACTCACCACACCCGAGGATGAAACGCGTGCGCTCGAAGCGGGAGCGGTCGATTTCATCACCAAGCCATTCAACGTCGCCGTAGTGCGCGCCAGGGTTCGCACCCACCTGACGCTGAAGCGCCAGTCCGACGCCATGCGCGAGCTGACGCTGACCGATGCCCTGACCGGAGTTGCCAACCGCCGCAGTTTCAACGACGCGATCCAGAATGAATGGCGACGCTGCGCCCGTTCGGGCATGCCGCTATCGGTGGTCATGATCGACATCGACCATTTCAAGCGCTACAACGACGCTTATGGCCACCAGGCCGGTGACGCCTGCCTGAAGCAAGTAGCCAGCACCATGCTGCAATGCGCCGGCCGCCCGCCGGACCTGCTGGCGCGCTACGGCGGCGAGGAATTCGTCATACTGCTGCCCCAGGTCGACGTGCCGGGCGCGCAAACGGTGGCCCAACGGATCCTGGAAAGCGTACGCGCGCTGGCCATCCCGCATCGCATGTCATCGGTCAGCGACGCGGTGACGGTCAGCCTTGGCGTTGCCACACTGATGCCGGACGAGGGCGGCAGCCCCGAAGGGCTGGTGCGCTGCGCCGACGATGCCCTTTACCAGGCCAAGAAAAACGGCCGCAACCGCTTTTGCGTTGAAGGCTGCGATCAGGGGTAGCGGCGCATCAGGAATTCCGCCACGCAGGCGGGCTTCTCGCTGCCCTCGCATTCGACCGTGACTTCCCATGCCAGCTGGTGCCCGCCTGCCACCGCCGTAATGCTGCGCAGGACCACATGCCCGCGCACGCGGCTGCCGACCGGCACCGGCGCCGGGAAGCGTACCTTGTCCAGGCCATAGTTGACACCCATGCGCATGTCTTCCATATACACCGCATCCTGCAGCAGGCCTGGCAACAGCGACAGGGTCAAAAAGCCGTGCGCTACCGTGCCACCGTATGGCGATTCGGCTGCGGCGCGGACCGGGTCGGTATGGATCCACTGCTCGTCGTTGGTCGACGCGCCGAATGCGTTGACGCGCTCCTGCGTGATGTCGACCCAGCCGGATACGCTGACTTCCTGGCCGACCAATGCTTCCAGTTCCGCTACGTTACGTACCAAGCGCGCCATTAAGCTGCCTCCTTGAATCCTGGCTGCCCGATGAAGCGTTCCAGGTGATGATCTGCGTCGCCCAGCGTGACCTCGATCATCGCCAGGCGTTTGAAATAGTGGGCGGCCGGCAGTTCGTCCGTCACACCCATGCCGCCGTGCAGCTGCACCGCCTGCTGGCCAACGAAGCGCGCAGCCTGGCCGACCCGCACCTTGGCGGCGGATACCACGCGGCGGCGTTCCTCGTCGTCGCTCGACCCAACCTTGACTGCAGCCAGCATGGCCATCGACCGCGCCTGCTCCAGGTGGATGAACATGTCCGCCATGCGGTGCTGCAGCGCCTGGAACTTTCCGATCGGTGCGCCGAACTGCTGCCGGGTCTTCAGGTATTCCAGCGTGGCGGCGAAAATCGCATCCATAGCGCCAATGGCTTCCGCGCAAAGAAGCGCAGCGCCGTAATCGGTCGCCGCCTCGATCAGCGGCCAGCCTTTGCCCTGCACGCCCAACAGCGTGCCTTGCGCGTCCTTGAATTCCACCGTCGCGGCACGCTGGCCGTCAATCGTCCGGTAGTCGGTGACTTGCACGCCCGCCGCTTCGCGCTGCACGAGGTATAGCGATATGCCACCGGTGTCGCGCTCGCCCCCGCCGCTGCGTGCGGAAACGATGAACGCGCCTGCCTGGCCACCATGCAGCACAACCGTCTTGCGGCCACTGATCCGGCCAGCGCCAGCGCCGTCCGTGGCCCGTACGTCATTCAGCGCGTGGCGCGACTGCTGCTCGCCCAGTGCACACGCCAGTTTCAGCTCGCCGGCGGCGACACGCTCCAGCAAGCTTTCCTGGCCGCCTGCCAGCTTGAGGAATTGCGCCCCGAGAACAGTGGCGAAGTACGGTTCGACCACCAGGCCGCGGCCCAGTTCCTGCATCACGACCATCATGTCGACCGCAGTGCCGTTGAAGCCGCCCTGCTCCTCCGGCACCGGCAGCGCCAGCATGCCCAGTTCCACCAGAGTGGCCCAGGCTTCGGCGGAAACGCCAGCCTCCGAGTGGATGATCTTCCTGCGTGCCTCAAAACTGTAATCCTTATCGACCCAGCGGCGCAGCGCATCAGCGAATTGTTGTTGCTCTTCCTTGAAAGTGAAGTCCATGCCGTCCCCTTACAATCCCAGGATCATCTGGGTAATGATGTTCTTCTGGATCTCGTTCGAACCGCCGTAGATCGAAGTCTTGCGGAAGTTGAAGTAATAGGCCGCCAAAGGCGCCGCATCATCGTCGCCAGCCAGCGCATGTTCGCGCTCGCCATCAAGGTAAGCAGGATCGAAAGGCAAGGCTTGCGGCCCAAGGGCCTCCACCATCAACTCGGTCAGCATCTGCTGGATCTCGGATCCGCGCACCTTCAGCACGGAAGCCTGCGGCCCCGGCCCATGCGCCTCCTGCGCAATCGTGCGCAACACAGTTACCTCCAGCGCCATCAGCTCGATCTCGAGGTTCGCCACGCGCACCGCGAACAGCGGATCCTCCAGCAAGGGCTTGCCGTTCTTCTGCTGCTGGCTCGCGATCCTCTTCAGGAAGAGCAATTCGCGCTTGGAGCGTCCCACGGCCGCAATACCGGTGCGCTCATGCCCGAGCAGGTATTTAGCATACGTCCAGCCCTTGTTCTCCTTGCCGACGAGGTTTGCGACCGGCACACGCACATTGTCGAAGAAGACTTCATTCACTTCGTGATCTTCGTCCAGCATGATGATCGGGCGCACCGTAATGCCGGGCGTCTTCATGTCGATCAGCAGGAAGGAAATGCCCTCCTGCTTGCGCACGTTCTGGTCGGTGCGCACCAGGCAGAAGATCATGTCGGCGTGCTGCCCCAGCGTGGTCCAGGTCTTCTGGCCATTGACGATGTAATAGTCGCCCTCGCGCACTGCCGAGGTTTTCAAGGAAGCCAGGTCGGAACCCGAGCCCGGCTCCGAATAGCCCTGGCACCACCAGTCGGTGCAATCCAGGATGCGTGGCAGGTAATAGGCTTTCTGTTCGGGGCTGCCAAAGGCCATGATGACCGGCGCCACCATATTGACGCCGAACGGCAAGATGGGCGGAGTGCCAGCAATGGCGCACTCCTCTTCCCAGATGTGGCGCTGGGTGGCATCCCAGCCCGGACCGCCGAATTCAGTCGGCCAGGCCGGAGCAGCCCAGCCTTGTTTCGCGACGATCTTATGCCAGCGCACGTAGTCTTCACGCTTCAGGCGCAGGTGCTTGTGGACTTTGTTTTGAAGGTCGGGCGGCAGGTTCGCTGCCAGGAAAGTGCGCACTTCAGCGCGGAAGGCCTCATCCCTGGCAGAGTAGTTAAGGTCCATGCTGTCTCCTTGAATTGGTCGCGCCAGCAAAATAGCACGACCGTTTCAAAGAGTCTACAGCGCTTTGCGCCTCCGCGCCACAAAGCCGATCAGGCCCAGGCCGGCGAGCAGCATGGCGTACTCCCCAGGTTCAGGCACGGGCGTGGTAACGCCGTCCATCTCACGCCCGAAAATGGTCAGGTTGGAAAAGTCGGGATTTGCCTGGTTATTGCCAGTGAACCAGTCGATATTCCAGGTGCCGGTCAGGGTTTGGCCTGCACTGATGAACTGGTTATCGAACAGGAACGCACCGGCACCGTCGGCCGCCTTGAGCGACAGCACGAGGTCCAGCGAAACGGATTGGTTCGCGCTGGTATTGGTGACGCTCCAGGTGCCGGTTTTGCCGTCGCCCACGCTAAAGCTGAAGTCGAGTCCACTGACCAGGCTGAAGCCCGAGCCGGAACCACCTTCGTGCTTGCCCAGCAAAGTCCAGTCGCCACTGCCGAGACTATCGAAAGCGCCGCCTATCCCGCTGGTATTGCCACTCAGGCCGGCTTGCGGATTCCAGCCCGAGGTAAAGACGAAGGCGTCGGCGCTTTGTGCATCGAGCGTGACGTCGTCTGCAGAGGTATTACCGATGGTTGTAGCGCCGAAGGCGCTTGCCGCCAGGAGCATGCTGCTGGCAGCCAATGCAAACTTCTTTGCGATTGGTTCCATTCCGATCCCCTTCCTGTGAAGTTTAGACTGCCACTTCACTGTAGCGCTTTAGCGACCTCGACGGCGTTCATTACCTTTCCGAAATATAGTCACTCAGGATTGCGCCTGCGGGCAAGGAAGCCAAGCAGGCCAAGGCCCGCCAGCAGCATGCCATACTCGCCTGGCTCAGGCACCGCGGACACATCGCGCGCAAACAGCGCGAGGTTGGAAAAGTCCGGATAAGCGTTATTGGCCCCCGTGAACCATTCAATGCGCCAGGTGCCGTTCAAGGTCTGGCCGGCGTTAATAGCCTGGTTGTCGAACAGGAAGCCGGCGCCACCATCGCCTGCATGCATGGCGAAGACCAGGTCCAGTACCTTGTTCGCAGAACCCGTGTTGTGCACGGACCAGGTGCCAGTCGTGCCGCTGTTCATCGCAAAGCCAAACTGCAGCACGCCTGTATTGGCGAAGACGGCATTCTGGTCGTACTTATCGAGCAGGCTCCACGGCCCACCGCCGTAGGCATCGAAGGCAGTACCGAAACCGCTGGTGTCGCCGTTCACGCCCGCATGCGGATTCCAGCCTGCGGCAAAGACAAGGGCATCCGCATCGAAACCATCGAGCGTCACATCATCGGCTGACGTATTGCCGATGTTCGTTGCGCCAAAAGCGCTTGCCACCAATAGCAGGCTGCTGGCGGCCAAAGCCAGTTTCTTTCCGATCGCATACATGATATAGCCCTCCCTCTGATAAAGACCGAACCTTTCAACAGCTTAGGTAGCCCGGCCTTAGCGGGCTTTGTTCAGGCACAAGCTTGGGGAGGAGGAAAAAGTACGGCCATACAAAAAGAAACGCCGCAGATGGCCTATCCGCGGCGGAAATAAGGGGTATTAACTAGATTGTTCTCAGCAGCGAAGCTGCCGGGCCGGCAGTACGCCGACACTTTCATATTATCAATTTTTGCAACTCAGCACTCAATTTCTGCAATTCGTCGCATTCACGCCATATCCATGGGTGATGGCCGATAGGATGCTCACATCCCACTTAGCATGCACAACAAGGACACAACCATGCGCACCAAGCTCACTCTCGCCGCCCTGATTTCTCTCAGCCTGGCAGGCTGCGTCGTCGTGCTGAACGACAGCGGCGACTACGTCAAAGGCAGTGGAACGGCCACCGTCGAAAGCCGACACATCGCCAGCGCAACTGGCCTGCGTATTGAGAACCGCCATCGTGTCGATATGGATGTCGAAGTCAAGGTAGGCGGCGCGCCATCTCTGGTGATCGAGGGTGACAACAACCTGGTGCCGCTGGTGCATACCGAAGTGCGCGGCGATACGCTGCGTGTGTGGACTGAGGACCGCATCGACAGCCGCAAGCCAATCCATGTGCGCTACACCGTTCAGCGCCTGGACAACCTCGAATCGACAGGCTCGGTGCGAACCGAAGTGCAAGGTTTGGCTGGCGGCCCGCTGGCCGTGTCCCACACCGGCTCCGGCTATCTCGAACTGCGCGGCCGCGTCGACCAGCTGGATCTGCGCCACACCGGCTCGGGCCAGCTGTACGCAGACGGCCTGGAAAGCAAGTCTGCGGTGGTGGACATGGTAGGTTCGGGCCGCGTCAGTATCGGTTCGGTGCGCGGCGATTCGCTGCGCGTTTCGTCATCGGGTTCCGGCAGCTTCTACGCCCGCGGCATCGTACGCACGCTCGACGTGCAGATGCATGGTTCCGGCAGCGCCCAACTGAACGACTTGCGCGCCGACGAAGCGAACATCACCAGCAATGGCTCCGGCGGCGTGCAAGCCTGGGTGCAGCACAAGGTTGATGCCCGCGCCAACGGTTCCGGGCGCATCGCCGTCACCGGCAACCCATCCCAGCGCACGCTGTACGGCCGCAACACGTCGATCCAGTAGTTGCTCAGGATTGGCTGGCCGCCGCGAAGCTGGCGGCCAGCCACTCTCCTACGGCCTTGATACGTCCAATGCCGATGGCGTCGCGGTGGCTCAGCAGCCAGACTTCGCGCGTGACTTCGACTCCCCCCAGCCGGACCAGGCCGGGCATCTTTTCCATCATGCATGGCAGCAGCGCCAGTCCGACGCCGGCGCGGCAGACTTGCACCATGCTCCCCAGTCCGTTTACGCGCAGTGCCACCTGGCTGCGCGGCACCACGCGGTCCAGCCAGCGCGTTTCGGGCAGGCGAGCCAGCGTGGCGTCGTAGCCGATCCACGGCTGGGCGCTCCAGCTGGCGCTGTCCACGCCCGCATATTGCGGGGCGCCGAATACTGCCATCGGCAACTCACCGAGCCGTCGCATCACCAGCGCTGCGTCTTCTACCGGCCTTGCAAGCCGCAGGGCGAAGTCTGTCTCGCCCCGTGCGAACGAAACATTGTTGTTGTCAGCCAGCAGGTGCAGCTCCAGTCCCGGATGCTCGGCGCGCAGCACTGGCACATGCCCTGCGAGCCAGAAGTCGAACAGGAAGTCGATGGCACTGATGCGTACTACTCCCACCGCAGCCTGAGATTCGCGCGATGCTGCAAGCAGCATCGCTTGTACGTTGCCCGCCACGGTGTGGCCGTATTCGACGAAGGTGCGCCCCGCTGCTGTCAACTGGTAGCCGCTGGTATCACGCAGGAACAAGCGCAGGTCCAATTCCTTTTCGGCTGCGGCGACACGCCGGCTGATGGTTGATGCATCGACTCCGAGCTCGCGCGCAGCAGCGCTCATGCTGCCGCAGCGGGCCAGGGCCAGGATCAAAGGTATGTCATTCCAGTCGAAGGAGTTCACATTGTTCCTATCCATGCAGAACTGCAAAACGGCTTTGCAGGCTTGTGCGTTCCCTTATGCGCGACTGCTGCCTACTATGGCTTCCATCACCAGCCACTCACACAAAAGGAAATGCCATGACCCTCACCATCCAGGTCGCTGACGGAAGCTTCAACTGCCATGTCGCGCGGCCAGCCACGCCCGGCCCGCATCCAGTCGTGGTTGTGCTGCAGGAGATCTTCGGCGTCAACGCCGGCATCCGCAGCATTGCCGCCGACTACGCCGCCAAAGGCTTCATCGCGGTTTGCCCCGACCTGTTCTGGCGTGCCGAACCGGGCCTGGATATGTCCGAAGCCAAGGAAGGCGACTGGGCCAAGGGCTTTGCCCTTTACAGCGCTTATGACCGCGATAAAGGCGTGCAGGACGTCGCTGCAACTGTCGCCGCAGCCCGCACCATGCCGGGTTCAAACGGCAAGGTCGGCGTCACCGGCTATTGCCTTGGTGGCTTGCTGACCTTCCTCGCTGCTGCACGCACCGACGCCGATGCCTTTGTCGCCTACTACGGCGGCGGCACCGACCAGTATGTCGATGAAGCGGTCAACATCAAGCGGCCGATGATTTATCACCAGGCCAACGAGGACGAATACATCGACAAGGCAGCGCAAGCAAAAATCAACGCGGCGCTGTCTGCCAATCCGAACATCCAGGTCTTCAATTACCCTGGCCGCAACCATGCATTCGCACGCCCTGGGGGCCACCACTTCCATGCCGGCGACGCCGCACTGGCCAATGGCCGCACCGACGCTTTCTTCACACAGCAACTTGCAATGTAACATACCCTGAAAGGACTACAGCCATGAAAAACTTCGATTCTTCGCGCCGTTCCGCCCTGGTTGGCAGCGCAAGCCTTGCCGCTGCCGCCGCTGCTTCCGCCCTGCCCGCCGCTAGCGCCGTTGCGGCTCCCGGCGCCAGCGTGAAAAAGACCGCTGCCTTCATCACGACACGCGATGGCGTCGACATCTATTACAAGGATTGGGGTCCGCGCAACGGCCAGCCCATCGTCTTTAGCCATGGCTGGCCTTTGAGCTCGGATAGCTGGGAATCGCAGATGTTCTACCTGGCTGGCCAGGGCTACCGCGTGATCGCCCACGACCGCCGCGGGCATGGCCGCTCCAGCCAGCCGTGGGAAGGCAACGACATGGACCATTATGCCGATGACCTGGCTCAGGTGATCGAGGCGCTGGACTTGAAGAACGCGGTGCTGATCGGCTTCTCCACCGGTGGCGGCGAAGTGGCGCGCTATGTGGGCCGCCATGGCACCAAGCGCGTGGCCAAGCTCGCCCTCGTATCAGCCGTGCCGCCTTTGATGTTGAAGACTGCCGATAATCCGGGCGGCCTGCCGCTTGAGGTATTCGATGGCATCCGTGCGGGTTCGGTCAAGGATCGTTCGCAGCTTTACCTCGATATCGCTTCCGGTCCGTTCTACGGATACAACCGACCGGGCGCCAAGCCTTCGCAGGGCATCATCAATTCCTGGTGGATGCAGGGGATGATGGGCGGACATAAAAATACCTACGATTCGATCAAGGCCTTCTCGGAAACGGACTTCCGCAACGACCTGGCCAAGTTCGACAAGCCGACCCTGATCATCCACGGCGACGACGACCAGATCGTGCCGATCGATGCTGCAGGCCGTGCCTCGGCCCGCATCGTCAAGCATGCGAAACTGCTGGTCTACCCTGGCGCTCCGCACGGCTTGACCGATACGCACAAGGACAAGGTGAATGCCGACCTGCTGGCATTCATCAAGGCCTGAGCCTCAGTTGATGGTCAGTGCGAGATCGCGGCCGGCTGCGGCGGTATTGCCGGCGTAGTCTGCCGCGTAGATGCGCAAGGTGTAGTCGCCCGGCGCGAGTTCGCTGACATTCCAGCGTCCTGGCACGACGTCGCCATCCGACAAGTGGCTTAGCAGCGAGTAGGTGAAGCGCGTGGACTTGCTGCCGTAGACGGTGATGCCGCTGTCGGCGGAGTACACGACTTTCACCGCTTCGCGTTGCTTGGGCAACTGGTCGTAGGTTTGCATGATGCGCGGCTGCTCGTAGCCTGGCACCGGCGTGCCGTCAGCTTGCAGCAACTGGTAGCCAAGCTTGTACAGGCCCAGGCGGCGGCGCGCCAGGTTGCCGTCCATCTGGTCGAAGGCATCGACCACCACGTTCACTTCTCCCAGGCTTCTTGGCACTTCCATGCGCTTGCCTTTCCTGCCCGGCAGGCGCTTGTCGTTGGCGTCGTACAGGGCGATGCCCTGTATGACGGGAGCAATGGTATCCCGCAGCCCGGGAAACGGCAGCGCGAGCGGATTCACCACACGGCCACGGTCATACAGGTTGAGGTGGACGTGTGCCATCTGGTTCACCACGCCCAGTTGTTCGCCGACGTAGAAGCGCGTTCCACGACGGACCCGGACGCGTTCCGGCTTGCCCTTATCGTTCAGCAGGAGCTGGAAACGGTTGTCGAGCGCACGGTTCTTCTTGTCGCGGCCAACCTTCATGTGGATGTAGCTGGTCGTGCCGAGGTTGATGCCTTCGCCAAGCGAAGCAAAAGCCCAGTTGGGGAGCGGGTCGCTGACCTTGGCTTTTTCGACCACGTGTACCGAGCTGCCGACGTCGGCCTGCACATCCAGGCCGGCGTGGAAGTGGTGGCGGCTGTCACCGTCGTAGCTTCCCCTCACCTCGCCCATCAGGCCGACCACCTCGTGCGGCTGGTTTTGCGGGAGCACGGGCCAGGGCATCGGGGCCTGGGTGCGCTTGGCCATGATGTCGCTTGCCGCTACAGGCGCTGCACCTGTCGGCGCACCTCCCTGGCTGGCAGCGGCCGGCGGGATCGCCTCCGCGGCGTGTGCAGTGCCGATCAGCGCCGCGGCCGCCCGCGCGGGTTGGCCCGGCTGCGCGCCACTGGCGGCGTGCGCGGAATCCGCACTGGCATGTACCACGCGGTGCAGGCGTTGCGCGGCCCCGTCGGCGAGGATCAGCGTACCGTTCGGCGCCAGCGCCAGGCTGCGCGGGCCGTAGACCTGGATATTGCCATCAATGCCGGTAGCCGGATCGGCAGGCCGCGCCGCGTCTGGCATTCCGGCCAGGCTGCCATCGGGCGCGAGTTGCAGCAAACGCCCGCGCGAAGACACGGCGATATAGACAAAACCATCATGCGTCACCGCCAGTGCCATCGGACGCCGCAACAGCGGCTCTTTCTCCAGCTCGGGCGCCACGGCAAGCGTGATCACCGAGCCATCAGCATTGATGCGGCGCACCGCATCGTTGCTCGTGTCGGCGATATAAATGCCATCCTTACCGACAGCAATGCCGCAAGGTGTATCAAACTGCGCCCCCTCGCCGATGCCATCGACGAAACCAGGCCGCGCGCTGCCCGCCAGGGTGGTAACCGTGCCGTCGGGAGTAATCTTGCGGATCCGGTCGTTATATGTGTCGGCGACATACACCACGCCAGCCTCATCGACCGCCACGCCAACAGGGCCATTAAACTGGGCCAGCGCACCCTGCCCGTCCGCAAATCCCGCCACGCCGCTGCCAGCCAGAGTCGACACCGTACCGTCGGCGGCGATCTTGCGGATTGCATGGTTGCCCGTATCAGCGACGTAGACATTGCCCTGCTTATCCAGGGCTATTCCGGAAGGCGTATTGAATGCTGCGGCAGCACCAAGACCCTCGCTATAGCCTTCCACCCCACCAGCCAGTACACGCGTGCTGCCATCCGGCGCCAGTACCGAAACCGTATTCTTCTCACCACCATCGGCGAAATACACATTCCCCTGCTTGTCGACAGCTACACCATAGGGGTCGGCCAAGCCGGATTCCAGCAAAGTCTCCAGCCGCGCCGCCCAGGCCCGTTCCGTCGGTTCCGGCCCGCGCTTGATTAACTCCGGCAAGCGTGGCGCCGCGCTGCGCGCTGGCGAAGAATTGTAAAAATAGCCACCCGCTCCGGCAATCGCCAGCACCGCAGCCCCAATAACAGTCAATTTGATGGATGTATGCACAGGCAGGATTCTACCGCCCCGACGCCGGGGCCGCAGACAAAAAAAAGCCCGCTCAGGGAGCGGGCTGAAGTCTATTTCCTTGGAGGAGAATAGAGGAGACAGGTGTAAGTATGCTGCGGCGCGGTATATCTGTCTACTTTATTGTAGTAATACTAGATATAACCAACCGCAATATCACTTGTCGCTTACGTAAGGCAGCACACGGCTGGCCAGGCGAGTATCGGTGCGCAGCACGCTTACCTCGTCGGCCAGGATGTGCACTGCCTCGTTCAGCAGTACGTCCTTGGCATTTTTGGCGGCCTTTTCGGCATCCAGTTCTGCAGACAGGGAACGCTCATCCGCCTGCAGGCCATCATCGGTGCGGATTGCGCCACGCACCTGGTTAGCCTGGCGCTGGGCGGCGCGCGGGTTGGCAGGTTTGGCGGCAATCGCCTTGTTCAGCGCGTCTTTCGGGTCCGCCACCAGGATAGGATCATCCGGCGACGGTCCGGCGGCCAGGCGCTGTTCACGCAGCTTGGCGCGCGCCTCTTGCTGGTCGCGCTCCTTCCGGCGCACGGTTTCGTTGAGCGAGACGATATTGTCCTGGCGCTGCTTTTTGACGTAGTTGATGTCGTCCAGCAGGTACTGGTAGTCCTTGTCCTTGGCGACGCGTGCTTCGTGCTTTTTGTCCAGCATAGGCACGATTTCCTTCAACTCGCCGGCCGGAATGTAGACCGCAGGCTTGATCTGGGTGTATGGCAGCGAGTTGTCGTAGCTCGACTCGCCGAAGTTTTCGGCATCGCTAGTGGAGGCCAGCTTGATGTCCGGCGTCACGCCGCGCAACTGGGTAGTGCCGCCGTTGATGCGGAAGAACTGGGCCACCGTCATCTTCAGTTCACCGAAACGTGCCTTGTCGTTCTGGCCGAAGCGGTCCAGGTTGACCAGGGTCTGCACGGTGCCCTTGCCGAAGCTAGGCTCGCCGATTACCAGGCCGCGGCCGTAATCCTGGATTGCCGCGGCAAAGATCTCGGAAGCCGAGGCCGAACCACGGTTGATCAGCACGCCAACCGGGCCATCCCAGGACAAGCCTGGCACATTGTCCGCTTCCACTTCCACGCGGCCCTCAGCATTACGCTGCTGCACCACAGGGCCACGGTCAATGAACAGGCCGGTCAGCTCCACCGCCTCGGTCAGCGAACCGCCGCCATTGTTGCGCAGGTCGATCAGCACGTTATCGACCTTCTCTTTCTTCAGCTCACCCAGCAGGCGGGCTACGTCGCGCGTGGCGCTCTTGTAGTCCTTGTCGCCTTTGCGGCGCGCATCCCAGTCCTGGTAGAAGGTCGGCAGCGAGATCACGCCAATGCGGCGCTTCACGGCTCCATCCTTGACTTCCAGGATCGAGCGCTTGGCGGACTGCTCTTCCATGCTGATTTTCTTGCGAACCAGCGACAGCACGTAAGGCTTGCCATCCGGGCCTGCATCAGCACCCAGTACCTGCAGCTTGACGGTCGAATCCTTTGGACCGCGGATCAACTGCACCACATCGTCGATACGCCAGCCCAGCACGTCGGTGAACTTGTCCGACTCGCCCTGCGCCACGCCGACAATGCGGTCGCCCACTTTCAGCTTGTTGGACAAGCCGGCCGGGCTGCCCGGCACGACTTCGCGGATCACGGTGTACTCGTCGCGATTCTGCAGCACAGCGCCAATCCCTTCCAGCGACAGGCGCATGGCGATGTCGAAGTTCTCGGAGGCGCGCGGGCCAAGGTAGTTGGTGTGCGGCTCGATCGACATGGCGTAGGCGTTCATGAAGATCTGGAACACGTCTTCGCTATTCAGCTTGCGCGAACGGGTCACGTAATTTTCATAGCGCTTGTCCAGCGTTTCGCGGATCGACTTCTCATCCTTGCCGGCCAGCTTCAGGCGCAGCCAGTCATTCTTCACGCGCTTGCGCCACAGGTCTTTCACCTCGGCTTCAGACTTCGGCCAGTCGGCCTTCTCGCGGTCGAACTGGTAGCTCTCGTCCTGCGTGAAGTCGAACTTGGTCTTCAACAGTTCGCGGGCGTATGCCATGCGATCCGAGAAGCGCTGCTGGTAAAGGTTGTAAATAGCGAAAGGCGTTTGCAGGTTTTCGCTGTTGATTGCGTCGTCCAGGCGGGATTTTTCCTTGCTGAAGGAATCGATATCGGCCTGGGTAAAGAACAGTTTTTCGCTATCGAGCGATTTGAAGTAGCGGTCGAAAATCTTCTCCGACATCGCGTCGTCCAGCGGCGTAGCCTTGTAATGGTAGCGCGACAGCACGCGAGACGCCCACAAGGCTGCCTGGGTCTGCTGTGCTGCAGGCTTGACGGTTACGTCTGTCGCCTTGTCTGCCTGCGCTGCGCTTGCATAAGCGGTGATCAGTGCCAGGGACATGGTGGCCAACAGGGTGTGCTTCTTCATCGGCTTGCTCCGAACGTAGGTGATTCTGTAAGAATATTGGTGATCCCATTCTACAGGATAGGACACTCTCGAGGAGAGAGCGATGATGGGCAGTGTGCTGCGATTCACTTAAGGGAGACTGAAGGGGGAAACTGAAGGCGAAAACAAAGGCTGAGCTTCCCGCCAATATTTACGCTAAGTCATTGAATTTTCTCAAAAACATTTTGTAACAAATGGAATTTCCGTGCGGCAACGAGATATCATATCGGCCTTCCCCAAAAACATGAGGAATCCATGTCCACCCCAACGCCCCCTACGCGTAGCTGGAGCGTCGGCACCAAGATTGCCGCCTTCACCTTTGTCCTTGTCAGCGCACTGTTAGCGCTACTTATCACTTTCATCAACTGGAACAGCACTACCATGCTGGAGCAGCGTGCGCGCGACCAGGTCGCGGCCGACTTGCGCGGCGTCGAAAACATGCTGGACGTGTTCAATGCGGCGATGGTCAACGACGCCGGCAGCTATGCCCGCCAGTTCGCGGCCCACGTCCCGGGCCCGTTCGAGCTCGATGGCAGCCAATTGTCCGCCAACGGCAAGCCGGTCAACAACGACTTCAGCATCCCGGATAACTTCACGGCACGGACCGGCGCCATCGCCACCATTTTCGCTGCCGAAGGCGCTGAATTCGTGCGCGTGACGACTTCGGTCAAAAAGGAAGATGGCCAGCGCGCAGTGGGCACCAAACTTGACCACAACAACCCAAGCTACGCGGTGCTGCGCGAAGGACGCTCCTACACCGGCCTGGCGCAGCTGTTCGGCAAGCCGTATATCACCCAGTATGACCCGGTCAAGGATGCTTCGGGCAAGGTAGTGGGCGTGCTGTTCATCGGCCTGGACATCAGCAAGAACATCACGGCCCTGAAGGAAAAGATCAAGGGTATCCGCATTGGCGAAACCGGCTATGTCTACGTGCTGAACGCTGCGGCGGGCAAGGACTATGGCACGCTGCTGGTCCACCCTTCCAAGGAAGGCGCATCCATGCTCGATGCGAAAGACAGCGATGGCAAGACCTTCATCAAGGACATGCTTGAGCAGAAATCGGGCGAGATCCGCTACATGTGGGCTGACACCGACAGCAAAACCTCCCCGCAAGAAAAGCTGCTGGTGTACCGCTACTTCAACGACTGGAAATGGATTGTCGCTGGCGGCACCTATGTGCATGAGATCACCAGGGATGCCGTCATTGCACGCAACCGCTACGCCATCTGCGGCATCGTCGCCCTGCTCGCCTTTGCCGGCAGCCTGCTCCTGCTGGTGCGTACCATCGTAAGCCGTCCCCTGATGCAGGTGCAGGACGCGGCCGGCCGTATCGCCGGCGGCGACCTGACCGTGCGCCTGGACGTCACGACCGGCGACGAAATCGGCAAGGTGCTAGGTGCCATGAACGGCATCAGCGAACGCCTGGCCGAGGTGGTTGGCGGCGTGCGCGAAGGCGCCGACCAGATCGCCACTGCTTCGTCGGAGATCGCAGCCGGCAACCAGGATTTGTCGGCGCGTACCGAGCAGCAGGCCTCCAGCCTGGAAGAAACCGCCGCCTCGATGGAAGAATTGACTTCCACCGTACGCCAGAATGCCGACAACGCGCGCCAGGCCAACGCGCTGGCGCGTGAAGCCTCGGACGTGGCCTCGCGCGGCGGCGCGCAGGTGGCCCAGGTGGTTGAAAAGATGGGCGCAATCAATGAAGCGTCGCGCAAGATCGAAGACATTATCTCCGTGATCGACAGTATCGCTTTCCAGACCAATATCCTGGCCCTGAATGCGGCCGTCGAAGCGGCGCGTGCCGGTGAACAGGGCCGCGGCTTTGCGGTGGTGGCCACGGAAGTGCGCAACCTGGCCCAGCGCAGCGCTGCTGCGGCGCAAGAGATCAAGGGCCTGATCGCCAACTCTACCGGCGAAGTCGAAGCCGGCGCCAAGCTGGTCGAACTGGCCGGTGCGACCATGGAAGAAGTGGTCAGCAGCGTGGGCCGCGTCACCGACATCATGGGCGAGATCAGCGCCGCCAGCGAAGAACAGCGAGCAGGCATCGACCAGGTCAACCAGGCTATCGGCCAGATGGACCAGGTGACGCAGCAGAATGCCGCCCTGGTGGAAGAAGCCGCCGCTGCGGCAGCGGCCATGCAGGATCAGGCCGAAGCGCTGGTGCGCGAAGTACGCGCGTTCAAGCTGCCGGCCACCAGGAATGCAGCCACGGGTATGTCCTCCAAACGTACCACCCTGCGCCTGCAATAAGCAGCAAGGGCCATGAACGCATGGCCAGTTTCCAATCCGCCGCAGACGGCCAGCAGGCCAGGAACTGCGGCGCAATCAGGAATGCCAGGCCGGCGTCCAAAGGCGTGAAATGCCAGGCGCCGCGCGTGCGCAGCACTGCAATCCACCACGGCACCAGCACCAGCAACATCGGCGCCAGCGCGGTCAGCGCGGCGTTGTACCAGCGCGCATTGGCGAGCTGGACTTCGCCCAGGCGATAGCCCTTGCCCTCGCGGCGCGGGATGATGGACAGCGAAACCGGCCGCGCAAAAGTGAGCAGCCCGGCAAAGAAATGCGCCAATTCATGGCACAAGGTGCCGGGGAGCTGCAGCAGCCTGAACACCACAAAACGCCGCGACAGCACCCAGGTTGCCACCGCCAGGCACAGCGACGGCACGAGATAGAAACCTATATCCATCAGGCCATTATACCGGCCCGGGCTCCAGCGGCAGGGTGCGCAGGCGCTTGCCAGTGGCGGCAAAGACCGCGTTGGCCAGGGCTGGCGCGATCAGGGCAGTACCCAGTTCATCCATGCCGCCGGGCGATTCCGTGCTCGGCACGATATCACGCTGCACCCGCGCGTGCAGTACCGGCTGGAGGATTTTATCCAGGCGCACATGCACGAAGAGATCGACCTGGATGCCTTGGCGTCCGTGGCCAATGTCAGCCGCTTCCATTTCCGGCTAAGGACGGGGCTGACGCCGTTCGCCTGGGCGCGCCTGGTGGGCCAGGGGAAAGTGGATCAGCCTGTATAGAAGCAGCGGCCGCACGCCTGGCGGTACGCTTCATTGCCGCCGATGCTGATTTGCTCGCCTTCGCGAATGCGCTCGCCCTTTTCGTCCACGCGGATGTTCATCGTGGCCTTTTTGCCGCAGGTGCAGATATTCTTGATTTCCTCGATGTCGTCGGCCAGCGCGAGCAGGTAGGCCGAACCTGGGAATGGCTCGCCACGGAAGTCGCTGCGCAAGCCGTAGCAGATCACCGGCACGCCCTTGGCCTGGGCCAGCTGATGCAACTGCTTGACCTGTTCCGGCGACAGGAACTGTGCTTCATCGACCAGTACGCAGGCCACTTTCTGCATGTCCTGCAGGAAGTCGGTATCGGCGGAAAACAGCTCGACTTCGCGCTGCGGTCCCAGGCGGGACGTCACCTTGCCCACGCCGTAGCGGTCATCGATGGCGGCGGTGAACAGACGGACGATCAGGCCCTGCTCTTCGTAGTTGTGGGCGACCTGCAGCATGGAGGTCGATTTGCCTGCGTTCATCGCAGAATAGCGGAAGTAGAGTTTTGCCACGGTGGAAATAATTTTGAAAGTCGCTGCGGGATTATACGCGAGCCGCCATCGATCAAAAAAGGTATAAGCTAGCGCAAAAGTATTCCTTCTTGGTTCAATCGGATCGCCACACAATGCGCGTTTTTCGCAAGGAGAGAAAATGCAGAATACCCGTCCTGCAGCTTTGTTCAGCTTGATCGGCAATACACCGCTTGCCGAAGTGACCCGCCTCGACACCGGCCCATGCCGGCTGTTCCTCAAGCTCGAATCGCAAAATCCCGGCGGCTCCATCAAGGACCGCATCGGCCTGTCCATCATCGAAGCGGCCGAACGCGATGGCCTGCTCAAGCCCGGCGGCACCATCGTTGAAGCCACGGCCGGCAATACCGGACTGGGGCTGGCCCTGGTCGGCGCCATCAAAGGCTATAAAGTGCTGCTGGTGGTCCCGGACAAAATGGCCACAGAGAAGATCCTGCACCTGAAGGCGCTGGGCGCCGACGTGCGCATCACCCGCTCTGACGTGGGCAAAGGCCACCCCGAGTATTACCAGGATTACGCTGCCCGCCTGGCCAGCGAGATTCCAGGCGCTTTCTTCGCCGACCAGTTCAACAACCAGGCCAACCCGCTGGCCCACGAGACCACCACCGGCCCGGAAATCTGGGAGCAGATGGCCCGTGAGATCGATGCCATCGTGGTCGGCGTCGGCTCCTCCGGCACGCTGACTGGCCTGTCGCGCTACTTCCGCAAGGTGGCGCCGCACGTCAAATTCATCCTGGCCGACCCCAAGGGTTCGATCCTGAAGGAATACGTGGACACCGGCAAAGTGTCCGATACCAGCGGTTCCTGGGCCGTCGAAGGCATCGGCGAAGACTTCATCCCCGCCATCGCCAGTATGGATGCGATCTCGCAGGCCTATACCATCACCGACCAGGAAAGCTTCGACAGCGCGCGCGCCCTGCTGCGAGCGGAGGGCATCCTGGCCGGATCTTCGACCGGTACCCTGCTGGCTGCGGCCCTGAAATACTGCCGCGAACAAACCAAGCCGCAACGCGTGGTGACCTTCGTCTGCGATACCGGCACCCGCTACCTGTCCAAGGTTTACAACGACAGCTGGATGTTTGACCAGGGCCTGCTGCAGCGCCAGAAGCTGGGTGACCTGCGCGACCTGATCGGCCGCCTGTTCGAAAACGGCGACGTTGTCAGCGTGGCGCCAAGCGATACCCTGCTGATCGCATTCAATCGCATGCGGGCCGCGGACCTGGCACAGTTGCCCGTGATCGAAAATGGCAAGCTGGCAGGCATCATCGACGAATCGGACATCCTGCTCAAAGTAGAGAACGACGCCGCCCAGTTCAAGGGCGAAGTCGGAGCTACCATGACCAGCCGCGTCGAGACCCTGGCGCCGTCTTCCGGCACGCAAGCCCTCCGTGATACCCTTGACCGTGGCTTGACCGCCGTGATTGCCGAAGGCGGCAAATTCTATGGCCTGATCACTCGCTACGACTTACTTAATCACCTGCGCAGGACTTTATCTTGACCGACAAGAAAACCAAAGCCCACCTGGCCACGCGCGTCATCCACGCGGGCCAGCACCCCGACCCGTCGACCGGCGCCATCATGCCGCCGATCTACGCCACATCCACCTTCGTCCAGCAAAGCCCTGGCGTGCACAAGGGCCTGGACTACGGCCGCTCGCACAACCCGACGCGCTGGGCGCTCGAGCGCTGCGTGGCCGACTTGGAAGGCGGCGCGCAAGCGTTTGCCTTCGCCTCCGGCCTGGCCGCCATTTCGACCGTGCTGGAATTGCTGGACGCGGGCTCGCACATCGTGGCCGGCGATGATATGTATGGCGGCACTTTCCGCCTGTTCGAGCGCGTGCGCCGCCGCAGCGCTGGCCACGAGTTCACCTACGCCGACCTGACCAATCCGGAAAACCTGCTGGCAGCCCTGCGCCCGGAAACCAGGATGGTGTGGGTTGAAACCCCGACCAACCCGATGTTGAAGCTGGCCGACCTGGCTGCAATCGCCCGCATCTGCCGCGAGCGCGGCATCCTGGCTGTCGCTGACAACACTTTTGCCAGCCCGATCGTCCAGCGCCCGCTGGAGCTGGGCTTCGACATCGTGGTGCACTCCGCAACCAAATACCTGAACGGGCACTCGGACATTATCGGCGGCATCGCGGTAGTTGGCAGCGAAGAGCGCCAGTCGGCGTGGCGCGAGCAGCTGGCTTTCCTGCAGAATTCCGTCGGCGCGATTGCCGGTCCGTTCGATGCCTTCCTGGCCTTGCGCGGCGTGAAAACGCTGGCTATCCGCATGGAACGCCACTGCAAGAGCGCCCTGGAACTGGCGCGCTGGCTGGAACGCGAGCCGAAGGTGAAAAAGGTCTTCTATCCGGGCCTGGAGTCGCACCCACAGCACACCCTGGCCAAGGCGCAGATGGACGGTTTCGGCGGCATCATTTCGATCGACCTCGACACCGACCTGGCCGGCGCCCGCCGCTTCCTCGAACGCTGCGAAGTATTCGCGTTGGCGGAAAGCCTGGGCGGGGTTGAATCGCTGATCGAGCACCCTGCCCTGATGACCCACGCGTCGATTCCAGCGGCGCAGCGCGCCACCCTGGGCATCGGCGATGGCCTGATCCGACTCTCCGTCGGCATTGAAGATATCGAGGATTTGCGCCAAGACCTGCGTAATGCCCTCGACGCCATCTGACCGTCACTGCACCAACTGCAAGCGCCCGATGCGGGTGCTTGACCTGTCCGGCCATTACCAGCGCCGGGTGGAGATCGACACCTGCCCGCACTGCTGCCTGGTGTGGTTCGACGACACGGAATCGGTGCGGCTGGCGGGACCCGGCATCGCCGAATTCGTGCGCGAGATCCATGGCGCAATGCAGGCCGGCGGCGAACACGCGCATGCAGTCTCACTGGCGCGCGTGCAATCCTGCCCGGTCTGCAGCGCGCAGCTCAAACGCGTGTTCGACATGTCGCGCTTCGGCCGCACCTCCAAGCTTCAATGCCCGCACGAGCATGGCTACTACCAGACATACATCCTTTACCTGGCCGAGAAAGGCTTCGCACGGCCATTGGCATGGTCGGATATCCGTTCGCTGCAGGCGGCCGGCAAGGAAGTCTTTTGCGCCGGCTGCGGCTGCCCGCTTCCGGCGCGGCCGGTCGAAGCATGCCCGGCCTGTCATTCTGCGGTCGGAATCATTGACCCGGCCCGGCTGGCAAAGGCGGTTGTGCCGGGCGCCGACTCCGGCAGCAGCACGGTCAGCGCCCCTGCCGTCGACCAGCACAAATGCCATGCCTGCGGCGGTTCCATCGACCTGACGCGCGACATTCATTGCCCCCACTGCCACGCACCGGTACTGCGGCGCGACACCGAAGAAGCATCGGTTGCTGCCGCAAAGGCAGCCAGTACGGCGGAAGCGGCCCTGGCGTCCGTGCGGGACGACAACAAGCTGAAAACCGCGGCGCAGCACATGATGGTCAATCTGGGCGAGGATCACCGCACGCAAAGGCTGCAGAACTTCGAGTTCAGGCTGGCCATCGGCCTGCTCATTGGCGCCATGACGCTGGGTATCATGGCCTGGTACCGCCAACCCGCCCAGCGCGCCAACTGGAAGCGCCAGGAGGCCCCACTGATTTCATACGCACCGAGGTTCAAGGAAACTGAACTGGCGTGCGACCTTCATTCTTCGGTGCGCCGCGAAGTCCGCGTCCGGCAACTGGTCGTCATGCCTGGCGCGCCTGGGCCGGGCGCAGCGCAGGCCACCTACGGTGCAATGCAGGCCGCCTTCCTGCGTGCCAAGGTCGCGCGCCAGGAATGGGAAACAAGCGGGTCTTTCGAAATGCTGGAGCAGCAATTCTCCAATCCCTACGCAAGCGTGCAAAGCATGCCGCCCGGCTTCTTCCGCCGGGGCGAAGCGCTGGCCGCGGTCGAACGTGCGGCATTCTGCCTGCCGCTCCGTGAAATCAGCCCGCCAATGCTGGCGGAAGATGGCTTCCACCTGATCGAGGTTGTTGAGGCACGCTGACCCCTGGCAGGGTAAAATCAAGGCTCACGATAACCCTGCTCCAACCAGCTTGACTCCATCTGAACGCCAATGCAGCAACTGCGGGAACCCGATGCGGGTCCTCGACTTGTCAGGCCATTATCAGCGCCGCGTCCAGGTCGATACCTGTACTCACTGTTGCCTGGTGTGGTTCGATGACACGGAATCGGTGCGCCTCGCGGGACCGGGCATCGCCGAACTCGTGAGAGAGATCCATGGCGCCATGCAGGCAGGCGGCGAACATGCCCATGCTGTCTCGCTGGCGCGCATGCAATCTTGCCCGGTTTGCAAATCGGCGCTCAAGACCGTCTCCAACCGTACCCGGTTTGGGCGCACTACCCAGATGGAATGCCCGGAGGGCCACGGTTATTACCAAACGTATATCCTCTACCTTGCCGAGAAAGGCTTCGTAAGGCCCCTGGCATGGGCGGATATCCGCTCGCTGCTTGCCGCAGGCAAGAAGCTGTTCTGCGCAGACTGCGGCTATCCATTGCCTGACCGTCCGGTTGATGAATGCCCCGCCTGCAAATCCGCCGTCGAAGTCATCGACCCCACCCGCTTGGCAATGGCGATCGACCGGCACGAAGCATCTTCAGTACAGGCAGCGACCGCAGTCGACCAGCACAAATGCCACGCCTGCGGAGGCGCCGTCGACCAGTCGCGCGAGATCTATTGCTCGCATTGCCACGCACCGGTGCTGCGCCATGACACCGCCGATGCCGCCACTGCCGCCGCAAACGCATCGGCGATGGCGCAAGCAGCCGAGCGAGCGCGACGCCGGCAGCAGGATGCAGCGGCCAGCGCCGCCAACGCCCTGGCCGCCCAGCGCGCGATGAAGACTTATATGGAGGGACAGCGTGGCCAATGGCGGAAAAACCTGGAGTTCAGGATTGCTGTGGGTATCCTGATCGCGGCCTTCGGCTTCATCACGTTCATGCGGTTCCACTTCTTCTGATTCGAAATTCTTCCCCGCCTTGCAGTCTCTCCGCGGCAAAGTCAATGAATCGCCTTACCCTGCGCGGCATGTCGGTGCGCTGAGCATAATACAGGTACAGCCCCATGCGATCACTCGTGCTTTGCGTCAGTAACGGCACCAGGTGCTTTGCATGAATTTCGGCCGTGGCATTGATGCTATCGATCTGTCCGATACCGATGCCGCTCAAGACCGCGTGCATCTCGGCTTCGGGATCACTACAGCAAACGACATGGTCCATCGATTTGTACAAAATTTCGCCCTCCACCTGGAACTCCCAGGGTACAGGCCGCCCAGTTCCCGGCTGCCGATAACCAATACAGCGATGATTAGCCAAATCATCGATGGTTTGAGGTATTCCATGCGACTGCAGGTAGCTCGGGGTGGCGCAAACGATTAACTGGATCGGAAACAGCCATCGTGATACCACTTGTGCAGTGGGCGCATTGCCGGCCTTGAAGCCAAGATCAATGCGCTCACCAACGGTGTCGGTACTTCGGTCCTCCAGCACCAGGTCAAAAGTGACACCTGGGTGCAAGCGGGTGAACTCCGCCACCAAAGGCATCAGGACTTTTCGCCCCACTGCACCGCCGGCACTGACGCGTATCAGGCCTTGGTCGCCTTTCGCGGAATTTTTCACGCGATTAAGCGCGCCGGAAAAGCCTTCCATGCTCGCCCGAACGGAATCGAAGAGCAGTTGGCCGTCTTCGGTCAACGTATTTTTGCGCGTTGTTCGATGGAACAGACGCACACCAAGGTAGTGCTCAAGTTGACGAATGTTCTTGCTCACCGCTTGAGGCGTGATCCCCTGTGCCGTGGCAGCTCGATTAAAGCTGCCGAGTTCCGCTGCCCTGATAAAGGTGGCAATCGCCCGAAGTTCATCCATGGTTACGCTCGAAATTCCATTTCACTGCTTGAAAGTATAGCAAGGACAAGTCTATTGGCAACCAATGGTTGCCTTTGATTTCGCCGAATAGCAACTACCGGGTTGTTCTGGCTTTCCCTAAAGTGATCCCTGTCCACCGACACATCATCAACCACCAAAGGAGAATGACCATGAACACCATCGCAAACAACCTGTCCGGCCGGGTAGCCGTTATCACTGGCGCATCGAGCGGCATGGGCCGCGCAACTGCCCTGCTGCTGGCTTCGCGCGGAGCGAAAGTGGCGCTGCTTGCCCGTCGCAAGGATGCGCTGGAGACCATCGCAGCGGAAATTCGCGAGCTGGGTGGCGAAGCCCTTGCGCTGGCCACCGACGTGACCAATCAAGCATCAGTGGAAGCTGCTGCCGCTACCGTACGCGAGCACTTGGGTAATGCCGACCTGGTATTCAACAACGCTGGCTTGATGCTGCCCGGCGCGATCGGTGCCCAGCCCCAGAAGGAATGGGAGTCGCAAATCGACCTGAACGTCACCGGCGCAATGCGCGTCATCCAGGCATTTATCCCTCAACTTGAAGAGTCTGCCGCACAGGGCAAGGTGGTTGACCTGATCAATACCTCGTCGATCGCAGGCCAGTACGTGTATGGCTATTTCGCGGTGTACTCTGCCACGAAAGCATTTGTCAGCCACCTGACCCGCCACCTGCGCCTGGAACTGGGACCGAAGAACATCCGTGTGTCGGTGATCGAACCGGGCATCACCGAGACCGAACTGCAGAGCCACTTCACTTTCCAGGGCGCGATTGACTGGCTGGAAAACGCCTCGAAGTCGATCGACTTCCTCAAAGCCGAGGACATCGCACAAACTGTCGGCTTCATCGTGTCGATGCCAAAGCACGTGAACATGCAGCAAATCGTGGTCATGCCGACCAAGGAAGGCATCTGACGCCAGCCGTCAGTTTTCATTTGGGCGCCGGACTGGATCGCTGATGTTGAACACCCGGCGCACGAGGCTTTCCAGCGCCACGAACACGCCCTCCACGCCAAAGCCGGCGATGAAGGATAGCGCCGAGGTGCTGAGCGCCCAGTTCCCCAGCAAGCCGATTTCGCTGCCTGGCGTGTGGCCGGACGGATTGACGAACAGCGCAATACAGGCGCCAATCGTGGCGCCCAGCGCCAGCTGCAGCAAGGCCAGCGTGAAATCGCGCGGCGACAGCAGGCTTTCGCGCATCTTCGCCCACAGGCCGCGCACCACAGCGGCGCCGGCGCCCAGCACGCCATAGCACAGCGGCAGTACAGCCGTTCCGACCACCAGCGTGACGACGCGCGCCTGCTCTTCCTGCGCACGCTGCAATCGGCTCTCTTTTTCGGACGGCGCGGCAACTGCCTGCTGTGCTACGCCGCCTTCCCGCAGGCGCCCGAACGGGCGGGCCAGCAAGCCGTAACAGGCTTGCCAGGGAACCAGCCAGTCACGCAGGTTCATGCTGATCGCAGCCGCTTGCGCCGACAGTTGCCGGCGCCGTGTACAGAGCTGGTACTCCTCCGTGTTGCGATAGTGCGGCACCCCGGCCCTGTCGGCCTCCGTGCAGAACTGCATCGGCGGTGCGGTGGCATTGGCGGTATGCTTGAATTCCGCCTCCTCGATTTCCTTGGACAGCGCAACCTGCGCCACCTGCACGGCATCAAGGTGCTGCAGGATGGCGCTGCCGCCCGCAACGTGCCAGGACATCACGCAGGTCAGGACCAGTCCAATCAGCAGCAGGTAGACCACCAGCTTCATGCGCAGGTTGAAACTTGAGGCCACCCTGACCAGGCCGGGAAAGGCATTGCGGGCCAGGGTCAGGCGCGTCGGCTTGTCCCAGTGCGAATTGTGCGAGCTGCCGTTTTCACCAGTACCGTTGCCGAACATCTTGCTGCGCAGCCAGTTGCGCCAGTCGCGCCGGTTGTCCTCCCCCACCACCAGCAACGTGAAGGCGATGGTCAGGCCTGTCGCCGGGCGCGCGGCAGCGTTCAGTTTGTCCTTGGCGCACAGCACCTTGACCGCCTGTGCCACGCGCTGCTCCTCGCTTCCGGGCGGCGACAGCCCAATCGCGCACAGTTCATCGATGTGCGGCTCACCGTCGTCGTGGCTGTGGAAGTTGTAGAGGCTCTTGTCCCAGCGTCCGGAGATGTGGTCAAGCAGCAGGAAGACCTCGTTCAGTTCGCGCACGAAGATGAAGTCTTCGATCCGTTGTTGGCAGGCGGCGCTGCCATTCTCGTCAGGGCTGGAAGACATGGGCGCCTCCCCAATTAGCAGTTTGTCACTTCATTGTGCGCCTGCCAATACGGGGAGGACTTTGCGCTAGCTCAAACGTGAACCTTATTCGCCTGGATGGTATTTGCGTTCCAGGTTCTTTTCGATGTCTTCCTTGTAGAACAGTACGTCCTTGAACTCGCCGCGCGCATACATCTCGGCCTGGTCGTTGAAGTGCGGCGATGCCGGGTCGCCGCTTTCGCCGCCGGCCATGATGCTCTTCGCCTTGATCTTCGGACCGAACTCCACGGCTGCCACAAAGCTGTTGCCGCGCTCGCCATAAATCCGCTTCGTGCGCTGCTGAGAAGTCATGCCATAGGCGGCCAGCGCGCCGAAATTGCCGGAAGCATAAGGCACGGGAATGCTTGGCTTGTTGTCGTCAAACGGCTGCACGATATCGCCAGTCAGGCGCTGGAAGCGGTTGATTTCGCCCCATGGTGTTTTCCAGCTTCCAAAGTCGGCGGCCAGTTTGTTCGAGGCGCGCACCAGCGCTTCCAGACGCTGCTTCGGGGTGAGCTGGGTCGCCAGGTAATCGAGAACCGGTATGCCCTTCTCTTTCGCGGCCGGGCCATACTGCTTGACCTGGTCCTGCAGCCAATAGATCGCCACCGAGGTAGGCACGGAAGTCAGCGAGTAGCGCATGTCCCAATCGCGCAACAGCGTGATTTGCTCGATTACGGCGGCCTTGGACAAGTCGCTGGCCGGCGCTTCGTCATACGCACGCACCAGCAGCGGCAGCAACGGTTCGAACGCCGGCAACTGGCTATCGTAAGCTGCCGCGATCAGGCTGTCGATGGTGAAGTCTTTCTTCCCCTGCAGCACACGCACCGCGTGGATGCCACGGGCGTTCTCGGGATTGACCGACATATAGGCCGGATAGTCTTCGGGGCGTGGGCTGTAGGCGCCAGCCGCCGAGAATGGCCAGTTATTGGTGTTCTGGATCCATCCGTTCTTCGGATTGAAGAGCTGGATGGTTTCGCGCACCTGGTGCAAGCCCTTCCAATCGGTCGCCGGTTCGGCGCCGTCGACCGGCTTGGTGTAGTCGAAACGCGGGTCGCGCACCGGCATGAAATTGCCGTGGAAGTAGGCGATATTGCCGTCCGCGTCCGCATACACTGTGTTGTTGGAGGAATTGGTGCGCAGCTCCATCGACTTGTAGAAAGCCGGATAGTTGCGAGCCTTGGTGCGGATGAAGGACTGCGTCAGCGCCTTCAGCGGCTCATTCATCATCGCCACGGAGACCCACTTGCCGCCTTGCTCGCGCACCACCGGGCCGCGATGGGTGAAATACGCGGTGACGGTCTTTTCGGCCATGCTGCCGTCTGCAGCCTTGTACGGCAAGCGCACTTGCTCAGTGCGGAAGGGGCGCAGCTCTTTGCCGTACTGGTAGAAGAACTTGCCGTCCTTCTCGACCACCGTCTCAAGATATTCGTCGATCACGTCTCCGCCGCCGGACGTGTGCATCCAGCCAACGCGGTCGTTGAAGCCTTGGTAGACAAAGAACTGGCCCCAAGTCACCGCGCCATAGGCATTCAGGCCCTCCTGGCTGCTCACATGAATCTCAGGGCGGAAGTAGAACGAGGTGTGCGGGTTGATCATCAGCAGCGCATGGCCCGATTTGCTCAGTGCCGGAGCGATGGCAAAGCCGTTCGAGCCGCGCGGTTCATTATCCAGGTCGCTGCCGATGGCAACCTTGGTTGGCGCCGGCCGCTTGCTGTAAAACGCCTTCAACTGGTCGATGCTGACGGTCTCGATATCGCCGCCGATGCTGCCTTCGCTGAAACTGAGCGCCATCCATGGCTCGAAGCGGGTCAACAGGCGCGGTTCCACCTTGGGATGGGTGTGCAGGTAGAAGTTCAGGCCATCGGCCCAGGCTACCATCAGCTTCTTCAGCCACTCCGGGCTGGCCTTGTACTGCGCCTTCAACTGCTCGGGCGTGATGAAGAGCTTCATGCGCAGGTCCTGGTACAGCGCCTTCTCGCCCTCCACTTCCGCCAGGCGGCCCATCGCGTTGATGAAATTCAGCTCGATGCGCTTGAAGTCATCTTCCGACTGCGCATACATCATGCCGAAGACCGCTTCAGCGTCGCTCTTGCCATAAATATGCGGAATGCCCCATTTATCGCGCAGGATCGTGACGCGCTTGGCAATTGCTTGCAGGCGCAACACTTCCGCAGGATTCAATGCCCCTGCCGCTTGCGGAGCGGCAGGGGCGGCAATCGCAGGAACGGCACAGAACGCGACTAACGCGGCATTCAGCTTAAGCATGCTTTATTGCTCCACCAGTTGGGCGATGCGTTCGCGCAGTTCGGCATTTTCTGCACGCAGCGCCGCATTCTTTTCCTTCAGTTGCGAGATCTCCAGGCGCAGCACTTCCACCTCGGTCAGCGGGGCTGGGCGTTCGGCTGCGTCGTAATTGCCCTCGCCAGCATCCTCTTTCGGCGCCTTTGGCGGACGGTTGGCAGCGCGCTGTTCGCGGATTTCGCGGGCAGCCTGCTGCAGGAATTTGCGGCCACCGGCGACGGCCGACTTCTGGTCTTCCTCCGACAGCGTGGCCACGGTGGCGGCGGCATTGATCGAGATCGTGCCGGAACGCACGGCTTCCACCAGCTCCGGCGTGGCGCTGCGGGTGATCTTTTCGATCTGTCCCAGGGTGTTGGCACTAAGGCGCGCGGCGCGGGCGATATCTTCCCGTTTGGCTTTCGGTTTTGGCGGCGGAGCAGCTTCTTCGGCTTCCGGGTCCGGCGGCGCAATGGCGGCATCCTCCGCCTTGGCCTGCTCTTTCACGGCCTGCTCGCGCTTGGCCAGGATTTCCTGCTGGCGCAAAGCCAGCACGCCACGCTGGAAGTCCGACACGCTGCGGCGGCCCAGGTGGTTATCGATCATCCACAGCATCACGTCTTCAATATCCTTGAAGCTCGTGTTCTGGGTGACTTTGAAAGGAATGCCATGCTGCTGGCAGATCGAATAGCGGTTATGGCCATCGACCAGAACATCGTTCCACAGCACCAGCGCATCGCGGCAACCTTCGGCCAGCAGGCTGCGCTCCAGCGCGGTGCGCTCAGCCTCGGTCAAAGGTTCGATATAGTCCCGCAGGACGTCATTAATCTTGATTTGCATGTGGTCTTTCCAGGGAATTCTGCGACCAGCATGCTACAACATTCCGCGGCGATTACAAGCATTGCCAAATTTGCTACTACTAGATGTTAACGAAGAGGCATGTCATAATAGCGGGCTCCAAAGTGCCCCGGTGGTGAAATTGGTAGACACACCGGACTTAAAATCCGTTGCCTGCAAGGGCGTGCCGGTTCGATTCCGGCCCGGGGCACCATCCGGCCGCATCAGCCCTTCCTGCTGTTTGGCTCAAACAGGAAAATATCTTCAATACGCTTCCCAAAAAGCCCTGCGATTGAGAACGCCAGCGAAAGGCTCGGCTCATAGCGCTCAGTTTCAATCGCATTGACGGACTGCCGCGACACTCCCAGCCGCGCCGCGAGCTCTCCCTGGGTCCAGCCTTGCTCATTGCGTAGCTGCGGAAGCAGGTTTTTCATTTAGCCTCGAACCACAAGTACAGCATCTGCACGTTGAAGACACTCCAGCCGACAGCCTGGATCCACATCATGCTCAGCTTGGGAAAGCCGAGAAGCTCAAGGAAAAAGTAGATCATCGACAGCAATCCGATGGCAATCCCTGTAATTGCCGCGGCGCGCACAGTTCGATACCTGACATACTCGTCGCATGAAAGGAAAAGCCAGTAACTGACCGCGAAGATGAGGAGTCCGGGAGCAATTGGCGCAAGCACGAGAAGGGAACGAATGCTGCCGCTTGGCATAGCCAAATAGGCCCAAATCGCGATGCCGAGGGCACACCAGTATGCCCACTGGCTCCAGAAAATTGCGCTTGCGGCAGTGCTGGGAAATCTAGCGTCTCTCATAAATGCCTCACCGGGGTGTCAAGTTTCCTTGACTATGGATGATGCGTCTCCGGCTGTCAAGCAAACTTTACATTACGGCGACAGACTCGCGTCCTGGGAGCGCGCAGACCGGCCCCAAAGCGAAATGCATTCGTTTATCTCTTCGTCCCAAGCTCTCTCGGCTACGAGTTCTGCTCGGCTTTCGTGAATGTGACGAAACAAGGAATGGACTGCAATTCGCTGTGAAGCTGAGCAGTACTCAAGAAAGTCATTCGCGATTCCATGACTTGTCAGCCGCAGTGAGAGCAAAAATGGGTGCTCGAAATCCTGATGGTCATTTAATGCAAACCGCGCCAAAGCAGGAAAGAAATACGCAAGCCCTTCAGGCAGGCATTCGGTTAATGGGTTGTAGCAAGGATTTCCGATATCCTCTTCCGTCAAGGTGTCCGGAGTGCGGGAATGGAGCAACTGGTCATGGTCCATACATTCAGGATCGCCATCTTCGACCGTAAAGTGGATGGGACGTTGGACGCACGCAAACGCATCATCCACTACCTTCAGGATTGCTTCATCAGTATTCATCGGCCTAAGTGGTATATGTGAAAAGTTGCGGCCCATCAGGAGCGGCTGCGATATCGAATTGGGCGCCACCTTGAGCACGAACAGGCTGCGGTGCCGCCCTCACGGATTGTCGGAACAAACTTGAACCCGCATAGCAGCATCCAGCAGAAGCTAAGGGTTGCCAGTCTCTTTTGGCGCAAACCGTAAAGGAATGCGTGCCAGCTTTCCTGCCCCGAAGTCCCGTTCGAAAGGGAGATCCCGCCGATGTGCATAGCCAATGTAGCAATCGCATTTAAGCCGGCTGCATGGCCGCTCTGCCAGCATCGACTCCAATGAGTCGCTGTACAGATTCCCCAGGCGCTGCGGGATAAAGTGGCAACGCTGCACTTCCCCGTCGCCATCCACGGCAATGGCGTCCTCGCCGGCGGCGCAAGGGCTGCCGCGTGAGGGGGCGGGACGGCGGTTATGGGCGAACCAGGGATCGACCGCATCAAGCCAGGCCAGATCCTCCGCGGTATAGTAGCCAGGTCCACGCCGGTCAAAAGCGTTCAACCAAAGATACTGGCCGGGTGGCAGCGCCGCTCGCAGTTCGGCGATAGCGTTGAAATGCTCTCGCATCGCGACCACACCGACCGAAAAGCGTATTCCCATCTTCGCGAGACGCGCACAGCGGTCAAGGAACCGCGGTTGAGAGGTTTGCCCTGGGTGGTAAGTGCACCATAGGCTTACCTTGCCCGCATCCACCTCTTCCAGCCAGGAGAGCGGTGCGGCCAGGTTGGTCTGCACCGAGGCTTGCTGCACATGCGGCATCGCCGCCAGCGCCTGCACCGCCTCGCGATAATGCCGGCGCACCAGCGCCTCGCCCCAAGGCGTAAAGTGGATTCGCAGTGTACGCTTTTGCTGCCCTGCCCATTCCACGAACCGTGCGACTTCAGCCGCGTCCTTGGCAAGCCTGGCGCGGCTATCCTTGCGCTTGGCGAAGGGGCAATAGCCGCAATCATAATTGCAACTCTCAAGCGTTCCCCGGTACAGAACTGAGAGAGGCGTTTCGCCTTGGGCGTTCAGCACGACGCGCCGCCGCTCGACATCAGCTCCTGCACCCGTTCAGATGCCAGCCATGGGCCGATGGTATCGGCGTACGCGTAGCCCTGGTCATTGAGGCGAAGGATGGAACCGGTTTGCTCCGCAAGGCCCAGCGCGGCCAATTCCCTCAAATCAGGCAGGTCATCGAGGCAGCTGCTGCCAAAGCGTGCGGCATAGGTCAGCAAGTCAAGGCCAGGGTCTGTCAACAGGGACTGGATCACATAACGGCGCCGCTGTTCTTCCGGCCCAAGCTGGAAACCGTGGCGCGCTTCCATGAAATCTTGCTCTTCGTAAGCGAGATAACCCTTGATGATGTCCATCGTGCCGGCGCGGCCCACGGCGTAATCGGTTGAATAGTGCAGCGCGCGCGTATAGGAACGGGCGCCCGTTCCCAGGCCCACCATGCCGTCGTTCTGGCAGCAATAGGATGGTCCGGCCTGTTCGGGCGCATGGGGTGCCCGGAACATGCGCATCGACACTTGCACATATCCCCGTGCACGCAGGTGGTCGCGCGCTGCGATATACAGCTGCAAGCGGCTGTCGCCCTCCGGCGCGAGCGGGATGGTATCGAAGCTCCCTGCCGCGCGCCGTTGCGCCATTTTGCCCAGGCCCGTGTGCTGCCGCACGTAGAGCGGATACAGGTACAGTTCTTCCGGCATGAATTCCAGCGCACTGTCGATCGACGCCAGCAGGCTGGCGACCGTTTGCCCGGCGATCCCGTAGATCAGGTCCAGGTTGAGGGTCGGGAAACCGGCCTCGCGAATGCGCGCAATGGCGCTGCGAACAGCATCATTCTGCTGCGGCCTGGCCAATGCGCGCATTTCCGGCGCCGAGAAACTCTGGATGCCAAGGCTCACGCGATCGATCCCCATCGCGCGGCATACTGCCAATTTGTCGGCAGTCACGGTTTCCGGTGAGGCTTCGATGCCGGACGGAGTGTCCTGCAACGGGATTCCAAGAATATCCTCGGCGCCGCGCAGCAATGTTTCAAGCTGGCGTGGCTGCAGGAAGGTCGGCGTGCCGCCGCCCAATGCGAATCGGGCAAAGCGCCGCTCGCCCAGCACCTCGTTCAGCACCCGCATCTGGCGTACTACCTGCGACACGTAGCGCTCAACCAGTTCGTCGCCCGGATTGGCCATCGCGAACAGGTTGCAAAAGCCGCAGCGCATTTCGCAGAATGGTACGTGGATATAGCCGAACAAGGCGGTACGGTCTTCCCCTGCCCACAAAGGTTGCAGCGGTATTGGCTGTTCCAGGGTCCGGTATGCGGACTTGTGCGGATAAGAATAGGAGTACGCCTGGTACGGCGTTTGCCGCATGCGTTGCGCCAGAGTGCTGGCGGGGACGGGGTGGTTCAAGATCGCGTCGCTCCGGGCGAGTTAAGAAAAAAATGCGCGTAAGGGACATTCCACACGGTTTCATGCGCCAGGCGATGGCCCTGGAAGCCGGCTTCGCCGTAAGCGCTGCCGTGGTCGGAACAGATGATGACGAAAGTCGGTGCGCGCGCAGCGCAGGCGGCCAGCAGCGGTTCCAGTTCGCGGTCGACGTAGCGCAACGCGGCAGCATGGCTGTCCAGGTTATCTGCTTTGCAGCCACGCAAGTAGACGCGGTTTGGCTTGTGGATCGCTGCTACGTTCAGGAACAGCATTACCCGCTGATCCCCCGCCGCCTGCAAGCGTTGCTGCGCCAGCGCGGCCTGGTTCGCGGTTGAATTGGGCGCGTCCACGCCCATCGAGTGCGACCAATGGCTTTCGGCGAACATCGACGGCAATACGCATCCCAGCGCGGTCTGCTTGTTGAAAAAGCCAACGCCGCCGATGCAAACGGTGTGGTAGCCGACGGCCGCCAGCCCTGCCAGGATGCTCTCCTGCTCGAACACGCAGGTGCGCGCGGAAGTTGTCTCGCTGCCGCGAAAGGCAGTGGCGAACAGGCGCGGATGCGGGCCGGGGCTATCCGGCGTTGGCAGGAATCCGGCAAAGAAGGCATGGTGCGCGGCGTATGTGAAGCTGGCCGGCGAATGCCTGCGCTCCCAGCCGCCTGGCGGGAGATAACGGCCAAGCACGGGCAGTTCGCCTGCCTCGTACAGTTGCTGCGCCACGTCGTAGCGCAGGGTATCGAGCGTGATGAACAGGATGTCGTGGCTGCCGACCACCTGGTTCATGTCGGGAATGCTGTGCGCTGCCAGTGTCATTGCGTGAAACTTTTCCATTGGGCCGTGTAGGTATCCTGCTCCTGCCAAAGCAAACCAGGAAGCAGGTCGCCGAAAGCGTTCGCTTCCAGCACATGGGCTTCGCCACGCTGCGCCACCAGGTCCAGGCCGATGACGTGGCTGGCGGGGAAAGCCTGCGCGGCCTGCCGGGCGACTCGCTCCAGCGCTGCGGAAGATGCAGCGTCGAGCAAGCTGTCGGCGGCGGCACGGCGGTTATCCAGGTGCAGGTTGGTCATCATGCGCGTGCCGATACGCGCTACGCGGTGCGCCGGCTGACCGCCGAGCGTGAGCACGCGAATATCGTAATGACCATTGCCTGCTCGTGGTTTAGGCAGCCACGCTTCGGCGTATGCCTGCTGCCTGGCCAAGAGGTCGACCAGGCTTCGCACGTCGGTGCCGTGGTGATAGCGGCTCATGCGCTTGCAGTTGTACAGCCGCGTGCCATTTGAGCCGTGCACCAGTTGTGCCGAAGTGGTGGCCTGTTCGCCGCCACGCCGGTTGCGCCGGTAAGCGACTACACCGGACGCGCTGGAGCCGTAGCGGGTCTTGATGAAGGCCCGGTCCAGGTCATGCCGGTCAAGCAAGGACTGGAAATGATCGTACCCTTCCACTATTCCCAGAACCTGCGCGACGGGAACATCATGTTTTGCGAGATGCTGCTGGCAGGCCAGCTTGTCCGTCATCAAAAGCGCTTCGCGTGGGGCGTTCATGACACGGACGTGCGGCACGGTTGCCAGTTGTTGTTCCAAGCATTGCAAGGCACGTTCCAGGCCTTTGAACCAGGCGCCGGAAACTGCAATTTCGCCGTGCTCCAGCGGGCCAGGCACGGCGATGCCTTCGGCAATGCAGCCTTCGGCCAGCAAGCGAGCCTGTACAGCGGGATCGTCGCCGGGGGCATCGACCTTGAACACGCAGGGCTGCTCCAGCATGCTGCTCAAACGCTCAGGAGCGGCCAGCCAGTCGCGCCATTCGAGCACTTCGGCGGGCGGCAGCCCTGCAGCGCTGCGCGCCTGCTGCGTCAGCCGTATGCGTTTGCCACCCGCGACACCGAGCAGAACCAGACGGCTTGGCAATGCTTTATTCTCCAACAGCGACGTATCGCGACCCATCGTCTTCGTCCTGCGCGTCTTCCAACACCACCTCTGGCGCCAGCGCTTTCAATTGCTGCTGCAAGGCCGGAGAGATGTAATGGTGCGACAAGTCCAGGCGTTGCAGCTTGCGCACGTGGGGGCTGTCCAGCAGCGCACGCGCGCCCTCATCCCCAAGGGTGCCCAGCGACAGGTCCAGGGTGTGCAGGCGGCCGACCACTTCCTCGTTCGCCAGCCACTGCGCCAGCTCATCGGCGATCTCCGAGTCGCGCAGGCCCAGGTAGCGCAGCGAAGGGCCGGCCAGTGCACCCAACACGCGGCGGTACAGGCCAACGTCGCCGTCAAAGCCGTATTCATCGGAGCCCAGCCACAATTCGAGATGCTCCAGGGCTGGCAGCGACGAGGCGATCAGTGCTTCCACCACTTCAGAAGGCAGGCCGCCGGACTCGATCGTCAGCTTGCGCAGCGCGGTATGCGTCACCGGCTGCAGCGACAGATCCTGCGCGCCGCGAATGCGCAACTCTTCCAGCTTGGGAAAGGCCTTCAGCAAAGGCGTGTAATCGCCCTGCACGATCCACGAAATCTCGCATTCTTCATACGTCATGTCGCCGATGAACAAGGCGCGCAACGCTGGCAGTTCCGGAGCACGTGCGACCAGTGCCGCAATGATGTCGTTGGCGCTTTCTTCGTAAGGTTCACCCCACATGCCGATCACCAGGGCGTCAAGCTTCGATTTGTCGGCGCTTTGCAGGAATTGCTCGAACAGTTCGGACATCTTGCGCTCGTCGTCATACTCAAGCGACAGGCGGTAGACCTTGTCGCCCGACAGGTCGACCGGGGACGCCGGATCATAAGCGGTAACGGTTTTGTTAAAGAAGGTTTCGGTGCTTTCGGAGATGGTCACAGTGCGCTTCCTGGAAAAGGCCCGGGCGCCTTTCGCCTGGGAAATATTGAAATATTAACATGCGGGACCCTTAACCACGGCTTAAATTACGTGATCCCCTAAGTTGACGGAGAGCATCTGGCGAACATACACTCCGCCCCGTTATCATTTTTTGGAGCCCCCTTTCATGGGCACTTGTTCGAGTCATAGTTGTCACCGAATTCACTTCGGCATCGCATAACGGCACGATCACGTCCTGGGCTCCTGTCCAACCGTCATCTGCCATGAGCGGATGATGATTCAAGCGCGCACGATCGCGGGCCCGCATCCTTGCGGAGAGCCTGATGTTCGCATCTATCACTACGCGTCCCAATCGCTGGGACTGGGCATTGCTGCCGCTCGTGCTGGCGGTATTGCTTGCTGTCGCCTACGGCGCCATGCAAATGGCGCGCCCCTTTGTGCTTGGCCAGCCGATGCCGGTCAGCCTCGATCCGGCCGCACTGCCCTATTACCTGTTGCGCACCATCCTGCGCATGTTCGCCGCACTCGGCGTGTCGCTGGTGTTTGCGTTCGTCTTTGCGGCGGTGGCGGCCAAGTACCGGTTAGCTGAAAAAATCCTGGTGCCGCTGCTGGACGTGCTGCAGTCGGTGCCGGTGCTGGGCTTCCAGGCGATTGCCATTGCGCCCTTCATCGCGCTGTTCCCCGGCAGCCAGATGGGCGTCGAGTGCGCGGCCATTTTTGCGATCTTCACTTCGCAAGCCTGGAATATGGCCTTCAGCCTTTACCAGTCGATGCGCGCAGTGCCGGCCGAACTGCGTGAGGCAAGCCGCATGTTCCGGCTGTCGGCATGGCAGCGCTTCTGGCGCCTGGAGCTGCCGTTTGCCATGCCGGGACTGCTGTGGAACATGATGATGTCCATGTCGGGCGGCTGGTTCTTCCTGGTCGCTGCGGAGGCGATTTCCGTCGCCGGGCAGGACGTCAAGCTTCCAGGCATCGGCGCCTATATCGCGGTAGCCATCGAAGCAGAAAATGGCCGCGCCATCGCCTGGGCCATCGGCGCCATGTTCGTCGGCATCGTGATGTATGACCAGCTTTTCTTCCGCCCTTTGCTGGTGTGGGCGGACAAATTCCGCTTCGAGGAGCTGGATGGCGAAGTGGGGCGCCGTTCCTGGCTGCTCGATTGGGTGCGCCGCAGCCGCATTGCAAGCCGCCTGACCGGCAGGGCCTGGAACCTGATGCGCTCGACGCTGGGCTGGTTCCCTGCCCGTCCGGCCGACGCGAATGCCGCCGGCAAGGCCGCGCGCCGCTGGCGCCTCCCGGCAAGGGCTGCCGATACACTGCTGCTGGTGCTGGCGATCTGGGCCAGCTATCGCGTGGCAGCCTTCATCCACACCGAAGTTGGCTGGCGCGAAGCGGCCAGCGTGTTTGGCCTCGGCCTGGCAACGTTGGCGCGGGTGGCAGTGCTGATCACACTGGCGTCCCTGTGCTGGGTGCCGGTCGCGGTGTGGATTGGACTGCGCCCGCGCTATGCGCAGAAAATCCAGGCGGTGGCGCAGTTCCTGGCAGCGTTCCCGGTCAACCTGCTGTTCCCGGTGGTGGTGTATTCGGTGCTGCACCTGGGCCTGAATCCGGATATCTGGCTGAGCCCCCTGATGGTGTTCGGAACCCAGTGGTACATCCTGTTCAACGTCGTGGCAGGAGCTTCTACCCTATCGACCGACTTGCGCCTGGCTGCAGCGAACCTCGGCTTGAAGGGATGGCTGAAATGGCGCCGCGTCTACCTGCCGGCCGTCTTCCCAAGTTACGTGACAGGCGCCGTCACAGCCTGCGGCGGTTCGTGGAACGCCAGCATCGTGGCCGAATACGTCACCTGGGGCAAGACCACCCTGGTGGCGCATGGACTTGGCAGCTATGTAAAGCAGATGACCGATGCCGGCGACTTCCCCCGCATCGCCCTCGGCATCGGCGTGATGTGTGTATTTGTAATGGCAATCAACCGCTTCGTTTGGAGCCGTTTGTATCAGGAGCAGGCATGAAAAAAGAAATCCTGGTCGACCTGCAAGGCGTCGGCAAATCCTTCCGTACTGGCGATGGCGCCAGCCGCACCGTGCTCGATGGTGTCGACTTCGCGCTGGAGTCGGGCGAGATCGTCGCCCTGCTTGGCAAATCGGGCTCCGGCAAATCGACCCTGCTGCGCATTATCGCGGGCCTGGTGCAGGCCGATGCCGGCGCTGCCAAGTATCGTGGCAGGCCGCTATCCGAGCCGGTGCCGGGCATCGCCATGGTGTTCCAGTCCTTCGCCCTGTTCCCCTGGCTGACCGTGCAGCAGAACGTTGAATTGGGCCTGGAGGCGCAAGGCGTGGCGCCAGCAGAACGCGCAGCGCGCAGTGAAGCCATGCTGGACTTGATGGGCCTTTCCGGCTTCGAAGGCGCCCTGCCCCGCGAGCTTTCCGGCGGCATGCGCCAGCGCGTGGGTATCGCGCGCGCCCTGGTCACCAATCCGGACGTGCTGCTGATGGATGAGGCTTTTTCCGCGCTTGACGTGCTGACCGGCGAGACGCTGCGTAACGACATCCTCGAACTGTGGGACCACGGCCGCATTCCAACGCGCGGCATCCTCGTCGTTTCGCACAATATCGAAGAAGCGGTGATGATGTCGGACCGGATCATCATCCTCTCCAGCGATCCAGGCCGCATCCGCACAGAAATCCGCATCGACCTGCCACGTCCACGCAACCCGGACAGCCCGGCCGTGCGCCAGTTGATCGATGAGGTGTATGGCCTGATGACCATGCGCGCGCCCGCCGCTGTTCCGGCACGCGGGGCCGGCCCGGATTACCGCCTGCCCGATGCCGATATCGAACGGATCGAGGCCGTCCTTTCCCTGCTGGCATCTGATGCGTTCAATGGCCGCGCCGACTTGCCGCGCCTGTCCGACGAAAGCGAGTTGCCGGACGAAGCCCTGTTCCCGGCCTGCGAGGCCTTGTCCCAATTAGGTCTGGCCACAGTAGAAGGCGGCGACATCACCATGACCGGACTGGGCCGGCGCTATGAGGCGGCCGACCATGCGGGCCGGCAGGTCATCTTCGGGCGCCAGTTGCTGGCACACGTCACGCTGCCGCAGCATATTTACAGTATGCTGCGTGCCTCCGCAGACGGTGCGCTGCCGGAAGAACAAGTGTTGTCGACGCTGATGGAATCCAGCGAACCTGAAGAGGCGCGCCGCACCATGCGTACAGCCGTCGAATGGGGACGTTACGGGGAGATTTATGAATTTGATTTTCACACGCGTCGCCTGCGCCTGGCCTGACAAGCGCAGCGCCGTATTCGCGGCGGGTGCACTGCTATCAACCGCGGCATGGGCCGGCCGGCCTTTGGCCACCGATGACGCCACCATCCTCGCACCGGGAGACTGCCAGGTCGAGGCCTGGCACCAGCACAGCGGGCCCCTTCGCGAGTGGTGGGCCATGCCCGCGTGCGGCGTCGGCGGCTGGGAGCTGGCTGCCGGCAAAGGCCAGTCGAACAACGCCGTCTTGCAGGCCAAGGCCGTCTTGCGCGGCCTGCAAACCAATGGCTGGGGGCTGGGCCTCGCCTTCGCTACTCAGCACGGCCTCACACGCCAGCATACGGTCAACCTGCCGCTGACGCTGTCCTTTGCCAACGACGCCCTGCTGCTGCACCTGAACGGTGGTTGGTTGCGCCAGCCAGGCACGCCTGGCCGCGCCAGCTGGAGCATCGGCAGCGAACTGGCGTTTGCCCGGCGCTGGAGCGCTTCCGTGGAGAGCTACGGCAGCCACCACCGCCCGCCAACCCGGCAGGCTGGCTTGCGTTATACGCTAGTCGAGGGGCGCCTGGACCTTGATGCCGGCGTTGCAAAAACATCCGGGGCACCGCCCCAACTGGCCCTCGGGATGACTTGGGGCCTGTCGCAATTGCTATACTAGCCGGATGAAAACCCTGCTTCCCGTCGCAGCACTGGCTGCGCTCCTCACTGGCTGCGCCGGCATTGGCGCACAAAGTTTTTACGCCAATCCATCGGCGGCGAGTCCATTCGAGATATGCAAGACGCTCGCCACGGGTTCGCCCGACATGAACTTTGCCAATGCACTGCGCATGGAGCTGGGCCGCCGCGGCGTGGCCGAAGCATCCTGTCCCGAGGTCATCAAGGAACGTGAAACCCTGGTGACGGTCGGCGCAGTGGCCGGCGTGGTCGCGCTGGCCGTCGCGGCAAGCAAGCATAACAATGTCAGCATCGGCGTCGGCGGCACGATCGGCCTGTACGACGACGACTGGCGCTCCGAACCGGCCCAGGCTCCAAATACCGACCGCGAGTGGGCATGGGACCGCTACACCGGCGAGAACGGCAGCGATATCTGGGCCTGCCGCGGCGTCCAGACGGGCGCCCTCACCGACCCGTCGCGCTGCCAGGGCCGCCCTTTGACCGATACAGTTTGGCCTGGCCCGGCTGCTCCATTCAGGTAGAGCTTCCCGCAGCGTTCCTTCGCGAAACTAGCTATTGCGCCCGGCCGCACGATAGCGTCAAGCTTTCGGCAGATGCGTCCCGTGCGTGGAGAATGATGGCGTTCTCTTCGACGGGGCTGCGAAATGAAGACAAGAAACTTTCTGATGCTTGCCGCCTGTGCGGCAACATGCGTTCTGGCCACGCCCGCTTTCGCCGGCACCTTTGACAACGGCATGCCAGCCGCCTGGCGCTGTACCGGCAGTTGCGGCACGTCGGCCGCGAACGGCGTGGTGAGCCTCGCGCCGGACGGCGGAAGCGCCTACGGCTGGATCTCCAGCTACAACTCCACCAGCGACGTTGCGCTGCCGGGCGTAGGCGGCGCAGGAGAAGCTGCCAATGGCTCGATCCTGCGTTCCGTCTCATTCATGGCTGACGCCAATGCAGCACTCGACTTCCGCTTCAATTACGTGACGACCGATGGCGCAGGCTATGCCGACTACGCCTGGGCGCGCCTGCTCGACGCCGACAACCAGCAAATCGCGCTGCTGTTCACCGCACGTACCAGTGAAGATGGCAACGCAATTCCCGGCTTCGACATGCCGGCATCTGCGGCAACCTTGACGCCTTTCCCTGTCGCCGTGGCGCCGGGCCAGACCATGTGGGCGCCCCTTGGTCCGGATTCCGACGAATGCTACGACACCGGTTGCGGCGCCACCGGCTGGGTGCGCGCGCAATATGCGATCGCCAATGCTGGCAAATACCGCCTCGAGTTCGGCGTCACCAACTGGAACGACCAGGATTTCGACTCCGGCCTGGCCCTGGACGCCATCACGGTCGGCGGCGCGCCATTGCCCATTCCCGAGCCGGGACAATACGCAATGCTGCTGGCCGGACTGGCGATGCTCGGCACGCTGAAGCGCCTGGCGCGGTGATCCGGATCGGCATCTCCGGCTGGCGCTATACCCCGTGGCGCGGCGTGTTTTACCCGCCGGACCTGGCGCAGGCGCGCGAGCTTGAATTCGCCTCGCGCGCCGTGCGCACCATTGAGATTAACGGTTCCTTCTACTCACTGCAGCGGCCAGAAAGCTACCAGGCCTGGTACGACGCCACGCCGGACGATTTTGTTTTCGCCCACAAAGGCAACCGCTACATCACCCACATCCGCCGCCTGCGCGAGCCAGAAAAGCCTTTGGCCAATATCTTCGCCAGCGGCGTCCTGCTGCTGCGGAAAAAGCTCGGGCCCTTCCTGTGGCAGTTTCCGCCCAACTTCAAGTTCGATGAAGAGCTGTTCGATCACTTTTTCAGCCTGCTGCCGCGCGATACCGAACAGGCCTCCGCCCTCGCCCTCCGCCACGAACCGCGCATGAACGGCCGCTCCGCTACGGAGACAGACGCGAAGCGCAAGCTGCGCCACGCGGTCGAAATCCGCCACGAATCATTCGCCGATCCCGCCTTCGTCCGCCTGCTGCGCAAGTACAAAATCGCGCTGGTGGTCGCCGACACGGCTGGCAAATGGCCGGACTACGAAGACGTCACCGCGAGCTTCATGTACCTGCGCCTGCATGGGGAAAAAGAACTGTATGCCAGCGGCTACACGGCGGAATCACTGGACCGCTGGGCAGCCCGCATCAGCGCATGGGCAAATGGCAGCCAGCCCGGCGACGCAAAACTGATCGTCGACAGCGCGCCGCCAAAACGTGCCAGCCGCGACATCTACTGCTACTTCGACAATGACGTGAAAGTGCATGCGCCTTTCGACGCACAGGAACTGGAGCGGCGCTTAGTCCGCTGAGGGGCGCCGCTGCGCGCGGTAAATGCCCGATTGCCCGGAAAACATGAAGGCAACCGCGCAGGCCAGCGCCGCGTAAGGTCCGATCGCTGGGCCAAACAATTCCATTGCCATGACGGTGCAGGCCAGCGGCGTATTGGCCGCGCCGGCAAACACCGCGACAAAGCCGATTGCAGCCAGCAGCGGGAACGGCAGGTGCAGGATGGGCGCCAGCACATTGCCAAGCGTTGCGCCGATATTGAACAGCGGCGTCACCTCGCCGCCCTTGAAGCCGGAGCCCAAAGAGCCGACAGTGAACACGAATTTCCCGATCCAGTCCCACCAATCGAGCGGAATGCGGAACGCTTCCACCATCGGCCCGATACCGAGGCCGAGGTAGCGATGGAAGTCAATCCCGGACGCGCCGCCGGCCCCAACCACCAGCGCGATAACGGCGCCACCGGCCAGCGGCCGCAGCGGCGCGTAGGCAAAGCGCTCCCTGAACCAGGCTGACAAACCATGCGTGGCCGCCGCAAAAGTTCGCCCCACGAGGCCAAAGATGACGCCCGCCACGACGATGCCGGCCAGCGCCAGCAGCAGCGGGCCGTCCGGCGCACCGAGGGTGCCCGCAGGATAATGCGTATGGCCCACGCCCCAGGCTCTTGTCACCTGGTCCGCCAGCACCGCTGCCAGCATGCAGGGATAAATCGCGGTAAAGCGCATGCGCCCCACCACCAGCACTTCCAGTCCGAAAATCGCGCCAGCGAGCGGCGTGCCGAACACCGACGCGAAACCGGCGCTGATGCCAGCCATCAGCACCGTGCTGCGGTCCTCGCGCGGAAGACGGAATACATGGGTGAGCTGGTCGGCCAGCGCGCCCCCCATCTGCACTGCCGTGCCTTCGCGCCCGACCGAGGCGCCGAACAAATGCGAGACCACAGTGCTGCCGAGGATCAGCGGTGCAAGCCGCAGCGGCACCACATTCTTCGGATCGTGAATCTCATCGATCAGCAGGTTGTTGCCCGCCTCGACGCGGCTGCCGACGTGCAGGTAAATCCAGCCGACGGCAAAGCCGGCCAGCGGCAGCAGCCAGACCACCCAGCGATAAGCTTCGCGCCAGGCAGTGGCCACGTCCAGCGCCACCAGGAAGAAAGCGGAAGCGCTGCCCGCCAGCAAGGCAACGATGCCGGCCAGCAGGCTCCACTTCCCCAGGTAGCGCAATTGCTTAATGATGATCGTGTCCTTTCTTATCGCGGGTCACTTCCAGCGGTTTCACGCCGGCGGGCGGCGCTGCATTGGGCGCGGATACGGGCGGCGGCAATTCACCGGTCCACTCGTAGGCCGTGGTGCCTTTTGGCGCCTTGTACCAGCCCGGATCGCTGTAATCGCCCCGCTTCTGGTCCGGGCGCACCTTCATCAGGGTGAACATGCCGCCCATCTCGATATCGCCATACGGGCCGGTACCGGTCATCATTGGCAGCGTGTTCTCGGGGATTTCCATCTCCATGCCGCCCATCGACCCGCCTTTGTCACCCATCACCATATAGCCCGGCACCAGCTTGTTGATCTTCTCGGCCACGCCTTTGTGGTCGACGCCGATCAGGGTTGGCACGTTGTGGCCCATGGCATTCATGGTGTGGTGCGATTTGTGGCAGTGGAAGGCCCAGTCGCCCGGATTGTCGGCGATGAACTCGATGGCGCGCATCTGGCCCACTGCAACATCGGTGGTCACCTCCGGCCAGCGCGCAGTCGGCGGTATCCATCCGCCGTCGGTGCCGGTCACTTCGAAGCGATGGCCGTGGATGTGGATCGGGTGGTTGGTCATGGTCAGGTTGCCGGCCCGGATCCGCACGCGGTCGCCCTGGCGCACGACCAGAGGGTCGATAGCGGGGAAAACGCGGCTATTGAATGTCCAGATATTAAAGTCCGTCATCGTGTTGACCTTGGGGACCATGCTCCCGGGTTCGATATCGTATGCGCTGAGAAGGAACACGAAGTCGCGGTCCACTGCATGCTGGCGCGGGTCTTTCGGGTGGGTCACCCAGAAGCCCATCATGCCCATCGCCATCTGCACCATCTCGTCAGCATGGGGATGGTACATGAAAGTGCCCGCATGTTTGGCGACAAATTCATAGACGAAGGTCTTGCCCGGCTGGATAGCAGGCTGGCTTACGCCGGACACGCCATCCATCCCGCTTGGCAGGATCTGGCCGTGCCAGTGCACGCTGGTGTGCTCCGGCAGCTTGTTGGTGACGAAGATGCGCACGCGGTCGCCCTCCACCACCTCGATGGTCGGCCCAGGACTCTGGCCGTTGTAGCCCCACATTTTGGCGTACATGCCGGGCGCGATTTCGCGCATGACCGGCTCCGCGACCAGGTGGAACTCCTTGACGCCATCTTTCATGCGCCATGGCAGGCTCCAGCCGTTCAGGGTCACCACCGCGTTGTATGGTCGGCCGTTGGGCGGCACCAGCGGCGGCGCGGTCGAAGGACTTGATTGCACCGGCGCTTCCGGCAGGCCGGCGGCGCCGGCACGGCTCACCAGGCCAGCACCGATCAGGGCGGCGGCGCCGTTGGCGAGGAAGGAGCGGCGCTTGTTGACTGGCTGATTCATTGCTTTACTCCCTTACCGCCAATCGCGGCATCCAGATTGGCATCCGCGATCCAGTATTCCTTGAGCGCGGTGATGTAGTTATTGACGGCGGTGGTCTGTTCGCGGGCGTCGGCCAGCAGTTCGAATACGGACAGCAGCATGCCGTTGTAGCGCAACAGGGTCTCCTCGGAGATTTTCTGGCGCAGCGGGATCACCACATCGCGGTAATGCCTGGCCAGTTCGTACGAAGCCTGGTAGTCCTGGTGGCTTTCGCGCGCTTCGCTGCGGGCATTGACTGCCGCCGCAGCCAGCAGGTTGACCGACTGCATATAGGTTGCCTCGGCATGCGCCACGCGAGCGCCGCCCCAGTCGAACAGCGGCACTTCCACCAAAATCTCATACCCGCGCGAACGGCGCTCGCCGTCGCGTTCACTGATACCGCTCAGTTCCAGCACGTTGATGAAGCGCGTGGCCTTGCTCAGGCCCAGGGAGTTCGCCGTGTGCTGCGTGGACAGGCGGGCTGCCTGCACATCGAGGCGGTCGCGCATGGCAGTCGCTTCAACATCGTCCACCTTGCGCGGGCTGGCAGGCAACTCCGGCAGGCGCTCCGGCAAGCGGTAGCTCGTTGCTTCCTCGCCGGCCAGGCCGAGGATACGGGTCAGCTTTTCGCGGCTGGCGGTGGCTGCCTTGCGCGCGCGCGCCACGTCGGCCATGGCATCGGCGTGGAAAGCTTCCTCCTTGGCCGCATCGTACTTGCTCCAGTTGCCGGCCGCCTGCATGCGCCGCGCCAATTCGCCGCTGGCATCGGCAGCTTCGCTTATCTGCCGGGCATACTCAACGCCCTGCTGCGCCGCCACGGCCTCGATCCAGGCCACGCGGGCCTGGTGTGCCATCGAAACGGCTTCGCCCGCCAGTTCCAGTTTAACCTGCTCGAAGCGCTGGGCTTCGATGCGGCTGGCCAGCGGCAGCGTCAGCAACTGGATGAAGTTCATGCTGAGGGTGCGCTCAATGGCGGCCTCGCCGCCGCCATGCGTGCGCTTGAAGCTGAAGCCGGGATTGGCCAGGCGGCCGGCCTGCACCAGTTCCGCTTCAGCGATGCCGAGGTCCCAGTAGCGGGCTTGCAGGCTGCGGTTGTTCAGTAATGCGACCTGGACGGCCGCGTCGGCGCTGAGCGGCGCGGCAAGCAACTTCTTGAGCTGTTCGTCCAGCGCGCGCCGGTCGTCGTCATTGCGCAGCAGGCGCGTCTCGGCGCCACTGCGGCTCTTCGTGGCTTGTGCTACTGCGCCGAAGCCGCCATCGCTGGAGAACGTGGCGCAACCTGTGAGCAGAGCAGCCGCGGCGGCTAATGCCGCCAGCTTGAATGCTTGGTTCATTTTTGTCTTTCCAATGCTTGGTCGTCCTGCGCGGGGACGCAGGATGGGGCCAGCCGCTATGGCTGGCATGGATCAGGCAAGGATCGCCCGCGGCGGGCGTTTGGGAAGGGCAAGGTCAACCGGGAGTGGCGGCACCGGTTCGGGCAGGCGCAGGCGCTCGCCGGGCTGGGGACGGGATGCAGGCTGCGGCAAGGCATAGCCCAGTGCTGCGCCAACGCAGCAATCGCCCATCGCACTGCCGTGCGCAGTGCCGGCGCAGTGGCTGCCGTGGTCCTGGTCGCCAGCCTGCTGGGCGGACGCCAACATCGCCGCATGATCATGCTGACCCGCCTGCGCGACCTGGGCGGCCGGCTTGTCAGGATTGGCCTTTGCGCACAGCAGCATGCTCGCCGAGGCAAAGCCCTGGAAGGGCAAAGCCACCAGCATCAGCCAAAGCGCAATGACACGGATCATGGATTTCATGGGCAGCGATATTACCACGACCGCCTTAGAAGCGGCTTATGAGCCTGACATAGGCGCCACGCCCCAAGGACAGCCGCGTGTTGCCGCTGAATTCCTCGTGGTCCCTGTCAAGCGCATTGCTCGCTCCCAGCGCCAGCTCCAGTGAAGGCTTAAGCTGCCAGTTGAAGTTGACGTCCAGTGCGGTATAGCCAGCCACCGCGGTAAAGCGCAGCGGGCCGACGTAGCGCAAGGTCAGGTCCAGGTCACGCCCTTCTCCCAGCGTGTACGAGGAGCGCAGCTTCGCTACACGGCGCGGGTCCCAATTACCCGTTACGGAACGATTGCCAAAATCAGCCTCACCTGGCTTGAGCGAGAACTCCTCATGCATCAAGGTCAGGCCCGCGCTGAGCCGCCAATCAGGTGCGGCCTGGATGCTGCCCCAAGCTTCCAGGCCTCGCGTTTCGCCTTCCATGCCGTTGCCGATCTCAAACATCAGCGGGGCGACCGGTTTCAGTGTGCGCAACTTGTCATACAGTGCACGATAAGCGGTCAGCGAATAGCTGGCGCGGTTGCCGAATTGCTGGCGCAAGCCTAACTCCAGCACCCGGGCCGTCTCGGACTGGAAATTCGGGCCACCGGTCAGCGTGCCGCGCGGCCCGGCATTGATATAGATCTCGCGGTCGACGCGCGATGGCGCCCGCACGGTGCGCGACAAGGCGGCCCACCAGGACGTCGAGGGCGTCGCCTTCCACGCCAGGCGCACGTTGGGGAGGAATTCCGTGCCGGTGTACTGGTTGCGTTCGATGCGCAGGCCACCGGTCAGGTTCAGTTGCTCGCTGAGGGCGATGGTGTCCTGGCCAAACAGGCTGACCCAATGCATGGTGGCGCGCTCGGGCCGGAACGAGATACCACTGGTGACCACCACGCGGTCGCGCGCGATGCGGTATTCCGCGCCTGCCGCCAGCGTATGCCGGCCAAGCGGCGCGAAATTGTAAAGCGCCTGCAGGTCGGCGACGTCCAGGTCTTCCTTGTAGACGCCGGTCTGGTCGCGCTTCGTGCGATCGTAATATGCCTGCATGGACAAGCTGGCACCGCCGTACAGCTGACGGCTCCAGCGCCCCAGCAAATTCGTGCCGCGCATGCTTGCGGACGGCAGCGCAGTGACCGGAGGTGTCGGCACCTGGCCTGCGCCAATGCGGTAAGTGTCCGCCTGCACCGTGACGGCATCGCTGCCGCGCAGCCAGTCCGCCCGGAAGCCTGCCTGCGCATTGTGCCAGGCATCGCCCAGCGGCTTGCCGGCCAGCGTTTCGCCGTGCGGCATGGCGTAATCCATGCCGTAAGCGCGCCAGGCGCCATCATCCATCGCCGCGCCATAGCGGAAAGCGGCACCGGACTGCTCCTGCCCCCAGCGCAGGTCGGCCATCCCGCCCAGGGTGGAGGCAGCGGACTTGGTAATCACGTTGATCACGCCATTGACGGCATTGGTGCCCCACAGCGTGCCGCCTGGCCCGCTGACGACTTCGATGCGCTCGATGCTATCCATCGGGACCTGCTGCACGTCCCACGACACGCCGGAAAGCAGCGGCGTATACACCGACCGGCCATCGATCATCACCAACTGCTTGTTGGCGCTATTGCCTGCGAAACCGCGTGCGGTGATGGTGTAATTGCCGGCAGGCGTCTGCGCAACATGCAGGTTGGGCGCCAAACGCAGCGCTTCGGCAAGGCTGCGCGCGCCACTGCGCCGGATATCGTCGGCAGTGATGACGAAAATCGAAGCGGGCGCATCGCCCAGCCTTTCCTCGCGCTTTGAAACGGACACCACGCGCACGTCGCTCAACTCCTCAAGCGACAGGTTGGCAAAATTTTCCGGCGTGGCAGCGCCGCCCGCGGCAGCGACTGCAGGTAGCGACTGGCTGAAGACCCAGCCAGCGACCAGTCCCCACTTCAGTGAATAGCCTGCTTTGGGCATGACGGCCTCTCTTTCAGGAAGCACTGTCGAAAATCTTATCACGCCGACAGTTTTTATCGCCACACATATGGCTTGCATCGTAAAACGAATAAGCCTCGCCCGCCATATCAGGATTCTTTATAATAGTTGGGCTTGAATCATCCTACTATCCTGATATGAAGCCTGAGATCCAGGGGTTCTTCGACCCAATTACCTCCACTGTCAGCTATGTGATTTACGAGGCCGACGGCAGCGATTGCGCCATCGTCGACTCAGTACTTGATTACGATCCAAAGGCCGGCCGCACCTCGACCACCGCTGCCGACAAGATCATCGCCTTCGTACACGAACATCGCCTCAAGGTCAGCTGGCTGCTGGAAACCCACGCCCACGCCGACCACCTGTCGGCCGCGCCTTACCTGCAGGAGAAGCTGGGCGGCCGTATCGGCATCGGTGCCGGCATCTGCAAGGTGCAGCATGCCTTCTCGGCGATCTTCAATCGCAAGGGTGAAAAGGAGGATGGCTCGCAGTTCGGCCACCTGTTCCAGGCCGACGAAGAATTCATGATCGGCAAGCTGAAAGCGCGCGCCCTGCACGTGCCGGGCCATACGCCCGCCGACATGGCTTACCAGGTAGGCGATGCCGTATTTGTCGGTGACACGATGTTCATGCCGGACGTCGGCAGCGCGCGCTGCGACTTCCCCGGCGGCTGCGCCGGCGATTTGTACAAGTCGGTGCACCGCCTGCTGTCGCTGCCGCCGGAAACGCGCCTGTTCATGTGCCACGACTACCCGCCAGCGGGCCGCGAGCCACGCTGGGAAGTCACGGTAGCCGAGCAGCGCGCCGCCAACATCCACATCCGCGACGGCATCAGCGAAGAAGATTTCGTAGCCATGCGCACCAAACGCGACGCCACGCTGCAGATGCCTGTGCTGATCCTGCCAGCCATCCAGGTCAACCTCAGCGCCGGCCACCTGCCCGAGGCCGAAGATAACGGCGTCCGTTACCTCAAGATCCCCCTGAACGCCCTGTAACAATAACTACGGCCGAGCCCGTGTCACACCCTGGGGTCACACCCGAAGTGTGACGCGGGCTCAGCTTATTTCAGCGGTTCCGGCGCGCGGCCGATCGGGTCGTCGGTGTTGGCCAGGTACCAGGCCAGCGCCGACATCACGGCGACGTGCTTCTTCATGTTGACCGGGTCGACCTTGTCGAAGGTATCGGCCGGCGTGTGGTGGTAGTTGAAGTACGCGCTGGTGTCGACGTAAGGCATGAAGGACGGCACGCCGCCCGCCTCCAGCTGGTGCACGTCCGAACCCGACGCCGAATCGCGGCGGTTGAACACGCCGGCGCCGATCGGCAGCAAGGCGTTGCTCACCGGTGCAAAATACTTCTCCGCCTCGCGGCGCACGCTGCCCATGATGCCGAAGGTACGGCCTACGCCGCCGTCGGTCTCAATTGCGGCGAACTGCTTTTCCAGTTTGCCTTTATTGGCTTCGTAGTAGGTGTTGCCACCTTTCAGGCCATTCTCTTCATTCGCCCACGCCACCATGCGGATAGTGCGGCGTGGCTGCAGGCCCAGTTTCTTGATTGTCTCGATCACGCCCATCGAAGTCGTGACGCCGGTGCCATCGTCATGCGCGCCGGTAGCCAGGTCCCAGGAATCCAGGTGGCCGGAAACGATCACGACTTCATCCGCCTTGTCAGTCCCCGGCAAGTCGGCGATCACGTTGAAGGTGTCGGCATCCGGCAGGATTTGCGGGGTCAGGGTCAGCTTCATCCTGACCGGGCCGCGCTTCATCAGGCGGCCGATCAGCATGGCATCTTCCGCGGTCACGGCAGCGGCCGGAATGCGCTGGTCGTCTTTCAGCAGGGTGGCGCCGGTGTGCGGCAAGCGGTAATCGGCGCCGCCGACGGAACGCACCAGCGCAGCCACGGCGCCCAGTTCAGCCGCCATGCGCGGACCGTTGGTGCGGTAGCGCGAACCCTGCCCATAGGCCGGACCGGCCAGGCCGCGGTCGGCCATGCCCTGGTCGAACGCCACGTCGAACAGCACGATGGCACCCTTCACTTCCGCCGCGCGGGCCTTCAATTCGTCGAAATCGTGCACCACCACGATCGGCGCGGTCAGGCCGGCGGCCGGGGTCGCGCCGGAGCCGCCGAGGGCCGTCAGCACCACGCGCTGGGTGATATTGGCCGGGCGGCCTTTGTAATCGACCAGCTCCCCCTTCTCTTCGCCGCGCACCCAGTGCGGCACCTTGACCGGCTGCAGGGTCACTTTGGCGCCCAGGGCGCGCATGGCGGCAGCGACTTGCTCGACCGCGGCGGCGCCACCGGCGGAGCCGGACAGGCGTGGTCCAACCAGGTCGGTCAGGTCTTCCAGGCGCTGGTAGGAGTAATCGCTCTGCATCGCAGCATCGCGGATTTTGGCCAGGGTGGCGGCATCGTTCGGGCTGGCGGCACTCGCGATGCCGGAGAAGCCTGCGCCCAGCAGGCAGACAAACAGGGCGGAAAGTGCGGGCTTGCGGAGGTTCATGCGTTTCCTGTGAGAAGGTTAAGTTTCGCTCGGAACTTGACACAATAGCGTATTTAATAAGTTCCTGCAGGGAGGGCAACTTAACGATACAAATCTCTCTCCCCTGTGGAGTTTGTAAGAATGTGTATATGCACTGGCGCAAGTTTTCGCGGCTAGCTAATCTACACTCCAACAGAGATTGAAAGGGGACTTACCATGTTCAACAAACGTTTTGCCGGGCTGGTGCTGATGGGCGCAGCCCTGACCGCCTCCTCCGCCGCTTTTGCAGCGGGTGACCGTGACTTCAACACTGCAGCGGGTGCCGTCATCGGCGCTGCAATCGGCAGCCAGAATGGCAGCGGTGGCGCAGTGGTGGGCGGCCTGGTAGGCGCTGCTGTTGGTAACGCCCTGCCAACCGGCCGCCATAGCCGCGGCTATGTCGAGACCCGCGTGTACGCGCAGCCGGCTCCTGTCTACTACGAGCCAGCCCCGGTGTATTACAACCCGCCACCACGCGTTTACTACGAACCGGCGCCGCGCGTGTACTACCAGCCAGCACCAGTCTACGTCGAACCGCGCCCGGTCTACTACTACGGTGACCGCTACTACCGCGGACATGGCCACGGCCACCACCACGGTCGTTGGTAATCAAACAATAAAACCCGGCAAACGCCGGGTTTTTTGTTGCGCTTATGGCGCACGAGGAATACAGGGGTAAAAACAGCCTTTATCGAAGGAAAGGCGTGTTGCCAAGCAACGGGGTATACGCGTAAAGTTGCGGTATCCCTACGAACGTCCTTCCATGAACAAGTGCTGTAACCCAGACCATCCGCATTGCACCTACTGGGTCATGCCAGGGGAAAGCACTTGCGCCGGCGGCCACACGCAGCCGGCAGCCGAGGCGGAAGGCGGCAGCTTCGAGCTGCTGAACACCATGCGCAACGCCCGCAGCGGCCCGCCGGCCGTGCCGGCGAACGGCTACATGGCGCCGGCGCGCGTCTATCCCCAGTTGCACATCAGCGGCTTCGACCCGCGCGCAGCCGGCGGCCGGCAATCGCTCAAGATGGAACTGCGCGGCATGCCGCAGGATTGCGCACCGCAGCTGTCGATCCGCCTGCGCTCGGAACTGATCCCGAACGGCGCCTTGCAGCAGCAGTTCATCCGTTCCGTGCATGGCGACTGGCGCCCGGTGTTCGTCGAGTTCTCTTCGCGCGGCAAGGAACATGGCCAGTACCAGATCCACGCCGAAATCGTCAGCAAGGACGATAACGCGCAGCGCCAATGGGAATGCACTTTTGTCATCCTGGTGCCGCGCATCGATGCCAGCCTGAGTGAAATCCACCGCACCTTCCTCAGCACCCACAAGAACGTGCGAGTGATGGCAGACGATGCGGCGATCGCCCGCGTGTCCGCCCAGGGCGGCAACACCATGGACATCGACGTCACCGCCCGCAATGCCGGCATCGCCCACCTCGACCTCGGCACAGCGCCGGGCAAAGTGGATGTTGGCTATTCGACCATCGCCTGGGACGAAGACCTGATCGAGATCGAACAGCCGCGCAGCGGCCCTTCGCATCCCCACCCTACCCTGGCCGCCAGCTTCATCAACGCCGCGCCGGAAAATGGCGCCTGCCGCCATATCCGCCTGTTTGCGATGGAAGAAGTCTCCTTCGGCCGTTTCGAGCTGGCCGATCCCGAAGCCGACGTCCTGCTGCACCACTTCAGCGCCGAAGGCCCTGATTCCGCCGGCCTGACGCGCCGACTGTCCGGCCGCCACGCCGTGATCCGCCGCACCCGCAACGGCTTCGAGATCGAGGACGTGTCGCGTTACGGCCTACTGCTGGACGGCGTCTGGCCAGGCAAGAACAAGCCAGTGCCGCTGCGCACCGGCATGAAGATTGAAATGAGCGCGAGCATCAAGGGCATCGTGCTGCTGGAAGTCAGCGCCGTGATGCCGCACGGCGTGGTCCTGCACCGCATCGATGAAGGCGCACGGGCCGAGTGCTTTGTGCTGCTGGCCGCCGACACCCATCCCGGCTACCCGCTGCCGCGCCACAACGCGTTGCCGAAGGCCTCCAGCCTGCCACTGCTGATGCACCACCAGGGCGGCTTCTGGCATATCGACCAGCTGACCGGCAAGGAAACCGCGCTGGCGCCCACGCCGAAGCAGGAACGGCTGAGCCGCGTGCCGGCCCATACCCGTTTCGCCAGCGATCCTTATCCGGAGCACTGGATCGTGCGCTGCGGCGCCGCGCACTTGCCGCCGGCAGAAGCGACCGCTTAAGTCGCGATAGAAGGACGCTTCGGCAGCGGGATGAATTCCGTCTCGCCGGGAACCCTGGCGAAACGCTGCGCCTCCCAATCGTCAGCCGCCTTGACAAGGCGCTCCTTGCTGGACGAGACAAAATTCCAGAACAGGAAGCGCTGGCCATCGAGAGGCTCGCCGCCGATGATCACGAACTGCGCATCCGTGTTGGCGCTGACGCGCTGCGAATTTGAGGTATCGAGCAAGGCCATGGTCCCCTGCGGCACTGGCGCACCGTCAACATCGACCGAACCGCTGACCGGATAGATGGCTGCTTCCTGCGGCAGGCCGCTCAGGCTCAGTTGCTGGCCTGCCTTCAGGCTCACGTCCAGGTACAGCGTCTGGCTGAAAGTCTTGACCGGCGAAGTGTGTCCGAAGGCCGAACCAATCAGCACGCGCACCCTGGCGCCGTCCACCACCATCTCCGGAATTGCCGCAGCCGGCGTATGGGCGAACGAAGGTTCGTCCTCCTCGTGAGCTTTCGGCAGCGCGGCCCACAGTTGCAGGCCATGCGTGCGGTGCGGCACGCCTACCAGGTCTTTCGGGGTACGCTCCGAATGCACGATGCCGCGGCCAGCCGTCATCCAGTTGATGGCGCCCGGCTCGATGCGCTGCAGCGTGCCCAGGCTGTCGCGGTGCTCCATAGCCCCTTCGAACAGGTAGGTGACGGTCGCCAGGCCGATATGCGGATGCGGGCGCACGTCATGGTCGGCATCGACCGGCACGTCGACAGGACCGAAATGGTCGAAGAATATGAAGGGACCTACCGCCTGCTTGACTGCCGCCGGCAGGTAGCGGCGTACGACGAAGCCGCCGCCCAGGTCCTTCTCATGGCCCTTCAGGAGTTGCGCAATGCTCATGGCAATTACCCCAGTTTGGTGGAGATCTCGGTAGTCACGGCCGTCATCAGCTTGTGCACTGGGCACTTCTGCGAAATGGCCAGCAACTCTTCGCGCTGTTCCTCGGTCAGCTCTCCGCTCAGGTGCAGCGTGGCTGCCAGGCGGTACACGCCCTTGCGCTCCTCGCTCGCATCGCGCTCGGTGGTGACCTGCACATCTTCGACCGGAATGCCCTTGCGGCGGGCATACCAGATCACGGTCAGGGCCTTGCAGGCGCTGACGGCGGCATCGTACAGGTCGTGCGGCGAAGGACCGGCATCGTTGCCGCCTTCTTCAATCGTGCCGTCGACGGAAACGATGTGGTTGCGCACATGCAGGATGCTGCGCATTGGGAGCGACTGGTCGCGAACTACTTTAACGGTCATGTTGATTTCCTGCTTGTTGGTTTATCCCGCAATTTACACCAACTTGCGTGCCACGCGGAAGCCCACCACATCGTTCGCCAGCAATGAGGAATAGCCGTTGCGCACGGCCGAGCGCAGGTAGCGCGGCTGGTATAGCCAGGCGCCGCCACGCAGGATGCGGCGCGCGCCGTCGCCGCCCTGCTCCCATGCACTGCCGTCGACCGGAGCGCCAAGGTAGTTGTCGTGCACCGTGTCCTGCGTCCATTCCCAGACGTTGCCATGCATGTCGAACAGGCCCCAGGGGTTGGGCTGGTAGCTGCCGACGCGCGTGGTGCCGCCATGGCTGCTGCCTTTGGGGCCGTCATTGTAGGTGAAATGGCCGTCATAGTTGGCATGTTCCGGCGTGATCTGGTCGCCGAAGCTGAAGGCCGTGTGGCTGCCGGCGCGGCAGGCGTATTCCCATTCCGCCTCGGTCGGCAGGCGGTATTGCTGGCCGGTTTTCTCGCCAAGCCATTGCAAATAAAGCTGGGCGTCATGCCAGCTTACGCAGACTACGGGATGGCGGTCGTCCTGTGCGAAGCCGGGGTTCTGCCAGTCGACATCCAGCTTCGACTGCCAGCCGGTCGCCTTGGCGAAAGCGCGCCACTCGCCCACCGTCACCGGATAGCGGCCCAGCGCGAAAGAGTGCTCGATGCCAACCCAGTGCGCCGGCAATTCCTTGTCCAGCCAGGTTTTCTGGGCGCCGGCTTTGACGGCAATCTTGTGCTCATGTTCGGATGAACCCATCTGGAAGCGGCCGGTCGGGATCAGCACCAGGTCTGGCCCAACACCGCTGCCGTCGGTGAAACGGTCGCGCAGCACGCCTTCCGCATCGGCCACCGGGCTGCTGGCGGTCGGCAGCAGCGCTGCCAGTTCGGCCGCCTTGCGCGCGGCCTGCTCCTTGCGGTGGCGTTCCTGTTCGGCGCGATAGGCAGCCTCCGCTTTCAGCTGCGCCATCTTGCGCTGGTATTCTTCCTCGGCCTGGCGGGCTTTCAGCGCGTCCGCATCGCGGCGGGCGATCAGCTGCTGGCGCAGGCGTTCCTTGCGCTCTTTCGCCTCCTGCTCGGCCTGTGCCTTGCGCTGCTTTTCCTGCTCGCGCCGCAGCTGCTCCTGGCGCGCTTTTTCCTGCGCCGCAGCCAAGGCTTCGGCTTTGCGCCGCGCGGCCAGCTCCACTTCTTTCTGTCGGCGCTGCTCCTCTTCCTCGGCGCGGGCGATGGCATCGGAACGGGCGCGCTGTTCGCGCGCAGCGCGCTCTTCGCGTTCTTTCTGCTCCGCAGCGGCCCGTTCGGCCATACGTGCAGCATCGCGCTGGGCAGCTTCTTCGGCGCTCGGCTCGCCAGCTTCCTTCAAGGCGTCCAGCAGTTCGGCAACCGATTCCGGCCGTTCGCCAGCGCGATTGGCGAAACCGCGCTTCAAAGCTTCCCATTGCCGGGCGTTGAGCGCCGCGGGTTTGGCCGGTTCGAGCAGCGCCGTGTGCTGGTCGAACGGCAGCCGTCCCTCCAGCAACTGGTAGATCATTACCGCCACCGCATAGACGTCAACTTGCGGACGGGGCGCGCCCTGGCTGGTGCCGGCTTCCGGAGCGCGGTAACCCGCAGTGCCCGCATTCGGCGTCGCCATGCCAAGGTCGGTTCCGGTCGAACGCGCGCGCGACGCGATGCCGAAATCGAGCAGCTTGATTTCGCCGGCCCTGGTCAGGAATACGTTGCCCGGCTTGAGGTCGCGGTGCACCAGCCGGTGCTTGTCCCAGGCATATTGCAGCGCATCAGCCACTGGCCGCAGCATGTGCTCGACCTGGGCCGGCGTAGCCTTGCCGTGTTCCTCCAGCCAGGCGTCCAGGTCCTGGCCCTCCAGGCATTCCATGATGATGAAATAGCTGGAGGTGGCCGGGTCCTGTGCCCATTCGTAGACGCGCACAATATTGTCATGCGCCAGCCGGCGCGCCTGGGTCGCCTCTTCGATCAGGAGCTTGGCGTGCGCCGGGCTTTGGGTGAGCTGGGGCGGCAGGATCTTCAGCGCGACCACGGCGCTGTGGCCCAGTTCCGCGTGGGTCGCCAGGTCGGTTGCTTGCCACACCTGGCCCATGCCGCCCATGCCGATCAGCCGCTCCAGGCGGTAGCGCCGGTTGTGCGGGCCGATTTCCTGGCCGGCCATCAGGCCCAGTTCGGTGCCCTGGCGCAGGATGGTGATGGGTGTTGCTGCCCCTCCCGGCGGCGCGTATTCGGCGTCCAGGATGGCATTCTTGCGGCGGTCGAACTCTTGCAGGCTTAACAGGCCATCTTCGTGCAGGGCACGCAGTTCGCGAATCTTGTCTCGGGCTGTCTGCATCTCTCTCGTGCTTTACCTCGCTAGCGGCGCCCCGCATTCTGGACAGAATTTCGCATCTCCGCAATCGGTCGGCACGATATGGCCATTCCGGCAACGCTGCGCGGCCGCTGAACCGACGCTGGCTTGCGCCCGCAGCAGGTCGAGCTGGTGCTGGCGTTCCTTGTCGCCTGCAGTGTCGCGATACGAACGCTCATCCCGGACTTCCTCGCGCGCCAGCCGCAGCGCTTCGGCGGGGGTAATGCTGTTCTCTGCGGCCACCACCCCGGCCAGCGCCTGCAGCTGCTCCGGCGACATGGCGGCCTGCGCCTGCTGGCGCATCAGGCGCGACAACGCTTCGGCATTCGGCGTCGCCGCCAGGGCGATCTTGGCGGTATCGCTCATGCGGCCAATCGCTTCCAGCCGGTCGATGTCGATGCGGGCCAGGTCGGCGGCGTGCTGCTGCTGCGCCACCATGCTGTCGTACTCCACCTTCCAGCGGTTGAAGCGCTCCTCGCGCTCCACTTCCATCTTTTTCAGCGACTGCTGCCACTGGGCTTCCTGGTCGCGCAGCTTCAGTTCCAGGCGTTGCTCTTCAACTGCCACCTGGTCCAGCATGGTCTGGCGCGCCAGGTTCTGCCCCTGGCGCTGCTGCACGCCGTCGGCTTCGATGGTGCGCAGCAGCTTCTCGTACTGCGCCACGGATTCGGCCGCCGCGCCGCTGCGCTTCAGTTCTTCCAGCTTGGCGCTGATTTCGGCTACGTGGACCTGCGAACTTGCGTCCTTCGCTTCCTCGCCGCGCGCCAGCTCACGCTTGCGGGCCAGGTACTGTTCTTCCTCCCACTCGCCGACACGCTCCGCCTCGCGATGGCGGGCGGCATTGGCCAGGGCCAGGCCCTGGAATTTCGCGCGGTGATGTTCGGCCTCGATTTCCTGCTCGCGTTCCTTGGCATCGGTTTCGGCCTTGCGCAAAAGCTGGAGCTGCCTGCGGCGGTGCTGCTCGTCTTCGATGGCCAGCGCCTGCTGGACGCGGTATTCGAGCTGTTGCTGGTACAACTTATGCGAAAAACGCTGTTTGGCCAGCGCCTTTTCTTCCAGGCCGGCTTGCTGCGCCAACTCCATCTCGGTGCGCATCTTGATTTGCGCCAGGCGGCGCACCTGGTCCCACTGCGCAGCCTCGCCGGCATGCTGGGACTTGTGGCGCGCCAGTTCATGCTCCAGGTCGGCCAGCGCCGCACCGGCGCCGTGCTCGAAGGCTTGCTTGCGGGTCTTGGCTTCGACAATACGGCCGTACAGGTCGATCTCGCGGGCGCGGATGGCCTGCATCTGCTCCTCGGCCTCGGCCTTCAGCTCCGCCCGGCGGAAATCACTGCGCATTTTCTGCTCCTGGCGGCTGATTGCCTGCCACTCTTCCTCGTTATAAAGCTGGTCGAGCTGCTTGACGTGCTCCAGTTGCCGTTGGCGTTCGTCGGCAACCAGGAACAGGCTGCCCTCGCGCTCGCGGTTGTCATCGTATTTATCATGCCGAAGCGACAAGGTTTCCACCTGCACGGCAGCCAGGCCGAATTCGGCCAGGCGCTGGCCCAGCGCATTGTGCAGGCGTTCGTTGAGCTGTTCGCGCAGGACGCTGGAACTGGCCATGTCGCGCACCGAACGGCTGCCGAGGAATTCCGCCGCCAGCTGGCGCATGGAGGGCGCCAGCAGGTCATGCAGCTGCAGTGCGGTGACGGTACCCGGTGCGGTCATGAAATGGCGCGCAAAGGCCGGTACGTCCTGTACCGTCAGGCCGACGGTGAAATGCGCGGCCAGTTTCAGGAATTCGGCGCTGTGCAGGTCGCTGAAATTGAACTCCACCGGCAGCGGGGAAGTACGGGTCACCAGGATTTCGCCCTGCCCGTCGCGCACCAGCTTGCCCAGGCGCGCGAAGAAGCCTTCCAGCTCGTAATCGCCCTGCGGTACTTCGGAAACCTGTTCGCCCTGCAGGATGAAAGCGCGGGCCGCAGCCGGAACGTGCAGGGTCTTGGTAAAGATGCCGGAGAGCTGGCGTACGCCGAAAAATACCGCCAGCTCATCGTTGGCCGGGATCCAGCGGTTGTCGCGCAGCACCGGCTCGTTATGCGGTGCGCCCAGCGAGAGGCCGCAGTGGCTGCAGTAGTCGGAGGTGTCGCCGTTGCGGTGCTCGCATCGCGGGCACTTCACGCCGCCAAAACCAAACATCTTGAACATTTGCTACTCCTTGTCTGACCCTGCGCCTGTCGATTGTAACAGGGGCATCATGCGCCCAATACACACCTCCTTATCTTGGCACAGGGGCAGCCCATCCATTCGTCCTGTTTGAAGGGGGATTTGCCTTCTGTTCCCGATTCGCGCGCAAAAGCCCCGTTTTTTTGCATTTCGCACCACGTTTTGGACAGCTTGTCGCACGGCGGTCGCCAGCGCCGGGCCGCCTGGATACAGTGTGCACATGGATAGTCCTCAACCGGAGAACATCATGAAAGTCCTGCGAAATTTCGAAGCCCTGTTCATCGCCATCATCGGCCTGGCCTGCGCCGCCAGCTTCGTGTACGAAAACCAGGCCGGGGAAGCGAAAGCGCCTGCAAGCTACGCCGCCGCCGCCCAGCCCGCGCCTGCCGTGCCGGTCGTGGTGGTGGCAGCCAAGCGCATGAGCGAAGCGGAAAAACAAGCCTCGCTGGCGGAAGAACGCAAGGCGGCCCAGGGCGGCAAGATCTGAGCAATTGTTACTTCCCTGCTGGATTTGTAAAAAACTGAATCAGGCTTATCTCCCCGGCGGCGCGCTTGGTATATTGAACTCAGCGCATCACCAAACAGGAGAAAAGCCATGTTCAAATCGAAACTCATCGCTGCAGCCGCCCTGGCACTTGGCACGGTTGCATTAGCACCGACCGCCGCGCTGGCGCAGGTTGATTTCAGCGTCGTGATCGGCAACGCTCCTCCACCACTGCGTTTTGAAAGCGTGCCGCCACCGCGTTACGGCTACGTATGGGCGCCTGGCGTCTGGCGCTGGGACGGCTACCGCCACGTCTGGGTGGCCGGCCACTGGCTGCAGGAACGTCCTGGCTACCGCTACTACCCTTCGCAGTGGGTGCGTGTAGACAACGGCTGGGGATGGCGTGAAGGCGGCTGGACCGTCTACGATAGCCGCCCAAACTACATCCAGGGCCCGAGCTACGGTTACCGCGATTACCACCGCGACAACTACTACTATCGCGATCATCATCGCGACCGCTACCGGGACCGCGACCACGATGGCGTCCCCGATCGCTATGACCGCGACCGCGACAACGACGGCGTGCCAAACCGATACGACCGTGACCGCGATGGCGACGGCGTGCCTAACCGCTACGACCGCCGCCCCGACAACCCGCACCGCCGATAATGGCGTGCCGGCCGCCTAGCCCGCAACGGCAATATCCTGTTGCGCGGCCCAGGCGGCCATGTCTTGCTTGCGGATGGCAGCAGCCATCAGGTCCGGGAACTTGTCCGGCGTGCAGGCAAAGCACGGAATCCCCATCGCAGCAAATTGCGCCGCATGGTGCCGGTCGAAGCTCGGCGCGCCATTGTCGTCCAGCGCGAGCAGGCAGATCATCTGCATGCCGCTGGCCGCCATGGCACGCGCACGGGCCAACATTTGCGCCGCATTGCCACCCTCGTACAAATCGCTGATCAGGACGAAAATTGTCTCTTGCGGGCGGTGCACCAGGGTTTCGCAATAGGCCAGGGCCCGGTTGATGTCCGTCCCGCCGCCAAGCTGGGTGCCGAACAGCACTTCAACCGGGTCGCTCAGCAAGTCCGTCAAGTCCACGATCGCCGTATCGAACACCACCACCTGCGTGCTGACCGCCTTGATGGTCGCCAGCACCGCTGCAAAAATACTGGCGTAGACGACGGAGGGCGCCATCGAACCGCTCTGGTCGACGCACAGCACGATATCGCGCAGGGCTTGGGTTTTGCGCGCGAAGCCGACACGCTGCTCCGGCACGATGGTCTGGTAGTCAGCCTGGTAATGGCGCAGGTTGGCCTTGATGGTGCGCAGCCAGTCGATTTCGTTATGGCGCGGACGGTTGTTGCGGGCTGCGCGATTCAGGCTGCCGCTGACCGCCTGGCGCATCGGGTTGGACAGCTTGCGTTCCAGTTCCTGCACCACCTGCCGCACCACCTGGCGCGCCGTTTCCTTGGTTTTGCTTGGCATCAGCCGGTTCAGCGACAGCATGGTCGCCACCAGGTGCACGTCGGGCTGCACGCTGCGCAGCATTTCCGGCTCCAGCAGCATCTGGTGCAGGCCGAGGCGGTCCATGGCGTCTTTCTGCATCAGCTGCACCACGCTGCTGGGGAAGTATTCGCGGATATCGCCCAGCCAGCGCGCCACGTTCGGCGCCGAGCCTTGCAGGCCGCCGCGGCGCTCTCCAGGGTCGTACAGCGCCGCCAGGGTGCGGTCCAGCGCCGTGTCCTGCTGCTGCAGCGGCAGGTTATCCGCCTCGCTGCCCAGCATCAGGCGCCAGCGCCGTTCCAGTTCTTCTTGTGAGCACTGCTTCTCGCTCATGCCGCCACCTCGTTTGTTTCTACAGGGCCTAGCAAGGCCGCCAATACCGGCAGCACCAGGCTGGCCCGCGCTTCATCCGTACCCCCGCTAGACACCGCCGGCGCCAACGCCACCGTGCCGGTCGCAACCCGCTGTCCCAGCTGGCGCCGCTCCGCAGCTTCGAAAGTGGCGAAAGTGCGGCGCAGCAGCGGCAGCAGTTCCATGAAGGTTTCACCAGGCAGGCTGGCAACCCAGGCTTGCAGGATCTGCCAAAGCTGTTCGTTCATCACCAGCAGCAAGCCGCTGCCCTGGAGGAAGCCTTCCAGCCATTCAGCGCTGGACAAAGGCTGGATCGGATTCGTACATGCCAGCGACAGCGCCTGCGCCACCTGCTCCACCTGCCAATGCTGCTGCTCCAGCAGGATGCGCACGGCACGGCCGGCGATCAGCGCATGCGCCTGGCCGCGCGTGCATTGCTCGAGCGCTTCCAGCCAGGCTTCGCGATGCTCGGGCTTTTGCAGCAGGCCGATTGCGTTGTCAGCCTGGAGCAGTTGCCGTAGCAGCACCTGCGCCGCTTCTTCGTTGATGCCGCGCGCTGCGAGCGGCAAGGCGATGCAGGCACGCTGCACCAGGCCATCCATGACCTGTGCCACGCTGGCGGTGTCAGTGTTGCGGGTGCTGCCGTAGCGCAGCACGTTGGCCAACGGCGCCAGCGCCTCCAGCAGGGCGCCCGCTTCATGGGTGGTTGCTGCCAGCGCTTGCATGCGTGCCATCACTTCCGGCACCGCCTGGCGCGCATCGGCCAGCAGCATCTGTTCGGCCAGGCCAGTCACATCGGCCAGGCGGGCCGCGCTACGCGCCAGGTGGACCAGGCGCGCATTGCAGGCCGTTTCCACGGTGGCACCCCACACGTTGGCTTCGATCAGGCGTACCTCAAAGTCCGGCTCCCACGCCAGCACCCATTTTTCATGGAAGCTGCCGCTCTTGCCGCTCACGGCGCGGGTGCGGCCCCAATCGATGCCCAACAGGGACAAGCGGTGCAGGAACACGCTTTTCTCCATGTGCTTGGGCTGGCGCAGGTCCAGCTCAAGGTCTTGCTGGTCGGCGCGCGGCGGCATGCGGTAGCTCTTCTGCAGCTGACGTACGTCCGCCGGCAGCGGCAGCGTGGGCGTCTCGGCCGGGACGGCGCCGAGGCGGTCGTTGACCAGCAGTTCGCGCTCGATCAGGCGCCGAGGCGCATCGCTTTCGCCAAACAGCACGCTTTGCAGCGCATCCAGCAGCTCGCCGAGGCCGGCGCGGGAACGATCGCGCAAGGCCGCCAGGCTTTCGGCCAGGCGCAGCGCTTCGATCACATGCGCCGAGGAGGCATCGAGGCCGTTCTTGCGCAGCAGGCGCACGGCGTCGGTCAGCCAGTAAGCCGATGCGCGCTGCGGGGTATGCCACAGGTGGTGGTACCAGCCGGGTGCTTGCACGCCCGCGCCATAGCCGCTGTCGAAACTCAGGCGGCCGTAACTCCAGGGCGTCCAGGTGGCGGCGACCTTGGCTTTCGGCAGGTCGCTCAGCACGTCCTTGTCATGCTTGGCGGTCGGCATGTCGCGCAGGGCCGGCACGTGCCAGGCGCCGCACACCACGGCGATGCGCTCGTAGCCCTGCTTCTGGGCGGCGCGGATCATCTGGCGCATATGTGCTTCGCGCTGGGCTTCGCGCGGCGACAGCGGTTCCTCCAGCGATTTGCGAGCTACCGACATCATTTCTTCAATGGCAGCGAACAGCTCCAGGCTGTCATGGCGCTGCTCGACCAGGTGATCCCACCAGGTCTCGAAGTCTGAAAAACCGGCAGCCTGCGCAAGTTGCAGCATTGCATCGCCGCTGCGCTGTACCGGGAGGGGCGCTGCCGTATCGTCACCCTCCTCCTCGGCCGCCACCGACATGTTCGCGGCCAGCGTGTGCGACATCGGCAAGTCGATGAAGCGGGTCGGCACGCCGTGCGCCTGGCCGTACTGGATGGCTTGCCATTCCGGCGAAAACTCCGCAAACGGGAAATGCGAAGCATGCTGCGGCATGGCCGGCGCATACACCAGCAGCGCCACCGGCGGGCGCATTTCTGCATGTGCGGCCAGCGGCAGCAATTCGTCCGCTTCCGGAGGGCCTTCGATCAGGATTGCATCCGGCTGCAGCTGCTGCAATGCCTGCGCCAGGCTGCGTGCACAGCCCGGGCCATGGTGGCGGATACCGAAGAAATGCAGGGCCATCAGAGCACAGCGTGGCAGGCGCGGTACAGGTCTTTCCAGCCTTCGCGTTCCTTGACCACGGTTTCCAGGTATTCAAGCATGACCACACGGTCCTGCACCGGATCCTTGACGATGGCGCCCACGACCGACGAAGCCATGTCGGCCCCGCGCAGCATGCCGTCGCCGAAGTGCGCCGCCAGCGACATGCCGTTGGTGACAACGGAGATCGCCTCGGCGGTGCTCATGCTGGCGCTCGGCGACTTGAGCTTGATCTTGCCGTCGTCGGTCTGTCCCGCACGCAGTTCGCGGAAAATGGTGACGATGCGGCGGATTTCTTCCAGCGCCGGCTTTTCGATCGGCAGTTCCAGCGCGCGCCCCAGGCTGGCGACGCGGCTTTCGACGATGCTCACTTCTTCGTCCGCGCTGTCCGGCAGCGGCAGCACCACGGTATTGAAGCGGCGCTTCAGGGCGCTGGACAGGTCGTTTACGCCGCGGTCGCGGTCGTTCGCGGTGGCGATCACGTTGAAGCCCTTGGCGGCCTGCACGTATTCATCCAGTTCCGGAATCGGCAGGATCTTTTCGGACAACAGGCTGATGAAACTGTCCTGCACTTCAGATGGAATACGGGTCAATTCCTCGATACGCGCCAGCTTGCCGGTGCGCATGGCGCGCATCACCGGGCTTGGCACGATGGCGTCCTGGCTCGGCCCCTTGGCCAGCAGCTGCGCATAGTTCCAGCCATAGCGGATAGTTTCTTCCGCCGTGCCGGCCGTACCCTGCACCACCAGGTTCGAATTGCCGCTGATCGCAGCCGCCAGGTGTTCGGATACCCAGGACTTCGCCGTGCCCGGCACGCCCAGCAGCAGCAAGGCCCGGTCGGTCGCCAGCGTGGCAACGGCGATTTCGATGATGCGGCGCTTGCCGATGTATTTTGGCGTGATCTCGAAACCGTTATCCAGCGTGCCACCGAGAAGATAGGTGGCAACCGCCCACGGCGACAATTCCCAGTTCGGCGGGCGCTGACGCTGGTCGGCTTCCTTCAATGCCTCCAGTTCGTGTGCAAACTGCTGTTCGGCGCTCTGGCGCAGTACTTTGATCTCGTTAGCCATGCTTACTCCTTGTTGTCCGTGAAGCTGCGGTGCAGCGTGTTCTTGAAGCGCAGGGCTTCCTTCAATTCGTCGACCAGCTGGCGCCAGTTGTCCCAATGCGCCCAACCCGGTTCCGGCCATCCCTGTTCCAGGTATGCCATTTCGCCGACATCCAGCAGGCTGGCCATCGTTTCGAACTCGTACTTCATGCCGTAGCCCGGCGCATCCTTTTCGCGCATCATTTGCTGCAAGCGCCCCAGCAACAGGCGTGACACGGCGGGCGACACCTGGGCGCCGCCTTCGCTGGGCATCTGCCGGGCCAGCAGCAATGCATCGGGTACGCCGCTGCCATTGCCGCATTCCAGCCAGGCATGCAGCACGCGCTCGCGGCCGGATGGCGGCAAAGCCATCGCCAGCTCGGCAAACCGGGTCGACAGCACACGGACGTTGGGGACTTTCGATGCATGGATTGCGATGAACCAGTCGGCCGCCTGCTCGCTGCCGGCACGGGCCGACAGGCCGATGGCGTGCACCAGGCCTTCCTGCAGCACGCGGCCGAATTCATTGGCTTGCATAATCTGCAGCACGCCTTCTGCGCTGACGCCCCAGCTTCTTGCCCAATGGCTGGGCGGCACACACTGCATCATGTTGAACAGCCAGGACTGCTTTTCGCCCATGCGATAGGGATTTTCGGCGCCGACGCCGTCGCGCTTCATCGCCTTGTCGCATGCCTCCGGCAGCGCCACCTCCAATACCGGCAAGTGGCCGTCACCCTCGGGCTGCAGCTTGAACAATGCCTCCATTCGCGCGGCGCAGCGGGCACTGAGCTGGGAGCCGGGCAGGATGGCAAGCAGCTCACGCGCGGCGCTCCGCACTTCCTTGCGCTTGTCGTCCAGTGCCGCTTCCAGGAACGGCTCATCGGCCAGCGACAGCCCGACTTCAAGGCATGGCAGCAGTGCAGCGCGCAAATCGGCTGCCTCCTGCGCCCAGCCGCTTTGCAGACTGGCCAAGGCTGCAGCGGGATCGGCGGAACGCATCGCGCGCAGGGCCGCAGCGCGCTGGGGTGGACTGCCGGTATTCCACGCCAGTTCGACGGCAACCGCGTCATCGGAACTGGCGGCGTATTTCGCGCTCCATTCCGGATTCTGCGCTACCAGCCAGCGGCCACGCTCGCCGAGTACCGGCATCAGCCCCTCGCGCAACGCGGGTTTGCCCATGCCCTGCTCCAGCAAAGGCACCAGGCAAGCGTGCGGCACGCTCACGCCTTTAGCATGCGCAAGGGCCAGCCAGGTTGGCAGCAGGTTCGCGTGCATGCCGCGCATGAGCAGCTGCAGGATATCTTCCGCGGCGCGCGGACAAGCAGCAGCATCGCTGCCTGCGCCCTCGGGCGGCGCCATTCCCGCAGCTGGCAGGAAGCCTGCGCGCTGCCAAAGGTCCTGCGCGGCCAGCGCATGCCACAAGCTTTGTCCGGCCAAAGGCTGCAGTGCAGCTGCGAGGCCCCCCGCTGGATCGAAGGGCACGCGGCTGGTACCAGCCAGAACGGCTTTATGCAAATTAAGCGGCAGTTGCATCAGCCCTTGCCTCCATCGAGATTGAAACTTCGGCCGTCAATAAAGGCCGATAGCGGCAGGAAGGAATAGCCCTGCCATAAGCCGAAGACCCGTAACGGATGCCCACCCGCCAGCGCGTGGAGCTGCCAGCCCTGGCGGAAGACAGCATCGACCGGGAGCGCATCACCGTTCGCAGCGCGCAGCGACCAAGGCAGGGCCTTGCCCGCCTCATGCACAGGTGTGACCTGCTCCAGCGCCATCGGCCACGATTCGAGGAAGGGATTGGCAGCCAGCGCCTGCGCGTAATGCTCAAACTCGGACGCCAGCTCCGTTGCCGCAACGGCAGGCTGTGGGCCAGGCGCCGCCTCGAGCAGCTTCATATCATCGGCAAAGACCACGCGCAGCGGCACGGCAGCGGGATAGTAATGCACCGTGCCCTGATAAATCGCCCCGGTCGGCGGCGCAGGCGGAAGCGCCATGCTGCCAGCGGAGAACTGCAGCAGCACGGCCCAGCGCCCGCTGCTTTCGCCGCGCAGGTAGGTCGCGCAGCTTCCTACACGACCGTCCTCCTGTGTGCGCGCGCCAAGCACCAGCCAGCGATCCTGGATGCCCGGCTGCGCCAGCACATCCTCCTGGCCGGTTGCCCAGCCAATGGCGGAGCGCACCTCGTGCTGCAAGCCTTCCGGCAGCGACGCCAGGCGCGCATAGGCCTGCCGCACCAGCGCCAGTTGCGCCAGCTCGCGCGCGGCAGCCAGTTCCCAGCCATCATTGCCGCCGCCATAAATCGAAAGCCCAAGCCTGCGCACCCGCGAAGCCAGTCCCGCTGCCTGCGTATCGACCAGGCGCGACGCCATCGCCTCCCAATCCTTGGAAGGCTTGCTGCGCAGCGTGGCTAAACCTTCGCGCGCCAGGTCTTCCAGCCACGCATCCAGCACGGCCAGGCCTGTCTCCACATTGCCCTGGCGCTTTTCCTGCCGTTTCTGCTGGCTCGCCTCGCGCGCGGCGATCGCTTCCGGCGTCGATGCCTCAGCCTCTTTCGCCGCCTTCTTCTCGCTGCGCTCTTCGCGGCTTTGCAGCCAGTCGCTCACCCACTGTGGCGCATCGGTTTCCTTGAAAGCCGCGCTATCACGCGCATACAGCAGGTAAAGGCCGATGCCATGCTTGCACGGGAATTTACGGCTTGGGCAATTGCATTTGAAGGCCGGGCCGGCCAGGTCGATCTGGGCGCGGTACGGTTCCTTGCCGCTGCCCTGACACAGGCCCCAAAGGGCTTGCGCATGTCCACCAAGGCCGGACCACTTGGAAAGGCTGGCCTGCCCGGTGCCAGCTTTGGCGGATGCAGCGTCCGGCGCAAGCGCCAGGATTTGTTCGGCAGTGAGGCTCACAATCACCTGTTAAAGTGGAGGGTAAAACGAGCCGCAAGTGTTGCAAAAATACTTATCTATGTCAACGAAACAAGAACGTGCCCGCGCTGAAAAACTCTCGCGCCAGCCTGTCCCCGCATCCCCCGCCGCATGGCGCGCATGGTTCGACGGTTCCGCCCATCCCAATCCTGGCCGCATCGGCATCGGCGTGCTGCTGTCCGGCCCCGGCGGCGAACGCGTGGAAATCAGCCGCCGCGCGGGCCACGGCAGCAGCGGCGATGCGGAATACCTCGCCCTGATTGCGGCGCTCGAAAAAGCAGTTGAACTGGGAGTTGCGGAGTTGCTGGTGTACGGCGACAGCCAGGTGGTGGTGCAGGATGTGCTGCTTTCGCCGCAAGCGGGGGCGAAAGCCCTGGAAGAACATCGCGCCAGCGTCGGGCAATTGATGGCGGCACTGGCGCTGGTGAACGTGCGCTGGGTGCCGCGCCACAGGAATGGCGATGCGGACCGCCTGTCGCAACAGGCGATCCACGAAGGTGCTGCTTAGCGAACCTTGAAGACGCTGACGACGTCAGCGAGGTTGCTGGCCTGGTTTTGCATGGATTCGGCGGCTGCCGCTGCTTCCTCTACAAGGGCGGCATTCTGCTGCGTGACCTGGTCCATCTGGCCAACAGCCTTATAGACTTCGTCGATGCCGGAGCTCTGCTCGGCGCTGGCAGCCGTGATCTCGCTGATGATGTCCGACACGCGCTGCACGCTGGAGACAATCTCCTCCATCGTATTACCCGCATCCGACACCAGGCGCGTACCGGCGTTGACCTTCTCCACCGAGTCGCCGATCAGTTCCTTGATCTCTTTTGCCGCCGCTGCCGAACGCTGCGCCAGGTTGCGCACTTCCGACGCCACGACCGCAAAGCCGCGGCCCTGCTCACCGGCGCGTGCCGCTTCCACCGCCGCATTCAGCGCCAGGATATTGGTCTGGAACGCAATGCCATCGATCACGGCAATGATGTCCACGATCTTGCGTGAGGAAGCATCGATCGACTCCATGGTGCCAACCACTTCCGACACCACGCTGCCGCCCTTGCGTGCCACCGAAGCTGCGGCACCAGCCAACTGGTTGGCCTGGCGCGCATTATCGGCATTCTGCTTGACGGTCGACGTCAGTTCTTCCATCGAGGAAGCGGTTTCCTCCAGCGATGCTGCCTGCTGCTCGGTACGTGCCGACAGGTCCTGGTTGCCCGCCGCGATCTCGCTGGAAGCAATGGTGATCGAATGGGTACCGTTCCGCACTTCGCTGACGATGTTCAGCAAGGCCTGGTTCATGTCGCGCAATGCGCCCAGCAACTGGCCGGTCTCGTCGTTGCCGTGCACGCGGATATCGCCAGTCAGGTCGCCAGCCGCCACGCGGCGTGCCGCGTCAACTGCGCGCGACAGTGGCGTGGTGATGCCCTTGGTGAGCAGGTAGGCGCACACCGCGCCAAACGCCACGGCCAGCAAGGCCAGTACCGTCAACAGACTGCGGCTGTTGGCGGAAACACTGTCGATCTCCTTGCCGATGGCGTCGATCTTCCCGCGCTGCATCGACAGCAGGTCTTGCACCAGCACCTGGTATTGCGCCGCGGCCGGTCGGTAAGTCTTTTCGAAGACTTCGTTCGCCTGCTCCAGTTCACCGTCGGTCTTCAGTTTGGCAACCTGGTCGCGCGAGGCAATGTACACCTTGCGCTGCGCCATGATACGGTCAAACAGCTCTTTTTCGTCGGCGTCGCTGATCAACGGCTCGATGCGCTTCTGCAGATCGGACGAAGCGGCGGTCGACGCTTTGGATTCTTCAGCGAAGAAGGCGCCCAGCGTTGCATCGCTGCTGCGGGCAATCGCGGTCGTGCGGCGAATGGCGCTGTCGATCTTCGAATACCAGTCGGAGATCATGCGCTCTTTGGCCAGCGGCGTCTCCATCATATGGCGCGTGGCGCCGGCAACTTGCTGCAGGCGCCAGACGCCGATAGCAGCAATAACGATGGAAAGTGCAAGCGTAACGGCAAAGCCGAATGCCAGGCGTTTGCCGATACTCAGGTTATTCAGGAAATTCATGCCGCCATCTTCTCGATCAGGCCCATGTCTGCCGATGACATCAAGCGTTCAATATCGACCAGGATCAGCATACGGTCATCAATGGTGCCAAGGCCGGTGATGTATTCAGTATCCATCGAACCGCTGATGTCCGGCGCAGGCTTGATCTGCTCCGGCTGCAGGGTCGTGACATCGGACACGGCATCCACCACGATACCCACGGTGCGGGTGCCGATGTGCAGGATGATGACCACAGTGAACGGGCCGTAAGTCGGCTCGCCAAGCTGGAAGCGCACGCGCATGTCGATGATCGGCACGATCAGGCCGCGCAGGTTGATCACGCCTTTGACGTAGTCCGGCGCACTGGCAATGCGGGTCGGGCTTTCGTAGCTGCGGATCTCGCTGACCTTCTGGATATCGATGCCGTATTCTTCCTGGCCCAGGGTAAAGGCCAGGAACTCGGCAGCTTGGCTGGTAGTTGTAGTCATGATAATTTTTCACTTATGAACGATGACACCGTAATGTTACCGTAGACCAATAAAATAATCACCAAGAATTTTGCTCTAGAGAAACATGCAAGCTTGCGATAAATACATGGCACAATTGCGCAGCTAAAAACGGAATCAAGGTTTTATGGATATCTCTCTGAGCACTTGGCAGCCGCGCCTGGTCGCGCTGGCCAGCGCAGCCGCGGGCAACGACGGCGCCCACGACACCAATCATTTGCACCGGGTGTGGCGCAACGCCAACCTGTTGTTGGAACAGCATCCCGACGCCGACCGCCTGGTCGTTATGGCGGCCTGCTACTTGCACGACCTGGTCAACCTGCCGAAGAATCATCCGGAACGCCACCTCGCCTCGCGCCAGGCCGCCGTGCTGGCGCGCGCCCAACTGGCCGAAGCAGGCTTTCCGGCCGACCGGCTGGACGCGGTGGCCCACGCCATCGAAACCCACAGTTTCTCCGCCGCGCTGCCGCCCACCACGCTGGAAGCACGCATCGTGCAGGATGCCGACCGACTGGACGCACTTGGCGCCGTCGGCCTGGCGCGCATGTTCTATATCGCAGGCCGCATGGGCACAGCGCTGGCGCACCCGGACGATCCCCTGGCAGTGAACCGCGAGCGCAACGACAAGGCGTATTCGCTGGACCACATCGAAGTGAAGCTGGCCACCCTGCCCGGCACCATGCAGACCGCCGCCGGGCGCGCGCTCGGCGAGCAACGCCTGCAGGAGCTGCTGGCCTTCCGCGACAGCTTTGTCGCAGAATGGGCGGTGGCAGCATGAGCGAGGCGCCAGCAAACACCAAATCGAAAGGCAACCTGAACTTCGTCCTGGTCAGCATCTTCATCGACATGCTGGGTATCGGCATTATCGTGCCGGTGCTGCCCATCCTGGTCGGCCAGTACGTCCAGGACCGCGAGCTGCATGCGCTGTGGTACGGCATCCTGGGCGCCACCTTTGGCCTGCTGCAGTTCATTTTCATGCCGATGCTGGGCGCAATCAGCGACCGTGTCGGCCGCCGTCCGGTGCTGCTGTATTCCATGGCCGGCATGGGCATCAACTTCCTGACCACGGCCTGGGCGCCCAACCTGGCCTGCCTGTTCATCGGCCGCGTGATCGGCGGCATGTCGTCGGCCAGCATGTCGGTGGCCTCGGCGTATGCCTCGGACATCTCCACCCACGAAGACCGCGCCAAGAGCTTCGGCAAGATCGGCGCCACCTTTGGCCTGGGCTTTATCTGCGGCCCGATGCTGGGCGGCCTGCTGGGCGACGTCAACCTGCACCTGCCGTTCTACGTGGCGGCAGCACTGTCTTTTGCCAACTTCATTTACGGCTATTTCTTCGTGCCCGAATCGCTGCCGGAAGCGCAGCGCGGCAAGTTCAAGCTGGTGTCGGTCAACCCGTTCAATTCACTGGCCAAGCTGGCCCGGCGCCAGGACATCCGCGGCCTGGTCATCACCTTCGCCCTGGTAACGGGCGCCCAGATGATGCTGCAATCGACCTGGGTGCTGTACACCCACTTCCGCTTTGGCTGGAGCCCGGCGGAAAACGGCATTGCCTTGTTTTGCGTTGGCCTGACGGCCGCCGTAGTGCAGGCCGGCCTGCTCGGCGTCCTGATCCGCAAGTTCGGCGAAGTGCGCCTGTCGCTGCTTGGACTGACCTCGGGCGCGGTCACGTATATGCTGTATGGCCTGGCGACTCACGGCTGGATGATGTACGTCTTCATCCTGTGCAACCTGCTGGCCTTCGCCGCAGGTCCGGCATTGCAAGGCATCGTGTCCAAAGCCACGCCGGCAAACGAACAGGGCGAGCTGATGGGATCCCTGCAGTCGATCAGCAGCCTTGGCACGGTGGTCATGCCATTGCTGGGCGGCGCCATCCTCGGCACCGTCAGCCACCTGCCCCCAAGTGACTGGCGCATCGGCAGCACCTTCTTCCTGTGTGCGGCGATGCAGGCCGTGGGCATTTACGTCGCCCGGCGCTACTTCCGCCAACATCACATGGCCACGACGGCGGCCACGGAAACAGGCGCATAATCTGCTTATGTCCGGACGCGTGCACAGCTTCCTCCGCCAGTTGCTCGCCGCCCTGCCCCTTGCGGCGGCGGCCTTGCCGTCGCACGCCGACTGCTCGCGCGACATCGTGGTGCCGGTGTCCACCACCGGCGTCAGCGTCATCGTCAACAACGGAACGTTTAGCGGAATCTACCCTGAGATATTCCGCAGCCTCGGCCCGCGCGCCGGCTGCTACTTCACATTCACGTCGGTTCCGCGCGCCCGCCAGGAGCTGCTGTTCGAGACAGGAAAAGCCGACCTGCTGCTTCCAGCCACCCGCACGCCGGCGCGTGACGTCAACGGCATCTTCGTGCCGATGGTGGGGCACCGCGCCGTGCTGATCTCCCTGCAAAGCCCGCGGCCGCAGATCAGCAATGCCCAGGACTTGCTGGACCGGCGCGACCTGCGCGTGGCGATCGTGCGCGGCTACGACTATGGCGATGCTTACCAGGCCATCGTGCGCGAACTGGCGCGCCAGGGGCGGCTGTTCACCGAGGTAGATCCGAGCGCAGTCGCAAGGCTGCTCTACGTAGGCGCGGTGGACCTGACAATCATGGGGCCGACCATCCTGGCCGGCGCCATCAACCGCGAGACTCGCGTGAATGGCATGCTGGACCGGCTGCGCCTGGAGCCGATCCCCGAACTGCCGTGGCAGCAAACCGGAGTCTATGTCTCCCGCACTTCATTGAATCCCGATGACCGCGCCGTGCTGCTTGAATTGCTCGAACGCGCGGCCAAGTCGAACGTGGTGATGGAAGGCTTCCAGCGCTACCACCGCCCGGAGATTCTTGCCGAAAGCGTGCGTCCCCGCTGATGGCACCGTCGGTTGTCGCTGTCGTCCTATGTGGCGCCCTGCTGCACGCAGGCTGGAATGCGCTGGTCAAGAAAGGCCGCGATCCATTCCTGAGCAGTGTGCTGGTCGCCAGCGGCGCCGGCCTGATCTCGCTGCCGCTGTTGCCCATCCTCGCGCAGCCGGCCACCGCAAGCTGGCCTTATGCGCTGGCGTCCACCGTCATCCACTACGCCTATTACGGCCTGCTGGCCGCAGCCTACCGCCATGGCGACATGAGCCACGCTTACCCACTCATGCGCGGCAGCGCGCCACTGCTCGTCGCCATCGCCAGCGTGCCCCTGCTCGGCGAGCACCTCAGCGCAACCCAATATGCCGCCGTTGCCTGCATCAGCGGCGGCATATTCGGCCTCTGGCTCGCCACGCGACCCAGCGTACCCGACGATGCTGGCGCCCCCTCGCGCCATCGCGCAACTGCCTACGCCTTGCTGAACGCCTTGGTCATTGCAGCCTACACATTAATTGACGGACTTGGTGCGCGCGCTTCCGCCGCGCCAGCCGCCTACGTCATGTGGCTGCACGTTCTCAGCGCCATCGGCCTCCTGGCCTGGTGCCTCCTCCGTTGCCGAAGCGAGTTGTACGACTACGCCCGGCAGTACTGGAAAGTCGCGATCCTCGGCGGCGCTGGCACCTTGGGCGCATACGGACTGGCACTGTGGGCGATGACCGTCGCCCCGCTGGCAGCCGTCGCAGCACTGCGTGAGACGTCGATCCTGTTCGCAGCTTTGATCGCCAGGTTCTTCCTGGCCGAAACGATAGGCAACAAACGCGCCCTCGCCATTGCAGCTATCGCCGCCGGGGCCGTATTGATGCGGCTTGCGTAGAATGCCAAGCGACCGTCAGGCTCGTCGCCGGTTGCGATCACCAGAACTTCCACCAGGGCCGTTTGGACGAAGGAGTATCGACCGAAGGCAGATCACGAGGAAGCGCTGGAGGCTCTCCTGCATTCGCCAATATCGGAGCAATCGCTGTGAACAGGCCCATCACCGATTCGCCATCATCTTCGCCGGCAGCGAGCTGCTTTTGAACCTTATTGAAGGGGAACACATTGATTCCCTTGATCCTGACAGACCAGCCGCGCTCCGGGTCCTGGACCCAATCTCCGCCGTAGGTCTGGCGGATGCACTCACCCAGATAGGATCCCAGCGTACTGGAAAGCTTCCGCTTGACATCCTCCGTTGCTTCGTTTCGCTGCTTGTTGATAAATCCATCGAGCCAGCGAACGCCATCGAGGTCGTATGAGACCTCCACATTCATGTTTTCCAGCGCAACTCGCCGGACGAGTTCGGCGTTTGCCTTTATTCGATCTTCCATCTTGTTCAACGTCTTTTTGCCAATTACTTTCCGCAGTATTCGGCGCGCTTGGCCGGCGCACGCAACACATTGTCGACATAATACGCTAATGCGGTCTCCGAGTACTTCGGGTCCGGATGCATGGCGACAAAAGAAGCGCCTTTCTGCATCCAGGTCGCGACGCAGCTAGCCGTCGGCTGGCTGCTTTCCGCACAAGCCGTGAACGCGTCGAATGCGCTGCGATAACTGGAGAATGTAGCGTGATCCATCGGCAGACCGTGGCCCGGAACCAGGGTCTGGAAATTAAGCCGGTCAATCTCGGCCAATGCCTGGCGCCAGCCTTCAGCACATCCTGTATCAAAGAATGGCAACGGCACTACTACCAGGTCGCCAACGAAAACAGTCTTGCTGGATGGGTCATGGCCCCAGACATCGCCCTCGGTCGCCGCATACTTCGCCAGATGCAGAATCAGTTCGCGCTCGCCAAGTTTGACCGACATCGTTCCTTTAACCGGCTGGTCGGGAATCAGGTTCGCAGGATCGTTGATCGCGTTCAGGTACAGGCGCGTGTCGGCCTTGCGCGGCTCGGGTACAGCCGGATCGGCCAACCGGGCCTTGGCCTTGTCGACATTCCGAACTAGGAAGCCCTTCAGTGCGCCCTCTACGGCCGTACTGGTATAAAGCTTCGCGCCTGGATAGGCCGCACGGATGCGTGCATTACCCGTCGCATGATCGAGGTGCCAATGTGTGTTGACGATGGCTGTAATGGGCTTATTCCGGGCCTTCGCCACAGCGATGATTTTATCGGTATGCTCCGGATGGCGGCCGGTATCGATCACCAGCATCTCGTTCGGGCCTTCGAACACAATCGAATTCCCGTCCGGTTGCACATCCTCCGGGACTTTTCCTTCGATGAAGGTGTAAGGCGAAGCAGTCGGTTCAGCCGCGCTGGCAGCAATATGCGCAACAGCAGCGATAAGTAGTAGCGAATACTTCACTTGCATTTCTCCCGGACTTCGTTGAGGATCATATGACTAGCCGCCGTTTCGGAGCATGGAAGTCAGCTCTCGCCACCGCGCTTCAAGCAAGCCGCTGTACAACAAGGGATGCAAACCATAACTCCCAAGCGAGAATCCGTCGTTCACTTCAACCAGCACAGTATCACCGCGGTCAGTGACGGCAAAGTCAATTGCATACCCCGCAGGTAAGTCCGTGTAGGCGGCAATGGCGCTATCGATGACGGAAAAGTCAGGGAACCGCCGATAATCTCCCCAGTAGTGCTTACAGCCCACCGTCTTCCCGTGCGTTACGTAAGTCCTGTATTCGGAAACCATCTGCACCGGCTCGGAACATGACACCATTTGGTGCTCTGGAAGCCCCGCAGTGATCGCGAGATCTCCGTAGTTCGCAGCTACATGCCCTGCAAAATTCTTCAGTTGCCCCGCAATTGGTTTCACAAAAATCGAGTTTCCCTGGTCAATCAGGCTCCTGACTTCGCCGATCGTGGCCGTCCATAGCCAGCGCTTCGCAAACTCGTGCAAGCTTGCGGGAATCGATTCAAGATTCGGAGCGTTAATGCCAAGGCGAACGAACGCACGCTGAACGAAGGGAACGCCTCCAACGACGATGGTATCCGCATCAATCAACTTGCTGTCGAAGTTTTGGGCGTTGAAAAACTCTATTTCATATCCGCGTTCCTGCAGGCCGAGATATGCAGCACACGCATTCACGCTTGAAAAATCATCGTCCCGTTTCTGAATCAGTGCCCGCATTGGCACTCCTTTGAATACATCATTTGATCGAAAACTTGATCTCCGCCACGTAGGTTTCAGACGGCTTTGGGTATACCTGGTTTGCAGTTGCTTCTTTAAGACATTTCGCTGTCTCAGTCATTGGCACATACAAAGAGCGCCCAAGCCTGCCATCTGGCAGGATCTCCAGATAAATCACGAAAGGCTCAGGGCTCGGTCCGTCGGGCGGTACACAACTCCGAAGTGCCGCGCCGTTACTGAAGAAAAATTGAGCGGCCTTCAATTCATAAGCGCCATCACGTTTATGGCTGGCCTTCGCCAAGCGTTCCATTTCCGCAATCGCAGGCTCGGCCGCGCCCACGGCCATTGGCACAAGCGCGGCAAAAAGGCAGGGCAAAAGCTTCACTTGCAGGTTTCCCGATTATCGATAGGGTGCAACTTTAGCAGCAATTTCAGGCGCAGAGAACACATCAACTGCGTCCATGCTTTCTCATGGACCTCAGCGCCACCTCGGCCGTCTCTACAACTTTGCCCCATTCTGCCTGGGTCAAAGTCGCCTCAGTATCGGGAATCGAATGTGGTGTTGCCTTGGAAAATGCATCTAACGCATCGTCAACGCAACGAACTGCTGCAACTTCCACCAGCGTGGATGCTTGCGGCGAGAACCCGGAACTCCTAAGCGGCAGTACCCAGTCATCCCACTGATTTACCAGTTCATCAAAGCCGCACTCGGGCACTCTCGTACGCGAGTCAACGATCCACTCCAGGACTTCGATGATCCGATCCCGGATCTGCAAAACGATTTGCTGCTCGGTCATGGTCGCAGCATTTCCACCACAATTGTGTCCAGGTCTTCCGTACGCTCACCTGGCGTTGGGGCGTTCGCGATACGTTCGAGTTCAGGCCGGAGCAAATGAATCAGTTCCGTTGATTGTGCGACGACACCAATGACAATGCTGGATTTCCAAGCGTCATCGCTCGATGCGAAAATAGCGCGAATACCCGGAACGACTACAGCCCCGGCACTCGCAAGGAACGGAGCTAGCACGCGTGCGACGGGCCAGTTCAGGTCCTGCACCCATTCAAGCAAAGCGGCGTCGGATGCGTCTCCCGCATCAACAACTGCTGCTGCGATATCGGTATCGAATTTATCAGTAATCACAAATGCCTCTTCGACTCTCGCCAGGGGTCATGTGGCCAGCACCAGCCATCTAAGCGAAACACGCGCTCAAGACCCAGATCGCTCGTGATTGACAGCCTGCATGCAAACGCCTCCGACTTTTCGCCAATCTTCGGATAGGCTGGTTTAGCGTCCCGGCTCTCGAACTCAATGCTGAATACAGCCTCCGCAACCCAGCGTTCAGGTACGTTTCGCTTGTGCAGAAGCGCATAAAGCATGGCCTTATATCGTGTAATAAGCGCTTCGAAATCCGGCCTTCCATACATTGGCAAAAGCCTGGCGGATGGCGGATTCACTTCACCTCGTAAAAGATCAACCGTTACGGTGAGCTCACCGACCTGGCTCGCGTACAGGTAAAGCACACCGATTCCCCAATAACCTCCAAGATCATTGTTTCGGGAAATAAACGAATGGACCATACCGCTCGCAATGCTTCCAATTTCACTCCGTCGACGCATTCATTCCTCTCTCCCTGCGGGTCGCCGAACTCTCTTGATATTCAGCCACTCGGCCAAAGTGACAGGAGTATACGAGGAATCACTGCACTCGATCACCCACGAACGATAGTCACCAGCTTAATTAGCAATCCTATGTGTCTTCAGCGAGCGAAACAACCGGACATGTTCACCGCATGCGCCGCGCGATTGCGGCATAATGCCCGAACTCGTCTCGTGCCGCAGCACCAGAAACTACTGCCTGTTCAAGCTCTGGATCCAGCACGCCCGGCCCGATTTGAGAAATGAGGTCAAGCAGGCTCCGATGGAAGCCAGCCTCTGTTTCGGCACGCTTGGCGGGGCTGTGCCCGGTCCATAAATAGCCCTTATCGTTATACATCGCAGCCGCATCAAGGAGGCTGATTAGTTCCGTCTTCAATTCGGAAGCATCACGTTTTTCCTCAAGCGATTGCATAGGTAACTTTCTGGTGGAATGTATCGTCCGGGTCTTGCCACTCGCTGCGCTTAACTACGCAGCCGGCTGCCTCGAGAATCTCAATGTCAGATTTTTGCCAACCATCGGGAAGAGTTCTGGAAAAGTCGGCGCCATTGATTTCCACCCAGTGATACAACCCAAAGGGGAAATCGCCAAGCCATTCCGAAATGTAGATGAACTCGCGCGAACGCGAAGCCTTCACAGCATCTCGCAGGCTCGTCAGGATCGCCTGTTGGACTTCGCTTAGTTTCATGACCTAAACTTCACAGGTTGAGAGCTGTCCCGACGTAATGGTGAGCCCCGACGCTTCAGTGCTGCAACAGGCATGAGCAGCAAGCCAGTCGTCCACAACGCACCCACCATTGCCACGCCCCCGAAGAGGAGCATCAACGACGCCTTGCGAATAGCTATGACTCCGACAGCAATCAGGGTGAGAAAGAACAGTTCCTTCAGTAAGCGAGCGGGAAAAGAACTTAACGCCGAAAGCTGGCCACATGCCCTGCAACGCGCCGGCATCATTTCGCTGGATATCAGCTTCCCAAGGATGCCGATGCCAGCACGCTTGCAGTGGGGGCAACGCAGCATGTTCGTCTTTACATTGTGTCAGTTGGGAGGCAGCTTCCGCCCCATTGCGGACCGTTGCGATTCTACACAGCGGTCGTTCAGCGCTGGAGTTAGGTGTCACCCGCAATTGGCCATTTGAAGTCTTGGCGGTAACGCTGATAGAACTTCTGTGCGTGATTCCGCTTACCACCCATTTGCAGGTCGTGGGTTGCGTATCTTGAGATGAGGCCCTGTAGCGCTTCCTCTGCGCCTGCGGTGGACGATACGCAGGCATAGTACGTACGCCTACCGTTAAAGGTCTCCACCAAGAACACTTCCCCGTCTGCCAGAACGGCATCATGTACGTCCCCATCAAATTCCAAGAGCGTGTCGTTGTAGTCTGGCATGGGCATGCCGTCACTAAGCACTTCCTCGAGCGTGTGCGTCAGGGTAACTAGATGTGGCAGTCGCTGCCAAATTTCATCGTCTTCTGCGTATGGCCTGACCCGTAACGCCAGCGGCATGTCTTCGTATTTCAACTGAGCGGTAAGGTATGTAAGCATGTCTGTGGTTAGAGGTGGCGATCAGAGAAACTATCGGAACATAAAACTTTATCTGAAATGTCCGCAATTGGCCGAATGCGATCTGTTTTGGGCTCACGCCTTAAGCTATTGGGAAGCGTGGGGGAAAATTTGTTTCCCATTTGACCTCAGACAATTTGCCCAGGTCATACTGGAGCATCTCCGCCGATTCTCGTTCCGAAAACCATTCTCCATGCGAGCCGAACTCAAACCTTTGCCCGGAAGTGGTGGAGAAATTCTGTTGAATCGTTTCCCATCGGTATCCTGCAAGTAGTTCGTTGGGCACAGCGCCAGTTTCGAAAACTACGCATGCCTCGTGAATTGCTCGGTCGTCGGCCTCCGCAATCCTGCAAAATCTCCGATGAGTTTCTTGGTCCTGACAAAGCTGGAGCTTATAGGAGCGGTTAATATCAAGCGCAATTCGTTTCCACATACGTAATTCTCTCAACCCTCAAGAGGGTGTGCATTTTCTCCCCCCAGTGCGCCAAACGACAGCTACTGGCCGACACCGACCGTGGGGACTTTAGCCATGCAACGTAAGTGCGCTGACCTGATAGGTGCTTCCCTCAATGTGAACAAAGCCATCCGCGATATAGTCAAGGCAGAAAGGCTCGACAACAATAGCAACGTTATCACCAGCCAACGCGCCTGCCCGCCGGAAGCCACTCGGCTCAAGACTCATTACGGTTACACCAATCTCTCCTGTCGGAGATTTTAAGAGAAGCCCATCGCCAACGTGCACTTGGCCTTTCCCAACTTTCCCAGTGAAGACGATACACCGATCGCCGATTGGGAGCATGTCGACTACTTCATATTCAAGCATTGCTATTTCCGCCGAGTCAAATGGGCTTGGAGCTTCCAAACAAAGCCGTTTGTTTCACCGTCGATTTCTCGAGGTCGGCTTTTGGCCGGTCGCTGCCGGCATCCCGGTTGTTAAAGGCGCCCCTTGGCGGACCATATCGAAGTGATCAGACGTTTGAGTTGTAATCATTGATTTCAACGTGAGGCCACATGTCCCTCGCAATTAAGCAAAGTCGCTCAGCGCTTACCGGGCTACTTCCACGCGCCGAAATTATAGACGTCGTCTTTGCGAGATTCTGCCCAACCCTGGCGGCAACACCGGGATAAGCGCAGACGCTCGCCGCAAATCGTCCCCTCATATCGATCCACCTCCTTTCCGCCCAATAGCAGTGAGATGAAGATGGAATCGCCGTCGACCGAATACGTACCTCGCCTTCCCGTTCCATGGCATGCTCCGCCAACAAACCGCTCACGATTCCATTGGTTAAAGCCTCCATCAGGCCCCACGACTACTGTACCATCGGGGAAGAATCGAAGGTAGTTGCGGTCAAAGTGCTCGGTGCGTTTATGACGCGGGCCGCGCCTGGATCGGTAGCAACCATCGAAGCGCAGTCCATGCGAGGCCTCGATGCGATCTGCTATTTGTGTTGGGGCCGGGATACTCGCGCCTACCCGGCGACGGCTACTTGCGCGTAAGTCGGCGACGAAGCGCCCAATGGCCGGGTCATCGCACCGCAAATCGATGAGATCACCGGGCAACTCGACCTCAGCATTATAACGTTTGCGCAACGGAATGAAGTAGTGATTCAATCTTGCTCCTTTGGACGATACTCCGGTCATTCCAAAGCGCTGGACCATGCCGTTAGGACAGGTCACAAAAAGAACATCACCCAGGTTCAATAGAGGATGGGGGGTACTTACCACCCATAACCGAGACGATGGAAGGATGTTTGCCGAAAGATCCTCTTCCAGCTCGCGAACATTGGCCAACTCGTCGTCAGAAAGTGGTCTATTCTCACGATGGCTAGCTTCATATATCGCCCGCAAGTCTTGCTTCATTTCTTGCTGAGCGCAAGACTTCGCATATTTGACGGTGCTATTCCACTGCTGTTCGGGTGTCAATGTCGTCTTTTTGCGAGGCATCGTAGCTGAAATAAATCAATTATCCGCAGCTTGCGCATGCGTCGAAATTTTCTGATCTGGTACAACGTCTGCTGATGGCTCCTGCCTGGCCATGAGACAACTATCTATGATACCAATCTCGCGGCTCTTCAAAGGTAGAGGAGTTGAATGGATACAGGTCGGCCTTCACTTGCCCGTACGTCAGATCAATATTAAATAAGGGGCTCGATATCGAAAATCGACCATTGGGCTCAAATGACGCGTCCACATCGAGATTTCCCTCATGTGCTGCACCCGCGATTGACAACTGGGTTAGGTCATAAAACGACAACCTAAGCTGCACCCGGTCGTTGCCGTTCGCGATCCATCGAGTCGGGCTGTGCTCAGGAAGCTTCGGAAAATTCAAGCTCACATGAAAGTCGCCAGTTTGCCCTAGGATTACCTGGCTCAAGAGCATGCGGTTGAGCCCAGGCGATTTCCCGCTGAACACATTGAGCAATGCGACCCTGTTGTTGAGGTAGTCGATCCAATCTGATTTTTCTTCGTTCATTTGTTTTAATGGCTGCTATTGGCGTTTGCAGTAGCCTATAGCACAGCTAGTCTACAAGCTCAGCAATGCTTATAACCGAATACTTCCCCTCGATCTTCTCGAACTCTGCAGCGACCCTCATTCCTGAGCACTGCACGACTAGCATCATCTTGGCATGCGGAAGGGGGAATGTTTTTCCACTCTTCGACTTCAAGCAATCCTCTATCTTTTTTTGATGGGCTGAGGCTCCAAATCCTGGCAAGCCACAGATTTCTATATCGTCTGGGTAGGACTTCGTCCTCAAGCACTCAAGCTTGAGCTTTAAATCTGCATTCGCCCCAGGGAACTTCGCCAACAAAACGGCATTGGCGTCTTTAGCACCGGCAGAAACTTCGAACGAAGCAAGACACAAAAACAGGATGAAGAAAAATCTCACATTCGCTTTCATCTCGAAAATTCAGGAATGTTTGTCCGCTTTTGGCCGGACTCTGACTCACCATTTGTTATGCCAAAAATAGACCAATCCAACGCAGTCGCGAAGAATGCGAACTGGGCCATTTATCGACGTTTCTAATTACGACCGTTAAAAGGAGGAAGCTCCCAATGCTCTTCGACATATCGCTCAAGGAGTATCGATTCCAATGCTGTTGCCTCGTCCTTCGTCGCCACATCTTTCCACTGAAATGTAACAGACGCACCGGAAGCAATCAATAATTCAGTTCGGCGATGCAGTTCTCGAGCATGTTGGCCGTTAGGGTAGCGATAAATTCGAAGGCGGCAACTATCGGAGTCCCCGCCTAACATACCAGTAGAGCCGATATACAGGATCCGACTCTCGCCTTTGAGTCGACTAAATGCGTGTTCATGAAGGAGTGCATAAACAGCTGGGCCGCTATGAATCAGCTTACGCTCATAAAGAACCGCAGGCCATCCGCGAATTTCAAGGGAGTCACCTAACAAAATCATAAAGTCCACCGTTATTTTATCTTGTTAACGCACGGTCTGCTCCTGGCCGCACTACGCCACCGCGTTTGCAACAACCATTCAGTCGGTGTCAGTTGCCAAGATTACTCAATCCTACTGTCGGCTGGCCGAGTGATGAGCCAAGTAGTCGGCCGCTAGTGGCATGTTCCGACCTAATCTACGGTTCATCATCGATTTGAGGCAACGAGTCCAGAGCCGCGTTAATCCTTTCGCAAATTTCTTACTGAGCGGCTGAAAGGCCCTGCGGGGAAAGCCGCTGCAGTGCAATAAATGAATTGCGGACCGAAGTTAGGATTTTAACTTCAGAATCCTTGAAAGGTTCGGTGCTATCGAGAATCTCTTCCAGGCGGAGCTGGTCGAAATCGTAAATGCCGTAGCCTTTGTCAGTCGGGTAACGCCAAAGAATCGTTTTAAGCAGGGGAATTTCGACATACGCGCATGAGATAGTGGCCGACCGCTCGTCCCCTCCTGAGCAGATAGGAGCTACTGCTTTACGCCAGTCGCAAACCTTTCATACGTCGTCCACAGCGGGTCAGGCGAAGCATGAATTTCAATGGGGAATGGCTGCTTAGCGTGAAGTGCATCGTTAAGCCGTCGAAAGAACTCATCTTCATTCTGCGCATAATACGTCCACTCTTTTAGATTGTCCCCAGTTGAGACCAGTGCGAGTGTTGAAAACTCATCCGCCTGCAACGCCGCAAGTGCGTCTTCCAACTCATCCATTCGAGCGCGCTCATCCGAAGACGGCATACCCTTTTCGCCTTGGTAACGCCACACAACGATGATTCGGTCTGGTTGCTTGTCGCGCGCAAAGTCCTTCCGGAACTCTTTGATGTAGCGGTAGACAATAGCAGTACCTGCGTTTTCATTCCTTGAAATAGCGGTTGCCCAAACTTGTGCAATCGAAGAAATAGGCATGGTAAGCAGCAGGGCTAAAGATATGGAGCGACGATTTATCATAGAAAGTAAATTTTGCCGGCTGTCAGTTTTAGTTGATTTGCATTATGACGACCAATCATGCTGCCGGCACTCCATCCCAGTCCCGCCTGTCCCATACGACCTGTACTCGGCTCCAAACCTCATCACTCATCTGGAACCTCCAAACGCCGCCCAGCATCCAGGCGAATCTCCGACTAGTTCTGCACTCTTCTTCGATACGGTCGATAAATGCCATCCCGTGGTGCGAAAGAAGATCTTCCAACGCTCCCGCCGCCATGACACCAATGTGGCGGTCGGAGAACCTTGGGTCTCCAGCAGCGAAAAGAATGCACTCCCACGCCCGCTCCGGATTGTCACGGACTTCGTCGACAGGCTCCATGAAAGCCCATTCGTTTTCCGCTTTGATCACAGGATCGCATGATTGGGAGGCGAGCCAGCACTCCATTAGATAGTCGATGGGGCGGCCCAATTCCTGCCAGCGCTGGTATGTGTCCATTTGACTCCCGATCCACCGGGCTGTCGCGATGAGTTGCGACAGCCCGGTTCACTACTTAACGAATTGCGTCCTCGGTAATCCGGGCGTGCGCATCGGTTACATGTACTCCATAAGCCTCGATGTCGCTCAGGCATTCATCCGCATCGACACCTGGTGTGTGCTCGCCTTTACGCAGCTCGATGGTCTTGAACTCAGACCAGGGCGCATACTTCTGCGGCAGATTGTCACCCGATGGTTTTGCGGTAAAGCCAAAAATGCGGCCCGGACCTCTGAAGATGTGTACTTGCATAAGTTGCTCCATTATTTGTGATTCGGTAGTGTGCTGTTTGCAGCATTTGTACGAACCTCCTTTCTAGAGTCTATGAAGTAGTTCTGGTATTCCAGGCTGAATCAGCGCTTCCCCAGGAAGGGAGCCAGCGCGATCACAACGCCATCGGCAACTTCGGATTCGTCGGCAAACAGGTCGGCACGGACTTCGTTCTTGGCCGACCTGGCATTCACCCGGTACGGAAGCAAGGCACCGCCATAGGTGCTCATTACCTTTTCTCCGCTGGTCGCGTACATTTCCAGGCCAACCGAAAGTCCCAGCGTCGAACCGCTATGGCTCAGCGTATCGCCGCCGGTACCGAACGTGGGGACACGGCGCTGCTGGCCGTCCCAAAGCGCAGACATGCCGGACACCTCGGCTTCGCGCAGTTGCAACCTGGGCACGATCACCATTGCGCCCCCGGTTTCCGAAGTCACACGCTGCACCAGATGGCCGACCGCCTGGATTATCTCGCGCGGTCGCACCGCCCCATTGCTTGGATCGTAGATGCCGCCAACCGCCTCGACTTCCTGGGCCCAGATCGCGTCATGGCTGCCTTTGTCGAGCGCCACAACCCGGTAGCCGGCAGCGGTCAAACGCTGATGCAGTGCGTTCAGCAGGATGGTGGCGCCTGCACGCAGGTCCTCCGCCTCGACACCCGGCGGCAGGAGCACAATCAGGGAGTTAGGCTTCGGTTGCGCAAAATTGGGCGAAACAAAAGTATCCAGAGCCGCTTGGCGCGGCGCGGATGCGCAAGCCGACAGCATGAGCGCCAGTGCCATGCCGGTCAATTTCAGGCGAATGCTCATTTCTTCTCCACTACCGGCAGTTCGACCGAGCTGCCATGGAACACACGCTGCGTCGCCTTCTTGTAATCGCCCGGCGCAGCCAGGAAGATATTCGGCACGAAGGTCTGCGGATTACGGTCGTACAGCGGGAACCAGCTTGACTGCACCTGGATCATCAAGCGATGCCCCGGCAACACGACGTGGTTCACCGGCGGCAGCGCAAAGTTGAACTGCACCGGCTTGTTCGATGGGATGGCAGAAGGCTTCTCGAAGCTGTCGCGATAGCGTCCGCGCAGGATATCCATTGACAGCGGCAACTGGAAGCCGCCCAGTTTCGGCTGCGACGGCACTTCGTCCGGGTAGACGTCGATCACCTTCACCACCCAGTCCGCATCGCTGCCGGAGGTAGATGCCACCAGGTGGACCTGCGGAGCGCCGGACAGCACCAGCGGCTCTTTCAACGGTTCCGACACATAGCTCAACACGTCGGTTCGGTCGCTGACGAAGCGCTGGTCTTGCACCAGCCACGGCTTCCACACATTCTCATCGCCCATGCGCACTGGGCGCGGTACGAACGGCACCGGCTTAGCCGGATCTGCCACATATTCGTCGAAGCCCTTGGCGTTGCCGGGCTGCGACCACGATAGTTTGAAGCCATCCTGCAGGTACACCGCTTTCGCCGCCGATGCGCAACCGGTCGTGCAGGACACCGGCCATTGCGGCAGCCGCTGCCACTTGTTGCTGCCCGTCTGGTAGGACAGAACCGGTGGCGTATCCGCCGCAGCCGCGCCGTCAACCAGGTACTGCTTCAGGAAAGGCACCATCACGTCGCGGCGGAACTCCAGCGCCGTATCGCCAGTGAACTGCAGCGCGCCAAGCGAGGAGCCATCGTAATTGACACCACTATGGCGCCAAGGGCCGATCGCCAGGAAATTGAGCTTGTTGTCCCTGTCCTGCTTTTCCAGCGCGGCGTAAGTCACGTAGGTGCCATAGATATCTTCCTGGTCCCACTGCCCTACCACATGCATGGTCGGCACCGTCAACGGACGCTTGGCCAGGATGCGGTCCAGCGCCTGCTCCTGCCAGAAGCTGTCATAAGCAGGATGCTCGAACAGCTTCTTGGTGAAATTGAGCTGGTCCAGGCCATATTTGCGCGCCAGGCTTGCTACCGAGCCGCCGCGCAGCACGACGTCGTAATCATCATAAGCGCCGGTCGCCAGCGGCTCGCCGCGGCCCTTGGCCGTATTCTGGCTGGCGATGTAATCCAGCGTATTGACACGGAAAGCGCCATTATGGAACCAGTCGTCGCCCCGCCAGCCATCCACCATCGCGCTCATTGGCACAGCGGCCTTGAGCGCCGGGTGCGGCTCGGCCAGCGCCATCAGCACCGTAAATCCTTCATACGACGAACCGATCATGCCGACCTTGCCGTTCGTTTCCGGGACGTTTTTCACCAGCCAGTCGATGGTGTCCCAGGCGTCGGTGCTGTTGTCGGTCTGGCTGGTATTCAGAGGGCCGCGCACCGGGCGGGTCATCACGTAATCGCCTTCGGAGCCGTACTTGCCGCGCACGTCCTGGAACACGCGGATGAAATCACGCCCGAACACTTCATCGCCCTGCGGCAGCGAGGACTGCATATAAGGGCTGACATTGCGCCGCGCCCGTCCGTCTGCGTTGTAAGGGGTGCGGGTCAGGATGATCGGCGCTTTGCTGGCGCCTTTCGGCACCACGATCACGGTGTGCAGGCGCACGCCGTCGCGCATCGGGATCATCACCACCCGTTTGACGTAATCCGCTTGCTCTTGCGGCGCTTCGAAGCCGGACACAATATCCGGCGCCATGGGCGAGGTTTGCGCGCCTGCCTGGGCAGCCAGCAGCAGGGAAATTAGGGTGAGACAGCTACGCATGAGAACTCCGGTGGGGCATAAACTTTCGCAATATTACTAGAAAATCAATGCCAATATGAAAGCTAGTGCGCGCACATACCGCCGCGGCAGGCTCAGCAAAAATGGTCCTTACGATGAAATGGAAGGAGCCAATCATGAAAAAATTGCTCATTGCCACCCTTCTGGCAGGTTCACTGGGCGGCGGGCTGGCCTTTGCGCCGGCTGCCAGCGCCGATGTGGTCGTGGTCCGTGTTGCCCCGCCACCACCACGCGATGAAGTCATTCCACCAGCCCGGTCCGGCTTTGTCTGGACGCCGGGCTACTGGCGCTGGAACGGCCACCGCCACGTCTGGGTCAACGGCAAATACGTGCGTGCCCGCCACGGCTACTACTGGCGCGAACCCTCCTGGGCCCAGATGGACAATGGCCGCTGGCGCTTGGAACGCGGCCGCTGGGAACGCGGCGACCGTGACCGCGACGGCATCCCCAACCGCTACGACCGCGACCGCGACAACGACGGCGTGCCAAACCGGCTGGACGAACGCCCGAACAACCCCAACCGCTACTGAGCGGGCTTGACACGGCCGCGCTGAACTGTAACCATTGCGGGATGAAATTTATCCAATCACATCTGTACTCCCGCAATTGGTGGCGCCGCTGACATAGCGCGGCCACTGAAAAGTGATGTGATTTTAATATCAACGCCGCCTCTGTCCAGGTGGCGTTTTTCTTGGCGCAATCGGTAGGGGCAAGCAGAAAGAACCCTATGAGCCAGCCAGCATCCAACGCCAAACCGATTATCCTGACCGGCGACCGTCCGACCGGTCCGCTGCACCTCGGCCACTTCGTGGGCAGCCTGCGCAACCGCGTCTCCTACCAGGACGACTACAAGCAGTTCATCATGCTGGCCGACTCGCAGGCGCTGACCGACAATATGGAAGACACCAACAAGGTGCACCGTAACGTGGTGGAAGTGGCGCTGGACTACATGGCCTGCGGCATCGACCCGGCCAAGTCGACCATCCTGATCCAGTCCCAGATCCCGGAACTGGCCGAACTGACCTTCTATTACCTGAACATGGTCACCGTTGCCCGCCTGGAGCGCAACCCGACCGTGAAGCAGGAAATCGTGCTGCGCGGCTTTGAGCGCGACATCCCGGCCGGCTTCCTGACCTACCCTGCCTCGCAGGCCGCCGACATCTCGGCCTTCAAGGCCACCATCGTGCCGGTGGGCGAAGACCAGATCCCGATGATCGAGCAGACCAACGAGATCGTGCGCAAGTTCAACCGCCTGGCCAACAAGGACATCCTGGTCGAGTGCAAGGCCGTGGTGCCGGAAGTGGGCCGCCTGCCAGGCATCGACGGCAAGGCAAAGATGTCCAAGTCGCTGGGCAACGTGATCAACCTGGGCGCCAGCGCGGCCGAAATCACCGCTGCCGTGAAGATGGTCTACACCGACCCGCTGCACCTGAAAGTGTCCGACCCTGGCCACCTGGAAGGCAACGTCGCCTTCATTTACCTGGATGCATTCGATACCGACAAGGCCAGCCTGCAGGAGATGAAAGACCACTACGTGCGCGGCGGCCTGGGCGACTCCGTCGTCAAGAAGCGCCTGGAAGCCGTGCTGCAGGACATGCTGGCCCCGATCCGCGCCCGCCGCGAAGAGCTGGCCAAGGACAAGGGCTACATCATGCAGGTGCTGAAGGAAGGCACCATGCGTGCCCGTGAAGTGGCTGCCCGCACCACCGATGAAGTCAAGGCCGCACTGGGCCTGAACTACTTCTGATGCTGTTCGCCGTCGCGCTGTATGCAGTTGCCAGCGCGGTGTGCTTCATCGCCTATGCGCTCGACAAGTCGGCGGCCCGGAAAGGCCGCCGCCGCACCCCTGAGCGCACGCTTCTCTTGCTTGGACTCGCCGGCGGCTGGCCCGGCGGCCTTGCGGCGCAGCAGCTATTGCGCCACAAATCGTCCAAGACGTCCTTTCTCGCCAAGTTCTGGCTCACCGTCATCCTGAACCTGGCAGCCCTCGTTGCGCTACAAGCCGGATGGATAAGTCTCGGCGGGCTCCTCGTGCGGCCACAGGGCTGAGCGCTCCAGCGGCCTGAGTGCCGTGGTGCGGTCGATGTGGATCAGCGCATCGAACTGCTGGTCCGCGTCGGCGAAGAAGTAATGGCTCATGCGCTCGGTATCGGGACGGTAAATCACCCCGATCGCCCTTTCCAGCAGTTGCCCGGCGGCGCGCGACAAGGCGCTGCCATGGCCTCGCAACGGCAGCACGAAGGCAGGCATCCCCACCTCGTGCATCACGCGCTCCACACTGTCCGGGCGCGACGGCACGATGGATTTCAGCTCGGCCGGGCCATCCCACTCGGTGGCCGCCGTCACGCTGCCTGCGTGCGTGGTGAAGCCAAGCAGGAAGCTGTCCTGCGGCCGGTAGCGCTCGCGCACCAACTGGCCCAGGTTCAACTGGCCATGCCTGCCCATTTCGGTGTGGCGCGCATCGCCCAGGTGCGAGTTGTGCGCCCATACCACGATGCGCGCCGGGCGGCCTATTGCCTGGCCCAGGTGTTCGCGCAGCGCCTGCAGCGTTTCCGCCATGTGCGAGTCGCGCACATTCCACGATTCGTCTCGGCCTTTGAACATGGCGCGGTAGTAGACCTCCGCATTGCGCGTCACACGCGCGTTCTGCTGCGCGTAGAAGAATTCATCCGGCACCACGCCGGTGCGCAGGTGTTCGTTGGCGGCGCGGTTCATTTCGACCAGTTGGCGCAGCACTTCTGCCTCGCAATCAGGCCTCATGCCGAAGCTGGTGGCGTAACCGTAGCGTTGCGGGTCTTCTGCAAAATGGTCGATGCAGCCGTAACGCTCGCGCGCACGGGCTGCAGCTTGCGGGTCTGCCTTGTCCAGGTAGTCGATCACCGCATGCATCGACTGCTGCAAGCTGTACAGGTCCAGGCCATAAAAGCCGCAGCGGCGCGCCGGGCTCACGACGTGGTGGTTGTGCACGCGCAGCCAGTTCACCAGGTCCACGATTTCGTAGTTGCGCCACATCCATTGCGGGAAGCGCTTGAAGCCTGACAGCGCCTGGTCGGCGCTCATGTCGTCGCCGCCGTGCTGCACATAGCGGCTGACGCGCAAGGCATCCGGCCAGTCGGCTTCGACGGCGATGGCGTCGAAGCCCTTGTCGACGATCAGCCGCTTGCTGATGTCGGCGCGCAAGCGGTAGAACTCCTGGGTGCCATGGGTCGCTTCTCCCAGCAGCACCAGCGATGCGTCGCCGATGCAGTCGAGCAGGAAGTCCAGGTCCTCCGCCGTTTCCAGTGGCCGCGCCTCGCGCTGCAACGCGGCGATCAACGTCTTGTCCATGATTCAGCAAGATATCGCAAGCTGTGCGAAACTGTCGCAGGTTTAAATAAGGAAATTTTGCATGTGGACTGGTGTTGTGTGCGGCCTGCTGGCGGGCGCGATGTGGGGCATGGTGTTCATCGTGCCGGAGTTGCTGTCGGCCTTTACCCCGCTGGAGATGGCGGTTGGCCGCTACGTCGCTTATGGCGCAATTGCCTTCGTCCTGATGCTGCCGCGCCTGCGCAACCTGATCGGCAGGCTCGAGCGCGATGACTATTTTGCGCTGCTGCGGCATGCGCTGGCGGGCAACCTGGTCTACTACATGTTCCTCGCACTGGGCGTCAAGCTGGCCGGCGTCGCGCCGACTTCCCTGATCATTGGCGTGCTGCCGATTGCCGTCACCCTGATGGGGCGCAACGACCACGGGGCGGTGCCGCTGCGCCAGCTGGCCATGCCCTTGCTGGTGACCGCCGCTGGCATCGCCTGTATCAATATCGACGTTTTCCAGCATGCCGCCGCTGCCGGCGCGTCGATGCTCAATACGGTGATCGGCGTGGTGTGCGCGACGGGCGCCCTGCTGTGCTGGAGCTGGTACACGCTGGATAACGCGCGCTACCTGAAACGCAATCCGCATTACAGCAGCGCGGAATGGTCGGCGCTGTATGGCCTTTCGACTGGCTTGATTGCCCTGCTTGCCGGCGGCATTGCATTCGCCATTTTCCATGGCGACGTCACTGGCGCGGCGGGCGCCGCTTCGGGCCGCGACTGGACGCTGTTCTGGATCTGCAATAGCCTGCTGGCCCTGGGCGCTTCGGTAATCGGCAATCATCTATGGAATATCGCCAGCCGCCGCGTGCCGGTCACCTTGTCCGGGCAGTTGATCCTGTTCGAGACATTGTTCGCGCTGATGTACGGCTTTATCTACAAGCAGCAGTTCCCGCGCCCGCTGGAAATCGCCGCCATCGTGCTGCTGATCGCAGGCGTGACGTGGTCCATGCACGTCCACGCCCAGGAAGAAGAACTCAGCCCGGCCTGACGTCGGGCCCGATGCGCTCTGCGACCAGCGCAGCCATCGCCGCCGCGCCATCTGCCGCCCGCGCCGTCAGGCCGGCCACGACACCCTCGGCGTCTGCGCTGCCGCGATTCTGACTCACCTTCCACTTGCCGACGATCGACGCAATCGGGATCTCGATCCCGATAATCGCCTTCAGAAGTCCTTCGACGAAATCAGCTGGAGCATCCGACACAGCCCAAGGCTCCGGCAAACCGTTCTCGTGGATGTCCGTCAGGTCACCGAGCAGCCGCCGCAACCAGGCAGGATCTTCAACGACGCGCGCAGCACCACGCACCTGCACCATCGCATAATTCCAGGTCGGCACCACCTTATGCGAAGCCGCCTTCGAGGCATACCATGATGGGCTGATATACGCCTCAGGCCCCTGGAACACCACCAGGCACTCGGTGCCGCCTGTAGCCAGGGCACGCCAGGCCGGATTGGCCCGTGCAACATGCGCCCGCAACACGCCCAATCCCGCCTCCCCCTCTTCGGGATAAAGCGCAAACGGCACCAGGTCCGCAGTCGGCGCGGAGCCAGGGATAATAAGCATTCCGAGCGGATACGCCCGGATCAGCCCATGTTTGACCTCAAGCCGGTCTTCGGCGAAAGCAGTAGGAAGGTACATGCAGCCAGTGTAGCGCCAGCCGCCAAAACGCGCATAGAGCCAGCGATGGCCTAATTCAGCAGGCCATGTTCGACCATTACATCCTGCACCAGTTCCAGCCGCAGCACCGGATTTTCCTGCGCCAGCAAGAGCTGCTTCTGGGCCAGCGACAGGCGCAGCAATTCGCACCAGCGGTTTGCCACCCAGCCCGCCTCCTGCAAGCGATAAGGGGCCTGCATCGGCATCTGGCCGGCCGGAATGCCGCGCTCCTGCAAGGTCTGGATCAGGATTCCCAGGCTATCCGCCACATCCTGCTGGTCGGCAGGAATCGGCACCGCCATATCGTCATCGATCGGGGAAACGTCCGCCATCCACAAGCCATGCTTCAGCTGTTCGGCAGAGATAATGCGGAAGCGCTGGCGCCCGCTGCAGCGCAACTGCATCAGGCCCGGCATGATCGCCTTCCATTCCCCGATATGCGCCATGGTGCCGACCGCGCACAGGGTTTCGTGCTGGTCTGGCTTGCGCACTTCATCGCCCTGCACCAGCGCGACGACGCCGAAATCTTCCTTATGTTCGATGCAACGCTTCACCATGTCGAGGTAGCGCACCTCGAAGATCTGCAAGGGCAGGTACCCATCCGGATACAGCACCGTATGCAACGGAAATAGGGGAATTGCGGACATACTTCATCATCGCACGTTTCGATAGACGATGCCGCCTTTCATGACTAAGGCAACACGGTACAAGGCCGTAATATCGGCCGTCGGATCGCCCTCCACCGCCACCAGGTCCGCCAGGTAGCCCGGCTTTACCTGTCCCAGCGAACTGCCCCGGTCGAGCACCGCCGCATTGACCACCGTCGCCGCCCGCAGCGCCTCGGTCGGCGTCATGCCCAGTTTGACCAGCCATTCCGCCTCGCGCGCGCTGCCGCCATGGGCAAACACGCCCACATCGCTACCGAGGCCGATCGTTACGCCCGCCTTGTGCGCGAGCTGGAACGCCCTGGCCGCAGCCTGCATGGATGGCGTCGGCGTCCCGCCCCGTACGTGCTTCTGGAAGTACTCGCTGGTCGCTTCCGGCGCCGCCAAAGTAGGGAAATAGGCAACTTTGCGTTCGGCCATCAGCCTGAAGGTGGCTTCGCTGCCGCCATAGCCATGTTCGATGGTGTCCACGCCCGCCAGCACTGCGCGGCGCATGCCTTCGTCCGTGGCCGCATGGGCCGATACGCGCCGCCCGGAGCCGTGGGCGGTGGCCACCAGCGCATCCAGCTCCTGCTGGCTGAAGGTAGCGTGCGCCGCGCCATCCGGACCGGTGCGGTAATCGGCGTACACCTTGATCCAGTCGGCGCCGCGGGCTGATTGCTCACGCACCGCCTTCACCACTTCATCGACGCCGGTTGCCTCCTGTGCGCCGACCGGCAGCGCCATGTCGGGCCGATAGGCCTTGGCGTTCGGGCCGTAGCTGCTGCTCGCCACGATCGCCAGCGTGGCAACAAACAGGCGCGGGCCAGGCAGCACGCCCTCCTCGATCGCCCGCTTGATGGACACGTCGGCATAGCCCGCACCTTCCGATCCCAGGTCGCGCAAGGTCGTAAAGCCCGATTGAAGCTGCGCCTGCACGTGGCGCGCGGCCAGCAGCACGCGATAGGCTTCCGGCTCCTTGAGCACCTGGTCGTCCCAACTGGTTTCGTTATAGGGGTGCAGCAGCACATGCGAATGCAGGTCCATCAGGCCTGGCAACAGCGTCTTGCCTGGCAGGCTGACGCGCTCAACGTCGGCTGGCGCCTGGATCGCGGCCGTCGGCCCCGCAGCGGCCACCTTGCCCTCAACGACCAGCACCGACCAGCCATGGTGGGCCGCCCCTTCTCCCGTCCAGACGCGCTCAGGCGTCAACAGCACCGGCCTGGCTGCCAGCACAGATGAGGCAAAGGAAAGCAGGAAAGCCGCCAGCAGCGGCCGCAAAGCAATGCTCGACATATTCTCGCCGTATAAAAAGAAAAGGGGCGGATATTAATCCGCCCCTTGCGCCGCGATCGGCTTATTTAATCAGGAAGTCTTCCTTGTTCTTGCCTTCCAGCCATTTCGGCGCACGGCCGCGGCCGGTCCACTGGGAACCCGATACCGGGTCCTGGTATTTCATTGGCACGCGGGCACGCGGCTTGACTGGCTTATTGCTCTTGGCCGCCGGACCGAGATCAGCCGGGGACAGGTCATATTCACGCATGATGGACCAGATCTGTTCTTTCGCTTTTTGCACTTCGGCTTTGCGCGCATCAGCCGCCAGATTTTGCAGCTCGGCAATTTTCGCTTGGTATTCTTGGTAAGTGGTCATCTTTCTTTACCCTAAGTGTATGAAAAATCAAAGTGTGACAATGTGTGAGATTTCTTGCCTGCAATGTACCATAGTTACGATGATTTTATCCACATAATTTAACCATATTAATAAAAAAGCGCCACACATTTGACGGGTGGCGCTTTTTATTTCATTTCTATTAAATTCCGGTATTTGACTGCCATTTACTTTCAGAAGCGGGTCTCCAGTTGCAGGCGGATATTACGTACACCGTAACTTGTCTGCTCGGACGAAAGCGATCCATTATCCATAATGTAGATATTCTTCGACCGGTAATCCTGTTTCAGCAAATTCCAGGCCGAGAAACGCAGCTGGCTCTTGCTATCCAGTTTCCACGCTACATAAGCATCCAGTTGCCGCGCTACTGTTGCCCAGCTATATCGGTTCTCTTCTACCCGCACCTCGCCGCTCGTACGCAGGTTAAAACTGCTGCCCATGCTCCAGGCGCCGTCGGGAGTCTTGTAATCGAGACCGAAAACGGCAGTCAGCGGCACTTGCTGGTCCAGCGTGTTGTGTGGCCCCGGCACGGAATCGACGTGCGACCAGTTGCGGCTTAGGCTGGCGCGCACGTCGAGTGCCGGCGCATTATCCATCACTGCCTTCATCGGGAATTTCAATTCCACGTCCACGCTGCGCACGTCGGCACGGCCATTGTTCGTCATCGTCGTGACCCAGCGGCCCGTGTCGTCAAGGAAGACGCTGCGGCGCGTGAAATTGCTGATGCGGCGTGCGGCAGCGGCCACGCTGAACAGGGCACCCTCGCCCCAGTAATGCTCATATGAAGCATCAATGCCGGTCGCCAGTTCCGGCTTCAGCCTCGGGTTGCCGATCCAGTCGGTTTCGATCTGGCTATTGTTGGTCGAGGTGAAACGGCGGCCGGAAAGGTTGGAGGCCTGAGGCGCCTTGTACGTGCGGGTCAGTGCGGCCCGCAGCTGGTCCTTGCCGTTGGGGAGCTTGTACAGGGTTTGCGCCAGTGGACTCCACACGCTGCTGCGATTGCGGACCGGGTCGAAGCCGGCGCCGGAGCTTTGCGTATGGATGCCCTCCCAGCGCAAGCCCGCATACACCGACCACGCTTTGCTGACATTCCATTCATCCTGCGCATAGGCGGCAAGGCGCCGCAGCGTCGCATGGTAGCCCTCGTCCTTGTCGTCGCGCAGGCCGTTGGCGCTGAACAGGTCGCGCTGGTTGCGCCAGTCGTCGCGGTCGGTGTAGCCGGCCTCCCAGCCGGCCGCCAGCGCATGATCGGTGCCGGCCGGCGTCGAATATTTTCCGGTGCTGCTGACGCCCCATTCGCGCACGCCGCTGAACACGTCATGCTGCAGGCTGGGCGCGCCGCCGTGCGCATCGGACTCGTACCACCGGCCATTGGTACGCACGCGGTGTCCGCCGATCTTGGCGTCCAGCTTAGTCCCTTCGCCGAACTTGTGCACCCAGTTCAGGTCTGAGCGCGCGAACAGATTCTTGTTTTCGTTTTTTATGTGCACCGCGTCGAAGAATGGCGCAGCGCCAACGTCAACGTCGTAGTTGCGGTCTATCGCGCTTTTGAAGATATTGCGGTTGATGAAGGACTGCGAAGTCAGCGTGTCGCCGTTCTCCAGGCTCCAGTTCAGGCGCGGCGACAGTTCCAGGCCGCGTGCATGGCCACGGTCATACGTCAGCATGCTGCGGTCCAGGAGCGGCGTGCCGGCCAGGCCGATCAATTCTTCGTGGCTAAGGCCATTGCGGTCGAATTCATAACGGCCGCCGCCCAGGTTGATCGAATAGGAGAAATTGCCGTCCTTATCGGACAGGACCAGGTTCCCGTTCGGGTTCGTCGCTTCCTTACTATGGCTGACGCCGAATTTCAGTTCACGCTGCGCCGTCTTGACAGCCTTCTTCAACACGATATTGATGGTGCCTGCGATAGACTGGGTGCTGAACTCCGCGCTGGCAGCGCGAATGACTTCGATGCGCTCGATGCTGTCCGGCGCCAGCGTCTCGATATTGAAGCCTGGCGGCACGCGCTCGCCGTTCAGCAGGATTTGCGTGTAGCCGCTGCCCAGGCCGCGCATGCGGATATCGCGGCCGCCGGCGCCGACCGACACGCCTGGCACACGCTTCAGCGCATCGCCGATCGAGGTGTCGCCATAGCGCTTCAATTCATCGCTGCTGACGATGATCTTGCTGGCGGTGTCGTCCTTGCGCGGGTTGTAAGCTTCGGCAGTGCCCTTGATTTCTACTTTCTGGAGCTGTTCCTGCCCCTTTTCCTCGGCCATGGCCTGGACGGCGGCGAGGATGGCGGCGGCTACAAGTGTCAGGCGAATCATTGTTGAAAAAAATGCAAATAGTTCTTGGCCGCAACTGTACCCTATGGTGCAGGCGGTAGCAAGGATATAATTCGGGATCTTCAAATCATTGGAATGCCGACCGTGTCCCGACTTGCCGTATTGCCGCAATACCTGCTCCCGAAAAGTGCTATGACCAACTTCGCCGGCCGCGTGGCAGGCGCCAAAGGGGGTGACAAGACGACCCGCCTGATCCGCTGGTTCGTGGCCAAGTACGACGTCAACATGGACGAGGCGGCCAATCCGGACATCGCCAGCTACCACAGCTTCAACGAATTCTTCACCCGCGCGCTGAAACCGGGCGTGCGCCCGCTGGCCAAGGCCGATTTAGTCTGCCCGGTCGATGGCCGCATCTCCCAGTTCGGCGCCATTGAAGGCGACCAGATTTTCCAGGCCAAGGGCCACAAGTTCAGCACCACCGCGCTGGTCGGCGGCGACGCGTCGCTCGCCAAGCACTTCGAGCACGGCAGCTTCGCCAACCTGTACCTGAGCCCGCGCGACTACCACCGCATCCACATGCCTTGCGACGCTTCGCTGAAGCGCATGATTTATGTGCCGGGCGAACTTTTCTCTGTCAACCCGACCACCGCGCGTGGCGTGCCCGGCCTGTTCGCGCGCAATGAACGCGTGGTGTGCGAGTTCGACGCCGCTTTCGGCCCGTTCGTGATGGTGCTGGTCGGCGCCACCATCGTCGGCAGCATGGCCACGACCTGGCACGGACTGGTGAATCCGCCGCGCCTGCCAAAAGTTACCGAATGGACTTACAAGAAGAATGAGTACGTGTTCAAGAAAGGCGAAGAAATGGGCCGCTTCCTGCTAGGCTCGACCGTCGTCATGCTGTTCCCGAAAGACACCCTGCACTTCAACGATCAATGGCAACCCGCCGGCCCAGTCCGACTCGGCGAGATGATGGCCAACCTGAAGTAATCCTGCGGCGTCCACCCGCTGCAAACCGCCTCCTTCCTTCGATCGATAGTATCGTCGACGCAGTTTCCACCTGAGCTTGAACGGCCCGCGCAACGGCCGTTCGACCTCGCGCAGTGTATCGCGCAAATTCCCCATTTACCGATCAGCCCTGGTCCTGTTGCCCCGGCACTCCTTAATCTTCAGCCGGCCGAATCCTGATATCGCGGCTGCAGGCAGCGGGCCTGACGGCCTCGTGTGTGACAAACCGCGTATTTTCTGAACAGCAGCTTGTGGCAAGATCGCATTCAGCCATATCGCGCCATCGCAAAAGCGAGTGACCCGTCGCCTTGCCCCAATAATTTTCGCTGGCTTATACCGAGGATCTAACGACAATGACGGTTAAGAGCTTCAGGTTCGGTGAATGGCGGGTCAACCCTGCCGCCAATACGATTGAAAGCGCAGACGTGACGCGGCAGCTTGAGCCGCGCGTGATGGATGTCCTGCTCTTCCTGTGCCAGCGGCAGGGCGAGGTCCTGTCGGCACAGCAGCTGCTGCATGAATGCTGGGGCACGACCGCGTTCGGCGACAATCCGATCCACAAAGCCATTGCCCAGCTGCGCAAGGCGTTCAGCGATTCCAGCGCCACACCGCGCTACATTGAAACCATTCATAAGCGCGGCTACCGCACGGTGGCCCAGGTGGTGCGCGACTTCGAGGGCGTCGCCGGCGCATGGCTGCACGCCTCCCCTTTCCGCGGCCTGCAGGCGTTCGAGGAACAGCATGCCGACATTTTCTTCGGTCGCAAGGCAGCGATCAGGCAGTTGGCTGATGGCCTGCAGCAGCAGGCTGGCAAGGGCTGCGCCATGCTGCTGGTACTTGGCGCATCCGGTTCGGGCAAGACTTCCCTGATCCGTGCGGGGCTTCTTCCACAGCTCAGGCGGGACTGCAATCTGTGCCTGGACCTGGCTGACATGGGAAGCGGCGGCCTGCTCCTCGCCCTGGGCAGTGTGCTGCTCGATGGCGAAGCCGGCCAGCGCCTGCTGTTCGAACGTGACAGCGCAGTCACGCTGGCTGCCCGCCTGCGCGAAGATACAGAGGACGTGGTGGCCCAGTTGCGGGAACGCCTGGCGGGGCACAAGCTGGCCCTGTTCATCGACAGCCTCGAAGTGATTTTCCGCCTCCCGCAAGATGACGAGGCAGACCGCATGGCCTTCCTGGCGGCCATTGAACAATTGGCGCAATCCGGAAGTGTCGATGTGCTGCTCGCCTGCCGCAACGACTTTTACCCGCACCTGTCGAACTACCCGCCGCTCAAAGCGTTGAAGCAGCGAGGTGGCCACGTCGACCTCGACCCGCCGGACATGGCGGAAATAGCGCAGATCATCCGCCAGCCCGCACTGGCCGCCAACCTGCGCTTCGCCACCGATCCGGACAGCGGCTTTGGCCTGGACGAGGTGCTGTGCGCCGAAGCGCAGTCGCGTTCGGACATGCTTCCCCTGCTCCAGTACTGCCTGGAGCAGCTGTACCAGCAACGCAGCCCGGATGGCGAGTTGAGCTTCGCCGTCTTTCGCGCGCTGGGCGGCATCGAAGGCGCGATCGGCGCGCGCGCTGAACAGGTGGCGCAAGCGCTCGACGAGGCCCAGGTCGCAGCTTTGCACGGTGTGCTGGCACAACTGGTCTGCATTTCCGAAGACGACCTGCCGGTAACTTCGCGCCGGCTGCCTTGGGCGACGCTGGCGGACAGCGCCAGCCAGGCGCTGGCCAAAGCCATGGTCGAGGCACGCCTGTTCGTCAGCGACCTGACTGCAGGGGTGCCCACGTTCGGCATCGCGCACGACGCCTTGCTGCGGCGCTGGCCCCGTGCGGTCGCGTGGATCGAAAACCACCGCCACGCCTTGCAACTGCGCACGCGCATCAGCCTGCAAGCGGCGCGCTGGCAGTCGAGCGGACGCAGCCGCGATTTCCTGCTGCCGCGCGGCACCCAGGTGAACCAGGCGCGCGACCTGCTGCACATGCCGGGATTCCAGCTCAGCACGCAGGACCGGGACTATATCAATGCCTCGCTGCGGCGTGCCCAGCGCGACGAACGGCGCCGTGCCGCGCTGGTGAGCATGGTAGCCGTGCTGGCCCTGCTGGCCAGCGGGCTCGGATTGTGGGCGCGCGCTTCGCAGAAAGAATCCGAGCGGCACCGCGTTGAAGCTGAGGAGCTGATGGGTTTCATGCTGGGCGATTTCACCGACAAGCTGCGCCCCATCGGCCGCCTCGACCTGCTCGACAGCGTCAGCAGCCGGGCTCTTGCCTACCTGTCGGCAGCACACCCAAAGGATGACGAAAACGCCCTGGTCCAGCGCGCCAAGGCCCTGCAGGTGATCGCCGAGATCAAGGTGGCGCGGGCAGATCCGGCCGGCGCCAGCAAGGCCTTGCTGGCCGCGCGCCAGATCCTGTATTCACGCGGGGACGAGAAGGCGGCGCCGGACAAGGCCTTGCTCAAGTCCCTGGGCGCCAATGCATTCTGGCTGGGCCAGATCGCACTCGACCAGCGCAACTGGCCGGAAGCCGAGCGCTACTTCAGCGAATACCTCGACTTCAGCAACCGGCTGGCTGCGTCCGATCCGGCCGATGCCGACGGCTGGATAGAACAATCCTATGCCCACAGCAATTTGGGAACCGTGGCGCTAAGGCGCGGTGCGACCCAGCATGCCGCCGACGAATTCGCCGCATCGATTGCGCTGAAGAGCCGCGCGCTGGCGCGCAGTCCCGAACGGCAAGACCTGCAGATGGACTTGGCCAACAGCCTGTCCTGGCTGGCCAGCGCCTGCGCCAAGCTCGGCCAAATGGACGAGGCAATGTCCCTGTACCAGCGCGAAGCGGAACTCACCCTCGCCCTGCACCAGGCCGTGCCAGCCAATGCCCAGTGGACGCAGCGCTACGCCTTCGCGCTCTGGCACCAGGCCAGCTTGCACGCTGAGCGTGGCGACACGGCAGCCGCCCGCGACCAGTTCGCCGCCGCCGAGTCGCTGCTGCAAGCCGTCACGCGGCAAGACCCGAGCAACCGGAGCTGGCAGTCGGCCCTGTATACGGTGCAGCTGGAGCAGCTGACGATTGCGCCAGCGCCGCCTGCTGTGCGCATTGCTGCCCTGCAGGGCCTCGAAACGAAGCTGTCGGAACTGGTCCGGCTGGAACCGAAAAAATGGAACCTGCAGCGCCTGGTCGCTTTGACGGCCGAGCAGCGGGCCAGGCTTTACTGGTCGCTGCAGCAGCGCGATGAAGCGCACCGGCAGCTGGCGGGCGCCACCGCCGCCCTCGAACACCTGCGCGAAGTGGCGCCGGCCGATGGGCTGGTACGCGAGTCGCTGGCAAGCGCCCTGTTGCTGCAGGCTGAATTCAAGCGCGCCGAGCAGGACCATGCCACCGCCCGTGCCGTGTGCCAGCAAGCCGCCGCCGTGCTGCAACCCGGGCGCCCGGCCGAAACCGAATTCCGCCTGCTATCCCAATGGGCGCGCGCGGCGCGCTGCGCTGGCGACGATGGCGCGGCTAGCATCGCAGAAGCACAACTGAGCAAAATGCGTCACCAGCAAGTCCGCTACATCCCAGCCTTGGCACTTAACTTCAACCAAAAGGAAGCACAATGAGTTTCTACGACCAGCAACCCTATATTCCCCTGGCTTCGTTCAAGAACATCGTCGTCACCGTGACCGAAGACGAGACCGGCAAGCTCCTGCCCAACTGCGTCGAGCTGATCACCTGCGGCGCGCGCGATACCATTCTCAACTTCCAGCTGACGCAGCCAAAGAACAAGGAATGCGATTACCGTTTCGAGCCGCCCGAGATCAAGGGGGACGTGTCGCAACTCGGTCCGGTCACCATCAGCCGCAGCGGCAAGATGCTCACCGTTTGCAACGAGGTTTCCGAGCCGGGTTCCATCTTCATCACCCTGAAGGTCTATGACCACCTGTCGCAAGACAAGCGAGGTTCCTTCGATCCGGAAGTTGCCAACCAGCCCGAAGGCTAAGCGCGGCAGGTAGTCCCTTCCACGCTGCATTCCTACTGGCCCTGTGCTCTTGCACAGGGCCTTTTTATTTGCCGAATCAAGCACTTGGCATCCGGAAGATAAAGGGAAGAACAGGCACAGGCGATGCGCCCTAGAGTGAGGAAACGATCAACCGACCTCATGGAGCAGATCATCAATACTACCTTGCAGCTCGCCAGAGTCTTGCCGAACTTTCCCCTGCCCTGCCCCGCCGGCGAGCCGGAGCCACTGGACAGTTCGACAATCCAGGCCAATCTCGGCTGGATATTGAACAACGAGATGTTCCGCAAAGCACCGCGCTTGAGCAGGCTGCTGCGTTTTCTGGTGGAACGCTGGCAGGCGGGCGCCGAGCGCGACACGACCGAGTACGGGATAGGCATCGAAGTCTTCGACCGCAATCCGGCCTGCTACAGCACTGGCGATGATCCCATCGTGCGGGTCCAGGTCGGCCGCCTGCGCGAGAAGCTGCGGGCCTATTACGCCGGGCCAGGGCGCAACGACGGCATCGTGATCTCGATCCCGATCCGCAGCTACATGCCAGTGATCCGCCGCCGCGGCACAGGCTCGCACGAACAGCATGCAAGCTACATCCTGGCAGTGCATGAGTTGCGCAATGCGGGCACAGCAGCGGCCGCGGCGCCTTTTGCACAAGGCTTGAGCGAAGAACTGGGCCACCACCTGTTCTGCGCTTTTGGCGACCACGTGCAGTTCCACCACCTCGGCCAGGGCGCGCCGGACGGTGCGGATTACCGGCTGGAAGGCAGCGTGCGCATCGATGAGGGGCTGGTGCGCGCCGCAGTGCGCCTGACCAATACCCAGACCGGCAGCCTCGTCTGGTCTGAGCAACTGGACCGCAACGGGACGCCCGGCATCGCCATGCAGGAAGACCTGGCGCACACCGTCTGCGCCGCATTGAAGGCTTTCTTCGCGGACTGAACCCGGGCTGTTACGTATCGATACGCCCGCTGTAACGGTCACGATACTTATCCGCGCCGATGGCGCGCAGTACATTCGACTGGCCCACCCTGGCGAACCTTTCTACGGAGCTGAACATGTCCAACACAAGCTTCACCATCTGCCTCTCAGAAACGGCTGGTCCGAGCCAAGGGATAGCAGCGAACCGCTGATGCTGAACGGCCCGCTGGGCGCACCGCAGGCCCAGCGCAACTATGTGATCGGCTCGGACAAGCTCTATCCCGGTTAGCGCGCTGATCGAAAGCTACTCGAAGCCGCTCTGGAAGTATTCCAGCCCGCATTGCTTTAGCGGCTGAAGCGAACACCCTGCAAACGCCACCCACTTACCACACTGGAGAAATAACATGAGCAGCTCTTTTGAAGGTTCACAGGCGTTCAACCGGATTTCCAATGCGTTCGAAAACGTGATCCCCAATTCGGGTTCACTGATGCTGAACATACCGCTGGTCACCCTGATCGGGAAACTGGACGGCATCGGCCTGTCCATCCAGCTGTCGTACTCGATGGGAACGCCGGGCCGGCTCGGCCTGCCCGACAACTGGAGTTTCGGCATCCCCTTCCTGACCCCGGGCGAGGCGCTCGAAGTCAACGGCATGCGCTACATCATCGATCCCAGCTGGACCGATGCGACGGGCTATGCCTCGGGCCTCAAATACGAAAACAACCACGGCATCGCCTTCGCCAACAATATTTCGGGCCAGCCCCTGCCTTACGGGCAATCTGGCGCCAGCTACCAGTTCTCGTTTTCCGACACCGACGGCTCCTGCCACTATTTCGACAGCACCGGCAAGCTGCTGATGCGGGCCGACCGCCACGGCAATTTCATCTATTACGCCTACACGAGCAACCAGCTGCTCGACAGCATCACCGACAGCTTCGGCCAGCAAACCGCCTTTGGCTACAACCCGAACCAGATCGTCATCACCGGCCCGGACGGCAGCACCACCACGCTGAATTTCACCGGCAACGGCATCAGCAGCCTGGTCGACCCGCTGGGCCACGTCACCAGCTTCACGACGGTTGCGCAAGAAGGCTTCAATGTCATCAGCTCGATCGCCTACCCCTCCGGGAAGACGACCAATTTCAGCTACACCAGCATCCCGTTCCTGGATGCGAACAATGCGAGCTACGCGATCCCTGCCATCTCCGACCTGTATTACCTCGACCAGGGCAACAATATGCTGTCGCACTACCAGTATGCCTACGGTACCAATAGCGGCGGCAACACCTTCACGGGCTACCAGGGCGGCTATGCCCTGTCCAGCACCTCGGATGGCCTGCTCGATAGTAACAACACCCTCTACCAATACAATGTCGAAGTGCGCAGCATGGACGCGGCCAGCAATATCCTGGCATTGACCGACACCCTGTACAGCTTCGCCCACGTCCCACTCCAGCAGAACACTTACATCATCGACGCCAGCGGCAACCAGCAAGGCTTCCTGCAGCTGAACTCGGTCTATGACCTCACGCCGGACAAGCACAGCCAGCAGCCTAACTACCTGAGCCCGAAGCAGACCGAACAGCTATTCTTTGCCAGCCCGTCCGCGAGCGGCGTGCCGCAGAACAAGCGCGCATACCAGTACGATTACTTCGGCAATACCACATCCAAGCAGTCGAGCTCGTACAAACAGGCCAGCGAGTCCTATACCATGGACACGGTGGAAGCCGCCTCTTATTACACGGCAGCCGGCATGGCCGTCTTCACCCTGGTGAACACGGCCACCACACAGGACTGCATCACCAACCAGGTCATCAAGACCGTCAATTCGCTCACGGCAAACCGCCTCGACGTCGCCTCCTCGACTGTCAGCTACAGTAACGATGGCGGCGCCAGCTGGAACGATTGGAAAGCACGCAATATGGCGTATGACGCCTATGGCCGCGAAGTGTCGGAAACGCTGCAATGGGTGAAGAAAAACGTGCCGGGCGTTCAACAAAGCACGACCCAGTACGCCTACGCCTTCGACGCAGCCAGCTTTGCCGTCACCACCACCATTACCGACGCCCTCGGTTTTATCAGCAAGCACACGGTCTGCACGATGGCCGGCAAGAAGCTGGCCGACATCCAGCCATCCGGCGCAACCACAAGCTACAGCTACGACAGACTCGGCCGTCTCACCGGCTCGCTGACGCCGTCCGGCCTGCAAACGAGTTATGCCTACAAGATCATGAGCGTGGACGGCGAGAACAGCACGACCAAAACCACACCGCTTGGCTACCAGACCAAATCGGTCTACGACTGCCTGGGACGCGAAACAGCCAGCTACGACAATGGCACACCGGGCAAGCCTGGCGCGCTGCGCACCTTGTCGACCAAGCGCTACGATATCCTCGGCAATGTCGTCGCCGAGACCGACGTCTTCGGCAACGTGACAACGGCCGCCTTCAATTCCCTCGGTAAGCCCACCAGCTCGGTCGACCCGCAAAGGAACCAGACCAGCATTACCTATGACTTCGCCGCCAATGCCGCCGTGACCAGCCTGAACGGCGTGCTGCAGAAAAAAGCGGTTTCGGATAACTGCGGCAACACCATTCTGGAAGAGAAATACCCGAACACCAGGAACCCTGACCAGGGCTCGCAGTACACACTGCGCCGCACGTCCACCTATGGCGGCCTGGCTAACTTGCAGCAGGCCCAGGTTAGCCGGCTGGACGGCACGGTGGAGACGCCATTGTTTGCCAATGCCTACCAGTACGATGCGGAAGGCCAGCAGGTCAGCGCCAGATTCAGCGCACCGGATGGTGCTACTCGCCTGACGCAGACCGTGTACGACCTGAACAAGAAAGAGCTCAGCCACAGCACCAGCGTTCTTTATCCGGACCAGCGCAGCTACACCGTCAACAGCGAAGCATGGCAGTACGACGCCCTTGGCCAGATGACCAGGCTCACCAACAATATGGAGCAGTCGGAAGCCTACACCTACAATGGCGACGGCCAGCTGACAGCCAAGACCCTGTTCGACGGCAGCGTCATCAACTACCAGTACACGCTGGACGGACAGAAGGCGAAAGAGGCCTGGACCGAAGCAGGCAGCGCATGCGCCATCGCCTACGCTTACGACAAGGACGGACACCTGCTGTCGACCACCGACAACAATGGCGCAGTCGCCAACGCCTACACCCTCGATGGCGTGCTCAGCTCGATCACCTACCCTGACGGCAAAAAGCTGGCCTACACGCTGGACCAGTACAGCCGCAAAGTCGGCCAGACCGACGTGAGCGGCGCTGCCACCAGCTACAGCTACACGCCGCAAAACCAGTTGGCCAGCGTCAGCAACGGCCACGACACGCTGACCTACAGCTATTACAGCGACACCAGCAAGAACACGGTCATCGGTGCACCGCAGAGCGTCACACTGGCGAACAACTACACCGAGACTTACCAGTACGACGCGCACGACCGCAAGAACGCCACGCGCAAACTGTCGGCTGCCGGCCAGCTCCTGCTCAACGAAAGCTGCGTGCTGAATGCCCTGAACCAGATGGTGTCGAGCACGATGAGTTCCGCCCTGGGCAGCGATGTCAGCCTGAACCAGCAGCGCAGCTGGACCTACGATGCCTTCAGCCAGCTCACCGGCGATATCGTCAAGGACAGCAACGGCGCGGTAGCCAGCGCCGACAGCTATCAATATGACGGCAATGGCAACGTGCTGGCGAAAACCTCGAATGGCGTGGCGACCGTGTACAGCTATAACAGCATCGACCAGCTGGTCGCTTACACAGTCGGCTCCGGCAAGCAGCAGGCGCAGGTTTTCGATACCAACGGCCGGCTGGTGGTCGATGGCGACGGCAACGGTTACCGCTACGACCTGCGCGGCAAGCTGCTGAATGTCGAGGGCGCCGGCAATACCCGCTACAGCTACTATCCGAACGAACTGCTGGCCACCCGCACCACGCAAACCTCAACCGTCCAGATGTACTACGACAACACCCAGCAGGTGGTCAACAGCTACCAGGACGGCACGGCTACGCAGTTCCTGCTGGTGGGATCGAAACGCTTCGCCGCTTATCCGCAGGGCGGCACGCCGTTCTACTACGGCACCAACCAGCGCCAGGATACCGTTTTGGGCATGGCGAACGGCAGGCTGGTGGGCAGCGCCAGCTACCAGGCCTACGGCGAGGAAACCGATGCCAGCCTTGGACTCGACGCCAGCAACAACTTTGCCTGGAACCAGGAGTACAAGGATCCTGACAACAAGCTGATCTACCTGCGCGCGCGCTACTACGACCCGAATACCATGCGCTTCATTTCGCGCGATAACGCCCGCCTCGACAACCGCTATGGCTTCGGCAACGGTGACCCCATCAACAATATCGACCCGACCGGCAACGATGCGCTGGAATGGGCTGCCATCGGCGTTGGTGCGGGTGCAGGCGCGGCCCTGGTCGGCGTCGGCGCCTACCTGGCGATCACCTATGGCGCGGCAGTGACCGCTGCAGTGGGCGGCGTGAGTGCGGTCGCTTCCATCGGCGCTGGCGTCCTCGCTGGCGCAGGTGCCCTGGCACTGGGCGCCGGCGCCGGTACCACCGGCCTGATTGCCGGCGCAGTGACGGCAGCCTCGGCCACCGTGCTGGCAGTAACGGGCGGCGAGATCACCGTCGGCGCCGTGGTCGGCACCACGCTGGGCACGGGACTGGGCGCCTATGCAGGCTCGGCGCTGGCCGGCATGACGGGGGGCATCCTGGGCGGTTCGCTGGGCGGCGCGATTGGCGGCTACGTGGGCACGGCGGCCGGCCAGGCCCTCGGCTATGCGGGAGCGGCGGCTGGCGAGGCGCTCGGCTACGTCGGTGCGGTGGCCGGCGAGGCACTGGGCTACGTCGGCGCGACTGCCGCCGGCCTGGCAACGACGGCAACCGAAGCCACGCTCGCCGCCGTGACAGCCGCAACCACCATGGCAGCCGATGCAGCCGTCGCCACCGCTGCCGCAGCAACCGGCATCGCGGCGGCGGCGGGCGATGCGGCATTCGGCTTGCTGGCTTTGTTGTTGCTTTGATTTGCAGCTTTGTACGCAGTCTTCCACTACCAAGAAAGGGGAACATCATGAAAGCGATGAAAACGATGGGCAGCGCAATGGCCCTGGCGATCGGTGCCATGGTTGCGGGTTCGGCTTATGCGGGCGCTGGCGCGACCGTCAAGGCCTGTATCAGCCTGCCAACCAAACCGATGCAGCCGATGACGGTTTCGGTGACCGCCGGCGGTGCCGGCACGCACTGCATGAACGATAAAGGCAACGACACCAGCTTTACTGTCAACTCCGCCGGTGTGACTTGTGCCTCCGTCGGCTACGTCGAGGCGAAGGCCAGTTCCACCAAGGGCGACACCTGCGCCACCGACTCTTCGAACTGGCCACTAAGCTACACGATTGCCAACACGGCGTTCAGCGGCGCCACCCAGTCCGGCTGGAGCGGTTCCGGTACCCGCAACAGCATCAACCTGGAAAACCCGTCGAAGGACACCGTCGTTTGCGGCAGCAGCTCACTGTGCAACACGACCTCCTGGAACTGGGACCATGGCACCCAGGGGCCGCTGTACATCATCTTCCAGCCGCAAGGCCAATAAGGAACAGGCGATCATGGAGCAGATTCCGTCCGGCGAAGTGATCGCCCACGGTGCCGGCAGCACGCTTCCCTGGGAGCGTGCTGCCCTGGCCGTGCCGGTGCTTTGCCTGCTCGCTGCGGGCATCGGCCTGGCAGCCTGGAGCAATCAGCAAAGCCTGGCATCGCTGGCCTTGCTGCCCTTGCTGCCGCTGCTGGTGTTGCGCGCGCGCGGGCGCGGCGCGGCATTCTGCATTGCCTTTGCCTATTATGGAACGGCGACACGCGCCGTGCCGGGCATCATCAGCTATTTTTTTCCCGCCCTGCCGCTGGCCGCCAGTTTGTCGCTCTGGACCGGCCACACCGCCTTGCTTGCCCTGCCCTGGGCGCTCGCGCTGCCCGCGCCGTCTGCCAGCGTCGCGCGCCGCGCTGGCATGGTCTTGGCCGCACTGGTGCTGACAACTATCCCGCCGATCGGGCTGTTCCATTGGGGTTCGCCCCTGATGTCGGCAGGCTTGTTCTATCCCGGCTGGCAGTGGACCGGGCTGCTGCTTACCGCACTGCTCGTGTCGCTGCTCGCAGCCACCCGGTTGAGCACACGGCGTATCCAGGCAGCGCTTGCCGGCCTCCTTGCGCTCTCCTTCATCGCCAACACCAGCTATCGCGAACCAGCGCCGCCGCCCGGCTGGCATGCTGTTTCCCTTGATTTCGGCAAGAGTCCCGAACTGTGGTCCGATGACATGGCCGCCCGGCGCGACATGCTGGCCACCATCGCAATGCGCGAACTGGCAAATGGCGCGCAGGTGGTCATATTTCCGGAATCGATATCGGGTTCGAGCCGACGCTCACAGCAAGCCCTGTGGCAGCGCGTCTCGGACATGGCCAGGCAGCGTGGCGCCACCGTCCTGGTGGGCACAGAGAGCTGGAACCCTACGCGCACCAGCTTCCGCAATGCCCTGGGCGGGTATGGCATGGAACACGACCGCGGCGCCGTCGTCGTGTCCTCCAAAGTGCCAATGCCGGTCGGCGACTGGAAGTTCGGCCTGGAAGAAGGGGCCGAGACGGATATCTTCGGCAGCGACCTGGTCGAACTGCATGGCCGGCGCGTCGCGTTCTCCATGTGCTACGAAGATTTCCTGCTCTGGCCACACCGTGGCCTGTTGGGCGGGAATGCTGCGCTGATGATATCGGCGACCAATCAATGGCCGTCCAGCGGCACGTCGGCCGAAACCGCGCAGGACAGGTCGCGCGTTGCGCTGGCCAGGCTGGCCGGCGTCCCCCTGCTAACCGCCAAGAACCGCTGAGGAGAGCGCCATGAACGCATCCGTTCCCGCATCCGTTCCGATCGGGCGACTGTTTTCCATGCCTTACGCCCTGCTGCTGCCCTTGCTGCCCTTGGCAGGCTTGCTCGTGTTCGGCTTCCTGCCCATGCCCTCTTACCGGATTCCCGAACAATTCCCGTTCTGGGCTTTCTTCTTTGGCTTGCCGCACATCGTGTCCAGTTTCCAGACCATGTGCGACGCCGAGTACCTGGCAGCTTATCGGCGGCAGGCCGTCACGATGCTGTGCGTGGCCTTCCTGCCCCTGGCACTGTTCACCGCCGGCGTGCCGGCTTCGCTGCTGCTGGTTTTGGTCCTGGTGCTCACCCAGCATCACGTCGTCGCGCAGCAATATGGCATGGCCCTGGCGGTCGCACGGATGCGTCCCACTGCGGCATTTGCCGCCTGCAAATGGAGCACCTTGATGCTGGGTATCATGGCCGCCTTCCTGACCTATGCAGCCACTGAGTTTGAAGGGACCGCACCATTTGCCGTGCTGGCCCCGCTGGCCAGGAACGCGTCGATGCCCCTGCTTGCCGTCGTCCTGGCCAGCGGCAGCCTGCTGGTCTGGCGCGCCCGCCACAACAGCGCCGGCGCGCTCATTTTTGCCATGAACGTGCTGCTGTTTACAACGGCCCTGGTCCTGGTCTTCTACAGCCCATACGCGCTGGCCGGCCTCATGCTTGTGCGCATCCTGCACGACGTTTCCGGTTTCGTGGTGTACATCGGGCATGACGCAGCGCGCAACAAGGCACAGCGCTGGAACGTGCTGTATCGCGCCATTCCCTTCCTTCCCGTCTGGTTGCTGAACCTGGCGTTCGCCCTGGGCCTGGCTGCCGCCCTCACCTTTTGCGCCAATCACATCGCCTGGATTGGCTGGCTGGTGACAGGCATCACCCTCGCCCACTACTATATGGAGAGCTTCATCTGGCGCGGCCCGACGCCGCATCGGAAGCACTTCAAGTTCACCGCCGCATAACCGAGGGTTATTGGCCGGCGAAATTGGACTCCAGCATGTCGAGGAAGGCCCGCGTCTTGGCCGGCATCAGGCGGCGGCCCGGGAACACCGCCCAGCCGGTCACTTCGGGGAAGCACCAGTCAGGCAGCACCCGCACCAGTTCCCCGTGCGCCACCAGGGGCGCGGCAAACTGCGTGGTGCAGGTTGCGATACCCATGCCAGTTGCCGCCATGCGCGTCAGCAGCTCCGGCGAGTTCGCCATCAGCCGCACGGGCAGATCGCGCTCCCAAGTGCTCTTGCCACGCGTCAGCGACCAGCGCACCAGCCCATTCGACATGCGCCGCAGGCTTAGCAGCTCGTGCTTGAACAGGTCATCCGGATGCTCCGGCAAGCCGTGCACCACGGTGTAAGACGGAGCGGCATACAGTCCCCAGGTCGAAATCAGCACCTTGCGCGCCGCCAGCGTGGCATCGTCCGGCAGCGCGCCCATCCGGATCGCAATATCAAAGTTCTCCGCGACCAGGTCGACCCGGCGCGGCGACAGGTCCAGCTCCAGCGTTATTGCCGGGAATTTCGCCATGAAGGCCGGCAGCATCCGGGCCAGGTGGACGTTGGCAAAGTCGGCCGGCATTGACACCCGCAGCAGGCCGCTGGGCGCTTGCTGGCGGTGTTGGGCCAGCGCACCGGCCGCCTCGGTCTCCTCCGCTACCCGGCGCGCATGCTCCAGCAGGCTTGCGCCCAGTTCGGTCAGCACCAGCTTGCGGGTGGTACGGTTCAGCAGGCGTTCGCCGAGCCGGGCTTCGAGCTGGGTCAGGCGGCGCGAAACTGTCGACTTCGGCAACTGCAGCCGCTCGGAAACCTGGCTCAGGCTGCCAAATTCGACGATTCGGGCAAATAACAGCAGGTCGCTTGGGTCTAATTCGGTCATTGGGACGCTCCTCGTTCCACCAATGGAACAATGTTATCCATTTTAACGGCTTCCGGATCAAATATGGAACCTCTATAGTTACTCCATCGCAGCACTTAACCGAATACCGAAAGGAAGCACAACCATGAACATCCTGCAAATCAACTCCAGCGCAAAAAGCTCCGGTTCCGAATCCACCCGCGTAGCAACCAACATCGTGAACAAGCTGCTGGCTGCCAACCCAGGCTCCACCGTCGAAGTCCGCGACCTGGCCGCCAACCCGCACCCGGTCCTGGACGAAGCCGCACTGCAGGCCCTGTTCACTCCGGCCGGCCAGCGCACCGCCGAGCAAGCTGCCCGCGTGGCACTGGATGACGCCCTGATCGCCCAGGTGCAGGCTGCCGACGTGATCGTGCTTGGCGCGCCGATGTACAACTTCGGCATCACCGTGCAACTGAAATCCTGGTTCGACGCGATTGCCCGCGCCGGTGTCACCTTCAAGTACACCGAAACCGGCCCGCTCGGCCTGCTGCAAGGTAAAAAAGTCTATGTCGCCACTTCGCGCGGCGGCATGCACAAAGATGCGCCAACTGATACCCAGTTCCCGCACCTGAAGATGTTCCTGGCTTTCATTGGCCTGACCGACGTGGAGTACGTGTTCATCGAAGGCCAGGGCTATGGCCCGGAAGTGGCCGCACAGCAGAAGGCCGCTGCCGATGCCCGCGTTGAAGAACTGCTGGCTTAACTGAAAAGGAAACAAGAATGGACAACATCGCACAAACCCGCACAGTGGAACGGATTATCCGCGGCCAGGCCGTGATGGATGGCGCTGGCGTGAAAATCAACCGCGTGTTGACCCAGCCGCTGCAGCGTCGCCTCGACCCGTTCCTGATGCTGGACAATTTCGGTTCGGAGCAAGCCAACGATTACATCGCCGGCTTCCCCGACCACCCACACCGCGGCTTTGAAACGGTCACCTATATGCTGACCGGCCGCATGCGGCACCGCGACAGCGCCGGCAATGAAGGTTTGCTGGCCAGCGGCGGCGTGCAGTGGATGACCGCCGGCCGCGGCGTGATCCACTCCGAAATGCCGGAACAGGCGGAAGGCTTGATGGAAGGCTTCCAGCTGTGGCTTAACCTGCCGGCCAGGGACAAAATGCAGCAGCCCTGGTACAAGGACTTCCAGGCGGGTGAAATTCCGGTGGTGAAGACCGAAAACGGGGCAACCGTGCGCGTCATCGCCGGCGAAAGCCAGGGCGTAGCCGGCGCTGTGCAACGCGAAGTGACGGAGCCGCTGTACATCGACGTGGAACTGCCGGCCGGCGCAGCGTTCAGCCAAGCGATCCGCGCAGGCCACAACGCCTTCATCTACACCTATCGGGGCGAGGTGACGGTGGACGGCAAGGCGGTTCCCGCGCAGAGCATGGCGATCCTGGCCAACAACGCAGGCGCCGATGGCGTGACCATCAAGGCCGGTCCTGACAGCCGCTTCATCCTGTTGTCGGGCAAGCCGCTGAATGAGCCGATCGTGCAATACGGCCCCTTCGTGATGAACTCGCAGGCCGAGATTTTCCAGGCCGTCGAAGACTTCCGCGCCGGCCGCCTCGGCGAGGAAGCGCACGCAGCGTAAGCAGTGGCGGTACAATTGCCGCCATGAGCTCCGCCATCCTTGATTGGTTGAAGAAGCTGAGCCACGCGCTCGGCTTCGACACCGCCGACTCCTTCCCGCCCGGCCACCAGTACGCACGTACCCGGTGGGCGGGCGCGTATTTCGACATCCCCTCCGATACCAGGGCCGACGACATCGAACGCCGCATCTGCGAAGCGATCGCCAATACGCCGCTGGTGTTCGCCCACATCGAGAACCCCACTCCGCGCATGCAGCGCGTGGTGATCGACGTGATCGAGCGCCGCCTGCGCCAGAACCACGAGCGCGAAGCGGCGCAACTGGGCGCCCTGCTGATTCGCGCCTACGCCAGCCCGCACACCATCGAAGCCGCTCCGGGCTTGCGCCGGGCCATCGAAGCCACCGAGGGCCATGAGGCCCCGGCCCGCGTGCGCGCGCTGTTCGCCTTCCTGACCGACGCGCAGAACGACAACGTCATCGAAATGCGCAATTAGCCCTTGGGTATGTAGCTCATGTCGGCGCGGTAGCGCAGCAGCTCCGTGCGCACGCCGCGCACCAGCGCCTTGGCGCCAGCCGGCAGCACATCCGGCAATTCCGCAGCCGCGCCAAAACTCGGCACGGCGCGCATCAGGACGTATTGCCCGCCGGCGCCGCCAATTTGCAGGCGGTACCAGGTGAACCTCTGCGCCGTGCGCCCGCTATTCGCCGGCGCCGAAGCCCCGGCCACCAGCTGGCGCTCGAATGCTGTCTCCTCGCCCGGCGCAACGGTGTAGGTAGCCATCGCCATGAACGGCGAGGTATCGGGCAGCGGCGGCCCGACGCTGGCCGACTCCAGCCGGCGGAACACGCCGTGGCTCAGGAAATCCGCATACGGCACCACGTTGGCCGCGTTGTCGGCCGCGTCCCCAGCCGGCTGCACGGCGGCGTCAAAGTTCGCCGCGGCATGGCCGAACGTGCCGTCCATGAACATGCCAAGCCGGTCGCCCAGCACGAAGGACCAGCCATGCCAGGTCCAGCGGTCATTGGCGCCCTTGTGCCACTCGAGGTGACGCTGGTAGCCCTGCTCGAAGGCAGGCCCCTGGCCAGGCTTGGGCTGGATCACCACCATCCGGGCGAAGGGCCCGGCGGCAGGCTGGGCGAACGCTTGTGCGCTAAGGAGTAACAGGGACGCTGCTAACAATTGCTTCATTCGGTCTCCGCTTGAAGTTGTTCGGGATGAAGCGCTCGCGCAGATGCATGAACGGCGCTTCGACCGCAAAATATAGCAGCCATCCGGCGGCAATGCTGGCCGCGATCATGACGGCAATCGATTCGGGGTCGACCGGCTCCCAATGATCGGACAGCAGGATGCACACCTGCTTGTGCGTCAAATAGATCGAGTAGGACCACAGCGCGATCGCGCCCATGCCGGGAATCCGTGTGCGATACAGCAGCGAACCTTCGCTGAGGGCAGCCAGCAGCAAGGCGGCAAACGCCACGCCCAGCAGCGGATAGCCGAAGACCGACATCCCCCAGCTGAAATGGTGCTCAAGGAACAGCCAGAAGGCCAGTGCCGTTAGAACTGCGCCGGCAGCCAGCATCCAGTTTCCGTGGCTGGTCAGGCGCTGCCACGCTTTCGGATGGAAATTGCGCAGCAGGGCCAGGGCGACGCCGGCCAGCAGTTCATCGAAACGCGCCAGCGTCGAGTAGTAGATCAGGGTGTAGTAGCTGCGGCTGCCGCGCTCGCCCAGGTCCATCGCCGGCTGCCACCAGCTGTCGCGCAGCCACATGCCGGCCGCAATGGCGGACAGCAGCGCCGCCCAGCCCAGCGCCCGCGCGATGCCATCGGCGCGCCGTATGCGCGTGATGGCGGCAATGGCCAGCACGACAGGCGGCAGAAGCAGGTAGAACTGCTCCTCGACGCACAACGACCACGCATGGGAGAACAGCGTGCCCGGCTTGAGGTTGATGTTGAGGGTAAAGGTCAGGTACTTCCACCACGGCGCGTGCGGCAGGTTGCCGGCCCAATACGGCCACCAGGCGTACAAGGCCAGCACCACGAGGTACGCCGGCAAGGTGCGCAGCAAGCGGCGCGCATAAAAATTCGGCAGCGACAGCCCAGGGCCGCGTAAGGCGGAAAACACCTGGTTGCCAATCAGGTAACCGGAAAGCGCAAAGAACAGGTCCACGCCAGCCCAGCCGATTTCGCTGAACCAGCCAAAGGTCGGTTCGTGGCTGACGAAGCCCATATAGTGATTGGCAAACACCAGCATGATGGCCAGCGCGCGCAAAGTGTCCAGGCCATGGACGCGGGAGGATCGATTCATGCGCGAATTCTACCTGAGCTAGAATATTGGCCACTTATTCGCCAAGCCTTAAAGGAACAGCATGACCCACGCCAGCAAAATGCATTTCAAATCTGTCAATTACACCGGCCAGGGAAAAGGCCGCCGCCTGATCATCACCGGCGCAGTGCACGGCAACGAAACCTGCGGCACCAAGGGCATCCTGCGCGTGATGGAGCAATTGGACAAAGGCGAACTGCATATCCTGAACGGCAGCGTGACCTTCGTGCCGATCACCAATCCGCTGGCGTACCAGAAAGGCGAGCGCTCGGGCGACCGTAACCTGAACCGCAACCTGTTCCCGACCGAAAACCCGCAAGACTTCGAGGATCACATCGCCAACTGGCTGTGCCCCCTGCTCGGCCAGCATGAAATTCTGCTGGACCTGCATTCCTTCAACGCCCAAAGCCAGCCTTTCGTCATGGTCGGCCCGCGCAATAACGACGGCACCCTGCAACCGTTCAAGCACGAAGCGGAAGAACGCGCCATGGCGCGCATCCTGGGCGTCAAGCGTTTCGTCGACGGCTGGATGGCCACCTACGGCGCCGGCGTACAGCGCCGCCTGCGCAACGACAGCGAAGTGCAGACCGTCCTGAAATACGGCGTCGGCACCACCGAATACATGCGCAGCACCGGCGGCATGGCCCTGACCCTGGAATGCGGCCAGCACTTCGACCCGCACGCACCGGATGTGGCCTACCGCGCAATCATGAACGTCCTGGCTCATTTCGGCCTGATCGACGCGCCAAAGCCGCAACCGATTGCGCTGGAAGACATGGAATACCTGTCCATGGTCGAAGTGCACGACAAGCTGGATGCAGGCGACGCCTTCAGCCGCACCTGGTCCAGCTTTGACCGACTGTCGGTCGGCGACGAGATCGGCCGCCGCGCCGACGGCAGCGCCGTGCTGGCGCCTTTCGATGCCTTTATGCTTTTCCCGGACGTTAACGCCAAGCCAAATGCGGAATGGTTCTACCTCGCGAAAGTGAGTGACTCTTTTGTCTGATAGCCGTTAGTTCTAAAATTGCGGTAAGGGGTAAACAGTATGAAGATATTCCCACTTACCGTGATCGGAGCGATCCTGCTTGCGGCCCTGCCCTGTGCATCGGCCGGCAGCGACCTTGTATTGCGCGTCATCGGCCAGGAAAGCCTGCCGCCCAAATGGATCCAGCAAGCGGGCCGTCCATCGACCGGCGTATGCCCAGACATCCTTGCCGCCATCAGCCGCGTTGAACCGCGCATCCGCTTCACAGGCCTGGAGGACATCCGCTCGGTGCTGGTGATCGAGCAGAACATCCGCCTCGGCACGGCGGATATCGCCTGCGCCCTGGTCTCCACCCCGCTGCGCCGCCATATTGCCATCGCCATTCCACAGCCCTTGTACATCTCGCGCCAGCGCCTGGCGGCAGCCGCCGACGATACCGCAGAAATCAATTCGCTGGACGACCTGGCTCGTCTCAAGGCACTGGTCACCACCTCACGCGGCGCCGCCTATATCGACCAGTTGCGCGCGCTCGGCATCACTGTAGACGACAGCACCGGCAGCAACGTCACCAACCTGCGGAAAATCCTGGCCGGCCACGGACGTTATTTCTACATGAACGAGTTGACCCTGCACTGGCTGATCCGCGAGCAGAAACTGCAGGACAAAGTCAAGCTGATGCCTGCGATCTTGCAGGAAGATTCCATGTTCCTGTGGGTCAGCAAAAAGGCGCCGCCGCAGGCCGCAGCGCTGCTGGCAGGCGCCGTCAAGAAGCTCGGCGACAGCGGCGAGCTGGCACGCATCTACGCGCGCTGGGCGGACGAGTCAGGAGTCGGCCCGCGCAACGATTAGTGCGGTGAGAGGATTTTCAGGCCGGCGATGCCCAAGACGATCATCGCGATGCACACCAGGCGCGCCACGCTGGCCGGCTCGTTCAGCATCATGATGCCCCAGATGACGGTGCCCACGGTGCCGATGCCGGTCCAGATGGCATAAGCGGTCCCCAGCGGCAGCGAACGCAGCGCCAGTCCAAGCAGCACGACACTGCCGGCCATGGCAGCCAGCGTCACGGCGCTCGGCACCAGCCTGGTGAAACCTTCGGTGTATTTGAGTCCGACGGCCCAGACGACTTCCAGCAGGCCAGCGAGTAATAGGACGATCCAGTGCATGATGCTCTCCCAAGTCATGACGGGGTCGTCCCCGCCTGGCTCCCTGGTCTTGCGGCGAGGTCGTCCCCGCGGGAGAAGGCCGACAGTATATCATTGGGGGTCCAAACTTTCAGGGAGCCCCACAATGCTGCTGTTCGCGCAGATCGCTGTCGCCATCGTCCTTCTGATCCACGTTTATATCGTGCTGCTGGAAACCGTCCTGTTCGATACCCGCGGCCGCCGCGTGTTCGCGCTGTCGGCCGAAAAGGCCGCCGTCGTCAAGCCGGCCATGTCGAACCAGGGCTGCTACAACGGCTTCCTGGTGGCGGCGCTGGCAGTGGGATTGCTGAGCGGCGAACCGGCGGTGCGTTCCGCCTTCATCACGTATGGCCTGCTGTGTGTGGCCGTGGCCGGGATCTGGGGTGGCCTGACCGTCAGCAAGCGCATCATCTTCGTCCAGACCGTGCCGGCCGTGCTGGCACTGGTGCTTTACCGGTTAGCATAAAATCAACTCTTGAATTCCATCGACATGCTCCGATATACGCATCGGATTTTTCCGATATACTTATCGCGAAACACCGAAATATGACCAATTCTATTGACATTGATGCAATCCACAAGGCCCTGGCCAATCCGGTCCGGCGCCAGATCCTGTCCTGGCTGAAGGAGCCGGATGCCTGGTTCAGCGAGCAGGTCGCTCCGCTGTCGCTAGGCGTCTGCGCCGGCATGATCGACAAGCAGACCGGCTTGTCGCAGTCGACCGTTTCCGGCCACCTCACCATCCTGCAAAAAGCCGGACTGGTGACGGTGCAGCGGGTCGGCCAGTGGAATTTCTTCAAGCGCAATGAGGAGGTCATCCTGCAATTTATTGAGCATGAGAGGAATACCTTATGAGCACCCTGTTCGACCCCATCACCATCGGCGCCCTGCCCCTGAAAAACCGCGTCATCATGGCGCCCCTCACCCGCTCGCGCGCTACCGGCGGCAAGCGGGTGCCGAATGCCTTGATGGCCGAGTACTACGCGCAGCGCTCCACTGCTGGCCTGATCATCAGCGAAGCCACTTCCGTTACTCCACAGGGCGTAGGCTATGAAAACACGCCGGGAATCTGGTCCGACGAACAGGTTGAAGGATGGAAGCTGGTTACCGAAGCGGTGCACGCCAAAGGCGGCAAGATCGTGCTGCAACTGTGGCACGTGGGCCGCATCTCCGATCCAAGCCTGCTGGATGGCCAGGCTCCGGTGGCGCCAAGCCCAATCGCTGCCAAAGGCAATGTGAGCCTGCTGCGTCCGCCGCGTCCATACTCGGTGCCGCGCGCGCTGGACACCACTGAAATCGCGGGCATCGTCGAGGCTTACCGCAAAGGCGCGGAGAACGCCAAGAAAGCTGGCTTCGATGGCGTGGAAATCCACGGCGCCAACGGCTACCTGCTTGACCAGTTCCTGCAGGATTCGACCAACCAGCGCAACGACCAGTACGGCGGCAGCATCGAAAACCGCGCGCGCCTGATGCTGGAAGTGACCGATGCCGTGATCGGCGTCTGGGGCGCCGACCGCGTCGGCATGCACCTGGCTCCGCGCCGCGATGCGCACGACATGGGCGATTCGACGCCTGCCGAAACCTTCGGCTATGTGGCGCGCGAACTGGGCAAGCGTGGCATTGCGTTCATTGCGGCGCGCGAGGCGGTTGGCGATGACTCGCTGGGTCCGTTGCTGAAGCGTGAGTTTGGCGGGATTTATATCGCCAATGAGAAGTTTGATGTGGCGGGTGCGCAGGCTGCGCTGGCGGAAGGCCGTGCGGATGCGATTGCGTGGGGCAAGGATTTCATTGCGAATCCGGACTTGCCGCGCCGCCTGCAGACTGGCGCGGCGTTGAATGCGCAGCGGCCGGAGCTGTTCTATGCGCCGTCGGCTGAGGGGTATACCGACTATCCTGCGCTGGCCTGAAACCGGTAACCCGGTATCCGACCCACAGGGTCAGATACCGATACGCGGAGACCGCTGGCCAGGTGTCTGACCCTGCGGGTCAGACACCAATTATCGGTTTAGCGGTTCGCCGAATAGTTCACAGGGAAGAACTTGTATCCCTTCCCTTCACTACGCAAATGCCCCACACCCGGGAACGGCAAATGCGCCGCGCCCATCCAGTACCCCTGCTTTGCCACCTCAGCAAAAGCCGCCTTGCGCTGCGCCAGCGCCGCCTTCGAATCGCTGTCGAACTGGATCGTCACGCCCGGATCCGGGAACTGCACGGCCGCGTTGTGCATCAAGTCGCCAATCAGCACCAGCTTCTGCCCCTTGCTCTCCACCACATACGTCGTGTGGCCCGGCGTATGACCATAGCTGGAAGTCGCACGCACGCCCGGCACCAGTTCGGTATTGCCTTCAAACGGCTTCACCTTGCCCGCATAGCCAGACACTGCGCTGATCGGTCCCTGGAAATTGCCCTTCGCTTCAGCGCTGGCCTTGTCCAGGTTCTCTTTGCTCAGGAAGTAGTCCGCATCACGCTTGTCCATGCGCACCACGGCATTAGGGAACGCAGGCTTGTCCTGTGCGCCCAGGCCGCCGACGTGGTCGCCGTGCAGGTGGGTGATATAGATCTCGTCAACCTGCTCCGGCTGGTAGCCGGCCGCTTTCAGGCTGGTGATGATATTGCCCAAGGTAGGGCCGAACAGGCCGCCGGCGCCGGTATCGATCAGCACCAGCTTCGAGCCGGTATTGACCAGGAAGGCATTGACCGACGTTTCCACCGGCGACTTCAGGAAGTTGTTTTCCAGCGTCTTGGTCGTTTTCTCCGGCTTCTGGTGCAGCAGCTTATCCATCGGCAAATCAATCGTGCCATCGTTCAGCACCGTCACTTCAAAGTCGCCTACATTCATGCGGTAGAAGCCTGGTGCCTGGGTCTTTGCCATCGGCGCTGCAGCGTGGGCGGCGCCTGCAATAGCGGCGATTGCAAACGGTACGGCGAGCTTTTTCAGGATCATTCGATCTTCCTCTTCTTAGTTGCCAAAACGCTAGATTAGCGTAAACGGCAACTACATGCTCGTCGGTACCCGCAGCATAACGGACACATCCGGCGTATCCCGCGTCAGCCCTGCTCCCACAGAGACATTGACTGTCTGTTTCGCATTCAGCCGGTAGGAAAAACCGACCAGCAAAGTACCCAGCTGGGTGCGAACCGAACCTGGCGCAGGCACGCCATTCTGCCGGGTGCGCGCAATCGAGCTGTGGTCATAGCCAAAGCTGAGGGAAGCCTTTTCGTTCAACGCCAGGCCGACGCCGAAGTTGATGCCCATGACCGCGCCCGGCTTCACGGTGCCGAGTGGCTCGCGCTCGCCGCCAAGCACCAGGCGGCTCAGGTTCTTGCGCTGGAAGTTATGCAAATAGCTGACGCTGCCAAATAGCACGGCGGGATCGGTGGGGTACAGCCAGGTCAGGCTAGGCTGCAAGGCGTAGAAGCCCGAGCCTGTCGGCAAGTCCAGCGGCAAGCCGGTACCAGTCACGTTCTCGCCAATGCAGCGCCGCACGCAATCGGTCACCACTTCAAACGGGTCGCGGCCAGTGCGGGTCTTGAAGCGCAGGCCGGCCACATAATATGGCTTGTCGGCGCCGCCGTCGTTGAGCTGGTGGCGCAGCGAGAGCTCGACGTCGCCCACGCCGTGGCCGCTGACATCAAAAACTTTCTCCACCGCAGAACCGGTGAACACTTCTCGGCTGACGGTGGAATCGGAACGGTAAATGTAGGGCAGGCGCAGTTCAAGCTCGGTGCGGTTGCTCAAGCCATAGCGCCCGCTCAACGTGGCCGTGCTGGTGTTGCGCTTGATCTCGCGCACGTCGATCAGGCCGATCAGCAAAGCGGGAATGATGGTGTAACCCACCAGTGCGACGCGGTTGCTGGACGAATAGCCGAACTGGAAGGCGGGTTCGAGCACCAGCTTTCCGCGGCCGGTCAGCACGCCAGGGCTTTCAAAGATTGGCGCCACTTCCGGCGGCTTCGTGTCGCGTTTGGGCGGCTGGCCGACGGCCAGCGCCGGCTGCCCCGGAGCACCGGGCGCACCGGGCCCGGTTGGCGCCGGCGTCGGCGCTTGCCCGGGCGGCGGGACGTTGGGCTGGGGCTGGCTTTGCGCCGCGCCTTCACCTGAGCCGGCCCTTGCGCCACCGGTGCCGCGCGCGGACGCCAGCCGCTCCTCCGCCACCTGGCGCCGCAAGTCCTCCAGCAAGGCTCGCTGTTCGGCCAGCGCCTTCTTCAACTCCGTCAGCTCGGCCGCCAGTTCTGCGTTGCTGCGCTGTTCCGGCAGCACTTGCGCCAGCGCCGACTGGCTCGCAAGGACCAGCATCCCGGCCGCGAATTTCTTTGAAAGCATCGCTCCCTCCCTAGCGGGGCACAATGACGTTCGATAAGGCCTGGCGCAGGCTGCCCTCCAGGTTCATGCTTTTCAGCGTCGACAGCGCATTGACCGTAAGGTCGACGGTGGTCAGGCTGCGAATCATCTGGCCGCTCGTATTGTTCTGTACCAGAATTGGTGCCAATGCCGCAGCGGCATCCGGCGCATTGGCCAGCCGCGTCACGTCGGCCAGTTCAACGCGATTGCGCGCCACAACAACGCCGTTCACTTCGACCATGCGCTCCACGCCCAGCGCCACCAGCAGGCCGTTGCCGTTCTCGAAACCACCGCGTGCTTCTTCGAGCCGTGACTCCGGTGCCGGTGCCCAGCCCTCAGGCGGTCCCTGCGCCATGGCGGGCATTGCCAGCACCAGCAACAAGCCGGCGCCGATTTCTCGCTTCATGCTGCGCTCCTCTCAAAAATCGCCGGCGCCCAATTTCGGCACCGTCACATCGCGCAGGCTGTCGCGCAGGATGCCCTCCGACAGCATCGCCTGCGGCGCCACGCGCCAGTCGGCCGTTTCATTGAAGTGCGGCTTGCCGGGCCGGCCGTGGATCACGAACAGCAGGCGGTTCTGCCAGATCGCCTCAAAACCCTCGCGCGGCAAGGCGCGCGTGCCGCCGGCCGGATCGCCCAGCAGCACCCGCCCGCCCTGCATGCCCTTGATCACGACAAAATGGCGGTAGCCGTTGTCAGACACAAGCACGATCGCCGGCAAGCCGGCCTGTGCCAGCTTGTCCAGCGGCTGCTCGAAGCCATCTGCCGTGAAGCCGCGCGTGGCCAGGTAACGCTTCATGTCCAGCAGCGAAAAGCCTTCGCGCCGGATGCGCGGCTGGTCGCCGCGAACAAACATGTCACGGAAGATCTCCTGCTCCGTGATTGGAAAATCGTAGTGGTGGCTGAGCAAGGTCGCCAAGGCGGCCGAGCCACAACTGAAATCGTATTGCTGTCGTACCGTTGTGCGGAAGCGCGCCTCTTTCAGGCTGGTCACAGGCAGGACAAAACTGGCGCCGCCGGCTGAAAAGTCGGCGGCCTGCGCGGCAAATGCCGGCAGCAATGCCAGAACGCTGATGAGGCCTCTCATTTGATCTGCACGTTGACGATGGTTGCATTCTGGATCAGCACGTTGGCGCCCGAATTCTGGATCACCATCGGCATTCCCGACGCATTACTGAACGCACCGTCTGTCACGATATTGGCGCCGGTAACCACGTTCACCGCGCTATTGTTAGCCACAGTACCGGCCAGCTTCATATCGCTCCACGGCGCATCGCTGCCGCCGCGCATCTGTTCAAGGCGCTCATCCTGCGCGGGGCGCTCGTTGTCGGCCGCGGCCGGAAGCGCTTGCGGTGCGGGCCGCGCTTCAGGCGGGGACGGGCCCGCCGCAGCAGCCAGCGGGCCCAGCGGCAGCGCACCCACCCAAGGGGACGCCACCGCCAGGCCCGGCACCAGTGCGGCGCACAGGGCCAGGACTTGCACTGGCCTGCCTAAGCTTTGCATGATGCCGTGCGGCTTATTTGCCCACCGCCAGGTTGGCCTGCACGTTCACGCTCTGCTGCACCAGCGAAGACATGCCGTTGTTCTGGCTGATCACCATGATGCCCGCCGCCGACTGGCCGACGCCGCTCATGGTGTTCGACATGTCGAACGTGCCCGCAGTGACGTTATTGCTGCCGCCGGCCCCGCCATTGCCGCCCGTGGCATTGCCGCCGGTCGCATTGCCCGCGGTGTTGGTGCCGCCATCGCCGCCCGCGCCGGCCACATTGCCTCCGCCGCCTGCGCCGCCAGCGCCGCCGTCACCTGCCGTGGCACTGCCATTGGTCGCAGAGCCTCCGGTGCCCGCCGCACCTGACCCGCTGCCACCTGTCGCTGCCCCGCCCGTGCCGCCGCCTGCTGCGCCACTCGATCCGGCAGTATTGCTTGCCAGGCCGCTGGAGCCGCCATTGCCGCCGTTGCCACCCGCAGCACCCGCGCCACCGGTACTGGTGCCATTGCCGCCAGCCGCACCGCTACCGCCTGCGCCGCCAGTGCCGGATGCGCCGCCACCGCCAGTCGCAGCTACTGCACCGCTGCCGCCGCCGGCGCCCGAGCTGTTGGCACCTCCCGCAGCGCCATTGCCTGCGGTATTGCTTGCCGCAGCACCGCTGCCGCCCGCCGCACCGGCACCACCCGCGCCGCCTGCGCCACCGGTACCTCCCGCGCCACTGGTGCCTGCGCCGGAAGTCGATGCATTGCCGGTATTAGCCGAACGGGCATCGGCCGAACCGGTCGTGCCGCCAGTGCTGTTCTGGTCTCCCATGCCGGGAATGGTCAGCGGCTCGGTACCGCTGGTGCCGTTCGAAGCGGTATTGCTGGAACCCGCGCTGCCGCTTGATGCAGCGCCGCCAGCGGAAGTCTGCGTCGACGTCGAAGCACCGGTAGCAACGCTGCCGGTTGCACCCGCCATGCCACCAGCGCCCGCACCACCGCCAGCTCCACCCGCAGCGCCTGCGCCACCACTGGCCGCACCGGTTGCGCCGCCGTCACCGCCGCGTGCACCAGTTGCTGCGCCAGACATGCCGCCCGCGCCACTGCCCGCAGTGCCTACCAGGCCGCCCGCCCCACCGGCCGCGGCACCGCCTGCGCCACCGGCACCGCCTGCGCCAGCCACCACGATGCCGCCAGCGCCGCCTGCGCCACCTTCACCGCCGCGCGCACCATCGCCGCCGCGGCCGCTCGCTGCACCGGCTGCCAGGCCGCCGGCGCCGGTAGTGCCGCCAGTTCCTGCCCCGGCCGTCGCCGCGCCACCTGAACCGCTGCCGCCGCTGCCATTACCGCCGACAGCGCTGCCATTGAAGGCTACACCGCCAGCAGAACCTGCGGCCCCGGCACCGCCGTTGGACATGCCGCCTGCGCCGCCAGTGCCGCTTGCATTGCCGCCCACCGCGCCGCCGGCAGATGCGCCTGAGCCGGCACCGCCATTGGCATTGCCGCCATTGCTGGCGACGTTACCGATATTGTTGATCGTGTTGTTGGTGACAGTGCCGGTCAGCGTGCTGACTGCAGTTGCTGTCGAAGTATTGAACGCGTTGGTCATCGACGATGTCGCGGTCGCGCCGTTGTTGGCCGCTGCGGCACCGGCAGCGGCAGCATCGGCCGCGCCGGTGCTGTTGTTGTTGGCGTTGGCCTGGCTGCTGTCCTGTGTCGCCGTGGAATTATCGTTGGCCTGGGCGCCCGGTCCTGTCTGGTTCACGTTGGGCGGTGGTGGTGTCTCCTGCGCAAATGCACTCCCCATCGCCAGTGCGATGGCTGCTGCAAGCAAAGTTTTCTTCATCTCATCCTCGCTGATGTCGTGTTCTTCAAGTGCCCGCAAAGCTGGGGCTTGAACCGATATCGCAAGCTTGATGCCACCTTCACTAAGCTGTTGAAATTGCTCGACTTTGGTGCGGGACCACGGCAAGCAAGGGCTGTTTGCGCGAGCGGATTGTCACATGACTGTGACAGGCTTGAGGCCATCTCCTGCCTATCACCATAGGAGAGAAAAGGACGCGCGGCATTGTCACATCTCTGTGACGCGACTGTTTGCGAGCTCAGTCTTCATCGCGCCGCGACGGGCGCTGGATGCCGTGCTTCGCCATCAGCCGGTACAGCGTCATGCGCGACACGCCGAGGTCGCGCGCCACCGACGTGATGCTGTGGCCCGCATCGATCCTGCCCTGCAGCGCCATCCGTTCGGCACCGGCGCGCGCCGTGTCAAGGTCTTCGGCGGCAGCACAGCTGTCGCCTCCGTCCAGTTCAAGGTCGTGCGGCTGGATCAGGACGCCATCAGCCATCACAGCCGCACGCCGCACGCGGTTCAGCAGCTCGCGTACATTGCCGGGCCAGTCATGCGCACGCAGGGCCCGCAGCGCACTGTTGCTGAACCCACGTACTCGGCGTGCACGCTCAGTGGCGTAACTGTGGAAGACTTCTTGCGCCAGGGGTACCACGTCATCGCGCCGCTCGCGCAAGGCGGGCACCTGCAAGGTCAGGACGTTGAGCCGATAGAACAAGTCTTCCCGGAAAAGGCCGCGCTCGACCGCGTCGCCCAGTTTGACGTGCGAGGCCGCAATCACGCGCGCATCGACGGGCACGCTGCGCGTCCCGCCCACGCGGTAAATGGTTTTCTCCTGCAGGAAACGTAGCAGGTTGGCCTGCAGCTCGAGCGGCAGGTCGCCGATTTCATCAAGGAAAATGGAACCGCCGGCGGCCGATTCGATCAGCCCGCATTTGCCGGCCCCGGCGCCGGTAAAGGCCCCCTTCTCATAACCGAACAGTTCCGACTGCACCAGCGAGGCTGGAATCGCGCCGCAATTGATGGGTACGAAAGGACCTGCGCTGCGGCCCGAATGTTCGTGTATCGCGCGCGCCACAAGTTCCTTGCCGGTGCCGCTTTCGCCCCAGATCAGCACCGGCGCATCGGCTCCAGCCACTTTCAGTACCTGCTGGCGCAGCAGCGTAATCGCTGTGCTGTTCCCGGTCAGCCGCATCGACTGGCACTCTTCCGGCAAATGGCCGAGCCCGGAAAGCGCAGCCAGGCCAAGCGCATGCCCCAGCGTATGGCTGAGGCGTGCGGCGTCGACCGGCCAGGTATGGAAATCGACGCAATGGTCGTGTATGAGCTGGCGGAAGGCCGCTTCTTCCAGTGCCTGCGGCAGGAAAACCGCAACCCAGCGCGGCCGGCTGTGGCGGCGCAGGAAGTGGTCCAGCTCTGTGAGCGGGCCGCCCCAGTTGTCAAGCACCAACAGGCCGACCGGGAAGTGCTGTTCACGCAAGGCCGCCTCCGCCTCGGCCAGGCCGGCCACGTGGCAGACGTCAAACGTCTGGTCGGCGGCAAGCAACGCCGCCGGCAGCGCTGCCGTTGTAGCAGCGACGCACAACACTTGCCTTGTCATAATTTCACCTTGCTGCCCGGATGACCGGCGGGATAGAATACCGCCGCACAATTTTTCGGCACCAAAAGTAACCAACAATTAATGGTGCCAATAAAACAATGGGGAAGGCATGGATCAATATAAGCTAGAGGCGGACAAACTGCCAACACTAAAGCAGCGTCTCGCTTTGCGCATGTTGCATGCGTTCGGCTGGCAAATGAAGTTCAAGCCGCTGCCCGGGCCACGCGGCATTGCCGTGGTCTACCCGCACACCTCGAACTGGGACTTCATCATCGGCGTGCTCGGCAAATGGACGCTGGACCTGCCCTTCCGCTGGCTGGCCAAAGACAGCTTGTTCAAGATCCCCCTGCTGGGCCGCTGGTTCTACTACCTCGGCGGCGCACCGGTCGACCGCAGCGCGCCGCAAGGCCTGATCCAGGCCCAGGCTGATGCGATGATGAAGGAAGACTGGTACTGGGTCGGCATCACGCCGGAAGGCACGCGCGGCTACAAGCCCTACTGGAAAAGCGGCTTCTACCAACTGGCGCTGGCCGCCAAGGTGCCGCTGGTGCTGGTGTATATCGATTACCCGAACAAGACCCTGGGCCTGACCGAGCATGTCTGGCTGACCGGCGATGAAGAAAAAGACATGGCGGCCATTCGCGCCGGTTTCGATGGCCACCTCGGCAAGCATCCCGAGCTGATGGCGCCTATCGTCTTGCGCCAGCGCTGAAGCCGGCCACCTCCGCATCTCCCTCCAGGCGCACCAGCGAAATGGTCTGCGCCTTGCCCGGCTCGAAGCGCAGCGCCGTCCCGGGCGCGATATCGAGCCGCATGCCATAGGCCTTCCAGCGTTCGAACTGCAACGCCGAATCGACTTCGAAAAAGTGGAAATGGGACCCGACCTGGATCGGACGGTTCCCCTGGTTTGTTACGGTCAATGTAGTGCGATCAGTCATGTGACCCATATCTGCAAGACTCATGCCAGTATTTTCAAGTGAAACCTTTCACTTTTTCGCACCAGCATAATGCATTGCACCACACAGGTGCACTTATTCTTTCGGATATGGGCTCTTTCCGCCACCGGCGATGAATTCGTCGATGCGCGCCTGCAGCACCGGCAGCGGCACCGAACCGAGTTCCAGGATGGTGTCGTGGAAGGCGCGGATGTCGAACTTGCTGCCCAGGGCCTTTTCCGCCTTCTTGCGCGCTTCGAAGATGGCCATTTCGCCCAGGTAGTAGGACAGCGCCTGGCCAGGCCAGGAAATATAGCGATCCACTTCCGTCATCACTTCGTGCGAGGACAGCGCGGTGTTCTCCATCAGGTATTTCTGCGCCTGTTCGCGCGTCCAGCCTTTGGCGTGGATGCCGGTATCCACCACGAGGCGCGACGCGCGCCACGCCTGGTAGCTCAGCATCCCGAATACTTCATACGGGGTTTCGTAGATGCCCATCTCGGTACCCAGGCGCTCGGAGTACAGCGCCCAGCCTTCGCCGTAAGCGGAGATGTAGGCATTGCGGAATGGCGGGCGGCCCTTCTGCTCCAGCGCGATCGGCATCTGGAAGGCATGGCCCGGCGCCGATTCATGCAGGGTCAGCGCGGGCAGCGAATACAGCGGGCGGGCTGGCAGGTTGTAGGTGTTGACCCAGTAACCGCCTGGGCCTCCGCGGCCGGAGGTATAGAACGGCGCAATCTCGGGCGCCACCGGAATGATGGCGAAGCGGCTGCGCGGCAGGCGGCCGAAATAGTCGGCGACCTTGCCATCGAATTTCTTGGCGATCCACGCTGCGCGCATCAGCAGTTCTTCCGGCGTCTTGGCGTAGAACTGCGGATCGGTGCGCAGGAATTGCAGGAAGGCCGGCAGGTCACCTTTGAAGCCGACCTGCTTCATCACATCCTGCATCTCGGCGCGGATTTTCGCCATCTCGTCCAGGCCGATCTGGTGGATCTGGCCGGCGCTCAGGTTCGTGGTCGTGAATTCAACAATCTTTGACTGGTAATACGCCTTGCCATCCGGGTAGCTCTCGGCGGCTAGCGACTCCTTGGCTTTCGGGACATACTCCTCGCGCATGAATTTCAGCAGCTCGGCATGGGCCGGGATGACTTTTTCGCGGATCGCTTTCAGGCCTTCCGCCTTCAACGCTTCCTGTTCCGCGGCCGGGATCACGTTCGGCATTTCCTTGAACGGCTTGAAGAACACCACCTCTTCCGGTTTGGCTTCGGTAACGGAGGTGATCGACTTGTCGCGGCCTTCCAGCGTGATCTTCGGCGGCGTGAAGCCACGCGCCAAGCCTGCACGCATATTCGTGATCTCTTCGCTGAAGTAGCGCGGCACGTCGTTCAGCTGCGCCACGTAGTTGCGGTAGTCTTCAACGGTGCGGAACGATTTGCGCGCTTCGCCAGCCAGGTTGCCCCAGAACGAAGAGTCGGCGTTCAGCGGCTTTTCGTATTCGCGGAAGCGCTGGTTATCCAGCAGCGCTGCGACCTGCGCACGGTATACCTGGTAGTTGATGCGTTCCTTGTTCGAAAGCTGTTCCGGCTTGATGCTTTCGAGTTGGCGCAGCGTTTCTTCCCACTTTTTCTGCCGCTCCAGCTGCACCGCCAGGCTGACGTTCGGCAGGCGGCTCTCGACGCCGCGCACATCGTCCTCATCGTCTTCCAGCCTTTGCTGCAGGCGCCACTTCCACTCCGCCTTGTGGATGGCGGTGAAACGGGCGTCGGCACTACCGGGTTTGGCTGCTGCAAAGGATGGAGAACTAAAGGCTGCTGCGATGGCGAGTGCTGCGACAATCTGTTTCATGGTGCTCCCGAAGCTCAGGTTGGTAACGGTTCCGGGAGTGTACCTTACGGCCAAAGGCCCGGCGGCGTCAATGGCGGGATTGTGCCGGAACGTATCAGGCGACGCGCGGATTCAACCGAAGCGCTGGCGTCGCACCAGCATTGCTGCCAGCAGTCCCGCCAGCATCACGATCACGCCGCCTGCGCCAAGCACCGCACCCCGGTAGGCTTGCCACAAGGACGGCGGCTGGAACAGGATAGTCGCGCCTTTCAGCGGCGACGGGTCGATGTTCCAGCGTTTGAACTGGCGCCAGTCGTACAGGCTTTGCACCGGACCTACCGGCACCCTGGTGAGCGGGCCGCTGGCGGCCTGCCGCCCTTCGGCCACTGCCAGCACGGTCTCCGCCAGCTCGCGGCCCGACTGCCCCAGGTTGCGCACAGCGCCGCCCACCGCGCCCTCGCCCACCACGCTGTCGAACAGGGAGAACACCGGAACGTTCGCAGCCCGCATGGTGTCGCGCGCCGCATCAATGGTAGGCAGCGAATAGCCTTCGCGGTCACGGTTGAACATGCCGGTCACCACCACGGTATCCGGCGTCAGGTTGCCGATGTAGCGCATCTGCTCGGCCCAGCTCATGTTCTGCAGGAACTCGACCTGCAAGCTGCGGAACCACGGCGCCAGGTCGACTTCCGCCTTGCGCTGAAATGCGCTGTCAGCCTCGCTGACGCCACCCGGTATCACCACGCGCCGGGTACGCGGCAACAGCTGCATGATCTCTTTAACAGTGGCGCCCAGGTCGGGCACGATGGCGTACAGGAACACCGGGCGCTTGCTGGCCGCCAGCTGCACTGTCGACGGCTCGCTGTCGGTCAGCAGCGGAGCCTCCGGCGCGATGTCGCCCAGTTCGCGCAAGACGAAGTTCAGCGCTGGCTGCTGGAGCGCGACCAGCATGTCGATGCGTCCGCCGCCATACTGCGCCATCAGCAAGGCGCGCCGCGCCGGCGCAACCATCCCGGCGTTAGGCTGTTCCTGGTTCAGGAATTCGATATGGATATGATCGAGCGGGGTACCGCTTTCGCGCAGGCGCTGCACGAAAGCGCCGGTGACGCGATCGATGCCGGGGCGCCCGGGGCCATATGAGTTGAGCAGCAGGACGTGGGCGCCAGCGGGGTCCGCGCCGTGCGCGGCCAGCGCCCACACGGCGAGCAGCAAGCCGGCCCAGAATCGTCTGAAAGATATCCCGCTCATGTTGTTGCGATGATACCCAATCCGGCAACGACTGCAACTACCGCAACTTTTTGTCGGCGATGTCGATGCTGAGGAAAACTTCGCCGTTCAGCGTTTGCAGCAGGTCGGACTGGCGCAGGCGGTCCATTACCGGCCCTTTGACCTCGGCCAAGTGGAAGCCGATGCCGCGCCGCGCCAGGCTGGCGTTCAATTCGGACAGGGCGAACAAGGCCGACGTATCGATCGAACTGACCGCCGTCATCACCAGCACCAGGTTGCGTGCCGTCGGATGGCTGCGCAGTTCGTCTTCAATACGCTCCTGCACCGCTTCCACGTTACCGAAGAACAGGTTGGCATCGATGCGCAAGGCGAGCAGCTCGGGCCGGGTTTCGGCCGGATAGCGTTCGATATTGCGGAAATGCTCAGTGCCTGCGATGCGGCCCAGTACCGCGATATGCGGCCGGCTGGCGCGCCAGATCAGGGTTCCCATCGACAGCGCAACGCCCACCAGCACGCCCGCCTCCACGCCCAGCGCCACCACGCCGGCAGCACTGGCAAACCAGGCCAGCGCGTCGCCGCGGTCGTAACGCCACGCAGTACGCAGCGTCCCCAGCTCCAGCATGCCCAGCACAGCGACGATGATGGTTGCGGCCAGCACCGGCATCGGCAGCAATGCCAGCCAGCCGGTCGGCGCTACCAGCGCCAGGGCCAGCAAGGCGGCCGTGATAATGCTTGCCAAGGGCGTCTGCGCGCCGGCGGCGAAGTTCACTGCGGAGCGCGACATGCTGCCGGTCACCGGGAAGGCGCCTGACAGCATGCTGGCCACGTTAGCTGCGCCGAGGCCAATCAGCTCGTGGTTGCTGACCAGCTTTTCATTGCGCTTCAAGGCCAGCGACTGCGCGGCCGACATGCTCATGATGAAGACCACGAAGCCAACCAGCAAGCCCGGTTGCACCAGTTGCTGCCAGTGCGCTTGCGACATGGCCAGGTTCAGTTGCGGCAGGCCGCTAGGTACCTGGCCGGTCGTCTTCACGCCTATCGCTTCCAGTCCCAGTACCTGCACCAGCACCAGGCCAAGCAGCACGACCAGCATGGGCGCCAGGCGCGTCGCCATGTCGGCGCCCTTCGCTTTCATGCCGAAGGCGCGCAGCAAGCGCGCCAGGTGGCTGCGCGACAGCACCAGCAGGATCACCGAGCCTAGCCCCAGCGCCGCGCTGGGGCCGTGCCAGTGCGGCAGCTCGCCGCCCAGCAAAGGCTTGAGCTGGCCCCACGCGATCACCAGCGCGGAACCGACGGTAAAGCCGCTCATGACAGGACGGGAGAAGAAATTGGCCAGGAAGCCAAGGCGCAGAAGGCCGCACAGCAGCAGTACCGCGCCGGACACCAACGCCAGTTGCGCCGCCAGCACCGAGTACAAGCCGGAACCGGCAGTCGCCATCGGGCCAATGATCGCCGCCGTCATCAGCGACACGATCGCCATCGGCCCCACTGACTGCGTCATGCTGGTGCCGAACATCGCGTAAACAACGGGAGGCAGGATGCTGGCGTAAATGCCGGTCACCGGCGGCAGGCCAGCCACCAGCGCATACGCCATGCCCTGCGGGATCATCATCATCGCCACCACGATGCCCGCATTGATATCACCCGGCAGCATCGCGCGCCGGTAGTTTCGCAGCCAGGCCAGCATCAGCGGTCCTGTTCCAGCGAGGACAGCACGGCTGCCAGGATTTCGTCTGACTGCTTTTTATCCGCCACCGAACGGGCCAGCACCAGGCCGCCCACCATGGCCGCATAAGTGGCAATGGCGTCGCGCCGTGCCTGTTCGGGATCGCCAGGCAGCGCCTGCGCCAGCGCATCGATTTGCGCCTTGAAGCTGTCGTCCATCGCTTGCCGAACTTCGGGCCCGACGCGCGAAACGTCAGGTCCGAGCGACGCCAGGGCGCAACCCTTGCCCGGGTTGTCGCGGTGCTTGGCAGTCAGGTACATATGCGCCAACGCGGCGCGAGGATTGGCCGGCTGCTCGGCCAGCAGCTCACTCCAGCGCTTGGCGGAGTTCTCCATCGCCTTGCCGAAAGCCTCTGCCAGCAAGTCTTCCTTGGAGGCGAAATGGCCGTAAAAGCCACCGTGCGTCAGGCCGGCGCTTTTCATCAGGTCAGCCACGCCAATGCCGTCGTAGCCCTTTTCCCGGAAGAGCCGGGACGCCGTTTCAACAATGCGCTCGCGATTCTGCGCCGCTTGTTCCCTGCTTACACGCATGATCTTCTCCTTGATTATTTTTAATTATGGATGTAATATATCACACGTGGATGACGATCATCATCTATCTATCGTGCTTTGCGGCGGCTCGCGAGGGTGGGCTGCCGCCTTTTTAGCGGGCCATAGCCAATTCCACGCAGTTGCGCCCTGCCCGCTTGGCCCGGTGCAGCGCAGCTTCCAGCCGGCTTACCAGTTCGGTAGCGCCTTCGTCCGGGGCGAGCTGGGCTACGCTGAAGCTGGCGGTGACGGTATCCCCGCCCGGCAGCTCGGTGGCGGCAATCGTTTCGCGCAGTTCTTCGGCTAGCTTGAAGGCGTCGATCGCCACGGTATGGGTGGCGATGACCATGAATTGCTCGCCGCGCATGCGGGAAATCGTGTCCGAATTGCGCAAGCGCGACTGCACCGTGGTGGCCAGCACGGCCAGGGCGCGGTCGCCGGTCGTGTAGCCATGCAGCTCGTTGATGGTGCGGAAGCCGTCGAGGTCGAAAGCAATGACCGCCAGCGGCACGGCGTAACGGCGCGCGCGCCGGATCTCGCTGTCGAGCACCTGTTCGCCCTGGCGCCGGTTCGCCACGCCGGTCAGGCCATCGAACGGTGTGATCTGCGTGATTTCCAGCCCCAGCGCATTGTTCTGGTGGCGCAAGTCGCTCATCACCATGCCAAAACTGATCAGTTGTGCGGCAGAGCCAAAGCAGCTGAAATGCTCGCGGCTCATGGTCAGCGGCCGGTCGAACAGCATGCTGATGGCCCCCAGCAGCGGCCCGCCGGGCTCGCCGCGCAGCGGGAAAGCCAGCAGCATATGCACGCCCTGCTCTTCCAGCATTTCCGCCAGTTCCGGATCGCCGGCTTTGGAAGGTGCGTCAAGCAGGACCAGTTCGCCACGCCGAACAGGTGCCTCCAGCAATTCCTCACGGCCACCGAGCACTTCCTTGATATCGAGGTCAATGCGCGCGTCCTGCGCCACCAGCCGCAGCGGGCCGTCGTCGACCGCCTGCAGCAAGGCTGCGTGACAAATGCCGGGGTAGCTGCACAGGGCATTGCAGATGCGGGCCCCCATCCGCTCAATCTCTTCCGAACCGTAGAGAGCACGCTGCAAGCTGCGCTGGATCGACAGCAGGTCGTTCAGGTCCGCTTCCAGGTCGAGCAGGTGCTGCTGGGCCGACGCCTTGGTGTTGGCTGCGGGGGCGAGCAGCGCAGTCGCTGCGTTGCACATCTCTTCCGGGGAGATAGGCGTGATGCGGTAGGCCAGAGGCCCCTGTGCCATCAGTTCAGCCATGGTCGAAGAACGTGTGTATGGGCACAGCACCAGGACTGGCGCGCCAGCGCGGCTACGTACCAGCGCAGCGAGTTCATTGCCTGGCGCCACAGCCGGTCCGTCGAGGTCGATGATGAGCAGGGAAATCTTATTATGCGACATCGCATAACGTGCACTGGCAATGCTGTCCGCAGTCAGCAAACGATCGAACGATTCGGCGCAAGCCGCTACAAACTCCTGGCTTCGCGCGTGGTCGGGATGGAGGAAAAGGCCGGTGCGATGACGACGGCCAGCGGCATTAGGCATGTGGTTTAGTGTGCCACAAGTTCACTCCAGACAACATCCCTATTATGTGTGGGAGCGCACGGTTAGCAACGTTGCTGGGGCGAATACTGGACTTCCGAGCACAGGAGGAAGCCATGTCGAATTCGCAGCAAAAGACTGGCGCGGGCAGCGAACAGCGCACCGTCCAGCAAGAACAGGACCAGCGTGACGCAGCCAAGCCCAAAGCTGAGGAAAAGAAGGAACCGGTGCAAACCGGAACCCACGAGTTCCCGGCACCGCCGTTACCTGAACAGCACCTGGAGAAGCCCGGCCTCGAGCACCAGATGCAACTGAAGCCGCAATTCATGGCGCCCAACTATTGCGGCAGCGGCAAGCTTGCCGGCATGAGTGCGGTGATCACAGGCGGCGACTCCGGCATTGGGCGCGCAATCGCTGTGCTGTACGCGCGCGAAGGCGCCGACGTGGCGCTGGTCTACCTGGCCGAAGAGCAGCAAGATGCCGTCGAAACCAAGAAATTCGTCGAGGCCGAGGGCCAGCGCTGCATCCTGGTTCCGGGCGACGTGCGCGACCCGGGTTTCTGCCGCCATGCGATCGACGAGGCCCTGCGTGCTTTCGGCAAGATTGACATCCTGGTCAACAACGCCGCCTTCCAGGAGCATGCAGGCTCGCTGGAAGAGCTCTCGGAAGAGCGCTTCGACCTGACCATGAAGACCAATATCTACGGCTACTTCCACATGGCCAAGGCAGCCCTGCCGCATATGCAGCGTGGGAGTTCGATCCTGAATACCGGCTCTGTGGTGGGCTTGCGCGGCTCCAAAAAACTGCTGGACTACTCAACCACCAAGGGTGCCATCCACGCGTTCACGATGTCCCTGGCATCCAACCTGCTGGAGAAAGGCATCCGCGTGAACGCCGTCGCGCCTGGCCCAGTGTGGACACCATTGAACCCGGCCGACCAGACACCCGACAAAATCAAGGAGTTCGGCTCGCAGACCGATATGCACCGGCCGGCTCAGCCGGAAGAGATTTCGCCGGCCTTCGTCTTCCTGGCTGCGCCATCGTGCGCCAGCTATATCACCGGTATCGTTTTACCGATTACCGGAAGTATCGGAGAATAATCATGGCAAGAGCACTCTGGAAAGGAGCGATCAGTTTCGGCCTGGTGCACATTCCAGTGGAGTTGCACAAGGCTGTGGAATCGCACGACCTGGACCTGACCATGCTGGATAAGCGCGACTTTTCGCCGATCGGGTTCAAGCGCTACAACAAGGCAACCGGCAAGGAAGTCACCTGGGACAATATCGTCAAAGGCTATGAATATACCGACGGCGAATACGTTGTGCTCAGCGACGAGGACTTGCGGCTTGCAAACCCAAAGGCGACGCAGACCATCGACATCATGGCCTTCGTCGATGCGGATTCGGTGCCGCTGACTTTCTACGAAACGCCCTACTATCTCGCGCCCGGGCGCGGCGGCGACAAGGTCTACGCCCTGCTGCGGGAAACCTTGCACAAGGCAGGCCGCATCGCGATTGCGACGGTGGTCATCCGCACCAGGCAGCACCTGTGCGCGCTGGTTCCCGTCGGCGACGGCATCATCATGAATACGCTGCGCTACGCGACCGAGATCCGCAATCCGGAAGACCTCAAGCTGCCGGGCGATTCCGGCTTGAGCGACAAGGAACTGAAGATGGCCTTGTCCCTGGTCGAGGATATGAGCGAGAAGTGGAATCCCAAGGAATACCACGACACCTATCGCGAAGACGTGCTCAAACTGGTCGAGAAGAAGGTGAAAGCCGGCCAGACCCACACGATTACCCCGCCTTCCGACGAATCGCCGGTGCCGAAGGCCAGCAATGTGGTGGACCTGGTGGCCCTGCTCAAACAAAGCCTTGGCTCCAAAGGCAAGGCCGCAGCTGCCGCTGCTGCCGACGAACCGGAGGAAGAAGAGGAAGAAGCTCCACCCGCACCACGCACCCGCCGCAGCACTGGCGCCGGCGCCAGCAAGACGCGAACCAGTTCCTCTCGCTCGACCACCTCTTCCGCCAAGCCGGCCGCCAAGCGAACCACCGCAGCCAAGTCCACCGCCAAAACGGCCAGCACGCGGCGCAAGGCCGCATGAAGCAGCCCGTAAGTCAGCGGCCAATGAATATCAGGGTCTGACCCTTGGGTCTGACCCTGGTTTACCGGTTTATCAAGCGCTCGCGCCGCCCGCGGCTTTAGCCGGATACTCGAGCAGCCAAGAAAACCGGTAAATCTGGGTCAGACCCAAGGGTCAGACCCGATCTCGCGCCGGCCCGTGCCACTTTACTTAGCCAGCCGCGCCAATCGCCTTCATGGCCGGTGCCAGGCCGACGGCGGCCTTCGCATAATCCGCCCATGGCGCATTGCCCACATCGAGCCGCGTATGTGCCGTAGCCACCGTCCAATGGTCGCCACCCCGCAAGCTGGCCAGTTCGTCCCACGCGACCGGCACCGAAATCCCAAGCCCCGGCCGCGCGCGGGCCGACCAGGCAGCGACAGTGGTTGCACCACGCCCATTGCGCAGGTAATCGATGAATATCTTGCCGACCCGGTTTTTCGGCCCGCTCTTGAAAGCAAACCTGTCCGGCAGTGTGGTCGCCATATGCTCCACCACCTGCTTGCTGAACGCTTTCACCGTATCCCAGTCGTAGAACGGCTTGATCGGCACCACAACGTGCAGCCCCTTGCCGCCGCTGGTCTTGAGGAAGCAGGGCAAGCCCAATTCATCAAGGAAGGCATGCACCAGTTGCGCCGCCTCCTGCATCTGGGTCCACTCGACGCCACTGCCAGGGTCAAGGTCGAACAGGATGCGGTTCGGTTTTTCGTAAGTGCGGCCGAACGCGTTCTGCGTGTGGAATTCGATCACATTGAACTGGGCGGCCGCTAGCAAAGCCTGCGTTGAGGCCACTTCCAGCATCGGCGGGTGATCCGGGTCCAGCTCGCGCGGGAATTCTTTCAAGCCGCGCAGTTTGCTGACATCGGCATGCTTCTGGAAAAACAGCTCGGAAGTCACGCCGTCCGGTGCACGGAGCAAGGCCACCGGGCGGCCCTTGGTGTGTTCCAGCATCAGGTCCGCCACCAGCGCGTAGTAACGCACCACGTCGATCTTTTTAAGGCCGCTGGCAGGATCGACCAGCCGGTCCGGATTGGTCACCTTGAGCGATGCCGGCAGTTTGCTTTGCACGGATTCTTCCTCCACATGGGCAGCCACTTCGCGGCTGATTTCACCGGCCTTCTTATCTTTGCGCAGCCCCTGGAAGACGGCGTGCCGCACCGAGCCGCCGCGCGTCCATTCGCCGAAGCTCACTTCGGCCACCAGTTGCGGCTTGACCCAGTGCGCCTTGCGGGCGATTGCCTTGCTTGGCGCGAAAGGACTTTGTTCGGCCTTCAACCGCTTCAGCTTGTCCGCCAGATCGCGCAAGGTCGCGTCGTTAAAGCCAGCGCCCACATTGCCGGCGTAATGCAGTTCGCCATCCTTGCCATAAACGCCAAGCAGCAGCGAACCAATGCCGGTGCGGCTGCCCTGCGGATCTGTATAGCCGCCGATGACGAATTCCTGGCGCTGTGCGCATTTCAATTTGATCCAGTCGCGTGATCTACGCTCGGTATAGGTAGAGTCGCGGCGCTTGCCGATCACGCCTTCAAGGCCCATCTTGCAGGCCGCGGCCAGCATTTCGTCGGGCGACGCTTGCAACACGGCGCTTAGCCGCACAGTGTCGCCTTTGACCTTTGCCATCACCGCTTCCAGCCTGGCCCTGCGCTCTTCCAGCGGAAGGCCGCGCAAGTCCTCGCCATCCAGGTATGGCACGTCAAACAGGAAGTAGACGATATCTTTAGTACGCTGGCCGTCGAACGCTTGCTGCAGCAGGCCGAAGTCCGGGCGCCCTTCCTCATTGTGGACGACGATTTCGCCATCGTACCAGCCATCCGGCAGCTTGGCCTTGGCCAGCGCGGCGCGCAAGGGCTCGAGCTTGTGCGTCCAGTCGTTGCGGTTGCGGGTGTGCAGCGTGATGTCGCCGCCGTCAATGCGGGCCAGCAGCCGGTAGCCGTCGTATTTGACCTCAAACAGCCAGTCTTCAGGCGTAGACGGCGGGCCATCGACCAGCGTCGCCAGTTCGGGTTCCAACTCCGCAGGGAGCCGCTTGACGCGCGTTGCGGCCGGACGCTCGGCGACTGGCCGCAACGCAGCGGGTGGGCCAAGCGCCTTGACGCTGTCGGGCATTTCATCCACCACGCTGAATTCTGCGGCGGGACGGACGTATTCGTCCTTCTCCTTGATCAGCAGCCAGGGCTCTTTGTCCTCGCCTTTGCCGCGCATGCGCACCAAGGCCCATCGGCCGTGCATTTTGTGGCCATGCAGGTTGAAGACCAGCTTTCCCGCTCGGTAGCCTTTACGCGGGTCTTCAACCGGTTCCCAGGTGCCGCGATCCCAGATGATGACCTTCCCCGCACCATACTGCTTTTCGGGGATGGTGCCTTCGAACTCGTTATAGGAAATGGGATGGTCTTCCACATGCACTGCCATCCGCTTGTCGTGCGTGTCGTAGCTCGGGCCTTTCGGCACGGCCCAGCTTTTCATGGTGCCGTCGAGTTCCAGGCGGAAGTCGTAATGAAGGCGCCTAGCCCAGTGCTTCTGGATGACGAAGGCCAGCCGCCCCCGTCCAGGCTGGCCTCCCTCTGCGGGCTCCGGCGTGATGCTGAAGTCCCGCTTCGCCTTGTAAGTCTTGAGTGCGTCCTTCATGGAACAACTGTACGGGCGGCGCCGGGTGCAGACGGTTATCCATCGCACCTTGTAAGCAGATTTGGCAAGTGTAACGAGGTGTAAAGGTCGTCAACGATGCCTTGTTGGCCTCCGTTTTCAGCTCAGTGACACGGCAATAGTGCACGACACTCGAAACGATTCACCCAATTCTCTCCGAGGAGCTTGACCATGAAGAAGACCATCGCTACCCTGATCGCCGGCCTGTTCGCAACCGCTGCCTTCGCCCAAGCTCCGGCTGCCGGCGGCCACGCAGCTAAACCTGCTACCGCCCCGATGCCTGCTGCCACTGCAGCCGCTCCGGCCACCCCAGCGACTCCAGCCGTTCCTGCTACCCCAGCAGTGCCAGCCGAGAAAGGTACCAAGGCGACTCCAGCGACTCCTGCTACCCCAGCCGTAGCCGCTACCCCAGCCTCCTCGACTACCGCTGCAGCGCCAGCCGCTTCACCAGAGCACGCCAGCGCGACCAAGGAAGTGAAAAAGACCAAGCACACCAAGAAAACCAAGAAGGCTGAAGGCGATAAGGAAGTAGCTGCCAAGGAAACCGCCCCAGCCAAATAAAGCTGCACCAGCCGCTTCCCCAGCCGCCAGCGCGCCTCCCGAATCCGCCTCCAAACCGGAATGGCGCGCTGGCCGAGCGGGGACCAAGCGCGGTATCACTTCTACCCGGCCTGGCAGGCTTCTCCGCTGACCAGGCGGGCTTTTTTGCGTTTACGGTGGAGCGCCGTATCATTGGGCATTCTTTGACAATCGATACGGACCCTGCTTTGAAATCCCGCACCAACCTGGTCATCGCCATCCTCGCCGCCGCAATCATTGCGGCCATCGCCTTCAAGAGTCTTACCCGCCGACCGCCGCAAGCGGCTTCTAAACCAACGGCTGAGAACTGCACACCAGAAGCAATCAAGCAGGTCACTGATGTCCTTGAACGGTCCATACTTTCCGCAAATTGCACGAAGCTGGAAAAGGCGGATAAATACTAGTTGGCAATAACGCCAACTATTCGGAACTGTGTGCCCATTACCCTGACGACCGGATCAACGTCGCGCGGATATATGGTGCACTACGACTCTTCGCGCCGCAGCACATGCAAACGAGTTGGCGTTGGAGTTGCAGTCACACTGATTAACGGCGAAGCGCGGTTGCAACGGAGGCGCGAGCGCCGCAGCGGCGCTCTGTGGCCCTGACGGTGTGAGGCGTTCATATTGACCGACGGCAGCGCGCGGTCGTAAGCGCAGTAGGTGTGCATGCCGTGATGCTGCCCCTTGATGTGCCCTCAGTAAGCCTGCAGCCGGCCCACCCAGTAGGGCCGCTCCACAAAATAAGGAGCGGCCGCCGGATGATCCGCTCGGGTTTTCAGGACCAAAGTCACAGTTAGTTTTCGGCTCTCAAATGTTGAAGCCTCTCAAATTTCCGGTCCGGTTCAAGCCGCGACAGATGGTTTTGTGCAACACTCATTCCCCCCAGTTAAGAAGATTCTCGTCGTACCAGACATCTTCATATGTTTCGGTGACCAAAAATCTCCAACCAGGTGGTAAGCCTAAATATTTAACAGCTAGGGGCGCCCATTCATGTAAGTGAATTACGTGCAAAGGCACGTAAAAGTCCGGGGCCTGCGACGGCTCACCGCCTGCCCAGATATACCACCCACAAACACTTCCATCAGGCGGAATTCTCATTCCGTTAAGCGGTTCGAGACCAGTAAGCACATTTCGTGAGATTCCGACTTTAAGACCGGGATCACACGGGTAGAATTCCGTACCAAAGCGTTCACACACCGACTTCTGATCCGCCCAGTTCATTTTGTCAATCCTAAAAGTTTATTCATTCGCTTCACGAAATTAGACAAGTAGCCCCCTGCTTCGCCGAACAAGAAGGAGAATGGGCTTGCACGGCTTCAACTGACCGTTGAGCCTGAACATCCACTGAGCCAGTTTGATAGTATTCCACCGAAAGAGCCTTTTTAGCGGTACTGGCGCTTGCTTTGCCGGAACCGCCGCCGAAGAAATCTCGGAGTTAAACGTCGCCGACTGGGGACAGTAAGACCTGAAGCGGCATCGCTTGCCACTGCGATGCCGCATTCTTATCACTTTCTTTCGCTGACCAGGCGAGTTTCGAGGCGTTTGCGGCCAGCTTCCATGATGGTCTTGCAGCCGTTGGTATCGATGTAGGCGGCGCTGCCCTCTTTCGCTGCACGCTGCTGGCGGCCCCACAGGTCGTTCACCTCCGGATGCGCGGCGATTGCCACGTCGCACTTCAACCCTTCAATGGTGGCGAAGCTGCTGCGCAGTTGCGCGACCACTTCGGGGTGGTCGGAGAAGCGGTAACTATCGGCAGATACTGCGGTCACGCTGTCTACAAACACCACGTTCTTGCACTTGCCTGCTTCGCAGGACTGCCAGCTCCAGCTTGTGCCGCCTGCGGTGTGGCCTGGTGTGCTGTGCGCGGTCACCGCCAGTGAGCCAAGCTTGATTACTTCACCATCGCTCACGCCGCGCACTTTTGCGGAACCGGCGAAGTTCGACAGGCTGCCAAACTGGGGATCGATCTTTGGTGAGACGCCCGTGCGCATGGTTTCAACATTGCCGGTACCGGCGAGCACGGTGGCGCCAGTAAGCTTTTGCAGCGCGGAGATGCCGCCTGCATGGTCTTCGTGCGAGTGGGAGCTGAGGATGTACTTCACGTCTTCCAGCTTGTAGCCCAGCGTGCGGATGTTGGCCGCGACCACTTCGGAGCCTTTGGCGGTGGTGCCGTCGACAAGGATATGGCCTTGCGGCGATGTCACCAGGATCGCGCTGATGCCGGCAGTACCGACATAGTGGGTGTTGCCATAGATGGTAAATGGCTGCTGCGGTGCGCTCCAGTCGCGCTCTTGTGCGCTGGCGACGGTCGCGAAGGCGGCCAGGATGAGAGATGCGATGACCTTCATTTTTCTCCTTTGGTGGTGATGTACAGGCCGGAATGCATTTGCGACCCACGGTCGCCACGCCGGTAGCTGCGATAAATTGGTTCGCCGGCGGCATCGCGGGCGCAGCAGGTGCAGCCGCCGACATGTTCGATTGCTTCGACGCCGGAGGCGCGCAACTGGTGTTCAGCCACGGCGCGCAGGTCGAGGTGGCGGTGCGTCGGCAATACGGCTTCGCGCGGCAGCCCGCTGAAACGCTGCGCGAAGTCCTCTGCCAGTTCTTCGCTGACTTCGTAACATGCTGCGCAGATGGTCGGGCCGACAGCGGCAACTACGGGTGCGCCCTCACCCATCGCGGCCAGTGCTGCGGGGATGATGCCGTCGTACAGGCCGCGCCAGCCCGCATGGACCGCTGCAACTTGTGAGCCGTCGCGGCGTGCCAGCAGCAGCGGCACGCAATCGGCGGTGATGATACTGACGGGAAGGCCCGGCGCTGCGGTATAAAAGCCGTCTGCCTCACCTGCTTCCTGCTTCGGTTCGTGGATAGCAGCGACGCGGGTGCCATGCACCTGGCGCTTGACGGGCCTAAGTTCCCAGACTGACGCCAATGCGGCGGGAACGAGCGACAAGGCACTGCCAAATCCGTGCCGGATGCCAGGGATGCTGCCTAACAGACTGCTTGTGACCATAATAGCCTTTGTGTGACATTTGTCGCAATCATAGGCCGATCCACCAGGATTTGCAAGCAGCGTTCTACTGTGTCAGGCCTTTTGGGCGAGCTTTCCGCAGTTATGGCTGCCACCGGCGAAAATCAGCTTGCCAACGAAGCCGGCGGCGTAGTCGTAACGTGCGGAGTATCCCTGTTTGCAAAACACGGTGGTGCGTTCGTAATCGGAGGGGATTTTCTGCCAGCCTTGGGCAAGGAGAATGGCGTCGGTCTGCCCGGTAGGGATTTCCGAGCCACCGAGATAGGTGCTGGCGACCCATCTTTGCTTGCCTGAGATCGAAATCATCGGGCATACGCCATCGGTATAGAGGCCGGTGCAGAAGTCTTTCAGCGACTGGCTGACGAAGGCTTTGGCCTCGGGGCTAAGCGCTTGCGTATTCAATGCGGGTTCCGGGAAGAAGGCCAGGTAGGACCAGACAACGACAAAAACCGTGAACAGTGAAATCGTCAGCTTGTGCAGTAAGGGCATTTGTTCGGGAGCGCGGGCCAAAACGCATGATTATACGTGGGCCGCGAAGGATGAAAAAAAACGGCGCCCGCTGGTGCGGAGCGCCGTTAAGGGCTGATCGAACTCGAATCAGTTCCAGTCGCCGCCCAGGGAACGGATCAGGGCAACAGTGGTCACTGCCCGGTCGCCGCGCAGCTGGACTGCGCTGCGTTCGACGGCCGCCAGGTTACGCTGCGCGTCCAGCAGGTCCAGGTAGCTGGAACGGCCGGCGTCGTACAGTTTTTGCGCCAGGTCGGCGGAACGGCGGGCAGATACCAGCGCATCGTCGATTTGCGCGGTCTGGCCGCCCAGGATGCGCAGGCCTGCCAGGTTGTCTTCCACTTCGGCAAAGGCGCCCAGCACGGTCTGGCGATAGCCGGCAACCGATTCTTCCAGGGCTGCTTCGCTGCGCTTGACGTTGTTGCTGTTACGGCCGCCGTCGATCAAAGGCATCGACAGCAAGGCACCCAGCACCCACGAGCGGCTGCTCCACTTGAACACGTCGCTGAAGTGGCCGGCAGCGCCGCCGCCGTTGGCGGTAATGTTCAGCGCAGGGAACATGGCCGAGCGGGCCACGCCAATGCGTGCATTCGACGCTTCCATCGCCTTCTGTGCGGCGGCGATGTCAGGACGGCGTTCCAGCAGCGACGATGGCACGCCGGTCGGGATTGCAGGCAGCAGCGTCGAATCCAGCAGCGGGCTGTTGCCCGCGGTGTAAGCTGCTGCCGGCTTGCCCAGCAGGACAGCCAGCGCATGCTCGGTGGTGGCGCGGCGGCGCTGCAAGCCGATCGCTTCCGAGCGGGTGGTTGCCAGTTCGGTCTTGGCGCGCGAGAGGTCGAATTCACCGATGTCGCCCAGGTCGAAGCGGCGCTGGTTGACCTTCACACTCTCTTCGCGCAAACGGACCGTCTGCTCCACAGTCGCCAATTCGGCGTCCGTGGCGCGCAGGCGGAAATAGGTCTGTGCCACGTCGGCTTGCAGCGACAGCAGGACGGAGCGGTAGTTCGCTTCCACCTGCGCAGCGTCGCCACGGGCCGCGGCCACATTGCTCGATACACGGCCGAACAGGTCCACTTCGTAGCTCGCCGTCAGGTTCGCGTTGTAAGTGGTCTGTGGCGCAATGTCGGTACTGGCTGGAACTCCCAGCGACAGGGCCGAATTGCGGGCACGCTGGGCGCCCACGCCGACGCCAATCTGCGGAATGCGGTCCGCTTCGGCGATACCGGCGATGGCGCGCGCCTGCTTGACGCGGGCGGCCGCCACGGCCAGGTTGGCGTTGTTGCGGGTCGCTTCAGCGATCAGCTCATTCAGGGCCGGGTCGCTGAAGGCCAGCCACCACTCGCCGCGCGGCTGGCGCTCGGCGTTCTGGGCTGGCTTCCAGCTGGTGCCGTCTTCGGCAGTCATCACCTGCGACTCCTTGAAGGCAGTCGGAGTGTCGATTTGCGGTTGCTTGAATTCAGGCGCGGCGCATGCGGTCAGCAGCAGTGCTGCCAGCAGCGGGGCAACGCCCTTGGCAATCATACTTTTCATTTAGTGGGTCCCTTCCAGTTGCGGGGCAGCGTCGGCTGCCGGGGATTTCTTCTCAAGGCGCTTGGCCAGGGTGCGCAGCAGGACGTAGAACACTGGCGTCAGGAACAGGCCGAAGAAGGTCACGCCCAGCATGCCGGCAAACACCGCCACACCCATTGCATGACGCATTTCAGCGCCTGCACCAACCGAGAACACCAGCGGTACCACACCCATGATGAAGGCGATCGACGTCATCAGGATCGGACGCAGACGCAGGCGGCAGGCTTCCAGCGCCGCTTCCAGGATGGTGCGGCCATGGTCTTCCAGCTCCCGCGCAAACTCCACGATCAGGATCGCGTTCTTCGACGCCAAACCGACCAGAACGAACAAGGCAATCTGCGTGAACACGTTGTTGTCGCCACCGGTCAGCTTCACGCCGATCAGGGCGCACAGGATCGACATCGGCACGATCAGGATCACGGCCAGCGGCAGGGTCCAGCTTTCGTACTGGGCAGCCAGCACCAGGAACACCAGCAGCACGCACAGCGGGAACACGTAGATCATGGTGTTACCGGCCAGGATTTCCTGGTAAGTCAGCTCGGTCCATTCGTAGCCCATGCCTTTCGGCAGGGTCGCCTTGGTGATTTCTTCCAGCGCGGCCTGGGCCTGGCCGGACGAGAAGCCTGGAGCCGGAGCGCCGTTGATCTCGGCCGATACGTAGGCGTTGTAGCGCTCCACGCGGTCAGGGCCATAGCTGTCTTTGACGCGCATCAGCGACGACAGCGGAATCATCTCGCCTTTGCTGTTGCGGACTTTCAGCTGCGCGATCTGCTCGGCCTGCGAACGGAACGGAGCGTCAGCCTGCACGCGCACCTGGTAGGTACGGCCGAACTGGTTGAAGTCGTTCACGTACAGCGAGCCAAGGTTGATCTGCAAGGTCTGGTAGATGGTCTGCAGCGGCACGCCCAGTTGCTTGGCCTTGGCGCGGTCGATGTCCGCGAACAGCTGCGGCACATTGATCTGGAAGCTGGAGAACA